>Ga0315282_10013722_pt1 | contig 12163 bp, 9 predicted proteins | sample YL17G07_20_MG_FD_203693 | JGI IMG/M metagenome (GOLD analysis project Ga0315282, IMG submission 203693) | Sediment microbial communities from Yellowstone Lake, YNP, Wyoming, USA - YL17G07_20 | ecosystem: Environmental > Aquatic > Freshwater > Lake > Sediment | place: USA: Wyoming | collected... | reverse complement strand
CCCATAACAACGATCGCCCTGAAACTCAACTACATCTGGCATTTCGTCACGCTCTACCGGATGGAGATCGAGGCGTCACCGGGATGAGAAAAGACAAATTCGCATCTACTGTCAGGCTGGGGCGGAAGTTTCCCGTTTTGTTCTCTGATGTTTGTGAGGTCGTCCTCGTCCACGAACTGTTCGTCTGTCGGGTTATGTCTGAATCACGCATAGACGCCCTGTCTGTTGCTCAATGTGATCCGCACGGAGAGATCGAGAACACATAAAATCAGTGGAAATGATCGCGTCTTATGTCGGTCGTCAGCGTCCTGGCTTGGCGTACGCGTGCAAATAGGGACAAGTGATCTCTGCGCATTAGCAAGCTAACGTTAAACACAGGGAGACTCTCAGTTTTTCGGTTCTCCTCAGCGGCGCCGCCAAGGCGACTGCGACCACGGCTGAGACGGTTGTTAGCAATACCAAAGAGAGCGCGAGTTCAAGTGGTGACCATATAGTTTCCCCACCGATAATATCCCTTTCTGGCCCGGTCGGTGCTCTTTAGGGAGCTTGCTTGTAGATAGGTTGATGACAAGGAATGCCTCCTAGCATAGGGGCCTGACTTGAGATGTGTCCTCGAAGTTGAGCTTCCCGTTCACTTGCAACGCTCGAATAGCGAACGAGCCTACTAGCATGGCTGGGCTCGATCATTTTATTTTGCCACTGCTTAAGTACGAAGAACAAACCACTACAATCAAAGGATGAACAAGGATTTGTCACGAGTACTCGTTACAGGTGGAAGCGGACTTATCGGAGCATACGCGATGAAAAGACTAGCTGAGAAGGGACACCAAGTAGTCAACTATGATTTAGTGCAACCGTCGGCAGAAAGAGCATTTGTCCTAGGCGATCTCAACGACAACATTCCGCTCGAGAGAGCTGGAATTGAGGCGGAGGAAACAGAACGCGACGTCAGGGTAGTCTCGCTCAGAATTGGGGAACGATTCGACTATCCTTAACACGGTCCACAGAAACTGATTCTCACGAATCGGATTCCAATGGTTAAGCCTCCGATCCGGTTTCGTCGACTTCTCTGTACAAATGCGTGCGACCAGATGGGGTCTCTTCGTCGTCAGGCAAAGTCCACTGCTCCTCATGCGACCGCGCGGGTTATGACATTGGGTCATTTTGTGTGCACTTGAGAGACTCGTCTTTTGGCAGTGGAAAGCAGACACACGCGGGGACATAGGAAACCCAAACCAGTGCGCTGGTTGCATAACGTTGCCCTGAACAGTCCAATTTCCGCTGCATGACTCCTATTCGATTCGGCGCCTAGTGAGGATACATGCCAGGAATGATGTGCGTCAGACTCGCACCTCTAGGGTCAGCCGGCGATTGCCCTGACTCTTGGGGGCCGGGGAATCGGCAACGTGACCTCATGAGATGAGTGTCTTCGATAGTATCCAGTCTCTCATATGAGCCGCCTTTGGTCCTATCCCATTCCGTTCCGAAATAGGTCGCACTCCATCCCTTCCCCCTTTTTCTATCATATCCTTAGTATTCTCGCTTGTGCCAAGATGGAGACCGAGCAAGGGCTGACATGTTCATTTGAGGAGCAAGGCCTCCAAGCTGGGAGCTGGATAAGGTTCTAAGAAGCCTACTGTCCATTACCTACGTTTCAAAGCACCCCGGCGACTTTCTCAGTGAAAATCTCTATTCCGGTCGCGTTGGGATAGTCTAGGAATCGGAGTATAAAATACTCCAGACCGAGATCTACGAACTCCGCTAGTCTCTGGGTAACTTGCTCAGGATTTCCGATGATTGTTGTCTCACTAGCCCCGAAGGGGTTGTTCTTTGCTATTCGGAGCGCGTCATCTTCATTCTTGGCAACGGCAATGCAGCCGACCCATGTCTTCTTGATTGTTTCATAGCTTCTTCCGACGTTCTTGCAGTGGTCCTTGAGAACATCGAGTTTATTTCTGCACTCCTCTAGAGTGGAGCCCAAGTTGCACCAGTCGGCATGGGAAGCCACCACTCTCAGCGTAAGCTTCTCGCCACCTCCTCCTATCATGACGGGCGGTATTGGATGTGGTTTGGGAAAGCAATAGGCGCCCGCAACGTTGTAGTGTTTTCCATGGAAGTAGACGACGCTTTCGGTCCACATCTTCCGTATTACCTGAACTGCCTCTTCAAGCGCCTCAATCCTAGCTGAGGCCCTTGGGAACTCGTAGCCGTATGATAGATACTCATCCCTCTTCCAGCCTGCCCCAATTCCGAGAATAAACCTACCTGGTGCTAAGAGGCTGAGTGTCGAGGCCATCTTCGCCAATAGGGCTGGGTTGCGGTAGGAGTTGCAGAGCACAATGTGGCCGAACGAGAGACGCTTGAACAGGCCCATCAGGTAGCTGATAGTGGTCCACCCTTCTGGGTTGTCTGTTTCCGGACTCTGCCAATCTGCCCAAGGTATCAAATGATCGGAGAGCCAGGCCGACTCGAAACTCTTCTCAACCTTCTCCAGTGAGCACACAATCTGAGCGACGAACTCCGGCCCTCTCGTTCCGTTGACGGGAAACTCGGGTATTCTCCACCCAAAACCAATCCTTCCCACAGTCTTCCACTTCTCACTACTTGTACAGTCTTCCGTGACTAGGAATTCGCACTAAGGTATAGAGCCTTCGTGGTCTACGTGGCGATCTCTGTGTTATCCTGAGGCAACTTCTAAAGGGGAAAAGGACCCGAGACCCGGTGAAGCTGTGGAATTGAGCTGGCTTGGCTGATAATTCCTTCGTGAATCCAGCCGACACCAGCATCAACGCTACGCGACCTTCAAGCTCGCATTACTTGTACGTGGCAGAGAAGCTTCAGGACGATCTGGCGAATGCAAGCCTACAACGGTAGAATAGTCATCAACTAGGCTGTCGCACATGGCTATTGATCCCGCGAGCGTCAGTACAAACAACAGTTCTCAGGAGTCTCTATGAGCTTGGATGGTGCGATACGCACCAGCTCTATCGCTTGTTCGGTCACTCAGTCTTCGTGACCAAGTCTACTTCTATTCCCTAGACAGATGCAAGCAGCGAGAACGTCAACGCTCGGGAACTATCCGACTGGACTCGCAATCATCCAAGACGACCAGCAGGACTTGGAATCAAGATAGAGTTGGTAGTCCCAGATGTCGAACTGCCTGAACATGACTATTTCAGTTCAATTGGTCAATGGCAACATGATAAAATATCAATACTGAGTCATATAATAGAAGCTAAAGCAGAGTCACGAGTGATTTGAATTCCCATGAGGAACAATCCTAGAATTGGTCTGTTCGTAACCGGACTCCTAGAGGATGAATACAACAAAACCGGTCATCTTCGCCCCAAGTTTGTTGAAAGCACGGATGACCTTGCGAAGATCCTCTCAACTTATGGCGAGATAGTCAATGCAGGCTTTGTTGAATACGAGCCAGACGCCGAACGTGCGGCCCAAATGTTCAACGCCGCAAATGTAGACCTTATCATCGTTGTCGAGCTGGCCTACCAGAAGGGGATCATCCCCCTTCGAACATTTCTAAATACCAAGGCTCCAATTCTCGTATGGAACACGCAGCACATCCGCCATCTACCGGAAGACGCCAACTTCGATGCCATAATGCTCAATTCCGGGTTGTGCGGTCTCCCTGAGCTAACCAACAGCCTTCTGCGCACAGGCCGCAGCTTCAGAATGATCACGAGCCATATGACTGATCCTCAAGGGCTGACTCAAATCGGCGAATACGTCGCCGCTGCAGCTGTCGTAAGGAGGCTGAGGAACGCTCGTGTCGGCATGATCGGTCATCCCTACGAAGGGATGGCTGACTTGATGGTGGACCATCTAAGTCTTAGAGAATCGATAGGTCCAACGTGCTGGCCCATTGAACCGGAGAAAGTGGCTGCCGCACTTGCAGCAGTCTCAAGCGAGAAAGTGAAAGACCTTATCAGAGAAGAACGTGGTCGCTTCCGGGCTGAGACCGTTCCCCCCGAGATGTTCGAACGTTCCGTTCGTCTTGCGTTAGCTTTGGAGGAAGTTGTGAAGGACAATCACCTTGACGCATTAGCGATCTTTGAACAGGTTTGGCTAAGTGATTCTAGGGTTGGTATCGTTTCGAATTATGGCGCAGGTCGTCTGATGTCACTTAACGTTCCCTGCGCTCCAGAAGCAGATGTACCGACCGCGATATCCATGCTGCTGCTGCAAGAACTGGCGGGACAGTCTACAATATTGGAGAACTACGTCATGGACTTCGATCATGACACAATCATGTTATCCCATGATGGAACAGGTAACCCCGCGCTGGCTGCCAGCCCATCCGATGTATCCGTCAAGCCCAGCATCTATTATCATGGGGTCCATGGCTTCGGTGCCGCTTTTGAGTACGCCTATGCACGAGGTGAGGTAACCATTCTGTCGCTGGCCACCCTGGGCAACGGCGAATGGCGTCTCATCGTATCTGAAGGGGAATCGCTCCCGATGAACCCCCGACCTCTATCTGCTCCCCAAATGACATTCCGCCCTTCGAGCGGCAGCTTACAGGTCTATTGTGATGGATGGTGTTCGGCTGGTGCGTCGCACCATATGGCGCTGGCCTACGGTAGATTGGCAAACAAAGTCAATCAGGTCGGAGAATTGTTGGGTGTCGAAGTAGTCGTTGTGTAGCTGTTACTGACGACAAGGCTCGAATCCGAGCACTCCTCATTCCTTCGTGGTTTCTGGGGCATGACATTTTCCCAACGTGTCTATGCGTTGTTTTCAATACTCATCACAAGGCTTATGTCACGTTTGAAACGATTCTCGTGACATGACAGAGAATCGAATTTCGATTCCAGATGTCACTACAAAATCTCAAATCGGATTGGTGGTAAGAGACGCTCGATTTCGCGCAGAGCAAATCTCAAAAGCATTTGGTATTGGACCGTTTATTGAGGAAATCTATCCTGGCATATCCGCTACAGTTCACGGGAAACCTGCCGAATTCAAATTACTCTCCCTGACGGCGGACATGGGTCCGTTGCTGGAACTGGAATTGTGCCAAGTCTTGGAGGGGCGACCAATTCATCAAGAATTCCTCGAGACAAGAGGAGAAGGCTTCCATCATCTAGGCTTGTACGTTCGCAACTTCAGAGAGGAGATCAAGAGATGGGAGGAGAGAGGAATCGGGGTGCTCCAGTGGTCGTATAATCCGCCGCAGTATCCAGAGGGTTCAGGTTATGCGTACATGGACACAGAGAAGGTTCTGGGAGTTATAATTGAAATTGCGGACATACCGTCGACAGCATTGCAACCCGGGAAAACTGACTGAAGACGTTGATTGACCCCCTCGATTTGGCAACTCTTAGTCAGCAAGGGTTGTCAGGAGACTTCCGGGCTGACGGAACATCCGCCAGGTCAACACGAGGTTCTGCCGGCAGCCAACCGTCCAGTAACGACAGGCAACGTACCGCACGGGTGTGGCTTAGATAGCGATCTTTCGAGAACTGCCCGACAGGATGTTCGTAAGCACCGCCTGTGTTGACCCCCCCGTGGCTGATGGCGCGGGTTCTACTACACGAACTCTGTCACATGTACGGGATGGACGCCAGCAGGGGAAAACTCGACCCCGCCCCTGCAGCCGACTTGTGGGCGAATCAGCGTCGCGAAGCGGCTTCAGAATGCTGAAGCGTCGTGCGTGAGGTCTGTCATCTCAACCTGTTGATCAGGAGCTTTCCACAATGTTGCGAAATCCGAGATACCCTCACCGTTAAGCAGATCCACTATCTGCTTGTGGAGACCCCGAAAGCCCCCAAAAGATCTCGGTTGAGTTTGGCCGCTTCTTCGTTGGTCGGACTGGCAGACTCGGTTTTGCGGAACCTACTCTGACTCCGCGCACAACGGGAAGGACGGAAGCTTCGGAGACGACTCCTCAGCCTTTCACAGTCAGACGCGCGGAATCTTGGGACCGCAAGAAGCACTCTTCATTGCTTGCGTACCAATGCTCGCAGTGGGGCATTCGTTCAGGGTCTACGGGAGTGGAGAGAGAATTCTGCATTGATTGTGTCTTGACTACTATTTGATGTGTGATTTCACGTCTCCTGTCAGAGTGATTTGCTCTCGAATTCGCACTTCTTTCTCTCTCAGTGTTGCGAGTTTGCACATCATCCGATTTCGTGAATTCGACCAACAAGTCACTCAGTAGCTTCTGAGCTACGTCTAAAGACGACAGGAGCAATATTAGTGCTGGAGCCACCTAATGAAGGCAATCTGCCATGTTGTCCCCAAGTTCCGTGATATCATCAATGCATTCTCCCACGACCGTTCTAGATACATCTTCCAAGTCCAAGGCCATCAGCCCTTCTAGGGGGAACGTGATTCGCTGCTCAAGGGTGTTGGTCTGCGGAGCTTTCATGATCAGGAGAAGTGCCCTACGAACTCTGCTTTGTTTTGCTCCTATGCCTCAGGCTTGATGGTTACCTATATCTCTTTTCGGATGCTCACTGCTCCTGAATCTGGTAGCCTATGTTGACTCCACAACCTAGTTCCTCGGTATCCGTTGTATTTAGTCGAAGCACGAATTTCGGATCAAGAACCGATTTAACAGTTGTGTCATTCGGGTTGTGGTTTGGTTGGGACATCAGTTCTTTGCGGTTCTCATCTATGCTCGTTTTACTATCCGGTCAAGCTTGGCTTGAATGTCTGGTGCCAGAGGCTCGAGTTGATCCTTCTGCAAGATATCCCTCGCCTTCTCGAGAGCTCTGTGCTTCACGTCCTTCGATCCGTCTCTTCGCCGTAGTGATCTTGGGCGCATTTTTGTCCGACCGGCGTGATTACCTCTATCAGGCCCTCCTCAATTACTTCTAGCGGGTCCTCTCAGAAGCGCCTCTTTGGATATCAGCTCCGTGCATGGTGTCGATCCGCGATTGCTATGCGAAGTCTTCCCAATACCTCCGTTTTCTTCTCCAAAGACTCAACCCCACATGGGCAGCTCGGATACGGATCGCAATGCAGTTGACTCGCGACTCGCTTCCCTTTCCATATGAGAATGCTCCATGGCCGCGAATTTTGCGTGCCCACATGCTTGGTTTCTTGGCTTGATCAAGAGAAGAGAAGTTGAAGCGGACGAGAAAGCAAAATCAAATTATTTCGAGTCTTGGCTATTTCTATAGGACTCGGGTTGAGTAACCGAGAATCGGCCGACTGGGTGAAAAAGACATCTTATATTGTTGCTGCGGCGATCAATTTGCAGTCCACGGTAACGAGGAGATTTGGTTGAAGGTAAAACTGGACCATATTGGAATAGTTGTCGAGAAGCTGGACAAAGAGATACTTGACTTTTATCAGGAGGCGTTCGGCTGCCTGAAACCGAAGTACTTCAAACTCAAGGATGATGTTGACGACATCGACTATGTCTACCTCCCATTCTCCAAGGGAGACAACTACGTCGAGCTGCTCGCGCCTGTGAGCGGACCCAGTAAGCAGTTCTTGGAGAAGAAAGGCCAGGGCACAATGTTCGAATTATGCGTCGAAGTTGGCAGCATGAAGGATTTCTATGATGAGATGAAGAAGAGAAACATCACCCTTGTTGACTCGAGTGGCAGACCACTTCCACCGGAGAAACCATACTGTATGATTCCAGGCGACGACAACAAGTACGCATATCTGCCAACCGACAAGACCTTCGGGACTACGATCGAACTGCTTGAACGTGTCACATGGACACGCGAGACATACTGGGGCAATGAAGAGAAGGCATAGGGTGTTGAGATTCAACCTCCGAGGGCGCCGGAGCCATCTGAAGACCCACGGTGCACAAGATTATTACTTGCTAGCGTGTGGATTCGATTAGTGTGGGTCGGGTCTTGTCTCGGCGGCTGGAAGCGGGAGTGGTGTCTGAGATCGATGTCCAAGAGATACTCCCGGTAGCTCTCAGCCTAAGGCCTGTGGACGAGAAAACTGTCGAGGAGCTAATGGAATCGATCCGGTCCAATGGGCTGCTGCAGCCCGTGGTTGTCAGACCTATTGACGAGCGGCAGTTCAGGCTTGTCTTTGGGTCTCATAGACTTGAGGCCGTGAAACGGCTAGGGTGGAAGAGTATCCCTGCCATAGTCAGATCCGTTACCGACGAGGAAAGCTTTCTGATCAGCGTAACTGAGAACATTCAGAGAAACGTATACGTGAACCCTATTGCCGAGGCGAGGGGATACAAGAACTTGGTCTCCAAGGGTTGGACAATAGGAGAGATAGCCCGAAGAATAGGGAAGAGCGACAGCTACGTCTGCAATCGAATGAGGGTGCTCGAGCGGCTCCATCCTGAACTGAAGAAGCAGATAGAGTTTCCGCGCGGAAACTCCCCTCTAACTTTGTCTCATGCAGAACACTTGTCCACGATAAGAGATCCCGTGCAACAGCTTGAGCTGGCTCGCTTAGTGTGTGAGCGAAACCTCTCACTCCATCAGCTGGAAAGGCTAACGCGAAGTATGGACAAAGCAAGGCTCACTCCGGATAGGTGCCTATGCAGCAAGTGCAGCAACTATGCGTGTAGCCTCTACGAGCGCACGGAGCCTGAGCGACCCAACGCCAACAAGAGGTTAGTAGAGCGATTCATGGAAGCTGTCAATACAAAACGGTTCGACCTCTTCGACGAACTCTGTGGTCAAGACTACGTTTGGCACATTTGCGTTTGGCACGCTAGGGCCAGCACGATCGCCCACACTGAGATTTGTGGACTCGATGATTTCAGGAAGGCAGTCTCGGAGTTTCACTTGAATAACCCGGACCTAGAAGTGGTCATACAAGACATGATTGCGGACGAAGACCGCATCGCCGTTCGCTATTCGCTGGTGAGTGCGGGCATATCTACAGACGCGAAGCGTCCTTCGAGAACAAGCGTAGGCATCTACAGAATCAAGAACGGGAAACTAGCAGAGGAGTGGCTGCTAGACGACGAATTCAGATCGCCCTGAGCAAACCGTGGGAACGATTTGCAGAAAAGTTGACGCTGACTTTCCCTTCGAGAGTATGACTTTGCACTTACTCTTGCGTCAGAAGTGTCGACAGTGTCTCGCGGCCGGAATGATGTGCGACATTGTAAGGGTCAAGCCGCAAGAGCCCACGATTCGAATCTGGTAACTCTTATTAGCCATCCTCGGGAAGACCCCGCTCGGAGTCCGTTGATATGTCTGAGAAAGAGAATGCTCTGGAGCAAATCAGTCGCGCAGTGCAGGGCTACGATGAAGCAACGATTTTCAGTGCGGTGAAAGCGGGTCTGTCCATGGATATTGAGCCTGGAGAGATTATCGAGAAAGGAATAGCGAAGGGGCTGAGGATCGTCGGTGAGAAGTTCGAGCGAGGAGAGATGTTCCTAGTAGACCTGATTAGCGCAGCTGAACCGGCTCAGAAGGCTGTTAGGGAGATACTTGAGCCGGAGTTCAAGAAGACCAAGGGAATGAAGACTCTGGGGCAAGTCGTCATAGGCACGGTGCACGGTGACATACACAACATCGGGAAGAACATCGTATCTTCGATGTTCTTCGCTGCAGGGTTCCAGGTTCTGGATCTAGGTGAGGATGTTCCTGCGGAGAAGTTCGCCAGCACCGCCAGCGAGTCCAAAGCTGCCATAGTGGGAGCCAGCGCATTGCTGACGACTACGATCGAAGGCCAGAAAGAAATCGTTGAGAGTCTGAAGGCCTCCGGGGTGCGTGACAAGGTGAAGACGATGTTTGGAGGCGCACCTTGTACTCCAGAATGGGTCCGCCAAATTGGCGGAGACGCTTACGCGATGAACGCCATGGAGGCTGTCAAAGTCGCAAAGCAACTACTGGGCATCAAGAACTAGAACGGGGAGGTCTGCGGCTTGTATTCCCTACTAAGTAGCGACGAAGTCTATCGAATCCACATGGCGACGATGGAGGTCTTGGAGAGAGTAGGAGTCCTTGTCGAGGACAACGAGGCACTCGACCTGCTTTCAGGTGCGGGAGCCATGGTCGATAAGCAAAAGGGGCGCGCCAGGATCCCCGAATATCTAGTCAAAGACGCTTGCAGGAAAGCGCCCAGCAGTTTCGACATCTACACGCGCGACATGAAGAAGATCAGAATCGGACCAGGAAAGACAACGATCTCTTTTGGAGCGGGAGCAACTTACGTACTTGACTTGAAGACTGGCGACCCTAGGCCGGCCACAAAGAATGATGTCGAACAGCTCGCGCGGCTGACAGATGCAATGGAACACATTGAGCTCTGTATGTCACCGATTATTCAGGATGTGACTAGATCGCTTGTAGATGTGCACTCTGCAGAGGCAATGATGTGCAACAGTACCAAGCCTCCTTGGGTATGCCCGGGTGACGCCAGACAAGCACGATACATCATCGAAATGGGATCTGCCATCGCGGGAGGACTTGCGGAGCTTCAGAAGAAACCCATCATCTTGGGGCTCGCATCGCCTAATAGCCCTCTGAGATTGGCTTCACATGATCTTCAGATAGCCAAGGAATTCGTCTCTCGCAAACTTCCCATCACATTCATCAATTGCCCCAATAATGCTGCAACCAGCCCGATCTCGATCGCTGGAACTATCGTGCAGACTCTGGCAGAGTGCCTGTCAATGGTGCTAGTGGCACAACTCATGAACCCAGGAAATCCCGTTGCAGCAGGACCTTCGCCGCCCATCACCGACATGAAGACAGCTACCGCGTGTTTCGGCGCACCAGAGTGTGCTCTCGTGACTGCCGGATCTGCTCAGATGATGCGCTATTACAACATACCCTCATACGCAAGCATTACTAGCTCAGACTCAATCGGTATCGATGCTCAGACTGGATACGAGATCGCATGGACCGCGCAGCTCCCAATGATGGCTGGGATCAACCTTGTCAACGGCATTGGCCTCATTGCGTTCTGCGAAATCTCGAGCTACGAGAAGGTCATCATAGATAACGAGGTTTTCGGTGGGCTAAAGAGAATACTTCGAGGAATTGAGGTCTCTGACGCCTCTCTCGCGGTAGATGCCATAGAGGCAGTCGGACCAGCAGGACACTACTTGTCCCAGAAACACACTCGGGAGCAACTACCGAAGGAGAGGTGGTTCCCGAAGATCTCCAATAGACTGTCAATCGCAGAATGGAAGAAGGAAAAGGTAGATCTCTGGCAGCGAGCTAGAAGAGAGGTTCTCAACATTCTGCAGACTCATCAGCCAAAACCGCTCGAGAAAGAGAAACGCGAGAGAATAAGAGAAATTGTCAACGAGGCCGAAAAAGCTGTTGCAAGATCCTAGAAATGCAGCCTTGGGCCGATCAGGATTGCATATAGCGACAAGCTACCATGTTTTCAAGCTCCGAAAACGGGGCTTCAAACGCCCGAGGAATCGTGTCGAAAAGAGAGTCGGGTAACCCCTTCGTCGACAGTCTCATATCTCTTTCACCAAGTCCCTAGTTTCAATTGAGCAGACACGTGTCCGATTGGTGGGTCGGGTACATTTTTGCTGAAATGACTTCGGGAGAGGATCATGGCTGCTCTTAGGGGAGTGTCGAGAGAAACCACTTCGTCAAGAAATACGAGAAGATACCATTTCCAAGCAAAGCGATGCGCTCTTCCGCGAGGAAACTAGTCCGGAGACAAGCTAGGGCAGACTGGACAACCTCGAGGTTGCGACAAAAGAGTGGAAGAGCTTCGCCATGATCCCGCCGCGAGCGAAGACATCACGGACCGAGAAGATGTTCCTAAGCTATAATGTCATACATATTGAGAAGGTCACATCGGACAAAGGAATCATGCAGTAGTCTGACTCTTGTCACAATGCGTTCTTGCGGAGTGCGGTAACGCTCTTAAGCGGCCCCGAGTATTCGCAGTGCGGTCTGGGAAATGTCGAGCCGGATTCAACCCGTTCCACATACAGATTACGCGAAGCATGGACTGACGAAAGAGACGCTGCTCAGCATGCTTCGGAAGATGATCGAGATCAGGAGATTCGAGGAGCGTGTCGAGCGGCTATTTCTTCAGGAAGGGGCTCTGATTGGTCCCTCGCACCTCTACTTGGGAGAGGAGGCGGTTGCAGCCGGCGCCATTGGTGCTCTCAACGAGAATGATCTGATCACGAGCACTTACCGTGGCCATGGCCATGCGATCGCGAAGGGCGTTCCCATGAAACCGCTTATGGCGGAGCTTTTTGGCAAATCAACCGGCACTT
>Ga0315282_10013721_pt1 | contig 12163 bp, 11 predicted proteins | sample YL17G07_20_MG_FD_203693 | JGI IMG/M metagenome (GOLD analysis project Ga0315282, IMG submission 203693) | Sediment microbial communities from Yellowstone Lake, YNP, Wyoming, USA - YL17G07_20 | ecosystem: Environmental > Aquatic > Freshwater > Lake > Sediment | place: USA: Wyoming | collected... | reverse complement strand
GCTGTTCCGCCATCATGTCCTCCGTAACCTCCTCGCCTCCGGCCGGATCGCCCAGGCTACCCTCGACATCCTGGACCGTTTTCACCATCCGGGCTTTTCCGCCTACGAAGGAGCCGGTGTTGCCGCCCCCGACAGCCTCGCCCGCGAACGCCTTGCTTCCTATGTCGTGTCCATAGTCGCGTGACAGGTGATCCAGGATATGGTTCTCATCTGAGGTGCTGCTACTGGGGCACTTGTGGGGACAAAATGGGGCGCCGAACGACACAAACCGCATATGCTTTGGAAGCCGTGGCAATCCCTTTCTTGTCTCGGGCGGGAATGAACAGCCATTTCCTGACAGCTGAAACACACGCTTCGGTGAGGCTGCCTAATCCCTGCAGGATCCTCGCCTTGGATACAGAACCGGTTTCACTGAGGTCTAAATCGAGCACTACGCTCCCCTCCGCCAACGAATTGGGCGGATACGCTGGGTCGATCACCTTCTCGGGATAGGCCAGACCAGGCACGGACCGGGCAGGGGCTATTTTCCGAGCTGGCGACCCAGCGGAGTATAAGGTGGGTGCGCGGAAATTTACCACCACCAGAACGTTGCCGGCTTCGGAATCCTTGAAGCGCCAGCGGCCAAGCGCAGATTGAACTGGAGGAACAAATGGCTCGTCTCCCTGCAAGATGTCGATCCTATCCACGGAACCGGCTGACACGTGCAAGACGGCGACAACTGTGCCGCCATCAATGGCATTCGGAGGGTAAGGGGGGCCCACAACCGTTACAGCTTCAATGAACGCCAACATCACAAAAGCAATAAGAGGTGCCATAACTCAAAACCTGTGAGAGAATCGAAGGGCAGCCTCACCTCGTCGACGAAACGGCGAGAAAGCTGTTGTGAGAACCATTTCAATGCCCGGATCCTAACTCACACTGATTCAGGCTCCGCCAGCATTGAATTAGAAGTTTCTGCCGCGCTAGTTCCCGATCTCTGCCCTCGCCTTTTGAATGATTGCGTCCAAGCCGGCGGTTGAACCTTTATGCGTGCCCTTGTATATCACTTCTAAGAACTGCCTGGCTCGCTCCGAGACCCTGCATTGGAGGACGTAACATTTGGCCAGCGCATCCATAGCTTCTGGAATCTTGCTCTGCTCTTTCAATGCTGCCCCAAGAAAATAGTAGGCCTCACCTGTTTTCGGACGAACTTTTATAAAGCGTTCAACCTGCGTCACCACCGCTTCCCATTTGGATTGGCCATACAGATCCTGCACGACCTGAAGATAATCGTGCTGAACATTGGGGTCCAACTGAGACTTGGGACGATCCTTGAGGAACTGCAGCAATTCGTCGGCGCGCTTCATCGGTTCTTTGACCGCTAGGACCTTCTGGTATTGCTCGTAATCCTCCCGATACTGCTTTTGGGCCGCTGTTTCCTCCTCCTGTGCCCGAAGCTGAGCAGCACCGAACCAAACGAAAACTCCAAGCAGAGGAAGCAACTTCTTTGCGAATCCCATGTGTCATCTCCTCGTCGCTATTTACAAATTACCGGCAACATGTAAAATAAAGCCGCTTCAAAGGGCGCCTAGCTCAGCTGGCAGAGCACTGCGATCACACCGCAGGGGTCACAGGTTCGAGTCCTGTGGCGCCCACCAACTTTTCGCCTCCGACGGCCGGCGACTTCTCCTAGAACAGGCACCAGCACGACGCGTCCGGACCTACTGTCGCGCAATGCGCGCATTGATCCTTCGGACCGCCTGGTTGGCAATCGCCGTAATCTGGCCGCGCCGATCCTTGCTGAGTTCCAGCAGAACAGGGATTGCGCGCTCGTCGCCGACCAGACCTAATATCTCGGCCAAACCTTCTCGAACGTTTGCATCCTTGTTATTTGCTTGTGCATAGAGCTCCGGCAATTCCTCGGACTTGAGCTCGAGCAGAAACATTCTGGCCTCGGAATTAGTCTTGCCGTTGCCAAGGCTATCGACTACCTCATCCAGATATTCCCTCCGTCCCATGCGGAACAGCGCGTACGCCTCTGCAGTCTTGGTCTGGGGATCCTTCTCATGCAGCCAGTCACGCGAGATCTCCGTGACCATAGCCGGATCGGCAAGGCGGGCCAAACCCTCAATGGCGTGGAGGCGCAATGCGCCTTCCGGGCTCTGCTTCTCTTTTACAAAGAGCGCCTTGGCGCTCGGGTCGCCGATGAAGGCCACAGCGTCTAGCAACGCTTCGCGGAACGGCTTGTCAATGACCTTTGATGGCAACTCCGACTCTTTTTCATACAGGCGCATCATTTCCGGCACCGCCTCGCGATAGCGAAAACGCCCGATCACGAAAATCGCCTCATTGCGAACCTTGGCATCGTTGTACCCCAGGTAACTCATGAGGTCGGGCGCCGCTGACGCATCGCCGATCTTGCCGAGTGAGCGAATGATCTCAAACCGAATCGCGTTGGTCTGGTCCTGCTGCAGGGCGGAGAGTAGTGCAGGCACTGCTGCCTTCCCTTTGAGGATCCCCAAGCCCCGCGCAGCTTTGAGACGAATCCCGTCGTCCGTATCCGAGAGGCGCTCGCATAGCGCCGTGATCGCACTTGCATCGACTTTGATATCAGGTTCCACAACCACATCGGCCCATTCGTCCGACCAGGGATTGAAGAAGTTGGCGATTTTGTTCAACGTGACCACCAAACCGCCTTCCTGGGGTACATAGAGGTTGATCAGCCCGACGATGCAGCGGTCCCTGATCGACTTATCCTGGTCTGCGCTCAACTTTACGAAAGCAGGCAGCGCGCGGATGTCCAGCATTTTGTCCAGGGCGACGACGATCTCACGCCGGACTTCCAGATCGGGGTCCTGGGCCACGGCCACGAGATCTGGGGTGGCTTTTTGGACCTTGTTTTCGCCGAGGAGTCTCGCAGCCTCTTTGCGGCGAACTGGGTCAGGGTTTTTAAGGTCGTAAATGAGACTCTCGACGGGCACCTGGCGTGTCGTTTTGGTTGCCTGGGCAGATGCCCAGAGCGGCCAGGACAGGGCGGATACGGCGACAAGCGCCACTTTGACTGACGCCCACGAAATTCGCCTTATGCTTTTTATCATGTGACCCTCTCAACGCTAGTCGGGCAACACATCGTTGCGCGCTTGAAGTGGCGTCCCAGGCTTGGAGGACCGGTGATTGTACTCTAAACGTCGAAAGCAGCGTGCGCCGCGAGGCTGCAAGACCGCCGCGACAAACCTGGCCTACCTGTTAGGACGCCACAGCCCGTTTCCGGAGCCGGCTCGGTCCATGTCGAGATAGCTGTTATCCTCAAGATCGTGCATTTGACTGCAGTAAGGGCAACTCAGCGTGCCGCCTTGGAAAAGTCCGCTGCTGACCGCTTCCCTGCCTCCAGTACGGATGCCTCTATCGATCACCCTTCGGGTGACCGGGCATTGAATCACGATCTTATAGACTAGGGCCATTTTTCTCCCTCTGCACGTTCGGGTCTCGCAGGCCGCTGCGACGCGGACGTCATGAGCTACTCTGAGAAGACTTCCGGCAAACAACGTAATCTTAGCAGATTTGCGGCACCCGCTGCAGTCAAAAGTGCCCCCGCGGGCGAGCCGCTGGAGTCGTAGCAGGCTTCCAAAACCGCAGCGGCGGTTTTCAGCTCAGACCCAAGAGCCGGATGAGGGGGATCTGCGAACCCGCGTTTCGCGGGGCATTGCGACTCAGCCCAGGGAAACTATGGTGCGTCTGTGAACAAGAGGAAGGAGAATTCCCGGCAGTTCGGATTTTTGGAGCGGGAGACGGGGATCGAACCCGCGACGTCCAGCTTGGGAAGCTGGCATTCTACCGCTGAATTACTCCCGCTTTCGGTGCACTGCCGCTGATACTAGCGAATCGAGCTTCGCGAAGTCAATGGGGCAAAGCAAGAGTCCAGCGACCGCGCCGTACTGCTCACGCTAAAACATCTGCGTGCGCCACAAGTCGTGGATATGGATCACACCGAGCACATTGCGGTCGGCGTCGACGACGACGAGGCTGGTGATCTTCAGTTCCTCCATCTTGGCAAGCGCCGCCGTGGCGGCTTGCTCGGCAGAAATCGTCTTCGGCGTGCGCGTCATGCACTCACCCGCTTTCAGCCGCAGCGGGTCAGGCGATCGCTGCAAGAGCCGTCGCAAGTCACCGTCTGAAATCACGCCGGAGAGCTTTCCACTTGCGTCCGCCACGGCTGTCATGCCCAGCGTCTTGCGCGACATTTCGTAAATGACTTCGCTCATCGGCGTCGACTCAGCGACGATCGGAATTTCATCTCCACAATGCATAAGATCGCCCACTCGAAGCAGTTTCTTCCCAATGCTCCCGGCAGGATGAAAGTTGGCAAAATCCTCAAGCCTAAATCCCTTGCGCTCCATTAGCGCCATGGCCAACGCATCCCCCATGGCCAGGGCTGCAGCGGTACTGGTCGTGGGCGCGAGTCCGAACGGACAGGCTTCCTCAGCCACGCTCACGTCCAGATTCACATCTGCCAGCCGCGCCAAGGCTGAGTTCGGGTTGCCGGACATGGCGATCAGGGGCAGCCCGAGCCGCTTGATAAAGTTCAGGATCTGCAGGATCTCGCCGGTCTCACCGCTCTTCGACACGGCCAGCACCACGTCGCCCCGCCCAAGCTGGCCCACGTCGCCGTGCACTGCCTCGGCTGCATGCAGAAAGATCGCCGGCGAACCAGTGCTGCTTAGCGTGGCAGCTATCTTTTTGCAGATGATGCCGGACTTGCCCATGCCTGTGACGGCGATTTTACCGGTGCACGAGGCGGCTATGTCGACAGCGCGCACAAACGAGGCGTCCAGCCGCGCGCTCAGAGCACGCACCGCGTCCGCCTCGAGCTCCAGCACGCGGATCGCGGTCGCCAGCGAGGCATCCGACGCAGCGCTCATGATCTCCTCCGAATCGCGGCGCGGATTTCGAGCAATTCCTGCACGAGGCGCGGAAACGAACGCAGGTTCAAAGCGTTTGGACCATCCGACAGGGCTTTCTCAGGATGATCGTGCACCTCAAAGAAAAAGCCATCGACGCCGATAGCAGCGCCGGCGCGCGCCAGGTGCGGAATGAACTCGACCTGTCCGCCGGAGCGGTCTCCTTGCCCGCCCGGCATCTGCACGCTGTGAGTGACATCGAACACCACAGGTTGCCCGAAGGAACGCATGATGACCAGCGAGCGAAAATCGACAACCAGGTTATGGTAGCCGAAAAAGGTGCCCCGCTCAGTCAACATGATGTTTCGGTTTCCCGTCGCAAGCGCCTTCTCGAGTGCTTTGCGCATCTCCTGGGGCGACAGGAATTGGCCCTTCTTGATGTTGATCGCGCGTCCGCTCCTCGCTGCAGCCAGGATCAGATCCGTCTGCCGGCAGAGAAAAGCGGGGATTTGCAGGACATCGAGGACTTCAGCGGCCGCTCTCACCTGTCCCGATTCATGCACGTCACTGAGGATCGGAAGTCCGCTCACGGCCCGCGCCTTGTCCAGTATGCGCAGCCCTTCCATCAAACCCGGACCGCGGAACGAGCTCACAGAGGTGCGATTCGCCTTATCGAAAGATGCCTTGAAAATCAGCTGGATTTCCTTCCGGGAACTGATTGCTGCCAGGCGTTCTGCCATCTTTAGGCAGTGCCTCTCGCTCTCAATCACGCAGGGTCCCGCGATGAAAAACGGCCGCGAACCTCCACCAAGTTTCAGGCTGCCGACTTGGAATGATCTCATAGTGGTTGCGCCGATGGGAGCGCTCAGATCTGCGTTTCCCGGACTTCCATGCCGTGCTCCAACGGCCGGGCCGCTCTTCGTTCCTGCTTATACCGCAGTGCAGCGGAGACAAAGCTGGCGAACAGCGGATGGGGCTGCAGCGGCCTGGATTTGAACTCGGGATGGAACTGGCAACCAAGGAACCAGGGGTGCCCCGGCAGTTCCATGATTTCCACGAAATTTCGATCGGGCGAGTTGCCCGAGAACTTCATGCCGTAGCTCGACAAGATGTCTTCGTACTCGCGGTTGAACTCATAGCGGTGGCGGTGACGTTCGGAGATCTCCTTTTTCCCGTAAATCCGATAGGCGAGCGAGTCTTCGTCGATGATGCATGGGAACGCACCCAGGCGCATATTTCCGCCCATGATGTCCGACCCCAGCAGCTCGCGCAGCATGTAAAAGACACGGTGCGGTGCGGACGGGTCAAACTCCGAGCTGTCGGCCTGAAGACCGCAAACGTTGCGCGCAAACTCGATGACGCCGCATTCCATGCCCAGGCAGATGCCGAAGAACGGGACCTTGCGTGTGCGAGCGAACTGGACCGCGCGCAGCATGCCGTCGATGCCCCGCTTGCCGAAACCGCCGGGAACCAGAATGGCGTCGTATTCTGCGAGCTGCTCATCCAGAGTTTCGTCCATCAGCCCTTCGGACTCGATCCACTTCGCGCGCACCTGCACGCGACCAGCGAGGCCGCCGTGATAGAGCGCTTCGTTCAGGCTCTTGTATGAGTCCTCATATTCGACGTACTTGCCAACAATCCCGATTCGAACCGAGTCGTCGGGGTGCCGGTCGCGATCGATCAGATCCTTCCAGGCGCTCAGGTCCGGCTCGTGCCCGGGCAGGTTCAGATAGCGCACCACGGCGCTGTCCAGCCCTTCGCTGTTCAGGACCAGCGGCACCTCGTAGATGTTCTTGACGTCGAGGGCGGTGATGACGTCCTTCTCCGACACGTTGCAGAACAGTGCGATCTTGGCTTTGATGTCGCGTGGAAGGAGTCGATCCGTGCGGCAAAGGATAATGTCCGGCTGGATGCCGATTTCCCTCAGCTCTTTCACGCTGTGCTGCGTAGGCTTGGTCTTCAGCTCCCCTGAAGTGGCGATGAACGGCACGAGCGTCAGATGGACAAAGACCGAGTTTTCCCGCCCGACCTCGTTTCTCAGCTGCCGGATCGACTCGAGAAACGGCAGGCTCTCGATGTCGCCCACCGTGCCGCCGATCTCAACGATGGCAACGTCGACGTTCTGCGCCACCCGTCGAATCGTGCTCTTGATCTCGTTGGTGATATGCGGGATGACCTGCACGGTTTTGCCGAGAAACTCCCCTTTGCGTTCCTTCTCGATGACGTTGAGGTAGATCTTTCCGGTCGTCGAGTTGTTGTCCCGCGTCAGGCGCACGCTCGTGAATCGTTCATAGTGTCCCAGGTCAAGATCGGTTTCCGCGCCGTCGTCAGTAACGTAGACCTCCCCATGCTGGAACGGGCTCATTGTGCCCGGATCAACATTGATATACGGATCAAGCTTGAGGAAATTGATCTTGTAGCCCCTCGCCTCCAGAAGGCAGCCGATGGAAGCGCTGGCCAGCCCTTTCCCCAACGAGGAAAGCACTCCTCCGGTCACAAATATGTATTTCATTCGCCTCTCTTCAGCCATGGCCGCGTCTTTTGTTTTCCGGAAGCAACTGGGGAAGATTACCAGCCTGCTGCGGCATAGGCAAGATCTAAGCCGCTGCTCCCCTCGACAACACAAAGGCAGAATTCAACAAAGCCTGTTGCCTTGCGATCTCTGCCTATTTGCGCATTCCCCGGTTCCAGATTAGAGGATTACCGCCTCAAACCTCCCGAAGCATCAACTAGAAGTTGATCACTTGGATCTCGCGCAGGTCGCGCACGTATTCTTCTGCCGGCTGCGGGTACCGATACAGCCTGCCTTCGAAGTTCCTCAACACGATTTCCTTTTCGTCGAACGAGACAACATACTCAGGCGTCAAAGGAATCTTGCCGCCTCCGCCCGGAGCGTCGATGACAAACTGTGGTACCGCGAAGCCTGTCGTGTAGCCGCGCAGGCTCTGCATGATTTGCAGTCCCATCTCCACGCGCGTGCGGAAATGGTTGGTGCCGCGTGTCAGGTCTGCTTGGTAAAGGTAGTAGGGACGCACGCGCATCATCAGAAGCTTGTGCATGAGCTCCTTGAGCGTCTCTGGATCGTCGTTGACGCCTTTCAGCAGCACGGTCTGGCAGCCGACAGGGATGCCCGCGTTCACGAGGCGCTCGCAAGCAGCCTTAGCCTCGGGTGTGATCTCGCGAGGGTGATTGAAATGAGTGTTGAGGAAGATCGGATGATACTTCTTAAGCATGTTGCAGAGATCGTCCGTGATCCGGCTGGGAAGCACGCACGGAAACCTCGTCCCGATGCGGATGATTTCAACGTGTGGGATGGCGCGCAGCCTGGAAATGATGCCCTCGAGCTTGGCATCTTTGACCATCAGTGGGTCGCCGCCTGAAAGCAAAACATCGCGAATCTCGTCGTGGGCGCGGATATACTCGATGCCAGCGGCTATGGTCCGCTCCGTGATGTCACTCGTGCGCCCCACCATCCTCTTGCGCGTGCAAAACCGGCAATACATCGGACAGCGGTCGGTAATTAGGAGGAGAACGCGATCTGGATAGCGGTGCGTCAGCCGCGGCACCGGGCTGTCTTCGTCCTCGTGCAGCGGATCCTCTGGAGCATCGGTGTCCTGAAGCTCCTGGATCATCGGCACCGACTGCTGCCAGATCGGATCACCTTTTTCGCGAATCAGGTTGTAATAGTAACGAGGAATCCTCATAGGGTAGACGTCGCGGACCTCGTTGATTTCATCCATGTCGGCATCGTACTCCGCGCGGAGAGTCTCTCCCTTGGTGACGCTGTTGCGCAGATCAAGCATCCACTGTTCCATTGACACCGCTTCTCCTTATCGGGAAAATCTCTTAACAAAGACCAGCTTATCGTCACCGACGTCGTAGAAATCCCGTATTCGCGGCGCTTCTTCGTACCCCCGGCGGCGATAGAATCTCACGGTAGCTCCGTATGATTCCTTGGATGAGGTTTCTGCGATGAGGAGCCTTCCGTTCTCCTCATGCACTTTGTTCTCGATATAATCCATCAGTGCCCGCCCAACGCCGAGCCCCTGCAGTTCAGGGTGCGTGGCAATCCAGTACAGGTCATAGGTGCCGCGGGTGAGCGGCGCCGGCCCCCAGCAGGCGTACCCACAGACACGTCCACCTGCGTCCTGGGCCACGATGACACGGTAGTCCTTCTGGTTTGGGTCGCGCAGGTAGGCATCCACAAGCTCGAGAGCGCAGTCCATCTCGGCTTGGTTGAAGTTGCCGACACGCCTTACGATCTCGGCGACGGCAGTGCGATCGCCGGGAATTAGATTACGGATCGAGCCTATATGAGAGTCAGGAGAAGGCATAAGCTGTGGCGGGAACTTTCGCGCCTCGTTCCAAGGCCGCTTGAGCGATGCGAGCGACCATCTCAGTGTAAGTCAATCCTGCCGCTTGCGCCGCTCGCGCGAACCCGGCACTTGGGGAAAGATCGGGATTTGGATTGACCTCAAGCACGTAAATGTTCCCGTCGGCATCCGTCCTCATGTCGATGCGGGCATAATCCCGGCATCCTATGCACTTGCAACTTCGTAAAGCGACAGACTTGATCCGGTTCTCCTGACGCGGCGATATCTCGGCAGGACAGACCGGTACCGTGCCCTGATACACGACGCTTTCCTCATCCCATTTCGCGCGATAGCTCACGACCCGAGGCTCGTTCTCCGGCATCAGGCTAAAATCGATCTCGGAGATTGCCAGCACCTGCAGGTCCCGCCCACCCAGGATCGAAACGTTGAACTCCCTGCCTTCCAGAAACCGCTCGACGAGCGCATCCTGTCCATAAACGTCATGGATATAGGAAACCTGCCTTTCCAGTTGGCCAAAATCAGAACACACCGACTTGGCGTTGATTCCCAGGCTGGCATCTTCATGCACAGGCTTGACAATGACCGGGAAGCGGCGTGTTGCTTGCGGCTTGAGCTGATGTCCGGCACTGCATAGAAAGCCGTGCGGGGTGGGGATGCCGGCGGCCCGCAGAATCTGCTTGACGTGGAACTTGTTCAAACCCAAGCCCAGCGCCAGCGGCCCCGAACCCGTGTAGGGGATACCCATGAGCTCGAGCAAACCGGCAACGCACATTTCCAGCTCGCAGTTCCCCTCGATCTCTTCGCACAGGTTGAAGACAAACTTTGGCGCCATGCGGTGAAGGGTCAGCATCAAGTCTTTCGAAAATCCCTCGATCAACAAGACGTACGGAGCGAATCCCAACTCTCGCAGGCTGTCTTCAATCGCGCTCACTTCTTCACGGATGAGATTGGCCGGATAAACCTTCTCTTCGGACCCGGGCGCTGCCCTCACGGTGGCCGCGTTGTATAGGATGATGCAGTCGAATCTTCCCATCAGTGTATCCGATAGCGCCGGCAGGCAATGTCGAGGACTGTGTTGATCAGCTGATTGTAGGCCATGCCCGCAGCCCGCGCCGCTTTTGGGAAACAAGAGTTGTCTTCGGGCCTTGGCAGAATCCCCGGCAGAGGATTCAGTTCTAGGATATGCGGCCGGTTCAAATCATCGAGGCGCACATCGATGCGGCACCAGTCGCGGCACCGCATGGTTCGGTACGCCTCCAGGCAGATCCGTTCAATCTCAGCCTGCATCTCTGCACTGATGCGCGCCGGGCAGTCGAAGATCTCCAGCGGATTCGAACTTTGATCCCATATCCACTTCGCTTCATAGGAATAAATGGGATTGACGCCCGCCGGAAGCGAATCGAACCGCACCTCAACGATCGGCAGCGCACGCGCTTCTTCCCCGTTGCCCAAGATCGCCACCGTGAACTCGCGTCCCGCCAGGAATTCCTCCACAAGCGCCGGCTGCCGGTACCGCTGCTGCACCCATCCGACTCTGGTTCGCAGTTGCTCTTGTGTGCGCACCAGCGAATCATTGCGGATGCCGATGCTCGAACCTTCGAAGAGAGGCTTCACCATGAGCGGAAAGTGAAGACTGTTGAAGGAAAAGTCCGGCTCCGAAACAACACGGAAACGAGCTGTCGGCAGGCCGTGATACGCCAGGATTTCCTTGGCACGCGACTTGTCCAGACAGAGATTCAGCGTCAAGGGGTCGCTGGCGGTGTACGGAATGTCGAGGTATTCGAGAATCGAAGGGATGTGACCTTCACGGCAGGGGCCGAAGGTGCCTTCGGCCATGTTGAAGACAATGTCGGGGCGAGTTCGCCGCAATGCGTTGTAGGGATCCTCAGCAGCATCGACCGGGATGACGTCGTGTCCTTCTCTCAGTGCCGATATGACCGCATCTACGGTTTCCTGGTCATCCCACTCAGCCTGCGCCTCGGAACGGGTACTTGGAGGATCCTGCCCCTCCTCCGGCGTGCCTCGTTTCAAGTTGTACGTCAGTGCTACTCGCATCCACCCTCTCAGTGCCGACCTTTTGTATAATGGAATCAAAATTGCGTGTCAAGCAGTATTTCGACAATTCATACTAGATTTTGGGCCGGCGACTGCTTCAAACACAAAACCTTGTATGCAGCGGGCCTTCTTCCGCTGGGCCATTTCCCCCAGCCGATGCGGCAACTCGGAATCCCCTTTTTCACGGCATCAGTCGTAGATGCCCCGACCGTTGCCGCGCGCAGCGCCGCCTACAAGCGCCAATGTAGAACCCGCAGGAACAACGGAGAGAATCCGGGATCCACGGGAATCACAAAGCCGAGAACTTCCGCCCCGTGTGCTTTGCTATACCATTTTGCATATCTGCCGCACCCCCGGCCGCTGTGAATAAGTAATCCGTGCAGAAAGAACTTTCGGTTATAATGACGCGCCATCTATGAAGAAGAGTCGATTCGTTAAGATTCCGCCGGCGCCACGAGTTTTTCTGCCGATCTTCTGGGCCACGGTCTGCGTCGCGATGCTCGCGGCTCCCTTGCTGCAAGCCCACGGCTATTCGCTTGCGGCTGCGTTAGTGTATGCGCTTTTCGCGCCCGTGTGCCATCAGAATCCGACACGCTCCTTCTTCCTGCTTGGGGGCAAGTGGGCAGTGTGTCACCGTTGTTCGGGGATCTACTTGGGATTGTTTTTGGGTTCGTTGGTGCCCTACGATTTGAGCGTCGTCATAGGGTCGGCGCGCTGGCGCAAAGTCTGGATCATCTGCGCGACCGTGCCGTTGCTGCTCGATGTGCTCCTGCCGTTCGCGGGACTGTGGCGCAATACTCCGGCCAGCCGTGTTGCCAGCGGCATGCTTTTCGGCGCCATGCTCTCTTCGCTTCTGGCGTCAGCCCTGGCGGAGTTGGCACACGAAGCCCCGTGGAA
>Ga0315282_10013720_pt1 | contig 12164 bp, 11 predicted proteins | sample YL17G07_20_MG_FD_203693 | JGI IMG/M metagenome (GOLD analysis project Ga0315282, IMG submission 203693) | Sediment microbial communities from Yellowstone Lake, YNP, Wyoming, USA - YL17G07_20 | ecosystem: Environmental > Aquatic > Freshwater > Lake > Sediment | place: USA: Wyoming | collected... | reverse complement strand
CCTCCATCAGAGAGCGGGGCGGTCCATATCAATTTAATTATCCAATTTCCGGCAATTACTTTTAAATTCCAAGGGGGACCTGGAATAGTGGGACAAGGAATTGCCTTCGCAATATTACTCTTTGGGCCTTCCCCTGCTTGATTGGTAGCTGATACTCGATATTCATAAGATATTTGATCAACAACTGTGTAATCTATATAGGTGGTATTAATCACTTTAGATATTATTCTCGTTCCGTTTCGATAGATATTATAATACTTGATTTTCGTACTACCATTTTCTTTTGGTATTTTCCATATAAGTGATACATTATTATTGCCAGGTGTTGCCTTTAAATTTTGAGGTGCATTAGGCGTCTCAAATCTATATATAGAAACACTCATTAGAATTGTTAATAATAAAATAGATATGATTATTATAATTATCGATTTCCTCATTTGATGAGCCCTTTTCTTTTTAGTTCTTTTAGAAACCATTGGAAAAATCCCTAATAAAAATATCACATTGTGAAAATATATAATTGTCGGTTCGTGCTGCCCGATATTCAATACAGCCTTACGAGAAATCAAACCTGCCGATTTTGATTTGCCCTATCGACGGTAAAATAAGAAAAATACGGACCCGCTGGGACCCGTTCTATCCGTTTTTCCAACGAGGTGTGAAAAGGAATCGGCGAGGTAAATGATTCTCGCCCATCCTGTTCGGGGCCCCGGTCGCCCGGGGCCTTCCTTTTTCAATGACCCATAAATCGGGCAGGCCACAGGTATATCTTGGATGACCAACATGTTATTAGACACTTCATCCAATAATATTGCCTTCAAGGAGAATCCAGATATGAAGATAAAGAGATACATCTGCAAACTCCTGCTCATACAGCATAAGATGGCATTGAACCTCGATTATAAGATAATAGAGGTCCGGGGGGTCAGTCTCGTTCATCCTCTGGACCCGACATTGGAAGAGAAATGCAAATGCATGTTCAACATGCGGAAGTTCCAGGTCATGGCCCGGTGCAGGAACGCCCAATGGAACCCGATCATGAAGAGATGCATCTATGCCATGAAGTATTGACTGAATCTATAGGGTTAAAAACCCATTGAAAAAGAATCACCGGGCCTGAGATTTTTTCCTTACATCCTAACTCATCAGATACATAGTCTCACATGAGCCCATTTGCCCTAATTGTTCTTCTTGTTCACTGAGAACAGGACGTATTTTGTCCCATCGACAACCTCGGTTTTTACAAAGCCATCGAGCTTGAGGTTCCGGATATGATAGTTCAAGAGGGGCCGGTCCACCTTTAGTTGGTTGCAGATCTCGGACACTGACGCCCGACCGTCGACCTCGAGGATCTTCAGGACCTTCCTTTCGATCTCGTTTCTATGGCCATTAAGGTCCTTGACCTTCTTCCCAACAGGATAGAAGATATGTTTTGTGCCGAACCTCTTGGAGAAGATGTAGCCTTCCCGTTCGAGTACCTGGAGATGGTAGGCCATCACGAAATTCCCCTTCTGCATCATCCGTTTGATCTGGCCCAGGTTGATGCCCGGCCTGGCGAGAATTATGCCGTAGATCGTGAAACGGACCTTGTTCTCCAATATCTTCTTTTTCTTCAGACGAGTATAGCATGGAATCGCTGCCCATCTGAGGAAGTTGAACCGAGCCTCTTCCGTGATGCCCACCGCCATTATTGAACCGAAAATGATAATACCGGATGTGAGGGGAATGTAATTCTTTGCTGCAAAATGAGTGATGATCGAGAATAACGAGTTTGACTGGCTTTCATCAGGAACATATTCTCTGTACGGTATCATGACCAATCCAGTAAAGTTATTATTGCCTTGATCAATTTCAGTTGGTTCTGTCCCGGACAATCTTAGGAAAAGGTCCTTAGACGAAGGATATTGAAGCCAAGTGATGTTATCTTTGACCATTGGAAATAGTCCTTTTCCCGATTTGAAGGGTTTGAGCTGGATCACGTGACCCCCGTCGGGATCCAATGTGACCTTCTTCTGGGCGACCAACCGACCGCCCAATCCAGGGTCCCCGTTATATATTTCGATGGTTGTTGTGTATGGGGTTCTACCGTATCCATTGTCATAGAATGAGACGGAAAAAGTATCGATGTAGTAATAATATTCGATAGGAGGCGTCAACTGAAACTCATTGGAAATAGTGTAGGAATCCAATGGTTGGATGAATAGATCCAGACCGGGGCCTGGTCCTTCTTTGAACACGAAAAGGGATTTGCCGATCTTGACGAAAAGGTCTCCATGATATATCCCCCAGATCTCCGGGTTTGCTTTTGGCACATAATATTCCCAAATTGTCGATCCATTGCCCAGGTTCAAGGCATGAATACTATATGTTCCTTCGATACGGTCCTGATCATGATCGGGACAGAGATAGATTGGATATGCGGGATATGTAAAACAGGGGCCATCATCGATGTGACCAGCCGGTGGTTCGATATCGACGAAAATCAATGTGTTGTTCCTGATCAAAGGCCATCGAACGGCATCTGGACCAAAGGGCGTGTCAGATGGAACGAAGGATGCCCCATAGGCATCTTTCCAAATATCATTGCCGTTTTGTGAGCTAAAGGCCCGGATAAATCGATGGACGATGTGATGCCCCATCATTATCTCGCCCCAGCCGGAATTATTCAACACATCGGGACTGATCGAGATTTCTTTTACCAAGACACACACACCGTCATTCCAAGTGTACATACCTGGATTAGCAAGCCCTCCTAAGGTTGAATCAGGTATATCGATAGCACCATCCGTTGGTTCATCGAGATAGCGAACCCACAATCTATCACCCGTCTTGGAATTGACCGCGATCAAAGCAGGTGGAGGAAGGGTCAGATCGGATTCCCCTGAAAATTGGTGGGTCAGAGAGATCATCAAGATATCCCGGGACATCTCGAATTCGTTTATGGAGTAACCGTATGCACCGATCCGTGTATCGTTTTCTCTCCAACCGGACCAGCCATCCCAAATATCTGTAAAATCGATCGTCCAGAGAAACGAACCGTTCTCGATTGAAAATGCCGACATCGTAGATGTGGTGAATATTAGAACATTATTGATCAGCCTATAATTCCCAACCCCCCAATCGTTGAATGGAATTACCGATTGGAAGTCCCTATGCCATTCGATTTTTCCTGAAAGGGCATTGATCGAGTATAGGCCATTGAAATATCCAGAGCCGTTTACTGGATCTTCGAGAACATATGTTATCAGTTTAATAGTGTGCCCATATTGTGTATTTGGATAATTTCCGATATTGTTCAAGGTCTCCAAGGAATAGAATGTCTCATTCAAGGTCAATGACCAATCCTTTCGCAGTGTTGTCAAGTTCATAAGATAGATCGTCGGATCCGAATACGAACTGTGAAGTATGTGATTGGCCCCGATAAAAATTGGAGCGACAAGATATTCCAGTTCATGGAACACATGGGATGGATCTGTCCCATTGACAAGTCTTTTTTCACTGGTTATTTGAAGGGTTTGAGTGTCCCTTGTGACAAGATCGAGGTCCCAGACCATGGTGCCGTCGGCTGCCTTTTCTTGTATGTATTTCAGTCCTACGAGGTTCGTATCGTCAATATACAATGGCTTTTCATTGTCGAGCCCCAATACCTTCCAAACATAAGGGCTCAAGGGTATTTTTCCGGTATTCTGTCCAGATTGGACCAATGTGTCTTTTATGTCCATCATTTTAGTTCTATTGTCAGCAATCACGAAAGGACAGGAAAGGATCCAGCAGATCGCCAGGACTGCCATGAAGGATAACTGTTTTGATCTCATGGTCTCTCATTATTCCGGTTGACCTTATTTAAGGATTGAAGGTGTTTTTTTATAGTTATATTTAACCATTCCGCATCGTCCTTTTTTCAAAATACGGGAGGACCTGCCGGAACCGTCTTTGAACTATAAGCGAGATCGGGCCTGTTGTGTACAGTGGAAAAATAGACTCTTTGGGCCAGATAAATATTATTGTTCAAGACACGGGCGACCGGGGCTCCCATCATCCCATCGTGCTATCGAGTATCGCCAGCACTTTCTTGCGCTTCTCGTCAAAGCGCTTGGTCGTGACCTTCAGCTCGCACGAGACGCAGCCATTGTCCTCGTGCGCAAGGGAATAGCCCAGAGCGTCCAGATCCTTCAGACACATGAGACTGGCCTCGAGCCTCGGTATCTCGACCTCGGGCGGCTCCGGGAACAGCAAGATGATGACCTCGATGAGGAGGTCCCATCGGTCAGTGCCCGCACGCCTCGCCACGACGCCCACCTTCCAGGCCCTTCCTCTATCCAGCTCCCGATAGACCTCATCCTGGCCGGAAGAGATGGCGCCCCGTTCCCAGGCCTTGATGTCGAACATCGGCCCTCTTCACCTCGTCCCGAACTTCCTGAATGCTAGGACCCCCAGGACGAACACGATGATGCTCGTGATCGTGAGGACCGCCAGGTCCGTCAGCACGGGCGGACTAGTTATGGCCGCACCCCTGAGGAAAAGGTCCGTCAACGAATCCGTCAGATAGAAGCTCGGCACCATCCTGTTCAGCATGTTCGGGCCGCCGCCGCTCATGCCGGTCATGAAGGTCCCGAGGAAGAGCATGGGCAGGATGAACAGGAACGAGATGCCGGTGGCAGCGCCGGCGGACTTCGACACTGCAGCGGTTATCAAGCCACAGCCGACGCAGCAGAGCGAGAACACCGAGACCAGCAGGAAGGCCATGGCCAGCCCGGTGGGCCCCGTGTCCGGCCGGTAGCCCACGGCGAAGGCCATCATGAAGATGAGGACCCCCTGGAACAAGGCCAGGACCATGTTCGACAGCACCTGCGAGGCCATAAGCTCCGTCGCCGTCATCGGTGTCGTGGAGAGCCTTCTTAGGAGCCCCTCATCGCGTTCCGTGGTCAGTGTCTGGGCGACGCTCATTATGAGATATATGGCCCCGAATGCAAAGAGCCCGGGCGCCATGTAGTCGAAGGTCTTCCTCTTCTGCACCTCGACCAGTGAGCCGGAACCGAAGCTGACCGGCAGGCCCGTGGCCTGGGACCTGTTGCCGACCAAAGTGCTGGACAAGGCCTGCTGGGCCATCGGCGGTATTGCCTGCGTTGCGACCATGGAGCCCTTGTCGAGGTAAAGTTGGACAGTTGTCCTGACCCAGGCGCTGGTATTGCCGGGATTTCCGACGAAAGAATCGCAGCTGGTCCCGAAATTGGCCGGTATGACCATGACCGCCTGGAGGTCCCCTTTCGAGAGCGCGTCCTGCGCCGAGCCGTTGCTCGAATAGGTCCTCACCCTCAGCAGGTCGTTCGCCGTGAGGTTCCTCACGAGGTCCTGGGACCAGTGGTGGTCCGGGCCCTCGGCGTTCATATCAACTAGGCCGACGGTATACTGTGTCTTCTCGTTACCTCCGAAGGAGCCAAAGCTTATGCCGAACATGAGCGTCATCATGACCGGGAACAGGATCAGCAGGAAGAGCAGGGCCGGTTCCCTGATCGTCTTCTTCAGGTCCTTCTTGACGAGCGCGAAGACCCGGCGGACGTCCATCTAGGCCGCCTCCCTTATCTTCTTGCCAGTGAGCTGGAGGAATACCTCCTCAAGGTCCTTCGCCCCGTATCTCTCCATCAGGGCCTTGGGCGGGTCCAAGGCGATGATCCTGCCATGGTCGATGATGCCGACCCGGTCGCATAGGTACTCGGCCTCTTCCATGTAGTGCGTCGTGAGGACGATGGTCATGCCCTTCTCTTTAAGGCCCCGGATGAAGTCCCAGACCGCCCGCCGGGATTGCGGGTCCATCCCGGTCGTCGGTTCGTCCAGAAACGATATCGAGGGCTCGCCCACCAGGGCCATGATCAGGCTTATCCTCCGCTTCATGCCGCCGCTGTAATCCTTGACCTTGCGGCCGGCATCCTGTGAGAGGGACATCCTCTCGAGCAGGCCGTCGACGCGCTCTTTGAGCTCGCCCTTGGGAACGCCCGCGAGGTCCCCGAAGAGCTCGACGTTCTCCCTACCTGTCAGGAATGGGAAGATGCCCATCTCCTGCGGGCAGACCCCGATCATCTGCTTGACCTTGCCCATCTCATGCGCGACATCATGGCCTCCGACCCGGACAAGGCCGCTCTCCGGCTTCAGCAGCCCGCAGAGGACCTTGATGGTGGTCGTCTTCCCGGCCCCGTTGGGCCCCAGAAGACCGAAAAGCTCGCCCTTGCCGACGGTTAGGTCCAGACCATCGACGGCCGTCAGGTCCCGGAACCTTATCGTCAGGCCCTCGATCCTTATCGCTTCGTCCTTCAGAGACATTGTGCATACCCTCGGTCTCTTACTGGATGCCGGCGGATTAATATCCTTGTCAAGGGGACGGGTGAAGGAAGGGAAGGTTGCGGTGAAAAAAGTCCCTGTTTTCGAATCTGGGGGTTGAAGAAAGGGAAGGGACGGCCGGGACCACCGTCGATAGGTCCTTATTCCTGCTTCGCCTTGGCCTCGACCAGGTCGTCCCGCCATGTGTCGAAGATGTAGCCGGTGAAGAGGATGTTCGTGCTGATGGATTGAATGCCCTTCTCCTTCTGGAGGGTGTCGCGCAGTTCCTTGAGGTCCCTCATGTTGTTGGACCATGTCATGGCCATGAGCTCGCACGGCAGGTTGCTGAAGGCGAAGTTGAAAAGTACCTTCGGGAAATACTTATTTGTGAGGCTTGCGGCCACCTTGCTCTTATCCTCTGATGTAGTGGTCTTGATATGGAACACCGAGACGATGTCGTCGGTGGCGTCCGGGTACCATTGTATGGACAACTCGATGGAGCCCTCGGCGACCATCCTGTCCAAATGCTTTTGCACCGTCTTTGCCGACAATCCCAGCTCCTGTGCGACCTCGGTCATGGGCCTGCGGGAATCGTTGCGCAAGGAGAATATTATCCGGTAATCTATGTCGGACAGGGTCGGTTGGGCCAAAGGCTGAGGGGTCATCGGTTGGCCGACGAAGCCTATGATGCCCACGGTCGGATCCGACATACCAGAGTTCTGCGAGATGAAGGATACATACCTGTCGAGCTCCCCTATGTCCTTCAGATAGGCCCCGATGTACAGATGGTTCCCGCCAGCGAGGGCCACCCAGTAGGTGTGCTCCTCGTTCCCTAGGACCTTCACAGTCTCCTGGGATACTTCTGAGCCCGTGTGGCCGTAGAGCTGGATCGGTATGTTGCCCGCCGCGAAATGGCTGACCTTGGCGGTGAACTTGCGGATGACCTTCTGGCCCTCCAGGGCCCGGATCCTTTTATGGACCGCGTTCACCGAGATGTTCAGCTGCTGTGCGATCGTCCGCAGGGTGGTCCTCGAATTGGCCAGTAGGATGAGGCTGAGCGTGATATCCTGGCGGTCCATACATTACCACGCATGGGAATGATGAGTAATAATATTATTCTTGATGGTCGTTGGGGCCTCGGGCGACCGGGGGCCCCCTCTTTTTTAATGATTTACAAATCGGGCAGGTCACAGGTATGTCCTGGATGACCAACATATTATTAGACACTTCAATCAATAATATTACTTTTAAGGGGAACCCGGATATGAAGATAAAGAAATACATCTGCAAACTCCTGCTCATACAGCATAAAATGACTTTGAACCTAGATTATAAGATAATAGAGGTCCGGGGGGTCAGTACCGTTCATCCTTTGAACCCGACATTGGAAGAGAAATGTAAATGCATGTTCAACATGCGGAAGCTCCCGGTCATGGCCCGGTGCAGGAATGCTCAATGGAACCCCATCATGAAGAGATGTATTTATGCCATGAAGTATTGACATATCCAATTCGGGGCCTCGGGCGACCGTGGGCCCTTCTTTTAATATTTTGAATGCAATGACTTCTTGAAGCATGCGAGTGGGGAAAAGAAAATATCCGGAGGGAAGATGGCGGAAAAAAAAGAACCGGACACCGAGCTTCCAAAAACGGAGCGCCAAGGAGGATATTTATTTATGGTTTTTGGCCTTGGGGTTGTTTTTATAATAGTTGCCCTAATAATACCAAGTTACAATTTGATAATAATAGTCGTAGGAATGCTATTGGTATTGATTTCTGGAATTGGTTTTTGCATTATCTGGACCCGGGACATACGTCATTATCCCAAATGAGGAAACATCTTTTGAATAGGATGACATAGATAAAAATTGAATGAAAGGAAAGGTTGTATTATTGAATTGGTGATCCCCCTCTATCTCAAATCGTGGCCTCGGGCGACCTGCGGCCGCTCTTCTATTCATGTATGCCGGACAATATTTATTTTAGGGTAAACCCTCATCCCCCGAAAATCTGCCCTTTAACTTCATGGGAGTTTCTTGGTCCTACGCCCCATTACTTCGGACATCTTTTCTAGGTCGGGTTTTCCGTTCCCCCATTATAAAATATGGATATGATGTATTTGTATGTTTTTATACACTTTTAAACCTTGTATTGGACAGCAGAAAATGGTCCGTTTTATGTTTCATCATTTTCCATAAGATATGTAAAGTACTCATCATTCGGAGGCATAACCCCTAAATCTTGAGCTTTTTTATATGTCCGAGGTGGGAGAAAAATATATGGAAACTCCTCATCGCAGTAAGGTAATTGAATAAAACGACATTCAATTTTATTATCTTCCAGGGCATGATTAATTAATCTAACTTCCCATTTATGCGTTCCATGCTCATTCTCATCGAACGGAATATTATCAATGCTGTATACCTTATGATTGAATTCAAATTTTAATATTTGTTTTCCCTGCTCATCATTTTCAATAATATTCGTTGGATTAAATTGACCATTGCTGATCCGTGATAAATCTTCGATATATGGAGTCATCTCTTCTGGACCAGAATCGTGAACAATAATATATCGAGATAAAAACGTATATGCATATTGAGGTCTTTCATTAAATTCTTCTCCGACTTTCGTTTTCATTTCTAATACTTCCGATTTTGGAATCCAATCTAACCATCCACTTGCTACTACTTTTTCCCAATAATCATCAAATGACATAGCCTTGATTGCTTTTAGAAATTCTTCATTGTTCATCGAATCAATCCTCCAACTTGCTCATCACAACATCCAAGTCCTCATCGTCATCGTTCTTGGACTTTTTGGCCTTGGCCTTCGGTATCTCCTTGGGTTTCTCCTCAACCTCATCGTAATCCTTCGATGTTGAGGCCTCATCGCTATTGTCCTTGATGGGCGTCTTTGGTTTCCTTGTCATGATGGCGATGATGGCCACGATCAATGCCACGATGCCCAATGCTATTGCCCCGTAGGACACCTTATTATCTGCCCTCTTCTCGATGGTCTTTTCATTTTTGGTCTTGTTGAGGGTATCGATATTTGCCCTCAGTTGGGCATTCTCCTTCTGGAGCTGTAATATCTCATTTTGGAGGTAGCCTATTGTGGTGCCATAGTCGGTACAATTGCACGGCTTGGGCATGGTGTTCTTGACTTCCTGGATGCTACCATAGATATGAGTGATATTCTCGAGGATACTGTGCAACTGGCCCTGAATATCCGTAATATTGTCCTCGTCCTTTGATAATACCGTAATCTGGTTGTGGATATCGTACAGGTCTGCATCAATCTGCGTGATATTATGTTCTATTCGCGAGATGTTCTGAGATGTTGAGGTATTGATATTATTTACTGTCGTATTGAGTTCATTCAATGTCTTATTCAACAGGTCATAAGAAGACAATAAATTATTGAGAATCTCAAGGGTTGCATTTTGAAGGGAATATACGTTTAACACTATCGACGTTAAGAAATGATATTGGTTTTCTAAAATCTGGAGTTCGAATATGGCGGCTGAGGTATTCGTTTGGAGCTCTTTGACTTGGTCCTGCAATTCCTTGATTGCGGGATCCTGAGGTTGTGTATAATTGATTTTATTGATTGTGAATGTTATCGAACTTGATGCGGATCTGGTACTATGGATGCACATGGCTTGTTCGGATGCTGCCACGATCCAAAATTTGTACGGGATGGATATGAGCGGGAAATTGATATATCCCGCAATAGCGGTAGTATCATTCGAAGATGAACTGTAAAACAAATAATATCCTTGGCAGACCCCACCTCCTCCGGCAAGTCCAAAATTCATACCTCCAGAACCGCTTATCGAGGAAATATCTATCGAGACATTATCTCCGTTCTGAACATGGAAGACATACAGGATATCCGTGTTACTGTTCTGAGTATAGGCTTTGTTCCACACCGGTTCATTTATTTTAAAATTATCTGCCAATCCATTTTGTAGTGGCAATCCGATTAAAACACTCGATATTAGGACTATCGTTATAACGGCAATCGTTTTCATTTTCCAAACTCCTTCGATGTTGTCATGGAAGTATGTATATTAAAAGTTCGCGTTTTTTTTATTCCAGGCCGCTCTCGCTATAATTCCCCCGTCCTTTGCATCTCATCTTCTATTATATCTTATATCCCCGGGAATCTGGCTGTTCATCGGGGGCAGGTCCGCATAGATGCTGATATACTTGTTGAAGGCCTGGATCTCCCCTGAGGCCAGAAGGGAAGGTTTCGTCTTTATATATCTCACGAGAAGGTAATTGATGATATCTTCCCTGGGTCCGTGGACCTTTTTCAGAAGGGGGCAGATGTCATAGATATGATGGAAGAGCCCCCATTCGCCTTTCCTGATCTTTCCAAGGATCGCGTACCTGATATCACTTAGCCGATGTGCAAGGTCCCTGGTCCGGCCTATTACCAGTGTCCCCTCGGGGTCGGTCTTTGCGGGCCTGTGGATCGGGAACGGCTTCGAAGGATCATTGCGATCCATGAGATGGACGCTGTAGTTGCAGGAGAGGTCTGTCAGCGGGGAGGGGGGAAAGGCCGTTAGCCATGCAATGCCCGGTCGCATCTGGCCCCTGTCCTGAGAGCATTTGACATATGGACCCCCGATGATATCTCTTCGACCGCTATCAGGCTTCCGTGCAACGCCCGGGACCTGGCCATTGAGGACCGGAGGTTCACCATAAAGGCTGCAATAGTGATCAATGGCCCTGCACTCGCTATCTAACAGGAAATTCACACCTGTCTTGACATAGGTGAACTGTATCGAATTCAGGAGGTCCTCCTTGGACCCAAACCTATCCCTCATCCATTTACTGTGATCATGTATGTAACCAAGCGTCAATCCTTCGGTGTCGCAATTGGAAGTACCCAATACCGAGCCTTTGAAGTGCCATATCTTTGTAGCGAGGTCCTTGGTCTGGCCTATTTCCATTGTGCCGTCTAGGTCGGTATCCACGAACTTCCGGATCCGGAACGGTCTTGCCGGGCCCATGAGCTGGATGGTATAGATGCATGAGACGAACCTGTACGGGGACGGTGGCCTCTTCAGGTCCCAATCTATACTGGCGAGCTTTGGGGGCCTGTAGGATGGGCCTTTAGGGATTGAGGGTGGGTTGCTCATGACTGGACATCATCCCTTTTTCTTGATGTTTATTATAAGCGCCTGTGCCTGTTGCTCAATTCATTATAATCTATCTCGATGCCGTCCTATATACTGATTGGATATGGCATGAGTTACGGTGTAAATAATAGTGATTATTAGGGTGGATTTATGGAAGTTGAGCATTATTATTATGAAATAAGCAAATCAAAAAAAGTAGGAGCACTGGGATTTGAATACAGAACCGTCATGGAGAATCCACCAATTCGCTCGAATTGAGGACCTTGTCCATTCCCATGGCCCGAGAAGGCCAATTTGGGGTCCTGGGCAACTGGGGCCCCATTTTATTTATTTTTGTAGGATAATATTGAAATCCTTTAATAATAAAGTATAATTATTTCAAAGAGGATTTATATAACTATATGTTATTAGAAGTTTTAGATTTTGAAAAACGACGAATGACAGCGGCTCCTGAAGAATATTCAATTATTGAATATCAAATTTATAGTACTGGTGAAATTATTATCCCATTTATAGGGGACTCGGAACATTCAACATTAGCACGACATATCCTAAATGATTTTCCATTTATATTATTCTCATCATCAACGCCCTGTAGCAATCACTTACCTCAAAAATTAACAGTAACTTTTGCCTCGCCTAATATCACTAAAATTGATGAGGATCATTTTCATCTCGGTGGTGAATTTCCTGATGAG
>Ga0315282_10013719_pt1 | contig 12164 bp, 11 predicted proteins | sample YL17G07_20_MG_FD_203693 | JGI IMG/M metagenome (GOLD analysis project Ga0315282, IMG submission 203693) | Sediment microbial communities from Yellowstone Lake, YNP, Wyoming, USA - YL17G07_20 | ecosystem: Environmental > Aquatic > Freshwater > Lake > Sediment | place: USA: Wyoming | collected... | reverse complement strand
TCGCCAACCTTGAGCGAATCCATGAGAAGCTATTATAATCGATAAGCTATGATTCGTCAATTCCAGCTTGACAGGCTGTTCCGCGAAAATCAAAAGAAGACATTTTGCGAAAATCAAAATGAGACTGGGGGGTCAGATTGGGAAGTCGCCGACCTTCTGTCCGTTCCAGGCCACGAAGAGTTTTTGATGGGGAATCAAACAGAGGGTCACCAGGGCCCCCGCGCACTGGCGGAGCTTATACTCTCGGCCGCGGAAACTGAACGTCCCGTCTTTTTTCACCCGGCGCTCATAATGTAATGAAAACACCAAGTTCAGGTCGACGGGAGGGAGCGGACGCAGATAGCTCTTCCCGGCCTGAAGCGCTGCCCGCCAGCGCTCGAAGGGGATCTCGCCCGTCTCTTCGTGGACGCGCTTTTCGTTGTAAAACTGGGCTTCCTCCTGGAGGATCGGTTGGGCGTCTTTGAGCGTTCGGATATGATGTCTCTCGCAGAGATAAGGAATGCGCCGCTGGAGATAATCGAACGCCTTCTCGACCTTGCCTTTCGACTCCGGCGAGCCCTCCTCCGTATAGATGAGCCCGATGTCCAAGCTCCGCAAGGCCCGCTTAAACTGGACCTCCCCTTCATCCAGCCCGACCGCATACCGAACATGGACGCCCTGATGCTCGACGAAGCGAAAGACCTTGTTCTGGTCGACGTAGTAGGCCTGGGGCCTTCCGTAGCGCTTGACCGTCTCCCGGGCCGTCTCCAGATGAGCAAAACTCCCTTCTTTTTCAACCAGATGGGCGCCGACGAACATCCGCGAGTAGTCGTCCTTGGTCAAGATCACATATTGATAGCCGTCCAAAGCGGGAACCCAGCGATGTTTCGACGCGTCATGCTGAAACAGGAAGCCGGGAGCGGGTGTCTCGAATCGTACAAAGACCTTCTTCTTCTCTTCCGGCCGGGCATGGTAATAGCCATGCCGGAGGGCAAAATAGCGAAGAGTCTCCCGGTGAAACGGGTAACCAAAGGTTTTTTGGGCCTCCTCGGCCAGGACCGCGAAGTTGAATCGCCCCCGGAAGACCTTCGCTTTCCGCTGGATATAGGCGAACTCTTCATGGAGCCATCTTTCTACCTCCCCCGGTAGCCGATGGAAGGCGTTTTCCTGCCGAGCGTACAACCGGAAGGGGTGGCGGCCGATGACGCTTCGAAGCCACCGCCGGCGCAGCTTATAGAGCTGGGCCCGCCCGATCCCCAGGGCCTCGCAGGCCCGCTCCTCGCCGATTCGATGATCGTTGAACGCCTCCAGTACCCCCTCGATAAACTCCCGCGGAAGGCGCTTGTGAAGTTGATTGGGCATGGTGGAACAACCTCCTCAAGAGGCGTTCTACCATGATCCCCGTTTCCCCGCTTCCCCCCTTGTCTCCTTTTTGTCTCCTTTTCGTCTACTTATGTTTTTCGCTATCCGTCTACTTTTGATTTTATCGGAACATTCCAGCTTGACAGGCTTATTCGCCTTGGATAACATACTCCTCTCAAAGGAATCGAACGACGATGCGACCCACCTTCCGCCCCAATGTCAGACACAGAAAGAAGACGCACGGGTTCCGTGTCAGGATGAAGACCCAGGACGGCCGTAAAGTGCTCAAGCGCAGGAGACAAAAAGGACGGAAAAAACTTGCGGTCTGATGAAAGAGACCTTAGGGCCTCAGGAGAGGATTCGCAAGAAAAAAGATTTCGATACCATTTATAAGAACGGAAATCGTTTCAGAGGTAAATATTTAACTCTTGTCTATTTGGACAACCATCTTGCCTTTTCCCGGCTGGGCGTTGTGGCCAGCCGCAAAGTCGGCGGGGCGGTGATGCGCAACAGGGTCAAGAGACGCATGAGGGAATTTTTCAGAAGGAATAAAATGCTGATCAGCCGGCCTGTGGATATGGTGGCCATCGCCAAAGGAGAGGCGGCCTCGATCTCTGGGCCGGAGTTCAGACAGGATTTTCTGTCCGCGCTGAGAGGCCTGGAGAAAAGACGTCCGGCAAGATGAGAAGAGCAGCCCTTTTCTTTATCGACCTTTATCGTGTGCTCCTGTCCCCCGTCTTGGGAGGGGGTTGCCGTTTCACTCCGACCTGTTCCCTTTATACCCGGGAGGCCGTTGAAAGGTACGGGGTCTTGAAGGGGACCCGGCTGGGGCTCCGCAGGCTGCTGCGCTGCCATCCCTTTCACGGGGGAGGTTTCGACCCTGTTCCTTAACAAGAGGATAATCATATGGAAAGACGTTTGATTCTGGCCATTGTCCTGTCCTTCGCGCTGCTCGGCCTGTACTGGATCTTTTTCCTGAACAAGCCTGTTCCAGCAGGGAGCACAAGCCAGACCAGGCCTCAAGTGACTACCCCTTCTCAGGCTCCTCCGCCGGCCGTGCCCGTGCCGGTAGAGAAGACAGGCAGGCAGACGCCGGCCAAGCCGGCCGTAACTCCCGCGCTTCGAGGTCAAGCGGTCTCCGCAGCGAATGAACAGCCCGTGAAAGTCGTGACTCCTCTCTATAGCGCCGAATGGAGCACGAGGGGCGCTGTTCTTAAGAGTTGGACGCTGACGGATATGGGCAACAACAATAAATACAAGTACATGGATGAGGCGGGGAATCCCCTCCAACTGGTGAACGTCGAGCCGGCGGAACTAAGAACGTCAAACCGATACCCGTTTTATCTTGACTCCGGCGACCAAACGATAAATGAAAAAATCAATAACAATAAGACGGAGTTTTATAAAGCTTCAGCGACCAGCCTCAGTATCAATGAAGGAAAAAAAGCCGATGTGGCCTTTGTGTATGATGACGGCGCCGGCCTTCGTGTGGAAAAGAGATTCTTATTCAATGGAAACGGCTATGATTTCGGCGTATCCATCAGCCTGAAGGTTAAAGGTGAAGAAAAACCCTACCGTCTCCTGTGGGGCCCGAGCATCGGCCCAGCGTCCCAGGCCGTTCAAAGGCAGCGAGTGGGTTCCAACAGGGGCTTTGTGGTTTTTTCGGGCGGCAAAGACTACCGTTTGGATGACAGGCAATTCAAGCCCGTCAAGTGGGCGACACCCGATCCTAAAGACGGCTCCTTAATAAATTTCAACGGCCTGGTCAGCTGGGCGGCCTATGAAGAAACATACTTTGCCGCTCTCTTTCTGGTTCCCAGCAGCCAGGGGACAGCCGTGTTTCAGCGGGAGATGGTCGACAACGTCCCCTTCACCTATCTCTTGGTGACCGGAGCCCAGTCGGCCTACCTCGGCCCCAAGGAGCTTGATCGGCTCAGAGCCCTTGACCCCCAGTTCGGCAGCGCTAAAAAACTCGTTCAATTCGGATTCTTCGGCAGCATCGTCGAGATCCTTCTCATCGTTATCCGCGCTATCTACAAGGTTATCCCTAACTGGGGGCTGGCCATCATCATTCTGACCATTCTCATCAAGATCTTATTCTTGCCCTTAACTTATTCCAGCACCAAGTCTATGGCCCGTATGCAAGAGTTGCAGCCCAAGATCAAGGCTCTGCGGGCCAAATACAAGAAGTCCAAGACTGACATCGCTCAGCGCCGGCAGATGAACGAGGAGATGATGAAGCTCTATAAAGAGCACGGGGTTAACCCGGCCGGTGGCTGCCTGCCCATGCTCATCCAGCTTCCTGTCTTTTGGGCTATCTGGCGCCTGCTGAGCGTCTCCATTGAGCTGCGGCAGAGTCCTTTTGTTTTCTGGATCAAAGATTTGTCGGTCAAGGACCCTTACCTGGTGACGCCCATCCTGATGGGCATTACCCAATACATCAGCCAGAAAATGACGCCCACCGGCGCTGACCCCAGCCAGGCGCGGATGATGCTCATCATGCCCGTGATCATGACCTTTTTCTTCCTGGGTTTCCCCAGCGGATTGGTCTTGTACTGGCTGTCCAGCAACGTGCTGCAGATTGTCCAGCAGCATTTCATGAATCGAATGCAAGCCAAGAGAAAAGCCAATGAAGATAGAAGAAAAAAGTGAAAGGCCGGAGTTTAAAGGCAAGAACCTGGAAGAGGCCATCGCTCACGCCGAGCATGTCCTGAAAATTCAGCGGGCCCAGCTCAATTACGAGATTGTCACAGAGAAGACCAAGCTGTTTGGTTTTAAAAGCCGGGAGATCGTCATCAGGGCCTGGGTCAAACAGTCCCCCGAGGAAAGCGCGGTCACCAAGTTTTTGACAGAATTGCTGCCGCTCTTTCCCCTGGAGCTGAGCTTCCAGGTCAAGCAAAGAAACGACTTCTTGTACGTCATTTTCAACGGGAATGATAAACAGCTTTTGCTGTGGAAGGACGGCTCCCTTCTCCTGGCCCTGCAGCACATCCTGAATAAGATCTCGGACCAGAAGGTCCAGGTGGATTGTGAATTTTTCAGGGTGAGGAAGGAAAAAAGGCTGAAAGAATTCGCCCAGCAAGTTGGGCGCCAGGTCATGGAAACCGGCCGAGAAGAAATTCTGGATTTAATGAACCCTTACGAGCGCCGGATCATCCACATGACCATCAATCAGTTCCCCGGCCTCGCCAGCGAGAGCATGGGCGAGGGATTTTTGAAAAAAGTCAAGATCTTTAACGCGAATAGAGGCCCGAAGCTGGTAAAATGAAGGCATGGATGTCGCGCGTCTCCAGGAAACGATTATCGCCGTCTCGACGCCTCCGGGACCTGGGGGCTTGGGCATCGTCAGGCTGAGCGGCCGAAATTCCCTGGCCGTCGCTAATAAAATCTTCGAGCCCAGGAAAAAATGTTCATCCCTGCCGGCCAAAACAGCAGTTCTTGGGCATGTCCTGGACAGGGGGAACGGTCAGGTGCTGGACGAAGCTTTCCTCATCTATTTTCCAGGTCCAAGGTCTTACACTCGGGAGGATATGGTTGAGATCAGCTGCCACGGCAGCCCGGCGGTCCTGGAAGAAGCCGTGCGGCTGGGCGTAAGGGCCGGGGCCAGGCTTGCCCAGCCCGGGGAATTCACTCTCCGGGCCTATGTTCATGGGAGGATCGATATCCTCCAGGCGGAAGCGGTCCAGTCTCTTATCAACTCGGTTTCCTTGGATCAGGCTAGAATTGCGTTCGGACAGGTCCAAGGAGAACTTTCCCATAGTATCGCCAGGTTGAGGAGCCTTATCATCGGGCTTATGGCCCGGCTGGAAGCCCGCATCGAATTTCTTGAAGATGGACAACCCGTCCCTGACCAGGAGATCAAGGAAATTCTCCAGTCGGCCCAGGAGCAAGTCCATGACCTCGTCGACAGTTATGAAATCAGCCGCATAATGAGAGAAGGAATCCGGGTCGTTATAGCCGGCCGGCCCAACGTCGGAAAATCTACATTGTTCAATGCTCTCTTGGGAAAAGATAGGGCTATCGTGACCCCCTATGCCGGAACGACGAGGGATTTCATAACGGAGACGGTCCGATTCCAGGGTAAAAGCTTCAATTTAATCGATATGGCGGGATTGGGCCGGCCCAGAGATTCAATCGAGGAGGAAAGTGTCAGGAGAGGAAAGGCCCTAGCGGATGAAGCGGAAGGAGTCCTCCATCTCTTGGATGCTTCACAGAATACCGCGGAGGAAGACCTGGAGCTGGCCGCCAAATTCAGCTCCAAGCGATTAATAATCATTTTCAACAAGGCCGACTTGCCCATAAAAATTGATAAGGATAGGGTTCTTACCGTGACTCCTCGAGCCGAGCATCTGGAGGTTTCCGCGCTTAAGGGGCTAAATCTGGATAAGCTGAAAGATTTGATGGCCAAAGTATTCGCCCCGCCCCAAAAAATCCCGGAGACTATATTGCTGCATCTAAGGCAAAAACTGCTGCTGGAAGAGATTGGCCTGGATCTGAAAGCTGCGACCGCGAAATTGATGGAGAATTACTCAGAAGAAATTGTAGCCGAAGAAGTGCTGAAGACTTTCGCTTTGATCGGCCAGCTTACAGGGGAGATCACTTCCGATATGGTGCTGGAAACTGTTTTTAGCAATTTTTGCATCGGAAAATAGGCTAAGGACGGTCATGCCGGACGAATTCGATATAGTGGTCGTCGGCGCCGGCCACGCCGGCTGTGAAGCTGCCTGTGCATCGAGTGCCATGGGCCTTCGCACGTGTCTTCTCACCATTCATCTGGAAACGATCGCCCAGATGTCCTGCAACCCGGCTATCGGCGGGCTGGCCAAGGGACACCTGGTCAGAGAGATAGATGCCCTGGGCGGGATAATGGGGTTGATGGCCGATGAGACCGGCATTCAATTCAGGTTGCTGAACAGCAGCCGCGGAGGGGCTGTCCAGGCGCCGAGGGCTCAATGCGACAAAACACTCTATAGACTGGCCATGAAAAAACGGCTGGAGAGCGTTCCGAACTTGAGCCTTTTTCAGGGTATTGCCGCTGAGATCATGGTCAGGGAGGGAAAAACCGAAGGGATAAGGACGCTGGACGGCTATTCGATCAGGGCCGGCGCAGTCATCTTGGCGCCGGGGACTTTCCTAAATGGGCTTATACATCTGGGGCTGACGAGCTACCCTGCCGGCCGGGCCAACGAGCCCGCCTCCAGCGACCTCAGCCTGGATCTCAGAAAAAAAGGGTTGAAAATGTTCCGCCTCAAGACAGGCACTCCCATGAGGCTGGACAAGCATACCATAGATTGGAGCCGCTTCACCCCTCAGCCAGGCGACGAGCCCCCTTTTCCTTTCTCCTACAGGACCCGGAGGCCGCTTGAAAATAAGATTGTTTGCTGGATCGGATATACCAATGAGCTGACTCATGAGGTCATCAGGAAGAATCTTGATAAATCCCCTCTGTACAGCGGGAAAATAGTCGGAGTCGGCCCCCGTTATTGTCCATCGATTGAGGACAAGGTCGTCAAGTTCAGTCACCATAACCGGCATCAATTCTTTTTGGAGCCCGAAGGCTTGGAAACATCCGAAGTCTATGTCAACGGCCTCTCTTCAAGCCTTCCCGTTGAGGTTCAAAAGGAGATCCTCCAAACAATCCCCGGCCTTGACCAGGCCAGGATTCTGCGGCCGGCCTACGGTATTGAATATGACGCGGTGCTGCCTGTTCAGCTTCGGCCGACCCTGGAAACTCTAACTATACAGAACCTCTATCTTTCCGGCCAGATCAACGGCACGTCAGGCTATGAAGAAGCCGCTGCCCAGGGGATAATGGCCGGAATCAATGCCGCCCTGAAGCTCAAAGGGAAAAAACCATTCATACTGGACCGATCTGAAGCGTATATTTCTGTATTGATTGACGATTTGGTTACCAGGGGCGTCGAGGAACCATACCGGCTCTTTACTTCTCGGGCTGAACATAGGCTCATGCTCAGGATCGATAATGCTGATTTCAGGCTTATGCCCCATGGCCGCCGATTGGGGCTTATTGATGACCAGACTTATGCCGAATTCCTGAAAAAGAAGGAAAAAATCAAAAAGGTTATGATCTTTCTGGATAAAACAAAGGCTTTGGTTCATTCGGGCGAAAAGATCACGTTAAAAAGCCTCTTAAAAAAGCCTGAAATAAACTTTCAAGATGTGCTAGAATATGCCAAATTTGATGAGCCCCTCACAACTGATGAGATCCGGCACATTGAATCGGAAGTCAAATATGAAGGATATATACAGAAACAGGAAAGAGAGATCGTTCAGATGAAGCGTATCGACCGGATGAAGATACCGGGCGATTTGGATTTCCAGAGCATCGCCGGCCTGACCAGAGAAGCAGTCGAAAAACTGGAGAGAGCTCGCCCCGCTACTCTGGGAGAAGTGAAAAGAATGCCGGGCATGACGCCGGCGGCGGTTATGAACCTTTTTGTGCGCTTGAGCCTGATAAGAAGGGCGGAACCGGCAAGATAATGTTTCACGTGGAACAATAGCCTATGGGCAGAGTTATAGCTGTTGCCAATCAAAAAGGAGGAGTCGGCAAAACGACCACTTCAATCAACCTTGGCGCCGCCCTTGCTCTCAAACAGCAGCGTGTCCTGCTCTTGGATTTCGACCCCCAGGGAATGGCTACAGCCGGCCTGGGAAAAACAAAACGCGAGGTGAAAAAAGGCATTTATCAAGCTATGATGGATGGCGTGGGCATCATGGACTGCATCCAGGGAACCGAAGTAAACAATCTTTACCTATGCCCGTGTTCTCCCGAGCTGGCAGGCATTGAAGCCGAGCTATTTGCCATGGAGAACAGGGAAAAAAGACTCCGGGAAACCCTGGAATCCGTAAAAAAGACCTTTAATTTCATTATTATTGATTGTCCGCCTTCGCTTGGATTCCTAACCATTAATGCCCTGGCTGCGGCTGATTCTATTATCATTCCCGTTCAGTGTGAATTTTTCTGCATGGAAGGAATTCCCGACCTGTTGTTGACCTTGGATGAGATCCGCACTTTTATTAACCCCGGCCTGAAGATCGAAGGGATTCTGCTGACAATGTTCGACGATAGGACGAATCTTTCTAAACAGGTGGCTGATGAGATCAAGAAATCGCTGGGGAACATGCTCTATAAGACCATTATCCCCCGAGCGGTCAAGCTGGCCGAGGCTCCTTCTCACGGAAAACCTGTTATTTATTATGATATCAAGTCCAAAGGGGCCGAGGCCTACCTTGACCTGGCTCAAGAAATGCTGGAGAAGAAATGAAAAAAAAGGCCTTAGGCAAGGGGATCCATGCCTTTATTCCCGAAGAATACGGGATCCTGAAAGAGGAGAGGCTGGCCGATGTGCCCATCGGGCAAGTACAACCGAATCCCGCCCAGCCGCGCAAAAAATTCGATGAAGCGGCTATCGTCGAGCTGGCCAACTCCATTAAAAGCTCCGGAGTTCTTCAGCCCATAGTGGTCGTTCCGGAAGGCGATCATTACAAGATCATCATCGGCGAGCGGCGGTGGCGAGCGGCCCAGCATGCCGGGCTGCAGAAAGTGCCTGTCCTGATTCGCAATATTCCAAAGACTCAGCAGGTTGAAATCTCCCTGATTGAGAATCTCCAGCGCGAGGATCTGAATCCCATCGAGATCGCCCGGGCCTATGACCGGCTGATCGCGGAGCTCGGCCTGACCCAGCAAGAGATCGCGGACAAAGTGGGCCGGGATCGAAGCTCAGTGGCCAACGTGCTGAGGCTCCTCAAGCTTCCGGAAGACGTCCAGGAGAAACTGGCCTCGAATAAAATTTCGATGGGGCATGCCCGGGCGCTTCTTGCGCTTGAGGATCCCGGCCGGCAAACATCCCTGGCGAAACGGATAGTCGCCAAGAACCTTTCCGTAAGAGAGGTGGAGGCCTTGGTTCAGGGACGGAAAAAGAAGTCCTCGACCGGGAAGATGGCCGGATTTGATGCGGACCTCAAGGCTCTGGAGGAAGAGCTCATCCGGCTTATAGGGACAAAAGTCTCCATCTCCGGAAATAGACAGCGTGGGATGGTCAGAATATTCTATTTCTCTATGGAGGAATTGAACCGCATCTATGATCACTTTAAAGGAGTGCGATCATGAAAGACCGAAAGACGGAAGTGGACGAAGGCAAAATCACCGGGTTTTTTGACAGGGATACCGAGTTCAAGGGCGAGTTGACCTTTCACGGGTCGTTTCGAATCGACGGCAATTTCAAGGGCAAGATCGACTCCGAGAACATGCTGATCATCGGCGAGACCGGGTTAGTCGAAGCGGACGTCCGTGCCGGCCAGGTCATCATCAACGGCGAGATCAAAGGAACAATCCAGGCCTTGGACAAGGTCGAGATTCACAGCAAGGGGCGTGTTATCGGAAATATCGCCTCGCCCAGTCTGGTGGTCGAAGAGGGCGCTTATCTCGAGGTGACCTGCCAGACAACGGAAAAGCCCGGCAAGTAATGGAAAAAGCTGTCGGCATCATTCCGGCCCGGTTCGCTTCGTCCAGATTCCCGGGGAAGCCGCTGGCCCCCATTCTCGGCAAACCCATGCTCCAGTGGGTATTGGAGGCCGCCGGGGCCAGCTCGTCGCTGATGAGAATCATTGTGGCTACGGACGATGAACGCATTTTCGAAAAGGCGAAGCTCCTGGGGGCCGAAGCCCGGATGACGTCGGCCGCCCATGCCTCAGGCACTGACCGTGTCGCGGAAGTGGCCGCCTCGTTCGGCACTCCTCTCGTCATCAATATTCAAGGTGACGAGCCTCTCCTTGAACCCTCCATGATCGACGGCTTGGCGGAAGCGCTCCAGGACGATCGAGTGCCCATGGCCTCCCTCATGGTCAGAATGAGCGACCGTGAACGGGTCCTCGACCGGAATATCGTTAAAGTCGTGGTGGACAAGAAGAGCCAGGCGCTTTATTTTTCCCGTTTCCCCATTCCTTTCGGCGGCAGCGACTATTTTTTTCAGCATATCGGCATCTACGGCTACCAGCGGCCTTTCTTGCTGGATTTGAGCCGGATGCCCGCTTCCCGTTTAGAGAGGGCGGAAAGATTGGAACAGCTGCGGGTGCTGGAGAATGGGTACAGGATCAAGATGGTCGAATGCAACATCTCCACCTTGAGCGTGGATGCACCCGAGGATATAATCAAGGTCGAGAAGATTCTCAAGAGCAGAGGACGATGACCAAGTTTATTTTTGTTACGGGTGGAGTCGTTTCCGGACTGGGGAAAGGGGTGGCCGCCTCTTCCATCGGCATGCTGCTGGAGAGCCACGGCCTGCGGATCACGCTTATGAAATGTGATCCTTATCTCAACCTGGACCCGGGTACGATGAGCCCTTATCAGCACGGCGAAGTGTATGTCACCGCCGACGGCGCGGAGACCGACCTCGACCTCGGCCACTACGAGCGGTTCACCTCGGCCCGGACTTCCCGGGCGCACAACTGGACCGCCGGCAGAATATACGAATCCATTCTGCATAAGGAACGGAAAGGCGAGTTTCTGGGCAAGACCGTCCAGGTCATTCCTCATGTCACCGACGAAATCAAAGGCGCCATTTCCGGAAACAGCAATGACAACGACATCGTCATCGTTGAGATCGGCGGAACGGTGGGCGACATCGAGAGCTTGCCTTTTCTGGAGGCCATCCGTCAGATGCGTCTGACGCTCGGCCCGGAGAACACGCTGTTTGTGCACTTGACCCTTGTTCCCTTCATTCCCTCTTCGGGAGAATTGAAGACCAAACCCACCCAGCACAGCGTCAAGGAGCTTCGGGCCATCGGCATCCAGCCGGATATCCTGCTGTGCCGGACCGACCGATTCCTGACCACTGACATCAAGCGCAAAATTTCGCTCTTCACCAACGTGCCCATCGAATCGGTCGTCACGGCCAAGGACGTGGGGAACATCTATGAGATCCCGCTGGTGTTTGCCGCGGAGGGTCTGGACGCCACCATCCTCAAGCAGTTGAAGATCGGTTCCCAGAAGCGGAACCTCAGTCGATGGAAGGCGCTCATCGAGACCATGGAGAATCCCCGGGACGAGGTGTGCATCGGCCTCATCGGCAAATACGCCGGCCTCCAGGATTCTTATATCAGCCTGAAACAAGCCCTGATCCACGCCGCCGTGGCCCATAAGCTCAAGATGGACATCACTTGGGTCGAAGCCGAGGACCTGGAAAGAAAGCCGGCCGAACGGATTCTGGGCGGCCTGGACGGAATCCTCGTTCCGGGCGGGTTCGGCCTGCGGGGGATCGAAGGAAAAATCAGGGCGGTGACCTATGCTCGCAAGAAAAAGGTGCCGTTCTTCGGCATCTGTTTGGGCATGCAGTGCGCCACCATCGAGTTTGCTCGAAAGGTGGCCGGTTTGCGCGGCGCCCACAGCACCGAATTCAATTCGATGACGCCGCACAAAATTTTCTTCCTGTGGCGGGAGCTCAAAGGAGGCGAGGACATGGGCGGCACCATGCGCCTGGGCGAGTATACCTGCCATCTTTTCAGAGATACCATAGCCTATAAAGCCTATAAGAAAAGTCAAATTAGGGAGCGGCACCGCCACCGCTACGAGTTCAATCCCGGTTATGGCCCGCGTTTGGCTTCAGCGGGGCTCGTCTTCTCGGGCATGAACCCCGATTACCAGCTGGTGGAGATTGTCGAACTGAAGGACCATCCCTGGTTCCTGGGATGCCAGTTCCATCCCGAGTTCCAATCCAGGCCGCTGAAGCCGCACCCCCTGTTCCGGGATTTCGTGGGAGCCAGCTATGCTCACCGTCTCAAAAGAATTCGACATCGGCCCGGGC
>Ga0315282_10013718_pt1 | contig 12164 bp, 12 predicted proteins | sample YL17G07_20_MG_FD_203693 | JGI IMG/M metagenome (GOLD analysis project Ga0315282, IMG submission 203693) | Sediment microbial communities from Yellowstone Lake, YNP, Wyoming, USA - YL17G07_20 | ecosystem: Environmental > Aquatic > Freshwater > Lake > Sediment | place: USA: Wyoming | collected... | reverse complement strand
CGGCACGTTCGCCACGGGTTTCTGGCTGATCGCGGCGCTTGGCGCCCGGGGGGTGGTGATAGCCGTCGCGGGCGGGCTGGGGCTAATCGGCCTGGTCCTGGGGCCGTGGCGTATCCTGCACGCCGTGTGGGTGGCGGCGCTGGTTGTGATGTTCTGGCTGTCGCAGACGCAGTCGGACAAGTACTTCCAGGCGGCCTGTGGCGCGGGGTTGCAGGACGGCCTGGCCAGCGCCGACGGCGACGGCGGCGCAGCGTTCCGGAGGTACCGCTTCGCTCGCGACAGCCATTACCAGTTCATCCACGTCTACGACGACGGCGGGGCACGCGGCCTGCCCGGCGGGCGTGAGCTCGCGCTGGACACGCTGCGCCACGGCTATGTCGACCTGGACGACCCGCGCCACCTGGAGTTCGAGTACGAGCAGATTTACGGCGCGCTTACCGGGCGGTTCATGTCTGGCCGGGGGGCGCTGCGGGCGTTCTTCATCGGCGGCGGCGGCTACACGTTCCCGCGATGGGTTCAGGAGCGGTTCCCAGGCTCGCGGTGCGACGTGGCGGAGATAGACCCAACCGTTGTGGAGGCCTGCCACCAGGCGATGGGCCTGCCGCGCGACACGACGATCCGCACAATGTTGAACGACGCCCGCGTGGTGGTCGACCGGATGAGCCCGGAGAGGCGATACGATCTGATCATCGGCGACGCCTTCAGCGACCTGGCCGTGCCGTGGCACCTGACCACGGTCGAGTTTCAGCGCAAGCTCCGCGCCCACCTGGCCGACGACGGCGTGGTGCTGACGAACATCATTGAGGACTTCCATGCCGGCGGGCGGTTCCTCGGCGCGTACATCGCCACGGCCCGGAGGGTGTTCAAGCACGTGCTCGTGTTCTGCACCTGCCGCTGGGGCGTCAGCACGGGTCAAGACAACTTCATCATCCTTGCCGCCGACCGCGACGACCCGGGCCTGTACGATTACCTGCGAACGCTCGGCCCGGGACACGGGACGGACTTCCCAGGCTCGCTGCTGACGGAGGAAGACCTCGCCGCGCTCGACTCCCGCAGCGGCCGGCGAATCCTGACCGACGACAACGCCCCGGTGGAAAACCTGCTGGCGCCAATCGTGAGATAGCCGGCGGGTGCCTGGCCCTCTTGACCGGGCGGGCGACGTGGTTCGCCAAGCCGGCGCATCTTTCACCCTCCGCCTGCCGGCGGCGAGGTAACTGGCAGAATCAGACCGTCAAACAAGAGATCAGACTGTCAAATCAGACTCTCAAAATCGGATTGACAGCCCGGCCGGGGGAAACTAGGCTATGGAGCCCGGTTTGGCCGGGGGCGCGGCACGGCCCAAGTGAAAGCCGAACGGCCGCCCGCACCGCGAAGCAACACAAAAGCAGGAAAGGATCTGATTATGGCAGTCAAGGTGGCAATCAACGGTTTCGGTCGGATCGGCAGGCTGGTCTTCCGCGTGATGGCGGAGAAGCCCGAGAAGTTCGACGTGGTGGCGGTCAACGACATGTTCGACGCGGACATGCTGGCCTACATGCTCAAGTACGACTCGACGCAGGGGCGTTTCCCGGGCAAGGTCGTGGGCAAGCAAGGCGCGATCGTCGTCAACGGCAAGGAAGTCCCGATCCTCTGCGAGAAGGACCCGTCAAAGCTTCCGTGGGGCAAGCTGGGCATTGACGTCGCCATCGAGTCCACCGGCAGGTTCACCAGCCGGGCCGCCGAGGGCAAACCCGGCTACGACAGCCACCTGGCCGCGGGCGCCAGGAAGGTTCTTCTCTCGGCCCCGGCCAAGGACAAGCCGGACGCCACGATCGTCCTTGGCGTCAACGACGAGTTGCTGACGACGGCGGTCAAGTGCGTCTCGAACGCGTCCTGCACCACCAACAGCCTGGCCCCGGCCTGCAAGGTGCTCCACGAGAAGATCGGCATCGTCAAGGGCCTGATGACGACCATTCACGCCTATACCAACGACCAGTGCATTCTGGACATGCCGTACAAGGACAAGCGTCGCGGGCGGGCCGCCGCGATCAACATCGTCCCGTCGTCCACCGGCGCCGCCAAGGCCCTTGGCGAGGTGATTCCGGCCCTGAAGGGCAAGATGCACGGCTACTCCCTCCGCATCCCGATCCCCACGGGCTCGATCACCGACCTGACCTTCAACGCCGCCCGCAAGACCAGCGTCGAGGAGATCAACGAGCTTATGCGCGCCGCGGCCGAAGGGCCGATGAAGGGCATCATCGAGTTCGTGACCGACCCGATCGTCTCCAGCGACATCGTCCACAACCCGCACAGTTCGCTGTTCGACTCGACCAACACCATGGTGCTGGACGGCGACATGGTCAAGGTCACGATGTGGTACGACAACGAGTGGGGCTATTCCTGCCGCAGCGCCGACCTGGTCCTCCGAATGGCGGCCCTGTAAGCAGGACCCCGACAAAAGTCATAAAGCCCAAAAGTCATAAAGCCGGAAGAAGCGGGCCCGCCCCACAATGGCGGGTCCGTTTCGCATTTGCGGGCGGCCGCGAGTCTTTTGCCATCGCCATCGCCATTCGCGGTTTGCCGGTTGCACCTTGTCATTGCACTTTGTCAACTATGTCTGGCGCGGCGCCATGATAGTATAATCACAAGGCAAGTGCGGTGGAGAAGGGCCGGGATCCCGAGCAGGGGCAAAGGCGGGCTTCACTGCCGGAAAGGCATATGACACATGTCTACAAACGAGAACTTCAGGCGAGCGTTCGATGAGGAAGCCCGTAACAGGGAGTTGTACCTCGCCTTCGCCGAGAAGGCCGAGGCCGAGGGCCGGCGCCAGCTTGCCAGGCTGTTCCGCGCGACGGCGGAGTCGGAGCTGGTTCACGCCCGCAGCCAGATAGAGGCCCTTGGGATGATCGGCTCCTCTGTGGACAACCTGCGCCGCGCCGTCGCCGCCGAGGAGCGGGAGTTCCAGGACTCGTACGCCGAGTATCTTCGCCAAGCCCAGCAGGAAGGCGACTCGCAAGCGGCGGCCTTGTTCGGCAAGATACTCAAGGTCGAACGGGAGCATCACAGGATGTTCGTCGACGCGATGGCGAAACTGCTGGCCGGGCAGGAACTCGCGGATGCGCCGGTCTACGTCTGCTCGACCTGCGGCAACACCGTCGTCGGCAAGAGGCCGCGGACGTGCGAATTCTGCGGCAGCCCGGCCGAGGCGTTCAACGAGATCGCCTGAGCAATGGCCCAAAACCTACCAGGGACGCCACTGCTGCTGGATCTCCGTCGGCGGGCCGACCAGTTCGGTCAGGGGCTTGCGGTAGTCGTCGGCGAGGTAGTCCATTACCCATCGCTGCTTTTCCTGGCCGTTGACGAAAAGCATCGCGGTCGGGACCCATGGCAGGTTGTACGTGTCCCGGATCAACGGCGAATACGGCTGGAGGAACCGGTCGAGCAGCATGAACTTGTAGAAGGCCACACGCCCGACGTACTCCTTGGAGACCTTTACGAGCTCCGACTCGCACATTACGCACGTTGGGCACTGGTCCTTGGAGAACTCCACAATTACCGGCTGCTTGGATTCAAGCACCAGCTTCTGGAACTCCGCCTCGTTCTTGATGAGCGGCAACTCCTCGATGGCGCATCCGCCGGCGAAAGTTATCAGCATGGCGCCGAACACAGTCGCGGCCAGGGCCGGCAGGCGCCGGCGGACAGGGGCAATCGCCGTCACGTCTTTCTCCGCACTTATCATCTTCTCTCGTTCTCTTTCTGGTTTAGGCCAGTCTCGTTCGGATCGCGGCACAAGACCTGGCGTCCGTGCCAGGCGGCGTCATTCATCGTGCCGACCGTCCAAGCATAACTATTCGGGGCGGCGGGGCGATAACAATCTTCGCCTGCCGCCGCGAGCAGGGAAAAAGGGGTAAGGAACCTTTTCTGCCGCGATTGCCCTGTCGACAGTTAATAAGGTTTGGCGCAGGAGAAAGCAGAAAAGGTTCCTGACCCCTTTTTCCCCCGGGAGAAAGAGCGCTTGCCGCAAAGCAATCGGGCGTTATCCTTGGCTGACGCGGCACGGAGGTCCCGGCGCCGCCGCCCGCGGAGTTTTGAGAAAGGAGCAGCCATGATTCTCTCGGCCGGGCTCACGCCCGCATGGCAGCAGATACTGACGTTCGATTCGCTGCGCCTCGGCGAGGTCAACCGCGCCGGCCGGGCGATATGGTGCGCATCCGGCAAAGTCTTCAACGCGGGCATCGCCGCCCACCATCTCGGCGGGCCGAGCCTTACGCTGGCGCCGGTCGGCGGCCCGGCAGCGGGGGCGATCGAGGCTGAACTGTCGGAACTGGGCGTTCCGCACCAGCTTATTTTCACGGCCGCGGCCACGAGGGTCTGCACCACCGTTCTCGATGAGTCCACGGGCACGATGACGGAGCTTGTGGAGAACGGCCGGGCCATGTCGGCGGGGGAGTTGGAGGAGTTTCGGCTCGCCTATGCCGGTCATGCGGCGAAGGCGGACGTCGCGGTGCTGATCGGCTCGCTGCCGGCGTCGGCGCCGGAAGGCTACTACCGCGAGCTGATGGAGCTCACGCCATGCCCGGCGGTGCTGGACTTCCGCGGCCAGGGGCTTCTTTCCGTGCTGGACCTCCAGCCGCTGCTGGTCAAGCCCAACCGCGAGGAACTCGCCCGCACGGTGGGCGGGCGGCTGAATACCGACGCGGACCTTCTTCGCGCGATGCGGTCGCTGAACCGGCGCGGCGCGCGGTGGGTGCTGGTCACGCAGGGCCCCGGGGCGGTCTGGCTGAGCAGCGCCGGCGAGGCATGGCGGCTGACGCCGCCGGCGATAGCCGACGTGGTGAACCCCATCGGCTCCGGCGACGCCGTGGCCGCGACCATCGCCTGGGCCTGCCGCGCCGGAAAGCCCATGCTTGAGGCGGCCCGCCTGGCCATCGCCGCCGCCGGGCAGAACTGCCGACAACTGCTGCCGTGCCGGCTTAACCCGTCAACCCTGCCCGCCGAGGCGGCGCATGTGCAGGTCGAGCCCGTGCGGCTTTAGCGATGCGTTGCAGGCGATATGTTGCAGGTCATCCGACAAATCGGGCGCCATTCGTGACCGCTCCGTATTTCCTCGGGCACACTCGACGAGACGTTTACGTTTGACAAGCAGCAATATAGGCGCTAGAAAAGCAGCCTATCAGCACAATGACAGGCGTTTTGCCCGGAAGACAGGGCTTTGGCGGCACTTTGAGGGTTGGACCATGGCGCGTATCTCGGACGATGAATCGTGGCGGATCAAGAGCCATGTGAAGGTCGAGGACCTGTGCCTGGGCTACGGGATAACCCCCCGCCCCCCCCGGCAGAGCCGCGCGTCAGCCCGAGAGCCAGCCGAAAACCAAGCTTCCTATAAGTGATTCCATGCACAGCGTATCAACCCTTACCGACATACCTCCACGCCCCGCGGGCTCGTTGAACCGACTCTATCTCTGGTCCACGTGCCTGGTGGCCGCCCTTGGCGGGCTGATGTTTGGCTACGATTGGGTGGTGATCAGCGGCGCGGATATTTTCTACGAGAAGTATTTTCAACTGACCTCCGCGTCGGACATCGGCTGGGCGAAAGGCTGCGCGTTGCTCGGTTGCCTTGTCGGGTCCCTCGTCGCGGGGGCGTTGAGCGACCGGTTCGGGCGCAAGCGGCTTCTGCTTCTCTCGGCGCTGTTGTTCACCGTGTCCTCGTTGGCGACAGGGTTGGCGCCGACGTTTGCACAGTTTGTCTTCTGGCGCATCATTGGCGGCGTCGCCATTGGCATCGCGTCGAACCTGTCGCCTATGTATATCGCGGAAATCGCGCCCGCCGAGATTCGCGGCAAGTTGGTGTCGCTGAATCAACTCAACATCGTCATCGGCATCGTGCTGGCGCAGGTGGTGAACTGGCTGGTGGCAAGGCCGGTTCCGGCTGACGCGACGGCGCTGGCGATCCTTCATTCGTGGAACGGCCAAGTCGGCTGGCGCTGGATGTTTGGCCTGGTGGCCGTGCCGGCGCTGTTGTTTCTGGCCGGCCTGTGTTTCGTGCCGGACAGTCCGCGCTGGCTGGTGAAGAATGGTCAGCGCGAGCGAGCCAGGCGCATTCTGGCGCGCATCGGGGGCGAGACCTTTGCGGAGCGGTCGCTGGCCGACATCGAGTCCACGCTCGTCAACGAGATCCGGCGCGTGAATTTTCGCGACCTCCTCGAGCCGGGCGTGCGTCGCATCGTCGGATTCGGGGTGCTGCTGGCCTTTATCGTGCAATGGTGCGGCATCAACGTGATCTTCTATTACACCAAGGACGTGTTCGCCGCCGCCGGCTACAACGTCTCGGCTATTCTGCTGAACATCATCATCGTCGGCATGACGAATCTGCTCTTCACCTTCGTGGCGTTGCAGACGGTGGACCGGCTGGGGCGGCGGTTCCTGACGCTGGCGGGTTGGGCCGGGCTGGTGGTAATCTTCGTGGCGATGGGCGGTTGTTTCCACGCCGGAATCAGCGGGCTGCCGGTGGTGGTGCTGGTGGTGGCGGCGATCGCCTGGTATGCGTCCACCATTGCGCCGACGTGCTGGGTGACGCTCGCGGAGATCTTCCCGAACCGGATCCGCGGCGCGGCAATGGCGACCGCGGTCACGGCGCTATGGGTCGGCAACTTCACGCTCACCTATTGTTTCCCGGTTTTGCTTGCCCGGCTCGGCGCGGCGGGGACGTTCTGGGTTTTCGCGGCGATTTGCGCCGCCGGCTTCGGGATCATGAAAGCCAGGCTGCCGGAAACCAAAGGCAAGACGCTGGAGGAAATCGAGCGCGAACTCGTGGATTGATGGAGGTGCTTCGATGATTCCCCTCGCCACCAAACCCGACCACGCCCGCTGCCTGGAGCGGATCGAGGCATGGTTTCACCAGGCCGTCCTGGACCGTCCGCCGGTGCGTTTCTACAAACACAACGCGCAGTTCGACGCCGGCGAACCGCTCGACCGGACTCGCTGGCCTAGCCTGGAGGCACGCTGGTTCGACACGGGTTACCGGCTCGACAGCTTCGAGCAATCCATCGCCGGCAAGGTGTTTCACGCGGAGACGTTCCCGGTGTTCTTCCCGAACCTCGGGCCGAGCGTCTATTCCGCCTTCTACGCGGGCCGGCTGGAGTTCGCCGAGGTCACCTCCTGGTATGCACCGGTGCTGGCCGGCGCCGCGGACCTGTCCGTGCTCCGGCGCGACCCGTTCGATAGCGTCTATTTCAGAAAGCTGGAAGAGATGACCCGTGCGGCGCTGGCCCGTTGCGGCGACCGCTACTGGGTAGGCTACACCGATCTGCATCCCAGCCTGGATTGCATCGCGGCGTGGCGCGGGATTGAGGGGGTCTGCCTCGACATGGCGATGGAGCCGGAATCGCTCGGGCCGCTCGTGGACCTTTCCGTGCGCGATTTTCACCGCATCTTCGATCATTTCGACGCGCTGCTGAAGTCGGCGGCCCAGCCGTCGGCGACATGGATCAACATCCCCTGCGCGGGCAAACTGCACATCCCGAGTTGCGACGTGGCGAGCATGATTTCCACCGCTCACTTCGAGCAATTCAGCCTGCCGCAGTTGCTGTGCGAATTGCAGGGCATGGACCGGGCGGTTTACCACGTGGACGGCAAAGGCGTGGCGCGGCACCTCGACGTGATTCTCGCCCAGCCGCAAATCCAGGCCATCCAATGGGTGCAGGGCCTGGGCGAGGATTGGCCCATTCTCCAATGGGTGCCGCTGCTCCGGCGGATTCTCGATGCAGGCAAATCCGTTATTGTGGATGTGCCGATAAAGGAGCTTGACGAATTCATGGCGCGGATGCCACGCGAGGGCGTGTTCCTCTGCCTTGGCGTCGAGGAAGGACAGGAATTGGGAGTGATCCGGCGTGTCGAACGCTGGAGCAGGTGACAACCTCGGAGTGCTGCTGAACCGTCACGCTGTCGCTCGTGCCTGCCTGGTAAATGACTAAACAGGGGACGTCACCCGTGTTGCGGTCACTTATGTGGAGGCTCGGACTGTCCTTTCTTCTTTCCTGGTCGGCCGACGGGCATGGGGCGCGGCCGCCGGGCAGAACTGCCGACAACTGCTGCCGTGCCGGCTTGACCCGTCAACCCTGCCCGCCGAACGAAAGGCCGGACCCGTACGCCGATGCGTGCCACACACTATGGACACCGGCCCGCCGTGTCAACGTTTCGCACGATTTGCGTTTCGTCCGATTTGCGTTGGCACGATTTGCGTTTCGTCCGATTTGCGTTGGCACGATTTGCGTTTCGTCCGATTTGCGTTGGCGCCGGAACCGATCTCAGGCGCCCGGCCGGGTCGTGGGCCGCGTGGCGGCCGGCGCCGCGGGCTGTGTCGCCGGCTCGGTTGCGGGCGGCGGGGCCACCACGATCACGTCGCCGGGCTCAAGGCCCAGGCGCCGGCCGGCGGCGGCGCTGACGCGGAGGACCGTCCGCGGCCGGCCGTTCCACGTGACGGTCTGGGCCGGCAGGTCGTCGCGCTGAAGCGCCCGCGACTGCGGCTCGGTCTGCCCGGCCAGCATGCGCGCCAACGCGCCCTGGAGATCGCCCCGTACGGAACTTCTGCGGGCGATCTCCAACTGGTCCTGGAGATCGGCGACGTTCCGCCGCTCGCGGATCCACAGCACGCTCAGCAATATCACGATGGTCATCATAAGCCCGGCCACCACGAGCGGGTACTTGGCGTCCGAGTTGCCCGCGGCGGGCGCCGGTGTGGGTGTGGGAGTGGGCCTCTGCGCGGGAGGCGGTGTTGGTGTCGTTTTTTCCATGGGTGTCTTCTAATCTGCCACCCAGGGATTGCCACCCCTGGGCTTCTGGCGGTTCTCTTTCCTACCTACTTCCTACCTACTTCCTACCTACTCCCTACTACCTTGTTTTCCCAGGCTTCGTGCGATGAGTTCGGCCCGGTCGCAGGATGCATAGTCGGAGAACCTCGGCAGCGGCCGGCCGCGCTTGGAATAGTAGTACGTCAGGCCGCGGTAGATCGCAAGGTTCGCGATCCAACTGTTTCGTTTCAGCGGCCAGAGCCCGAGCCTGCCCAGGCTGCTGGATGGGGCGTAGAACTCGTTAAAGGCCGCCATCTGGGCGTGGCGGAGCTCGTCGATGGTCATTCGCGCCGGCTGGTAGACCACCGTTGCGCCGTTGTACTTGTCCCAGTCCTCGGTCAGCAGGCGGCCCTGGCAGCGGTACTGCTCGTACACGGCCGTGCCGGGATACGGCGTGAGGATCGGATAACAGCTCATGCAGAGCTTGGCCCTCTGCGCGAACCGGACGGCGTTCATGCAGTCGGCCCAGCCGTCGGTGTCGAAGCCGAAGATGAAACTGCCCCAGATGCTGATCCCGAAGGACTGGATCCTGGCGATGCGGTCGAGGTATTCCTCCGCCCGCACGTACCGCTTGCCCGCCTGCTGGAGCGTGCCGCTTCGCGGGCTCTCCAGGCCGAGTATGACCCCCAGGCAGCCGCTTCGGCGCATGAGGCCCAGCAGCTTGTCGTTTCGGCTGATGAGGATGTCGCACTGGCTGGCCCACTTGACCTTCAGCGGGATCATGGCGTCGAAGAGCTCCATGGCCCACTTGTGGTTGCCCGCCACGTCGTCGTCGGAGAAGATGAACACCCGCGAGTTGAACTGCTGTTTGGCCCGGCGGATTTCCTCGACGATCTGGCCGATGTCGCGCTGGCGGAATGTGCGCCCGAAGATCGCCGGCGTGGTGCAGAACGAGCAGCCGTGCGGGCAGCCGCGAGTGGTCTGGATGGGGTTGAACACCAGGTAGTCCGCGGGGTTCAGCAGATCCTTTCGCGGCGTGGCGATCGGCTCGGGCGGGCCGTCCTTCCAGTCGTAGAGAGGCTTGGGCTGCCCGGCGTCGAGGTCCCGCAGCGCACGCGGCAGCGTGGATTCGGCGTCGCCGCGGCAGACGATCGTGCCGTGTCGCAGGGCCTCCTGGGGCAGGGCGGAGGGGTGGATTCCGCCGAGGATCACCGGCACGCCCAGCAGGCGGTAGGCGTCGGCGAGTTCGTAGGCCCGGCGGGCCTGGGTGGTCATCGCGCCTATTCCGACGGCCGAGACGCCCTCGGCGCTTGGCCGGTGCGGCTGGCCGGTGACGTTCTCGTCGATTATCTCGGCGTCCCAGCCGTTGGGCACGACGGCGGCGCAGATGGCCAGGTTCAGCGGCATGAACAGCGCCCGCCGGGAGAAGGTCATCTTCCGGATGATCTCCGGCATGGTGATGGTGCTCAGCGGGCTTCGCGGATTGATGAGCCGCAGCTTGCGCCGGGGCGGCCTGACTGCTTGAGAGGAAATCATCTGTGGGCTTACTGGAGGTAGACCTCCGCCACGGCCCAGGGCTTTGCGCCGGGTTCGACGGCGGTGATGCGGATGAACCGCGCCAGCGCGGGCGACGGCAGCATGAAATTGCTCACACGGCGGGTTCCGGGGCCGATGATGCGCGGGGTGAACGTCCGGCCGTCCATGCTGGTGGCGATCTCCACACGCCGGGCGAAGGCTAGTTCGTCGCGCCCGTGATCGACCACCACGAAGTTGAACGTGCACGGCTGGCCAAGATCGATCCTCAGCGACGGCGGGGGATTGCCGGTCCGGCCGATAGCCATGGTGTTAATGTTGCCGTCAGTTGCCAGGTCGGGCTTGTCGAGGTTTCCGCTGGCTGTCCATGTGCTTCGGGGCGTGATCGAGCCGACCGAAAGCCGTTGAGCGTCGGAGCCGTATATCGGCCCGGGGGCGCAGCCGCCGCTGGAGGCCAGCACGGCGAAAACCATGGCAGTTGCGAGTCTTTTCACGGTCCGCGGATGTTCCTTATTCACCGGTCTTCGCCGCCCTTACCCGCACTTGCCGGCCTATGGCGGCCCTGGTCAACAACGCGGCTATTATAATAACCCGGCCCGGCAAGCCAAGACCCGAAATCTCCACGGTTTCGCCTGCCCAGGTGTCCGCCGGGCAAAGCCGATACAAGCCGCTACGCAACAACGACTTAAATAAGCTAATGTCCGGACGCCGCTCTAGCCGAATAATGATTATATCTCGCCGGCAGCGTAAGTGTTTACGCCCACCCAACGGGAGGAAATGATGATCGACATACGAAGAAAACGCCAGTTGAAGGTTCCTGTTGGCAAGCACGCAACCGGCAAGGCCGGCAAGATGCACCTTAACGTTCACGGCAAGGCCGCGGCCGGCGACGAGGCCTGGCCCGAGTTCCGCGTCCCGCCAAGCCAGGCCCAGCCAAAGGCGGTCTTCACGACCTGCCACTACTGCGGCTACGACCCGGGCGTTATCCCCGCCGACGCCGCCTGCCCCAAGTGCGGCGGGCATAGCTGGGAGCGACACGCCATCTCAGTCAGGCTGCTGCCTGTCGTCAAGGCCGGCGCCGGCGCCGTTGCCAAATAGTGCGATGAACGCGATAATCATCTCCATCGGCAACGAGTTGACCAGCGGGCAGACCATCGACTCCAACAGCGCCTACCTGTCTGAGCAGTTGGGCTCACTTGGCATCGAGACGCTTTCGCACGTGACGGTTGGCGACGACCGTGCCGCCACGGCCCGGGCCATTATCGCCGCGGCCGGCGAGGCCCAACTGGTGCTCGTGACCGGCGGCCTGGGCCCCACGGCCGACGACCTGACCCGCCACGCCCTGGCCGACGCGATGGGGGGCGTTGAACTTGTCCAGGACGCCGCGTCGCTGGCCGAGTTGGAGGACTTCTTCCGCCGCCGCGGGCGCTCGATGGTGGACGCCAATCGGATCCAGGCGATGTTCCCCGCCGGCTCGCGCCCGATTGCCAACGCCTGCGGCACGGCCGCCGGAATAGCGGCGCGCGTCGGTGGGGCCACGGTGTACGTGATGCCAGGCGTGCCAAGCGAGATGCGGCGGATGTTCGCCGAACGCATCGCCCCCGAACTGCCGAGCGGCCGCGTGGCGATCGTGCGCCGGACGCTCTGTACGTTCGGCGCCGGCGAGTCGGACGTGGGCGCCAGGATCGACGACCTGATGGCCCGCGGCGCAAACCCGCTTGTCGGCACGACTGTCGCCGCCGGGCTTATCAGCATCCGCGTCGCCAGCCGGGCCGCGACGCCGGACGAGGCCGCCCGACAGGCCGACGCCACGATCGCCGAGATAGCCCGGCGGCTTGGCGACTTGGTTGTCGGCCAGGGCGA
>Ga0315282_10013717_pt1 | contig 12164 bp, 12 predicted proteins | sample YL17G07_20_MG_FD_203693 | JGI IMG/M metagenome (GOLD analysis project Ga0315282, IMG submission 203693) | Sediment microbial communities from Yellowstone Lake, YNP, Wyoming, USA - YL17G07_20 | ecosystem: Environmental > Aquatic > Freshwater > Lake > Sediment | place: USA: Wyoming | collected... | reverse complement strand
AAGGATAAGCTCTAAGAGTCCGAGTCGCAAGCCGGTCAGCTTGAGATAAGTCAAGAGTTGCGCTTCAAAGAGCGGGAGCATTCTTTCCACCGCCTTGAGCTCAATGATTATTGCTTCAGCCACCAGCATGTCCAGTCGAAGTCCTGCATCCAGTCGGAGGCCATCGTAAACCACCGGCAAGGAAACCTGAGTTTGAAAGGTAATATCTTGTTTGCTCAGTTCACGGCAGAGGCAGGCCTCATAGACCGATTCCAGCAGGCCGGGACCCAAGGCCGAGTGAACCCTGAAAGCGGCTTCTACGACCTTGGCCGCCATTGCCTCGGTTTCCGGCGGGATGGGATCAAACTGATTCATATCCGAATAAGATTCTTTTACCACAAAGGCACAAAGACACAAGGGCAAAAGACCATGAAAATAATTCTTTTACTTAGTGCCTTTGTGTCTTTGTGTTTAAATCTTCTCTTTCCTCCATTACCGCCATCGTCACTTTCCCCTCCCTCCCCGCCAGCTCGCGCTCTTCCAGGCAATAGCTCGTAAGCCGGTCGCGGCCCTCGACCGGCAGCAGAGCGGAAAGGGGCACCGGCTCGAAGCCCCGCTCCCGGCACCCGGCCAGAAACTCGGCAAACACTTCCGGATAAGCAATCCCTTCCACTTCGGCATGGACGGTGTAGACGTTCAGCCGGCCCGGCTTAAGCCGCGACCAGATGGCCGCATTGTAGTTCTCCAAGGTAATACCTCCGATCCCAACCAGCTCGTCGAAGGTCGGGAGGGTGGTCGGGATCTGGGGAATTTTTCCGGCCGCCGGCCCGAGCCGGGGAAGGAAGATCCGATCGCCCCGGCAGTCGCTGTTATACAGAAAAGGATAACTTTCTTTGAGCTTGAGCATCGCCGGCGTGGACCGCCAGGCGGGGTTGGCGCTGGCGGCCGGAGGTTTTCCGGCAATCTCGGCCAGGGATTGGTAAGCCCGGTCGAATTCCCGGGCCAGTTCCTTTGCCGGCAGGCGGTCGAGGAAGTTCTGCCAGCGGTAATGGTCCCAGGCGTGGAGCCCGATCTCGTGGCCGGCTGGTGCGGCCAGGCGGATGGCGTCGCCCGCCTTTTCGCCGATGAGAGGGCCGGGTCCGAGGGTGCCCCGGAGCAGGATGTCCCAGCCGTAGAGCGAGGGCGCGCGGCTGCGCAGCATCTTCCAGAGGAATCGCGGCCGCAGCAGCCGAAAGAGGTTCCGGCCCATGTTATCCGGCCCGACCGAGAAGAAGAAGCTGGCCTTGACTCCCGCGGCATCGAACCGCCGGACCAGCTCCGGAACTCCCAGCCGCGTTCCGCGCAAGGTGTCCACGTCCACCCGCAGGCCCAACTGATTCCTGGCCGGACTCATCTCAATCCGGGTCATTATTGGCGGGCCGGCGCCGCGCAACCGTCCGAACCTTCGTCCGCTTCAAGGAAAGCGTCGAGGGTGCGCTTGAGCGCGTCGTGCAGGCCGACCCGGGGTTCCCAGCCCAGCAGCTTTTTCGCCCGGTCAATGTTGGGTTTGCGGCTCAGGATGTCCTGGTAGCCTTCGCCGTAATATTCCTTGGCCGGGACTTCGATGATGCGGGAATAGCTTTTATCGTTACGGTGACGGGGGTGCTCCTTAAAGAGCGCGAGCAGCATCTCCGCCAGCTCCTTGATCGAGCAGTCGTTCCTCGGGTTGCCGATATTGAAGATCTGGCCGTCGCAGCTTTTCCCCGGGTTGTGGATGATCCGCAGCAGCGCCGCGATCCCGTCGTCCACGTAGGTGAAACTCCGCCGCTGTTGGCCCCCGTCCACCAGCCGGATGTCGCGGCCGAGCGAAAGGTCGGCAATGAACTGGGTCACCACCCGGGAGCTGCCCTCCTTGGCCGCCTCGATCGAGTCCAGCGCCGGGCCGATCCAGTTGAAGGGCCGGATCAGGCTGAACTGGAGCTCGCCCTGCTGGCCGTAGGCCCAGATCACCCGGTCCAGGAGTTGCTTGGCGCAGGCGTAGATCCAGCGCTGCTTGTGGATCGGGCCCAGCACCAGATGGCTGGTGTCCTCGTGGAACTCGGGGTCGGCGCACATGCCGTAAACCTCGGAGGTCGAGGGGAAGATGATGCGCTTGCGATACTTGACGCACTCGCGCACGACCCGCAGGTTCTCCTCGAAGTCGAGCTCGAACACCGCCAGCGGCTTCTCCACGTAGGCCTTGGGCGTGGCGATGGCCACCAGCGGCAGCACCACGTCGCACTTCTTGATGTGGTACTCGATCCACTCCCGGCTGATCCCGATGTCGCCCTCCACGAAATGGAAGCGCGGGTTGTCCAGGAACGGCCGCACCCGGTCGTCCCCCAGGTCCATGCCGAAAATCTCCCAGTCGGTCTCCAAGAGCATCCGCCGGGTCAGGTGGTGCCCGATGAAACCGTTCACGCCCAAAATCAATATCTTCATCTCTTCCTCTTTCCCATTACCGTGAACGTTTCCGTGAACGTATCCGAGAGCTCCAGACTTTAGACTTTAGTCTTTAGACCTTCTTTTCCTCCCTTGGTGTCTTTGCGCGAGCATTTCCTAACCCTGGATTCCGCGCCAGCCTGAAGCCTAAAGCCCAATGCCTAAAGTCTCTTCTCTTGGTCGGGCTATCCTAGCGGAAACCCGGCCATTTTGCAAGAATGAAAACCCGCCCAAGTTTTTACTTGACAAACTCCTTCCACTATGCCATGATTTGCACTATGCAAGGCCCAGTCTCCCAGGCAGGCCGACCCGGAAGCTCATCGGGCAAGGCTTCTCATCTTTCCTTATCGTGTTTAACCCAACATAAGATTAAAGTTCGAAAGGCGGCTCCAATTTAATTTAAAGGAGTTTGATATGGCTAATGCAACCTCATTATTTGAAATAGGCAGGCGTGATGATGGGACTCAACTGCCATGGATTCCCCATACGTGTCCTACAGGAGATTGCAGTTTTTTAGGAGTGGCAAGCATTGGATTGCAGGCAATAAGTACTGCAGCACAAGTGGGAATTTGGTGGGAGTTGAAGGAGATGAAAAATTTGGCAAAGGCCCAATTTGAGGAACGCCGCATAGGATGGCTCGATGACATCGCGAATCAATGGATAGATGAACACCGCAATATAACGGGAATAAGACTCGATTCAACCCGAGCACTCATTACTGAATCTCAAAAAGGCCTTGATAAGCTGGCCGAAATAAAGTATATGGACTTTCCTCAGGTATTGCTCCTTAAAATTAAGAGAATTGCCGACTATTTTGATGAAGTAACATCAATTTATTCTGATATTTTTGCTCAAGTTGTTATTGCCTCCGAATCAGATAGGACATGGATTAGAAATGTTCTTCGTAGTGAGGTAATTGTAGATAGTCTTATTCAAGAAACAAAAGCCGCCAACAAAGATTTTATTGGCAATATAATTACAGGACTATATGGTGTAGCTGCCTGTTTTATTCCTTTTGTAGGCCCGACTATCGGAGGCGGTATCTTGGGATATAGCATAGGAAGTGAGATTGACAGAAGGAATAACCTAAAGCGAATAACAAAATTAGCTGAATTCCCTCAACTTCTTAGAATGCCAATAGCAGTGGAGCAATTCTTAATCACCAGTACACTCGTAGAAGAATATTTTAAAAGACAAAAAGAGCAATTTGCCAATCAAGAATTGAAAATGAGATTGCATTTATATGCGGTCCCTGAAGGAAAAGAAAAAATTGGACTTTATTTTGGTCCAGAAAAAGAAAGATTTCCTTTTTTAAGATATTTTGTAAGTCCACCAAAATTGAAATCGATCAATTGTCCTCAGGGGCCGAGTGCCTGAATAGGGGCAACGCTTCGCGTTACACATTACAGATAAAGAATGGGTTTAGAGGGGTTTAGGGGTCAACGCTTCACTTTACACATTACGGAATTGTATAAAATCGTCGAGCTTTGAAGGCAACCGCTACTGCAGCTTCTTCCCCTCGTATGGCTTCAGCGCTTGGAGCAGGTCAGGCCCTTGCAGGGTCCGGCCGCGATATTCAATTTCCAGCAACTGCAACTCGCCGGCGCTACTGCCGACCATGACCGCCTCGTCCTCGAGCAGGATCTCGCCCGGGGCCAGGATATGATCCGCCGGCGCCGGCTTGGCCCACCAGGGTTTAAGGGTCAACGCTTCACTTTACACATTACGGAATTGTATAAAATCATCGAGCTTTGAAGGCAACGGCTGTTTCGACTTTTTCCCTCCTTCTGTTCCCGAAGCCTGGTTTCCGGTTCCAGTTCCTGGTTTCTTGGCCTAGAGCCCAATGCCTCTCCGAAGTTGTGTCAAGTGTCAGGATTTGGGGGCAATGCTGCATTTACAATTGATGCTAATTTGTATAGAAAAAAGGACCTGGCAGTCAAGTTATACAGGAACTGGGCAAGAATTGCCCGGCTCAAGGATTTATGCTACCATTCAGGATTGAGTAGAGCCATGAATTCGCTGATTGCCATACCCCGGGAGCGGATTGCGGAACTTTGCCGGAGGAACCGGATTCGCAGGCTGTCGTTGTTCGGCTCGGTGCTGCGGAGCGATTTCGGGCCGGAGAGCGACGTGGACGTGCTGGTGGAGTTCGAGCCGGGCGCGCGGGTGGGGTTTTTCGAGCTTTACGATCTGGAGCAGGAGCTATCTCCTCTGCTCGGAGGCCGGCGGGTTGAGATCAATACGCCGAAAAGTTTAAGCCCCTATTTCCGGGACGAGGTGCTCGCCGAGGCGGAGCCGCAGTATGTCCAAACGTGATCCTCTGCTCCGGTTGCGGCACATGCGGGACTTTTGCCGCAAGGCCCTGGCCATGATCGAGGGCAAGAGTCGGGGCGATTTGGAAGAGGATGAGAAACTACGGTATGCGCTCACGCACCTGGTGGAATTGGTCGGCGAGGCCGCAAGTCAAGTCCCGGCAGCGGAGCGGAGCCGTTTCCCCCAGATTCCCTGGCCGAAAATCGTCTCAATGCGAAACCGCTTGATCCACGGTTACGATTACGTGGATTACGATATCCTGTGGGACGCCATTACTACCAACCTGCCGCAGCTCCTGGCCCAACTCGAAGCCATCCTGCCGACTGAAAACAAGTAAGGCGGCGTCAAAGCCGCCGCACTCTGCACCGGAGATTTCGGCCCACAACTATTGCAAGCTTTTCCCCTCGTATGACTTCAACACTTCCAGCAGGTCCGGCCCTTGCAGGGTCCGGCCGCGATATTCCACTTCCAGCAACTGGAGCTCGCCGGCGCTGGTGCCGACCATGACCGCCGGTTCCTCGAGCGCAATCTCGCCCGGGGCCAGGATATGATCCGCCGGCGCCGGCTTGGCCCACCAGATCATGATCTTCTCGCCCTCCAAAATCCCGAACGCGCCGGGATACGGGTGGGTGACCGCGCGGATCAGGTTGTAAATCTCGAGGGCGCTCTTTTTCCAGTCAATCTTGCCGTCCTCCGGCCGCCGGCCGCGGAAGTAACTGCCCTGCTCGATCCGGTTCGGCAGCCGCGCCTGGGTGCCGGCCTTGATTTTCGGGAGCACCTCATCGAGCAGCTCCGCGGCTGCCTTTTCCATCTTCCGGTAGAGCGTGAGCGCGGTGTCCTCGAACGTAATCGCGACCGCCCGCTGGCCCACGATGTCGCCGGCGTCGGGCTTCTCCAGCATGTAGTGGAGCGTGACCCCGGTCTCTTTCTCGCCCTTGACCAGGACCCAGTTGATCGGCGCCCGGCCCCGGTATTTGGGGAGCAGCGAGCCGTGCAGGTTCAGGCAGCCCGAGGGCGGAATCCGGAGAACGGCCGGCTTCAGCATTTTGCGATAGTAGAAGGAAAAGATGATGTCGGGCTTGAGCGCCCGGATCCGGTCCGCCTCTTCCGGCCGGTTCGGGTCCTCCGGCGTCAAAACTTTCAGACCGCGCTCGCGGCAAAAAGTTTTCACCGACTTGAACCACGTCTCCTCTTTCGGGTCGTCCTCGTGCGAATAAACCGCGGCCACCTCATAGCCGTGGCGCAAAAGCGCTTCCAGGCCGATCACGCCGAAGCTGTGATACGCGAAGACCACGGCACGCATGCTCGTTTGGGTTGCCTCCTCTTTCAACTGCGCCAGAGCTTAAAAGGTTTGAAATTTTTACCACGAAGTCATCATGTATAAACAGGTCGGCGGCCTCGACGAGCGCGACGGAGTACCCTCAGCTCAAATTTGAAAAATTCAAAATCAAAGGAGGACACCGCCCATGGCAAGTGTAGCGCGGGAGAAGGAAGCTGGCAAGAACATTTGGCTCCCCTAGATCTCCGGCTAACTTTATGGAGTGCGGCAGCTTGCTGCCGCTTTCTTGCGCCCCGTCTGGCCGGGGCGCGAATCGAGGCGAAGTCGCCGGGAGCACCGGCCGGGTGAAAGCCTGGAGCCGACGCAAACTCCAGACACAGAAGAGGAAGCGGCAGCAAGCTGCCGCACTCCAAAAAAGATCTTCCCCGCCACCTGATATACAGTTGTGCTTAGCCGGAGATTTAGGGCTCCCCTCGAGAATCGGGTGAAATTCTTCAGGATCGGTTATAGGTTTTGGGCGCGAAATGGTATGATAGGACCATGCGCAGGGAGGGGATGCGCCCTCAGCGGCCGCGGCGCCAAGCCCCGCGGCTCGCCATTTTTTCCGGGATCCTGTTTGGGATCATCCTGGTCAATGCCGAACCCGCGCCGGCCCCGGCCTGGCAAACCCTGCAGCCGGGGGTGGAATATGCGGTAGTGAATGTCACCCCGGCGGTGGACGTTGGCGACAAAAAGCTGCACCTGGTGCGGGTGGACCCGGCCCGGGCCAGGCTGATCGCGCGGCTCGCCTCGGAGACCGACAAGCAAACCCGCACCGCGGGTCAATGGTGCCGGCAGTCCAACCTGGCTCTGGCCATTAACCTGGGCATGTATCAAGAGGATCGGCTTTCCAACGTCGGCTACCTCCGGCACGGCAGTCATACCAACAACCCGAAGTGGTCCGCGAGCTACAAGGCCGCCTTCGGCTTTGATCCCCAGACTCACGGCCTGGCCCCGGCCGTCATGGAGGACCTGGACCAGCCCGAGGCCCAGGCCCGGCTCGCTCCCTATCGCTCGGTCGTGCAAAACCTCCGCCTGATCAAAGGCGAGGGCCAGAATACCTGGAGCGTGAGCGACAAGCGCTGGAGCGAGGCGGCGCTGGCCATGGACGCGCAGGGCCGGGTCTTGTTCCTGTTCTGCCGCTCGCCGTTCTCGATGTGGGAGTTCAATCGGATGCTGCTCGCGCTGCCGCTGGGCATTGTCCGCGCCATGCACCTCGAAGGCGGGCCCGAGGCCAGCCTCTCCATCCACGCCGGCAATATCAACCTCGACCTCTGCGGCAGCTACGAGACCGGCTTCCTGCCCAAGGACACCAACTCCAAGCAGTGGGCCATCCCCAACGTGCTGGGGGTGGCGAAATAATCGGCTCGGAGGTCCCTCATTCCAAAAGTGCAATATTTCTTCTTCAAATCCCCGCAAGAATAAACGGCAGGTCTCTCTTGCTGAAATATCACGCCTTTTTCCGAAGCCTGATCCCGGAGTCCGCCAGAGAATTTTGCCAGCGGCAGATTCAAGAGTTTTTTCTCGCCCCTCCTGCTCCTGTAAGATAATCAACTAAATCATGGACTTGGAAAAATCGCGCCGGAGTGGTCGCCGACTCTCTGCAGACCATGCGCCATCAGGAGGAGGTGCAAAGGGCGAGAACGGATCCGCGGCTCATCAATCTGGACCCGGACCTGGAATGTTTGCTGAGGCTCGCCGCCCTGGTGCTCTGCCTGTGGGCGGGCGGGGATGCGAACGGCAACTGCGACGAGCCGGTTTTGGATCCCTGATCGTCGGGTGGAATTCAGTCCCCGAGTCTGATCCGGTTGAACTTGAGCCTGGTCCAGGCGAAGGAGAGGGAGTTGGCCCAGTCAGAGGTGCAGCGGCCGCACATGGGCATATGGTCGAACTCGCCCCGAAGCTGGAATGCGCGCCACTCCTGCAGCTTTTCGCACTGCCAGATTTCCGACAGCGGCGCCTCCTGTACGCGGTGGTAGGCCAGCAGGTAGTTATGGTCATTGCAGCAGGCGGTGACCTGGCCGTCCCAGCCCACGCTGAGGACTTTCCATAAATAGCCGCAGGGGACCCGCTTCCAGCTCCGCCTCCCCAGCAGCAGATGCGGATTCGGCTCGTGTCCGGGGATGCCGAAGTCGGTGAGGGGGATAATCCGGCAATCTTCCACCCGGGAAGCGAGCAGCCGCTTGATCTCCGCCAGCCGGGATTTGGATTCGGAATCGAGCACGGTAATGGAGGCCAGCCAGGGCAGGCGCCGCTCACCTCGAATCTCGCGGAAGCGACGAAGGTTGTCCAGCACCTGGCCCAGTTCCGCGTCCCCTTGCCGATGGGCATAAGAACCCGGGTCCCAGCCGTCCACCGAAACCACGATCTGTTTGATTCCCGCCTCGATCAGGCTGCGCGAGCGCTCGGGGGACAAGAGCAGGCCGTTGGTGACCAGATAGGGGAACAGGCCGCGCTCGTTTACCCGGGCGATAATTTCTTCCAGCTCCGGGTGGAGCAAAGGTTCACCCAGCATGGACAGGCATACCACCCGGGCGCCCAGCTTCGCGGCCTGGTCCACCAGGCCGAGGGCCAGCCCGGTTTCCATCAGACCGAGCGGTCGCGTGCTGGACTGATGGGCGCACTTGCCGCAACGCAAGTTGCACCGCGCGGAAGATTCCAGCATCATCAGCCAGGGCGGGGCAGCGAGGGGGGAAAGGCTCCGCCCGCTGGAGCCGTAGCGCCTCAAGACCTGGGAGCGGAGCAATCTGAGGAGGTCGAAACCGGGAAGCTTCCGAAGCCACGGCTCGGCCCGGGTCCGCCAGGTTCTTCCTTGATGCGGTGGCGAAGGTATATCCGCCTCCATCTTGGTTCGGTCTATTTTGTCCCGTGGCAGGGTTCGAGGTCCCGGTCCTGAATGAAGTTGTCCACCGCGCAGTTGAACTCGGCCGGGGTCCGCATCTGCGGGGTATGGCCGCCCCCGTGGACCAGGTAGCGGGTGGGGTTCGGGATCCGGGCCGCGAACACCTCCATGGTCTTGGGCTTGACCAGGGGATCGTCGTCGCCCCAGATGAGCAAAGTCGGCGCGTTGATCGAGTGGAGATCCTGGCGGAGCGGCGTGTGCGCCACGCTCTTGATGGATTGACTTAACGAGACCAGGTAAGGCCGCTCTTCGGTGGTGCCGGCAAAGCTTTGGGCCATAGCGTTGCGGACCTGGTTCTTGGCCGGACCGTCTTCCTGGTACTGCACGCGCTTGGGATTGAAGAGCAGCTTCAAGGTGGTCGGGCTGGCGAGCGGGATCAGAATTCCGAGCGGGCCGAGGTGGCCGGCGCCGGCGGAGTCGCTGAGCACGAGCTTCCGCACCCGCTCGGGGTAGTGGATGGCCAGGTAGCCGGCGATCTGGCCGCCCATGGAGTTGCCCACCAGCGCCGCCGACTTGATCCCGCGCTGGTCCATCAGGCCCACCACCACCCGGGCGAAGAGGTCAATCGAGCATTTGACCTTTTCGCACTTCTCGGATTTGCCGTGGCCGGGGTTGTCCAGCGCCAGGACGTGATAGTCCTTCTGGAAATAATCGAACTCGTCCCACCAGTTCTGCAGATCGCCGCTGAAGCCGTGCACGAACACGATCGCGTTCGGATTGCTCTCGCCCGCCTCGAGGTAAGCGATCCGCATCCCTTCCACTTCTGCATATTTTTCCGGGGTAAAGTAAGGCGGCGGGTTCCAGGGCCGCAGCCCGCCGGGACGGGCCGCGCCCGCGGCCAGCGCGACGGTCCAGAACCCGAGAGCCAGGAGGCGACCGGCGGACTTCATTGCTTCATCTCTCCTTTTCAGCCGAGTGGGTCCAGTCTATCCCCGGGAGCCGGCCAATGCAAATCACCCTTCCTCCCGGCGTTTGCATTTCGGGGGAAGCCGTGGTAGGAAAGGGATCAAAAATTCAGTGCATCGTTCTTCATTCACTATTCACTGTGCACTGTTCTGACAGGAGTCATCATGATCGCACGCGGTTTCCAGGAAGAAAAACTGGATAAGCCCACCTTGTCGGAGCTGGGCAGGCTCGGCCGGCTGGGGCGGGGCGACGTCCTGACCATGACCTCGCTGGCCGGGTCCGGCCATCCGGGCGGGAGCATGTCCTCGCTGGATATGTATCTGGTGCTGTATCACCTGGCCAAGCTGACCCCCAAGCGGCCGGACTGGCCGGGCCGGGACCGGGTGGTGGTCAGCCACGGCCACACCGCGCCGGGCGCTTACGCGGCGCTGGGGCGGGCCGGGTTCTTTCCGATCGAGGCCGCGGTGCTGGGCTTCCGGGCGCTCGGCAGCCTGTTTGAGGGCCACGTGGAGCGGCGAGTGCCGGGGATCGAGTGGGACACCGGGAATTTGGGCCAGGGGCTTTCGGCCGGGTGCGGCTTCGCGCTCGGCGGCCGGCTGCTCCAGCAGGACTTCCAGGTCTGCGTGGTGATGGGATGCGGGGAGCAGCAGAAGGGCCAGATTTCCGAGGCGCGGCGGTTCGCGGTCAAGTTCGGGCTGACCAATATCACCGGCCTGATTGATTACAACAACCGCCAGATCAGCGGGAAGACCGGGGAGATCATGCCCCAGAACATCCGGGCCAACTGGGAGTCCGACGGCTGGAAGGTGGTCGAGATTGACGGCCACGATTACCAGGCCGTCTATCAGGCGCTGCGAGCCGGCCGGCAGGATCGCTCCCGGCCGACCCTGATCCTGGCCCACACCAACATGGGCCAGGGCGTCTCCTTCATGGAGGGAAAGGAGAAATGGCACGGGGCCGCGCTGCCGGATGACCTGTATGCCCAGGCCATGCAGGAGCTGGGTTTGCCCAATCTCCTGGCCGAGCTGCGCGAGCGGCGGAAGCAAGGCGATTATCCCAAGGTGGAGCCGCGGCCGGCGCCACCCGGGTTGAAGATTAATCCGGGAGAACCCCGGAGCTACGCGGCGGACGCCAAGCTCGATAACCGGAGCGCCTGGGGCAATGCTTTGGATGATATTGCCCAGCTCAACTGCGGAATCGAGGGCCAGAGTCCGGTCGCGGTCTTGGATTGCGACCTGATGCCGAGCGTCAAGACCGGGGCGTTTGCCAAGTCCTGTCCCCGGCATTTCTTCCAGGCCGGGATCCAGGAGCACAACGCCGCGGCCCTGGCCGGAGCGCTGAGCAGCATGGAGGTGCTGACCTTTTTCGCGGACTTCGGGGTCTTCGGGATCTGCGAGACCTATAACCAGGCCCGGCTCAACGACATCAACGGGGCCCGGCTCAAGGTGGTCCTGACCCACACCGGGCTGGACGTGGGGGAGGACGGCAAGACCCACCAGTGCATTGATTTCCTGGGCCTGGCCGCGAACCTGTTCGGCCTCAAGGTGATCGTGCCGGCGGACCCCAACCAGACCGACCGGGCGGTGCGCTACCTGGCCGGGGCGGAGGGCAATTTCCTGCTCGCCCTGGGCCGGTCGCCCCAGCCGGTGGTCTGCGCCGAGGACGGCGCGCCCCGCTTCGCCGGCTCATACAAATTTGAATACGGAAAAATGGAAAAACTGCGGGAGGGGAGCGAGGGCGCGATCCTGGCGATGGGGGTGATGACCGAGCGGGCGCTGCGGGCCGGGCAGGAGCTATGGGAGAAGGGCGCGCGGTTCGCGGTGTACAACGTGCCCTGCCCGCTGGCTTTGGAGGAGCCGGCGTTGCGGGAAGCGGCGGCGACGGGGCTGATTATTACCTATGAGGATCACCACGCGGGCAGCGGGCTGGGGAGCCGGGTGGCGCTGAAGCTCGCGGACCTGGGGCTTCCGGCGCGGCTGGTCCGGCTCGGAATCCAGGACTACGGCGCTTCCGCCAAACCCGAAGAGCTCTGGCAGTCCATGGGGCTGGGTATAGATCAACTGGTGGCGACGGCGCTGGGAAGCCGGCGCCCGTGAGCAGGTCGGGATAGTCCAATGGCGTTGGACCACGCGACCTCCAAGCTGATCGCGCCTAGTTGCTTTCGGCTTCGGCGGCTTCCGGCTTGGGCGTCCGCTGGAGCAATATCTTGTACCGCTCCGCGAGTTGATCCATGGGGATGATGCGGATGCGCTTGCACCGGCGGCACTTGATCTCGACCGAGTTCAC
>Ga0315282_10013714_pt1 | contig 12165 bp, 10 predicted proteins | sample YL17G07_20_MG_FD_203693 | JGI IMG/M metagenome (GOLD analysis project Ga0315282, IMG submission 203693) | Sediment microbial communities from Yellowstone Lake, YNP, Wyoming, USA - YL17G07_20 | ecosystem: Environmental > Aquatic > Freshwater > Lake > Sediment | place: USA: Wyoming | collected... | reverse complement strand
AAACTTTTGGATCATTCTAAGTATTGATATTCTCCTTCTTTGTTTAGCCTATTTTTTGGCCTATTTTATTCGGTTCGAAGGAAAGATTCCTGCCATTGGAATTTTAAACTTCAAGAATACGGTCTGGTTTATCATCCTCTTCAAACTCTTGGTCTTTTTTATGTTCAATCTTTATAAAGGGATGTGGCGATATACAAGCATTAATGATCTAATAAACCTCATTAAATCCACTTTCGTTAGTTCGACCATAATTATTTTGGTCATTCTATATGTCCGTCGATTTGAGGGTTATCCCAGAAGTGTTTTTATCATCGATGCTTTTCTGACATTGTTCTTCATCGGCGGTATTCGTCTCTTCATCCGTCTCATTCATCAAACGCCGATATCGGGACTCACCGGTATGACCCGATTTCCCTTTTTCCAGAATACAAGAGAGGGACTGAAACGGCTGCTCATCATCGGCGCAGGCGATGCAGGTGAGAAAATTCTGAGGGAACTCCATGGCAATCCTCGGCTCAAATATGATGTAGTGGGGTTTGTGGATGATGATCCTAAAAAACATGGCATGCATATCCATGGAGTACCAGTGCTTGGCGATATCGATCAACTGTTGGACCTGACCAGTGAACATGAGGTGGATGAAGTTCTGATTGCAATTGCCTCCGCCACCCGAAAAGAGATGCGCCGAATAGTAGACCTGTGCAAGGAAACAGGTCTTAAGTATAGAATTATCCCCGGTATGGGTGAGTTGATCGATGGGAGGTTAACTGTTAAATCCATCCGGGATGTGGCTTATGAGGATCTCATGGGCCGAGAAGCCGTTCAGTTAGAAATGGAAAAAATCGGTGAATATCTTAAAAATAAAACCATTCTCGTCACTGGGGCTGGAGGGTCTATTGGTTCAGAGTTATGCAGACAGATTGCCCGATTCTTTCCTAAAAATCTCATCCTCCTTGATCGCACCGAAAACAACCTTTATCAAATTGAGGTGGAATTGCGATGGGAATTTCCCTATCTTCAATGTAGCCCTATTTTGGGGAATGTAATGAATAGGGAAACTTTAAAGAGAATATTTTTAAGATACCGGCCTGATGTGGTTTTCCACGCAGCAGCCTACAAGCACGTCCCCATTATGGAGCTTAATCCATGGGAGACCATATTCACCAATATTAAGGGGACACATAGTCTTCTCGAGGTGGTTAAGGAATTCGAAGCCGATCGCTTCGTTCTGGTTTCTACGGATAAGGCTGTGAGGCCCTCAAATGTCATGGGTGCCTCTAAACGGATCGCTGAACTTCTAACCCAATGCTACAATAACAACTTTAATCCAACCCGATTCATGTCGGTACGATTTGGAAATGTAATTGGGAGTTCGGGGAGTGTCATCCCGTTGTTTAAAGGGCAGATAGAGAAAGGGGGCCCAGTGACTGTCACCCATCCCGAGGTAACTCGTTACTTTATGACCATCTCTGAAGCGGCTCAGCTGATTCTCCAAGCGGGCGCCATGGGAGAAGGAGGAGAGATCTTTATTTTGGATATGGGATCACCTGTAAAGATCCTTGATATGGCACGGGATCTCATCCGACTCTCTGGCTTTGAGCCAGATGAAGATATAGAAATCAAGTTCATTGGACTTCGTCCTGGAGAAAAGCTCTATGAAGAACTCATCAGCGAAGGGGAAGGCATTTCCCCAACCAGTCATGAAAAGATATCCGTTCTTAGCAAACCGCCCTGTGATCTTAATTGGTTAAAAACCAAGATTGATGAGTTGACAACGTTAGCCGAGAAACAGGATGCTGTGGGCATCAGGAGAAAATTTAAGGAGATCTTACCGGAGTATGAACCTTACAACCTCCCAGAAACTGGAAAATGAAGATAAGAAGATGGAGAGATAAGAAGTTGAGAAGATGAGAACTTGAGAAGAATGTCAACAAATAAGAAGAATTGTTATACGTTCATAAGTTGGCAAGGTGAGTACCTTCGGGACAATGACAGACGCGTCCCCGATGAAGAAGAGGTTCACGAAAAATGGAAAGGCTCCTTTATCATATAGGTAGATTAGATGGAGAAAAAGCTTTGAGATTGGACTTTACAGATGGTCTCTCTCGTCCGGTGGATGAGCGCATTGGGTTAGGATTTATACCCATAAAATTGCCAATCATTGATGAAGAGTGCTATCGGATATTTAGTACCACCAAAGAATATCGCCAATGGGCAAATCGAAATTTACCCAGTTGGTTGGGTTATTATTCTGGGGATGATTGATAAGCTTTTAAGATTAGTGGAAGTCTTAGGCAAACATGGTGTGCGTTATCTTTTTATCGGGAAAGGTGCCGCCATACTTTATGGCTATCCGGGAACAACTCAAGACATAGGTATATTTCCTAAAAAATCAGAAGAGAATTGTAAGAATCTTGCAGAAGCATTAAAAGAAGTTGGATTTGGTATGGATAAGACGCTCGAAGAAGGGATCATTGCAGGAAAAGATTTTATTCAAATCAGAGGAGGGCCGGTTCCCATCGATATCGTATTTGCACCAGATGGGATTGAGTCATTTGATGAAGCTGAGAAGCGCAGGACATTTATTGATGATAGATTTCCATGTGCCTCAATCGAGGATATCATTGAGAGCAAAAGAGCTGCCAAGAGACAAAGGGATAAGGAAGAACTGCCAAGGTTGGAGGCATTTAGGGATGAATTAAAGAAAAGAAAATAAAGTGTTTTTCCGATGTCATTGTACTCTTTTGCATTCGAGATCATAGATCTACATAAGCATTGGGTTTAAGAAAATGAGTTTACATTATCCACGCAAATCTTAAAGGTATGGAACGTCAATCGGAGCAAACGATTGACAGACCAACCATACTGAGTTGTGAACGGGTTTCATTCAAAAAATGGTTCATTTCGAAATTCGCAATTCGAAATTTTTTTGTGACTTTTTGATTGAATTTTTCAGTCACGAGTCCACGAACGGGATAATCTAAATGTTTCTGTTTAAAAAAATAGTGGCTCCCCTATTCTTTCCTATACCACTTATTCTTGGCATACTGCTCTTAGGACTGTTTCTTGTCTGGCCGACTCGAAAACAGAAGACCGGGAAAGTTATTGTTTTAATCGGTATCATATTCCTTGGCATATTAAGCTATGATGCTGTCTCAGATAAGCTCCTTCAACCCTTGGAATATCAGTATCCGCCCCTGCTTAGTCTGCAAAATATCCAGAACGTAAAATGGATCGTGGTTCTTGGTGGCGGACATATCTCCGACCCTAAGCTTCCCATTACCAGTCAACTGTCTAATGCCTCCCTCGTTCGTCTTGTAGAAGCTATTCGTATTCATAATGGACTATCCAAAAGCAAGCTCATCCTCTCGGGAGGAAGCCCTTTTGAAAAGATATCAAATGCGCAAGTTTTGGCTGGGGTTGCCATTGCTATTGGGGTAAAAAAAGAAGATTTAATCCTCGAAGACGTTTCTAATGATACAGAGGATGAAGCTCGGTTGATTCAACAGACAGTTGGTCAGGAACGGTTTATTTTGGTGACTTCGGCTTCCCACATGCCACGGTCGATTGCTCTCTTCAAAAGGTTGGGCACGCACCCTATTCCGGCACCAACAGATTACTTAGTGAAAGAAAGTCAAGAAATGAGTCCAGGTATGTTCTACCCAAGCGTCAATGGGCTTTGCAAGGCTGAAAGGGCTTTCTATGAATATTTGGGTATGGCCTGGGCGAAACTCAGAGGTAAGATATGAACTGATTGAGGGGATTAAGGAGAGTCTATCACATACCATCTCATCGGGCGAGAGAATTTGGAGTCCAGAGCTTTCTGTAAAAGCAAGAAAGATGATATCTTCTTGCTTTTATTTTTTTGTTTCGGATAATATCCTAAAGGAAGTTATTCATCTTGATGGATAGATTGAAAGAAATAAAAAATAAAATATTTCATTGCCTTGGCAAGGGCCTCATCATTTTTTTGTTTATTCTAATCAGCTATTTTCTTTTCTATTTCTCTGTCTTTTCTAAGAACTCCTTTACTCTCCTCGGGTTCATATTGATCATACTCTTTGCCTTTTTCTTTCTCGAGTATGTCATCTACATCTTTGTATTAACCCTTCCCCTGATGAGCCAGGTTCCAAAGCTCCTCAATCTCCCCCTCTTCTCTCCCTCGGAATTACTCTTTTTATGCATCTTAAATGCTTGTCTTTTGAAAGTAATTTTCAATAAAAAGAAGATAGTACTTTTTGAAAGCCCGTTAGATTTACCCGTCACCATTTTTTCTTTTGTTGTGATCAGTTCATTTTTGTCAACCTTTATCACCCATTACCCTATGGATTTCTTATATAAAGAAAAGATTTTGAGTGTTTTGAAAAGGATGCTTTTCATTCGTAATCCGTATGATTATTCTTATATCTTCACTTCAACTTTTACGATGTTAGAAGGGATATTGCTTTTTTTCTTAGTTATGAATTTTGTTAGAAAGGAAAAGGTTTTAAATCGGATATATTTTTTATTGATCCTGGGATGGGGAATGGTCATTATTTTAGGATTCATCCAATACTTCGGGGGCGTGCTTGGATATGAAAGATTTCCACAGAGGATGTTCTCTATGTTTGATAATTGCAATCTTTTTGGGGGCTATTTTATGGTATCAATAAGTCTTTCTTCATACGGATACCTCTTTGGATCGGAACATTGCTTTCCATCATCGCCTTGATTCTCTGTCGGTCTAAGAATTCATGGATTGCCTTTGCTCTTCTTCTGATTCTCATGGGAATCTTTTTTATCATTTCCTATGTAAGAAAAGGGGGGTATAAATCTTTTGTAAAGATTTTTAATTGGAAATGGATCTGTATTTCTGCAATCTGCCTCGTCATTATTTTGGGCCCCTTTTATATCTATTTAAAGAGAGGAGAAGTCTCGAAGTTGCTGAGTGAAGACCTGAATTGGCACATGCCTATTGAACAGAAGCTGGATATCCGGCTGCCTTTATGGAAACACACTATCCAGATGGTGGAGGATTTTCCTTTGTGGGGGGTTGGGATAGGAGAATTCCATTTTGCATTGGCTAAATATTCTTCTGTCTTTACCGATTCCCCAGGGGGACACTTTCACCCACACAACTATTTCCTTCAAATAGCCGCAGAAATGGGTTTGATAGGGTTCTATGCTTTCTTATGGATTTTAGGGATGATTCTGACTAAGGGATCACAGATTGCAAGGGGAAAGCGGGATTTCGTTAAACTGGGGGTATGGTTTGGGGTAATAGGTTTCATTTTGGCTTTTTTCGGGGATGGCTATCTTTGGAACATTGAGTTGCAACTGATGTTCTGGTTGTTAATAGGGCTTCTTTCTGTTAATGATACAGAAAATGAGATGGCTCAGATTCATCAACGATCATTCGACAAGAAATTATTGATCGGCCTATCGTTCATCCTTTTTCTGACCATTCCTCTTCAGATTTACCAGAGATCTCAAATTTCTTTTTTGCCAGAAAAAAACATAGGGCTCTATGAAGAAAAATTCAAAGATGAAGGAAGAGAATATCAATGGGGGGAGAAGGTGGTGATGATCCCTCTTGAGGTAAAAGGCAATTGGATACATATTCCTATCCGGTTTGGAAACCCAGATATCAAGAAACGTCCGGTCGAGGTCAAGATTTTTGTTAATAGGAGAATCATCGATCGTTTAGATTTTAAAGATAATGATTGGCATATGCTACGGTATCCAATCCAAAATATGGAAAGTCCAGAAAACTTACTCAAGATTGAAGCAAGCCGAACCTGGAATCCTTATCTGATGGGGGTAAGACATGAAACAAGGGATCTTGGTCCTGCCCTGGGGGGAATCTTCTGGTCATCATAAGATAGAAAGAAAATATGTCATCCTTCAAATCGATCGGTAGGAACTCCATTTTCCTTGGATCATCCCAAATCATTGAAAAAATGTTATCTTTTTTAATGGCGATCTTTTTAGCCAGATACTTGGGAAAAGGCGACTATGGAAGACTGGTCTATGCCACTGCTTTCGCCAACCTCTTTACTTTTTTTTGGGACTTTGGCCTCGGGAGATTAATCATTCGAGATGTGGCTAAGAATCGGTCCGACGCCTCCATAACCTTCTCTTCTAAGTTTAGGTTTCAGATGATCTCCTGTTTCGCTGGGATATCGGTGCTTTCACTTTATCTAATTTTGTTTGAGATAAGAGGTTTGGAGGCCCTTCTCATCCTCATTTTTGGTATTTCAACGGCATTAAATTATCTTTCAAATTCATTTCGGTCAATCTTCATAGCTTTTGAGAGGGCAGAGTATGAGACATACTTTAATTTCGCCCTTCGGTCAATCCTTCTCCTTGCTGTCTTCTGGACAATGCACAGAGGGTGGGAATTGATCGGTATTTCTCTTGTTCTACTATTTTTTAGCCTGTTGAATCTCATCGGAAGCTGGAAATTGGTTGAGAGAAAATTTTTCGCCCTTCAATTTAGAAAAAACCAGACAAGTTTCGCGTCTGTCATGAAGGATAGTTTTCCCATCGCGATCATCATTGCCTTTACGACAATCTACTTACAAATGAATAAGATTTTGTTGCTCAAATGGATGGGAGCGGAGGCAACAGGAATTTACGGAGCGGTTGATATGATCGTGATGACCTTGTTGATCATCTCGAACAGTCTTGTCCTCGCAAGCTTCCCTATTATCTCAAGAGAAAATAGGATCAACAAAGAAAAGTCGTTTCCTATTTATAAAAGTGTTTTTAAAGTCTTGATCACTTTAGGCCTTCCTATTGGCTTGGGTGGGATGTTATTGAACAAGGAGATCATATCCCTGATTTATGGGGCTGAGTTTTCTGAATCGAAGGAGGTTTTGAAAATATTGATTTGGTTGACGCCCATCATCTTTTTAACCAACTTTACTGGTAGTTGTCTGATTGCCATTGAGAAACAAAAGCACTTGGCCCTCATCTCCGGTTTCAACACTGTATTGAATTTAGCTTTGAATTTTATTTTAATACCCTATTACGGATACGTGGGGGCGGCCATTGCATCCCTGACGACGGAAGGGGTAAACCTGATCATCCAGTATCGGGTTTTAAAGTATTACTGGGAGGCGTCAATTTTCGATACCTCCTCGCTAAAAATTTTCTTCTCTTTGGGGTTGATGGGTTTTTTTATCCATTGGCTTCAAGGATGGAATCTTTTTGTCATTCTATTTGGCGCAGTCGTGCTTTACCTCGTTAGTCTGTTCACAACAGGATTCTATTCTCAGAAGGAGTTGTCTGCAATAAAGACCTGGTTATTTCAAAGGTAGATGAAGATTATATTGGACATAAGCCCATTGCTTTTAGAGAGTGTTGGGGTCAGATCTTACACGATCAATTTGGTAAGGAATATTTTGAAACTCGATGAGGGGAGGGAAGTTCTACTCTTTCCCTTCTTAACAGAGAAGACCAAGAAAAATTTCGAGGGATTGAATTACAAAGGTTTTGTGATAAAAGAACAGTATCGAAAATGGCTATTCGCTATTCTATCCAGCCTTGGAGGCGGAACCTTTGTTTCGAAACGATTTTTGAGTAATTGGGACCTTTTTTGGACTCCTGGAACATTTCCCTTGCCTACACGATGTAAAATTGTAGGGACTGTTCATGATCTAACAACGATCATCTATCCAGAATTTCATAAAAGAAATGTGGTAAGGCATCATGATATGATATTTCATTATTTCAAGAAAAAGGCATCTTTAATCATTGCTGTCTCTGAGAATACGAAGATTGATGTGATGAAATATCTTAATGTTCCTGAAAAGAAAATTAGGGTGATTTATCACGGGGTAGAGAAGGAATTTCAAAAAATTGACGATGGCGAATATTTAAAGCACCGATTGAGAGGAATCGGGATTGATTACCCCTATCTCTTTTATTTAGGTACCTTGGAGCCAAGAAAGAATGTAGAGAGGTTAATAGAAGCTTTCACTCAGTTAAAAAAAGGAAAACAGATCAACGAAAAATTGCTCATTTCTGGCGTAAAAGGATGGGGCTATCAATCCATTTTCGATAAAGTTGCTTCTTCAGGGATAGAGAAAGAGGTTATTTTTACAGGTTTCGTTTCGAACGAATTCTTACCCTTCCTTTATAATGGCGCTTCAGCATTTGTCTACCCTTCCCTTTATGAGGGGTTTGGACTGCCAGTGCTTGAAGCGATGGCTTGTGGCATCCCTGTTGTGACGTCGAATGTTTCTTCGTTACCCGAAGTTGCAGGTGATGCAGCGATCCTCCTCAATCCTTATTCGGTGGATGAGCTTGCGGACGGAATCTGGCGGATACTTTCCGATGAGGATTTGAGGAATAGCTGTATTACAAAAGGGATAGAGCGAGCAAAATCATTTACATGGGAGAGATGTGCCATGGAAACCCTGAAAGCTTTTAACGAAGTCTATGACGGGAGTGCCTTCCTATCCAGGTAAATATACCGATTGACAGAATAAGAATTGATCTTTACTTTCATCAAAAAATTCCTTAATATTTCTTCAAAGACTTTCGATTGAAGGAAATCCTTTGTTATGGCATCCCATGGTAAAGTAAAAATTATATTAGGAGTCATTCTTTTTGTAGTCCTTATCATTGCAGGCTATCTATTCTATCTTTATCAAAAAGGAGGGGTTGAGCATTATCGTCCGCCAGCGACAGGCGCGGAATCACCAAGAGCGCAGGTTTTAAGCGATTTGAATGCCCTATCTCAGGCGATTGAGGCTTACTACGCTAAGAATCTAAGATATCCTGAAAAACTCGAAGAGTTACAGCCCGAATTTGTTGACAAAATACCCTTAGAACCTAAGACCGGAAAACCCTTTATTTATGAGTCAGACGGAAAGGATCAATATCAAATTGGTATTTCTAACCCAGCCTCTTATGGCTTTAAGGAGCTCTTTGTTAAAAATGGGAAAATTATCCAAAATTAAAAATCGATTTCCCCCTTACTTTTTTTTCATTCTCATCATCCTCATCTTACCTATTTCATCCATAGCCATATCGCCAGACCTTTCTAAGAAATCACCCCTTGAGGAAGAGGTTCTCAATGCATTGAGTAAAAGTATCCAGTGCAAAAAGATAGAGGTTCAGATTGGATCCCAAAAAGAGAAGGCCAACGTATTGAAGACACTTGCGGTAAAGTTCGATGGTATAAACCTGGGGCAGATGGTGGCCGATTATATGACCATTATTTACGAAGATCCGGTGATTGACCTCGTCAAACTGAGGCAGTCAAAAGAGGTGAATATTTCTTCATACTCAAAGAACAGAGTGAGTATCCTGATTTCTACCGGTGGGATTGAGAAATATTTCAGTACTAAAGCAAAACAGGTTAACAAAAGGTATAACAAAATCTCTATAAAATTCTCCCCTCCCTATATCGAATGTTTATTCGATGTCCCAGCGAGTGAGATCTCTCCTGAGACATTGAAGTTATTGGATAAATTTATTAAAGGAGGGACACTCGAAGGTTATGCCGCCTTCCAGATCAAAGTGAAGAATAATGAGTTATACGCCCTATCTTCCAAAGTGATTGTCAACCATTTCTTAATCCCTGAATTAGTCCTTCGGGAACTGCAGACGAAGTTCAATCCCTTCGATGGCATTCCGGTAGTCAAACCATTCCAGTACTCCATTAATAATTTGTCCGTTCAGAATAAATATCTCTTTTTAACCAATTAAAGGTGTCAATCCCTTCTTAATTAAGATTTCGTAGCCACCCTATAGAGTATTCGGTTTATCAATGTCTTCCTCCTTTGTTTTTTAGGCAGTTAGTGAATCTACATCGACAGAAAATTGCCGATATATTTTTGATCAGATGATCCCCCCTTTAGAAAAGGGGGGGAGGGGGGATTTGAGATCGGGGAAATCCCTCTGTATCCCCCTTTGTTAAAGGGGGAGGGTTAATAAGACTGATTTGGAGGCTGCCCCGAAGGGGCCTCCTCTTCCGGGCGAAGTCCCGGGGGAGGCGTAGGATCTTACTCAATAAATCTGAGAATTTCCTTTTAACGCTTTTGCCTCCCTCTCCCTCTCCCCACTGGGGAGAGGGAGAGGGTGAGGGGAAATTTCAAATATTTTTGTTTAGATTTCATTCTCGTTTTATTACCCCTAGGAAAAACAGCGGGCTACTTCCATCACTTCAAATTCCTCTAACCCCTTAACCTCCAAACCCCTCCTATTTTTGACCTTGTCTTTCCCATCGATTTGTAATACCCTTCTCATAGCAGATATGAATATATGTCATATAGTACCTATTTACCTACCAGGAATCCTTCCGGGTTGTTCAAAATACATTCAAGACGTCTCGGAACACCTTTCAAAAAGGGGCCATGATGTAGTGGTGCTGACCGCCAATGCCATCACCGGTAGAGGATGGGTTGATCCGTTATTTGGAGAATACTCTCCAAAAAAAGAAGAGATGATCCATGGAGTGAGAGTCAAACGGCTGAAAACCCAATGGCCGATCACCTTGGCCATGTATCTATTAAGAAAAATAGATAGGCGTCTTTTGCCCCATTCAATTAGAAATATCGTTTCTCTTCTCTCTGTTGGGCCTTATCTTCCAAATCTAAAAAAAGAATTACAGAATGAAAGATATGAAATCATCCACGTCACCGCCTTTCCCTTCGCCCTTATATGGCTGGTTTGGAAAACATGCGAAGCGTTGAAAAAACCTTTTTTTTGCACGCCCTTGATTCACTTTGAAGATCCAGGCCATAAGAATCCTCTCCTCTGGAAGGCCCTCCAAGATGCCTCTGCAGTGATCGCCTGTTCGAACTATGAAAAAAAAGGGATGATGAGCATGGGGATAAACCCTTCTAAAATCTACCTGGTCCCAATGGGAATCAATTTAGAGGAATGGAAAAATCCTGATGGAAACAGGTTTCGGAGAAAATACTGCCTGGAAGGGGGAAAAATCGTCCTTTTTGCAGGAACGAAAAGTTATAATAAGGGGGCTATTCATCTCTTGCAGGCAGTGGAGAAAATAAGGCAGAAGGTGAAAGGCTTGACACTCGTTTGCATCGGATTGCCTACAAGGGAATGGGAGGATAATAGAGGCTTGCTCCATGAAGAAAATCTTCTCGATCTGGGATATGTCTCTGAGGAAGAAAAGATGGACGCCTTTGATGCCTGTGACCTCTTTGTAATGCCATCGAGATACGACTCTTTCGGGATCGTTTATTTGGAGGCAGGGAGATGTGGTAAACCGGTGATCGGTGCTAAAGTGGGTGCCATTCCAGAAGTCATTGAAGCAGGAAAAGATGGTTTGCTGGTCGAATTTGGAGACGTGGACCAATTGGCCTCAGCGATCATTTCCCTCCTGAAGCATCCCGATTTTGGTAAGGAGATGGGAGAAACAGGGAGAAAAAAGGTGATGGATAGGTTCAACTGGCAGAAAAATATTGGAAGAATTGAGGACGTATTTAAAGAGGCAAAAGCAAAATGGAGATAGGATGGATTGAAGTGCTGAAAAAAGTCTATGGTCAAACGATTTATACGAATATGGCCCAATCTATTCTGTCAAAATATTACGATCTCGAAATAATCAATGTGGGTTTGGATCAATTTAAGAAATACTTGTATCCCATCATCCTCTCTCGCCTCTGCAGGATAACCGGGAAAAAAGAGATCTGGATAAGAATCTTTGATGCCATTATTACAATGCCTTTCGATAGGACAAAAGGGAAAAATATTGCTCTGATTTTCCATATCGATCATTCCTTCCAACCAACTTATCTCAAACCATCCCTGATAGGATTAGAGAAGATTTTTTATCATAATCTGATGAAGGCCGATGTCATCATCACCATTTCAAAATACTGGCAACGCCATTTTGAGGAGAGAGGATATCCTAAGGTTTATCTGATCTATAACGGTTTTGATATGGATCAATTTCACTTCGAAGAAGAAGAGATTTTGGAGTTTAAGAGAAAATTCCAGTTAGAACGGAAACCCATCCTCTATCTCGGAAATTGCCAACGCATCAAAGGGGTTGTTGAGGCATATGATCGATTGAAAGATCTGGATGTTCACCTCGTGACCAGTGGGCGAAGGGAGGTGGATCTTCCTGCTTTAAACTTGAATTTAGATTATCGGGATTATCTTCTCTTATTAAGATCCTCTTCTCTCGTAATTACCATGTCAAAA
>Ga0315282_10013713_pt1 | contig 12165 bp, 6 predicted proteins | sample YL17G07_20_MG_FD_203693 | JGI IMG/M metagenome (GOLD analysis project Ga0315282, IMG submission 203693) | Sediment microbial communities from Yellowstone Lake, YNP, Wyoming, USA - YL17G07_20 | ecosystem: Environmental > Aquatic > Freshwater > Lake > Sediment | place: USA: Wyoming | collected... | reverse complement strand
GGCGGCACGCCCCGCGCGGTGAACCGGCCCTTGCGGGGCTTCAAAGGCTCAACCTGGGAAGGCGGGGTGCGCGTTCCGGCCATCGCGTGGTGGCCGGGCCAAGTCTCCGCCGGGACCTCCCGTGACGCCATTTGTGCCATGTTCGATGTTCTACCCACCTTCGCGGCCCTGGCGGGTGCTTCCGTCCCCACCGACCGCAAGATCGACGGGGCGGACCTCCGTTCCGTGCTCATGGGCAACGCCGACACGCCCGGGCCGCACGAGGTCTTCTACTATTACCGGGGCCTCGAATTGGAGGCGGTCCGCGAAAGGGAATGGAAGCTTGTGCTGCCCGCCGCTGCCGCCGATACCGCCGGTAAGGCCAAAGGTAAAGCCAAAGGCGGGGCGAAAGCGGCGGAGACGACCCACCTGTTCAATCTCAAGGCGGACATCGGCGAAAGCACGGACGTCGCGGCACAGCATCCGGAAATCGTCGCCCGGTTGAAGGAACTCGTGGCGCAGATGAAAGACGATCTTGGCGCCAGCGGCTTTGGACCTGGCTGCCGTCCGCTCGGCAAAGTGGCGAAGCCCCAGCCGCTTATCGGCCAGGATGGGAAGGTGCGGCCGGGTTTTGAGCCGAAATCTGACTCCGTGACCAAAGAGAGGCAGCAATGACAAGCAAATCTGTGACACGAATTCTCCTGACCCTGGCCTGTCTGGTTTGTAGTGTGCCCGTAAGGGGTGGCGAGGGCGTCCCGCCCTTGCGTGTCGCGGGCATCCTGCCCGCGGTGCGAGGGCAAGATGCCCGCGCCACGGAAGACGAGGCCAAGATGGCCTCGCCACGAACACCTTATGGCGTCACTACACGCCGACCCAACATCGTTCTGATCCTGGCCGACGACCTTGGCTATGAAACCATCGGTGCCAACGGCGGCACGAGCTACCGGACCCCGGTGCTGGACCGGCTCGCGGCGACCGGCATTCGCTTTACGCACTGCTATGTACAGCCGTTGTGTACGCCGACGCGCGTGCAGTTGATGACGGGCCGCTATAACGTGAGAAACTACATCAACTTCGGGAACATGGACCCGCAGGCGGTCACTTTCGGCAGTCTGCTCAAGCCGGCCGGCTACGCCACGTGCATCGCCGGCAAGTGGCAACTGGGCCAGGACATCGAGCTGCCGAAGAAGTTCGGGTTCGACGAGTACTGCCTCTGGCAGCACACCCGCCGGCCACCTCGTTACGCGAATCCCGGCCTCGAAATCAATGGGGTCAAGAAGGACTACGCCAATGGCGAGTACGGGCCCGATCTTGTGAACGACTATGCGCTAGATTTCATCACGCGTAAGAGGGACGGTCCGTTCTTCCTTTATTATCCGATGATGCTCACGCACGACCCCTATCAGCCAACGCCGGACAGCCCGGATTGGGATCCGAAAGCGCAAGGGGAGCAGGTCAATAGAGATGCGAAGCACTTCGGTGACATGGTCGCCTATATGGATAAGCTCATCGGCAAGCTCGTCGCCAGGCTCGATTCGCTCGGCATCCGCGACAATACGCTCTTGATCTTCGTCGGCGACAACGGCACGGGTCGAGGCACGCGCTCGATGATGGGGGACAGACTGGTCATCGGTGGCAAGAGTCTCACCACCGACGCCGGGATGCACGTGCCTCTCATCGCGAGCTGGCCCGGCAGGATCACGGGCAGAAGGGTTTGCGCCGATCTGGTGGACAGCACGGACTTCCTGCCGACTTTCCTCCAAGCTGCCGGTGTGACGCCGCCATCAGGCCTGAAGCTGGATGGCCGCACGTTCCTCCCGCAGATCCTCGGAGCACAAGGGCAACCGCGCGACTGGGTTTATTCGTGGTATTCGCCGCGCCAGACCGCCGACATGACGGTCCGGGAGTTTGCTTTCAATCTGCGGTACAAGCTCTACCGCTCCGGTGAGTTCTTCGATCTCACCAAGGACATGGAAGAGAAGCAACCTCTCACCGTCGCGTCGCTCAACGGCGAAGCCGCCAAGACAGCGAAGATGCTCCAGAGCGCCCTGGACCAGTTCAAAGATGCCCGACCTTCGGGACTCGATCGCGCCTTCGAAGAAGTGAACCAAGGCAAGGCGAAGGAACAGAAGGCGACAAGGAAAGCCAAACGAAAGGACAAGAGATGAAAAGCAGCCGTAGGGTGCGTACCACGCACCATTCCAGCATTGGCATAAGACGGTGCGTAGTACGCACCCTACTAGTGGCCCTGTTCTGCTCGAACCTTCCCGCGCACGGCGCCGGGAAACCCAATATCCTGTTCCTCTTTGCGGACGACCAGCGTGCCGACACCATCGCCGCGTTGGGCAATCCACATATCAAGACTCCGAACATTGACAAGCTCGTGGCCGCCGGCTTTGCCTTTCGGACCAACTACTGTTTCGGGGGCAACAGCGGCGCCGTATGCATACCCAGCCGGGCGATGCTGATGAGCGGCAAGACCTGGTTGCACATCGATACCGCGACCCTCAAAGGCGTCAAACTCCTGCCGGAACTGCTGGCAGAAAATGGCTATGTGACCTTCGGGACCGGCAAATGGCATAACGGCCAGCCCTCCTGGCTGCGGGCCTTCCAACATGGAAAAGCTGTCATGTTTGGTGGCATGTCGGATCACACGAAGGTGCCGGTCCGCGACCTTGGGCCCGACGGTAAGCTGTCCGCCGAGCGCACGGGCGAGAAGTTCTCCAGCGAGTTGTTTGCGGACGCCGCGATCGAGTTTCTGCGCAGCCAGGACGGCAAGAAGCCCTTCTTTTGCTATGTAGCCTTCACGGCGCCGCACGATCCCCGGATGCCACCTGTGCCTTTTCGCGAGATGTACTATAAGAACTTGCCCCCGCTGCCCGCCAACTTCCTGCCGCAGCTTCCCTTCGACAACGGCATGATGCAGGGGGGGCGCGACGAGAACCTGGCGGCCTGGCCGCGGACCGAAGCGATCATCCGCGATCAACTGGCCGAATACTACGGGGCGATCACGCACCTGGACGGCCAGATCGGGCGGATCCTCGAAGCCTTGAAACAGACCGGCCAGGCGGACAACACGATCATCATCTATGCCGCGGATAATGGACTCGCCTTGGGCAGCCACGGCCTGCTGGGCAAGCAGAGCGTCTATGAGCACAGTATGCGCGTCCCACTGATTTTCGTCGGCCCCGGCATTCCGCAAGGCAAATCCACCCAGGCGTTCAGCTACCTGCTGGATGTCTTCCCCACCCTGTGTGACGCGATCGGGATTCAACCGCCCGCGGACCTGGAGGGCTACAGCCTGCGCCCCCTGTGGGAAGGAAAGAAAGACCGCGTTCGCGATTCGGTGTTCCTACCGTACATCGCCATCCAGCGCGCGGTGCGGGATGAACGCTGGAAACTGGTCTGCTACCCGAAGATCAGCTACATGCAACTGTTCGATCTGCAAACCGATCCGGATGAGAGAACCAACCTGTTCGACCGGCCGGAGTGTGCCGCGCATGTCCAGCGGCTGCTGGCGCTGATGAAGCAGTGGCAGGCCAAAGTGGGCGACACGCTGGCATTGCCCACTGAGAGTAAGCCACCGAAATTCGTCGATCTGACCGGGCGCAAACGCGTCCCGGACCAGTGGCAGCCCGACTGGATCGTGAAGAAGTATTTCGATGGCGTTCCATTCGAACGCTGAGGTTGTCTATGAAAACGAGATTGCTGAGCACAAAATGTCTCCTGGCTCTCACGTCCATGCTCCTGGCCGTCGGTAGTGTGCCCGTAAGAGCATCGGAACCCAAAGGAACGCCTGACGGCGTCATTACAACCCGGCCGAATGTCCTGTTCATTATCTGCGACGATCTGCGGCCCGAGGCGCTCGGCTGCTATGGCTCCGAGCACGTCAAGACGCCGAATATTGACACGCTGGCGCGGGTCGGTGTGCGCTTCGCCAACGCCTTCTGCACCACGTCCCTGTGCTCGCCAAGCCGGGCCAGCATTCTGACCGGCCTCTATGCCCATCGACACGGCGTGCGCGACAACTTTACCGAGCTGCCCGCCGCCTTGCCGCACTGGCCGGGGCGGCTACGCGAGCAGGGCTACGTGACGGCCTACGTCGGCAAATGGCACATGGGAGAGAACAACGACGAGCCCCGCCCGGGCTTCGACTGGTTCGTCACGCACAAGGGGCAAGGCAAATACTTCGACACCGAATGGAACGTGAACGGTCAGCGCCGCGAGACGCCCAAGGGCTACTATACCACGGTCGTCACCGACTACGCGCTCGACTGGCTGAAACAACGCGAACCGGGCAAGCCGTGGGCGCTGTGCCTCGGTCACAAGGCGACGCACTCCTTCTATTTCCCCGAGGAGAAATACGCGCACGTGTTTGACGATGTCCGAGTACCGTATCCGGCCAGTGCCTTCACGCTCGACGACAAGCCCGAATGGATTCGCCAGCGGCTGCGGACTTGGCACGGTATCTACGGACCTCTGTTCGAGTGGCGCAAGAACTTCCCCGACGACCGTCCGGAAGCGGTAAAGGACTTCGAGAACATGGTCCATGCCTACTGGGGCACCGTGCTCAGCGTGGATGACAGTGTCGGGCGGCTGCTTGCGTTCCTCCAGAAGAGTGGGCAATTGCAGAAGACCATCATCGTCTTTATGGGCGATAATGGGCTGCTGGAAGGCGAGCATGGCATGGTGGACAAGCGCACGATGCACGAGCCGAGCATCCGCATCCCCATGATCGCGTGCGGGCCCGGCCTGCCGGCGGGGAAAGTGGTTACGAGCCAGGTCCTGACGGTGGACCTCGCGCCCAGCTTGCTCGAGCTCTGTGGTGCGCCGGCAATCTCGGAGGTGCAAGGGCGATCCTGGACGAGACTCATCAAGGAAGGCGTCCCCTGGCGCACGGCGTGGTTCTACGAATACAACTACGAAAAGCAGTTTCCGTACACGCCGAATGTCCGTGGCATCCGTACGGACCGGTGGAAGTACATGCACTATCCGCCGGGCGACGGCACGCCGGATAAGCACCTGCCCGAACTCTACGATCTCTCCAAAGATCCCGGCGAACTTCACAACTTGGCGGCCGATCCGGACTCCGCGTCGATACGGCGTCAGTTAGAAGAGAAGCTCGCCGAGATGCTGACCGCCGCCGGCCTCGGTGGTGGAAAGGACAAGATGCCGCTCGATGAAGGCATCAAGTCGGAATTGCCTGACCAGAAGATCCGGTAGAACCGTCCGGAAGAACAGGAGACTCGAAACTATGAACACCACGACTCACAGAATCTTCCTTATCATCCCTGCCCTCGTGCTGGCGGTTTGTAGTGTGCCCGTAAGGGCATCGGAACCCAAAGGAATGCCTGACGGCGTCACTACGAACCCGGATTTCTCCAAATACGAAAAGAAATTCCCGTGGAAGCCGTCCGAGAAGCTGGTGAGCAATTCCTCATCTAAAAAATCCACGATCAACTACGACGAAGCGAAGGTGCGGCCGTACACGCTGCCGGACATCTTCACGCTCGGCAGCGGCGCGAAAGTCGCAACCCCAGCCGTATGGGAGCAGCAGCGTCGCGGTGAGTTGCTCGATCTGTTCCGCCGCGATGTCTATGGCTTCGCGCCGCCAAAGCCGGAGACGCTCGCCTTCCGTGTCATCGAGTCCGATCCCAAGGCCATGGCCGGCAAGGCCACGCTCAAGCGAGTGGCGGTCAGCTTCTCACTCCAGGGCGAGCCATTCACGTTCCACGTGACGCTGTTCGTCCCGAACCAACGCCAAGGCAGGGCGTCCGTTTTCCTGCTGCTCAACCATCGCGGCCCCGAGAACACGGACCCGACGCGCAAGACGAAGATGGAGTTCTGGCCGGCCGAGTATGTGATCGAGCGGGGCTATGCCGTCGCGGCGATTAACGTCGCGGCGGAAGTGGAACCCGACAATGCCAAAGCCACAACCGGCATACGAGCCTTCTATCGGCAGCACTACCCGAAACCGGACGAACTCACCTGGGGCGCCCTCAGTGCCTGGGCTTGGTCCGGGTTGCGGGCGGTGGACTATTTCGAGACCGATCCCGACATCGACACGTCGAAGATCGCGGTGATCGGGCACTCCCGCGGTGGCAAGACGAGCTTGTGGGCGGGCGCACAGGACACGCGTTTTGCCCTGGTGTGCGTCAACGATGCCGGAGAGGGCGGGCCGGCGCTCAGCCGTCGGAATTTCGGCGAGGACAACGCCGCGATCAACAAGAGCTTCCCCCATTGGTTCGCACCGAAGTACGCCACCTACGCGGGCCAGGAGGATACTCTGCCGGTGGACCACCACGAGGTGGTCGCGCTCGTGGCTCCGCGCGGCTATCACGGGGCCGACGCGTCGGACGATCTGTGGGCCGATCCACGTGGCTCGTGGCTGGCGCTCGTGGAGGCGTCAAAAGTATGGGCGTTGTATGGCAAGGCGACGGCGCTGAAGGACCCAATGCCGCTGGTAAACGATCTGCTCCTCCAGGGCCCGATGGCCTACCATATCCGCGAGGGCGGTCATGGTCTCACGATATTTGATTGGAAACTCCATCTCGACCAGGCTGACACGCTGTTCAAGAACTCGGGCAGTGGGGGGCCCAGCCCAGCCGCCGCGGCGACCAGGCCGAACATCGTCTACTTCCTCATAGACGATCTGGGGTATGCGGACGTCGGTTTCATGGGCAGCCAGGACGTGCGGACGCCGAACATCGACCGGCTTGCGAAGGAAGGCGTCATCCTCAGCTCGTTCTACGTGCAGCCGGTGTGTTCCCCCACGCGTTCATCGCTGATGACGGGCCGTTATGTGACGCGCACCGGCGTCTACAATGTCGTGCGGCCGGGCGCTCCCTGGGGATTGCCGCTGGCCGAACGCACGCTGCCGCAGGCGCTGCGCGAGGCGGGCTACACCACAGCGATCTGCGGCAAATGGCATCTGGGCGAGTTTCAGCCCCAGTACATGCCGACGCAGCGCGGCTTCGATCATCAGTATGGCCACATGTTCGGTGCCCTGGACTACTTCACTCATATCCGTGACGGCAAACCCGACTGGTACCGCGACGACAAGCCACTGCAGGAGGCGGGCTACACGACGCATCTGATCGCGAAGGAAGCCTGCCGGCTGATCCGCGAACAGCCCGCCGGCAAGCCGTTGTTCCTCTACGTCCCGTTCAATGGCGTTCACGCGCCGTATGAGGTGCCGCCGGAATACAAGAGGGCCTTCCCGAATCTCAGCGGCAATCGGCAAACGATGGCCGCGATGCTCGCCGCCGTGGACGAGGCCATCGGGCAGATCACGGCCGCCCTTGAAGAGAAGGGCCTGCGGAAGAATGTGCTGATCATCTTCTCCAGCGACAATGGCGGTCCGGCTCCTGACCGCGTATCCTGCAATACGCCGTTCCGTGCGGGCAAAGGGACCATTTACGAAGGCGGCGTTCGCGCCTGCGCGTTCGCGACCTGGCCCGGCCACATCCCGGCCGGCACGACCATCAAGGAACCAATGCACGCGGTGGACTGGTATCCGACACTGCTGAAGCTCGCCGGTGCCTCGCTCGAACAAAAGCGCGCGCCGGACGGCCTCGACGTGTGGCCGATGCTCACGCAGGGTGCCAGGTCGCCGCACGATGCCATCCTGCTGGCCGGGACCGCACCGTCGAGAATGGCCCTCCGCATGGGTGATTGGAAGCTCTTGCTCAACGCCAGCGAGCAGAACGCCGAGGAGGTTCCCGCAGTGGACGACAACGCCACGAGTAAGGTAGAACTCTACAATCTCGCTGATGACATCAGCGAGTCGAAGAACCTCGCCGCGTCGCAGCCGGAGAAAGTGAAAGAGATGCGTACCCGTCTTGAGTCTTTCCTCAAGAACGCGGCTCCTCCGGGTCAGGGGACTGCTGCGCAAAAGGCGCCGGCGCAAAAGGCGGCGGGGCGGAAGAAGGGAGCCAAGAAACAGTGACCTGCACGTCTTGTGCTGCTCCGTGGTATTCTTTATCTGTGTGGGAGGGGTGTTATGGGTAGGTTTGCTCTGCTGGTAGTCTTAGAGTTTGGCGCCGCGGTCAATGCGGCCGTGGTCAGTTATGGGCCCGTGCCGGGATTGGCGACGAGTGACGAGATGGTCGTCACCGTCAACGGGGAAAGCGTATGGGTGGAGGGCTATTCCTCGAATTTCCGTCCGGATCAGGTATCGGACTGGTTCCTGAGCCAGGAGTACACACGGCCGCCGCAGCGCGTGAACATCGCGAATTTCTCCTGCTCGGGGGCGATGGAGGTGGAAGTCCGCGTGCACAAGCCCATCGAGAGCTATGCCATTCGGCCGACGAGCCGCCGGCTCGCGAGCACGTGCGATGACAAAGTGCTTCGCTTCCGCTTGCCGGGGCCGGACAAGCTGTACCTCGAAATCAAGGGGCTGGCGCCGCTGTGCCTCTTTGCCAATCCACCGGAAGGAAACGTACCCAAGGCGACCGACGAGAACGTGGTCTATTTCGGGCCGGGCGCACATCGGGCAGGGCCGATCACCCTCAAGGACAATCAGACGCTCTACCTGGCCGGTGGAGCGGTGGTATACGGGGCCATCAACGGCAGCCCCAAGCACGCCCAGGTACTGGGCCGCGGGATTCTCGACGGCGAGTACCAGCAACGGCTCGTGTCCCTGATCCGGGCGTCGGACGTGCGGTTTGAGGGCGTGATCCTGCGCAATGGGCGGTCGTGGCAGAACACGCTCACCGAGTGCGACAACGTCACCTATGAGAACGTCAAGGTAATCAGCTTCGGCAATAGCGGCGACGGCATCAATCCGGTGGGCAGCCGGGACGTAACGATCCGCAACTGCTTCCTGCGGTGCACGGATGACTGCATCGCCATCAAGGCCCCTGGCAAGACACAGACCGTCGAGCGGATCAACGTGTTGGACAACACGCTGATCGGCTACGCCTTCGGCGACGGCGTGACGATTGGTTTCGAGACCAACGGGCCCTACATCCGCAACGTGCTGGTGAAGAACTGCGACGTCCTCGTCGCCCGTGGGGGCAACCGGGTCGATGGGCATTCGGCGTTCAGCATCATCTGCGATGGGCCGTCATGGATCACGGATGTCCGGTATGAGGACCTCCGCGTGGAAGCCGAAGTCCTCAAGCTCTTCGAATTGCAGGTTACCGACGGCACGAAGTACCAAGACGATCCGCCCGGCCACATTCGCAGCGTGTATCTCAAAGATATCCGCTGGGCGGCGGACCGGCCCATTGTTCTCAAGGGCTTTGACGCGCAGCACCTGGTCGAGGGCGTCACATTCGACCACTGCTCCGTGGCCGGCAAACCGCTGCAGAGTACGACAGATGCTTCCTTCCAAGTGAACAACTATGTTCGTGGGCTGACACTCCAACCATCCAAGGCACTCAAAGGACCGTAGACAAACAAGTGCGCCCGGGGCGGCAGAGTGTGCCGATGCACTGTCAACCATCGACCGAGGAGAACGATATGATGCCACCAATCGACAAGTCCAGTGTTAACCGCCGACAGTTTCTCACACGGAGTGGTTCCCTGGTCGCCGGAGCGGCTGTGCTTGGGACTCTGTCACCGACGCTCTTTGCCGCCGGGGACAACACGATTCGTCTGGCGCTGATTGGCTGCGGCGGACGCGGCACGGGCGCTGTGGGCGATGCCTTGTCCGTTCCCAGCGGCGGGCCGGTCAAGTTGTATGCCATGGCCGATCTGGAAGAAAGCCGCATGGAGGCTGCCCGCAAGGCGCTGCGGGAGAAGTTCCAGGATAAAGTCGATGTCCCGGAGGACCGCAAGTTCGTGGGCTTCCGTGCTTACCGTCAGGCCATCGACTGCCTCCGACCTGGCGATGTCGCCATGTGCACGACGCGGGCCTATATCCGGCAGGTGCACGTGGAGTACGCCATTCGCAAGGGCATCAACGTGTTTATGGAGAAGCCCTTCGCGTCCGATCCGGGCGGTCTGCACCGGCTGCTCCGCGCGGGCGAAGAGGCCCAGAAGAAAGGCGTCAAAGTCGCCGCCGGACTCCAGTGCCGTCATTCGCCGGCCCGCCAGGCGCTGATCGAAAAGATCCGGGACGGCGCCATGGGCGAGATCCCGCTGATTCGCGCCAACCGATTCGGCGCTGGCAGCGGGCTCGGCGACCAACGCGAGAACGCCAACAGGCTGATGAGCCAACTCCAGTTCGGCAAGATCCACCTGCTCTGGGTAGGCTCCGGTCATATGGTTGACAATTTGATCCATCAGATCGACGAGTGCTGCTGGATCAAGAACGCCTGGCCGGTTGCCGCCGACGGTCTGGGCGGCAGCCTGCCCCGCAACAAGGATTGCGGCCAGAACATCGACGTCTACTCGATCGAGTACACCTTCCCGGACGGGAGCAAGGCGTTCTGCGGATTTCGCCGGATGAACAAGACCCGCAGCGAATTTGCCACCTACATCCATGGCGCGAGGTGCGCCGCCCAATTCTCGGGGCAGACGCACGCTGCCACGGTTCATCTGTTCCAGGACCAGCGGATCGACAAGGACAACATCGCCTGGACGCCCACCAAGGACGTATACAGTCCCTGGCAGTACGAGTGGAACGACTTCATCGACAGCATCCGCCGCGACCGGCCGCACAATGAGCTCAAACGCGCGATCTACTCGGACCTGACCGCGCTCATGGGCCGGGCTGCCTGCCACACCGGCCAGACGGTCACCTGGGACCAGATGATGGCGTCCCGTTTCCAATTCTGCAATTACCTCGATGACTTGGATTATGAGAGCCCCGTTCCTGTCAAGGCCGACAAGGCCGGCCAATTCCCGGTCCCCATCCCGGGGCAGTGGACGGAGGTTTAAGGAGCCCGACTATGGCAACACGAGAGATGAATCGCCGCAGCTTTCTCGGATGGACCGGCGCCGGCGCGCTGGCTGCACGTAGCACGGGCATCTTGCCCGTGAGTCAAGATCATGGGCGGGACGCCCATGCTACTGAAACGCCTTACGGCGTCACTACGAACGCGCCCAACATCCTCTTCATCCTTGCCGATGACATCGGCTACGGCGACTTCGGCTGCTACGGTGCGACGAAGGTGAAGACCCCCAACGTGGACCGGCTGGCCAGGCAAGGGCTGCGATTCACTGATGCGCACGCGCCCTCGGCCGTCTGCACGCCCACCCGCTACGCTTTTATGACCGGCGAGTACGCCTGGCGCAAGAAGGGGACCGGCATCCTGCCCGGCATCGCCGCCCTTATCGTGGAGCCGGGCCGGGTCACGGTCCCGTCCCTGCTCAAGCAGGCCGGCTACACCACCGGCATCGTCGGGAAATGGCACCTGGGTCTCGGCCCGAAGGAGCCGACCGATTACAACGGTGAGATCAAGCCCGGCCCGCTGGAAGTCGGTTTCGATTACTGCTTCATCATTCCCGCCACGGGCGACCGCACGCCCTGCGTCTACGTGGAGAATCATCGCGTCGTCGGCCTCGACCCGAAGGACCCGATCCAACTCGACTACTCCGTCCAACGCGGCGAGCCGAAATCGTTCGTCAACGGCATCCCGCGCATCGGCAGCCAGACGGGCGGCAAAGCCGCGCTGTGGAAGGACGAAGAGATCGCCGACACGCTGGCCGCCAAGGCGGATGCGTTCCTCGGACAGAATAAGGACAAGCGGTTCTTCCTCTACCTTGCCACGCACGACATCCACGTGCCGCGCGTGCCGCATCCGCGCTTCAAAGGAACCAGCCAGGCCGGTGTGCGGGGCGATACGATCCACTCGTTCGACTGGACCGTCGGCCGAGTGCTCGCCTCACTCGACCGGCTGAGACTCACCGACAACACGCTGGTAATCGTGACCAGCGACAACGGCGGCGTGCTCGACGCCAACGGCCCGGATACCGAGCACGGCGGCACGGTCCAAACCAACAACGGTCATCTGCTCAATGGCCCGCTGCGCGCCGGCAAAGGCAGTCCCTACGAAGGCGGCACGCGTGTGCCGTTCATCGTTCGCTGGCCCGGCCACGTCAAACCGGGCGTCTCGGAGGCGCTGATTTGCCACGTGGACATGCTCGCCACGATGGCCGCGTTGACAGGCCAGAAACTCGTCGAGGCGGCCGGTCCAGACAGCTTCAACGTCCTGCCCGCACTGCTCGGTGAGAAACTCGACAAGCCGTGCCGCGATCACTTGGTCGAGCATGGCAACAGGTTGGCGATTCGCAAAG
>Ga0315282_10013712_pt1 | contig 12165 bp, 18 predicted proteins | sample YL17G07_20_MG_FD_203693 | JGI IMG/M metagenome (GOLD analysis project Ga0315282, IMG submission 203693) | Sediment microbial communities from Yellowstone Lake, YNP, Wyoming, USA - YL17G07_20 | ecosystem: Environmental > Aquatic > Freshwater > Lake > Sediment | place: USA: Wyoming | collected... | reverse complement strand
ACCTGGAACGACAGATATCGGAACAAAATTTCTGGTCCTTATTCTTTTGAAAAACCTCAAATTTCTTACGACATTCCAGACAATAACGCTTCTCAGGATAGAAACCAGCTAAATTGAGTGCTCTTTCCCAACTACCAAATTTATCTATTATGGTTCTGGAAGTAGGAAAAAGTCTTCTGGAAATCACTTTATCGTATTTTTCTGCAGAAATTGGATCCCCTTCACCTATTGAAAGTATGGATTCGAGGCATTCTTGTTTTGCGTAGCGTATATGGTATTTATCTGTCATTGTATTTTATCCGACTACTCAATAGCAACATCTCATACATAGAAATTATATTCCATTTCATCATAGATAATCAGATAAATGGGGCCTCTTCCTCAGTAGCGTCCAAGAGGACAAGCCTCTTTAAGGAAGGGTCCCATTTTTAGTAATATAGCACAAAAATTAAGATTTTGAAGGATTTTTTTGCTCTAATTGGCAAAAATGGTAATTAGAAGGCTAGTTTTGGGACATAAAATCTGTGCCTCTGAAGGTGGGGTTATTCGGCACTTTTAGAGGGAAGCTTACCTACTTGTAGAGCCCTCAAGGTAAAAATCTTCAGATTTACTGTTCCGCAGTTGGCGGTCTTGAAATGAATCTTTACGTTGTTGCCCTTTAGGGGATTGGCATAGCTTTTTCCCCTTCCCTAAATTTTTACCTCGCCGGGAGAGCAAGAGGAGTTGCGGTGGAGGGTCCTGCGTACTTCCTGATCCAGATATTACGCTCTTCCCCTGCCACGTATTCAAAGCCGGTAACATAGATGTTGCCACTTGCATCTACTGCTATGCCCTGACCGTAATCATCACCGTCTGCTGTACCATTATAACTTATTGTCCAGACCTCGTTGCCTTCCGAATCGTACTCCCTGACCCAGATATTGTACCCTTCGGTGTAGTCCTTGTACGCATAACCGGTAACATAAACATTGCCACTTCCGTCAACTGCTATGTCATAGCCTGTATCCGAGCCATTTTCTGGGTCATCATAGGTCTTTGTCCAGACCTCGTTGCCTTCTGAATCATACTTCCTCACCCAGATGTTAACGCTCAAGTACTCCCTTGGAGCCTCCTCGTAGCCAATAACATAAACATTGCCACTTCCGTCAACTGCAATGCCCTGACCACGGTCGGAATCGAACAGGGAACCTGTTCCATCATAGGTCCTTGTCCAAACTACATACCCACCTGCATCACACTTGCTTACCCAGATGTTGTCCCCTTCTCCTGAGACCTGCACGGAGCCAATAACATAGACATTGCCATTTCGGTCAACTGCTATGCCATAGCCTAGGTCGGCACCGTTATCTAGAGCATTATAGGTCCTTGTCCAGACTATATCTCCATCTGTATCGTACTTTCTCACCCAGATGTTGTCCCATTGGGATCCAGCGTTCTCATAACCAACCACGTAGCCATTTCGGGCTTCATCAACTGCTATGCCATGGCCCTCGTCGCTCAGACCACTTATTCCATCATAGGTCCTTGTCCAAGCTACACTTCCATTTGTGTAGTACTTCCTCACCCAGATGTCGCCCCATCCATCGTATTCACGGCCGGTGACGTAGACATCGCCAAATCGGTCAACTGCAATCCCGTAGCCTACGTCATACCTGCCTACATCATAGCTGCTTGTCCAGAGTACATTTCCGTCTGGGTCGTACTTCCTCACCCAGATGTTACGATCTTCCCCTGGAACGGTCTCATAACCGACAATGTAGACGTTCCCACTTCCATCTACTGCAATATCATAGCCCTCATCATCACCATTGGCAGGACCATTGTATGTCCTTGTCCAGATTGTATGAGGCTTTCCTTCGAATTCTTTTTGTTTTTCAGCCAGTTGTTTGTCCAGCTCCTTCACCTTTTTCTTTACAGCATCGACCATCCCGAGATGAAAACCTGCATAGATAAGGGTTGGCAAAAGCATAAGAATAATTAAGAAAAACAAGGGTTTTCTCATTCTAAACATCTCCAATCATATTTTCTTCTCTTTGCCTACCAAAGATACCAGGTAATGTTGATGTTTGCCACGAACTCCATGCCGCTGACGCTTTCATCCGTGTCCTTATCGCTGAGAGCGATAAAAGCAGGCCCGATGTCCAGACCTAAAGTCAAATGCTTTGAAATGAAGTAATCGCCCCCGAGAAACGGTTCAACAGCTATGCCACCTCCGGAGCTGACGTCTCCTTTAAATGAGACGTAATCAATCTCGGCTCCGGCAAACAGACACGCCTTGGAATCCGTGCCGAAATAGTAATAGGCTCTTGGGCCTAAAACGGTAACACCTGAACCGAATTGTCCTTTCAATTCCAGAGCAAACTTGTTGCTCAATCCATACCTTGCCGAAACTCCAGGATAATTCAAACCTAACCCTATCCTTCCCTTTATGCTGTCAGCACGAGCCACTGCGGGGAGGATTAGGGAAATCACTACCGCCAGCACTGCTGTTTGCTTTCCCATATTTTTGATCTCGCTGTGTAAAATCTTACATTAACGGAAACTCTATACGTATTGCCAAGGTCGCCGGTCGGCTAACAAACCAAGGATTACGGAAGGTCGTCCAAGAAATCTTATCTCCCTATTAACTGCCTCAACTCTGCTTCATTGAATTTGCTTTTTACTTTTTCTCGGTTCACCCGTTTAGATACGTAAGCCTTGTCTATCTTCTTTGCTTCACGGTACTTACGTAATGCCTCCTCATATTTCCCTTGTTTGAAGTAACAACTGACCAAATTCATATGTGCCTTTACATAGTCGGGCCGAAGTTCTATGGCTTTGCCGTACGACGAGATTGCCTCGCGGTAATCTCCAATGCTGTAATAGGCCGCCCCCAGATTGTTGAATGCCGTTGCATAATCAGGCTTCATTCTGATTGCATTTTCATAATGGACAATTGCATCGAAAAATTTACCTTCCTTATAAAGCACAAATCCCAAATTGTTTTCTGCTTCAGGAAAATAGGGGCAAATTAAGATAGCCTTCTCATATTCCGCAATTGCATCCTTAAAGTTACCTTCATCACTATACTGATTGCCCAATAGGTAATGCAACTGGCTCGATTCCGATGCATCTTCACCTTTACTTATTGTCGTAATCGAGACCAAAATCATCAAGAAAATGAATAATACCATTTTAGTCATAATTGATAACTTATCGAAAATGCTGGAATTCCTCCAAAAAATCCGTCTTTTGTCGCTCATTATATTTTGCTGCGCTATTAATAGAGCCGTAAATGTTTCCCGAGTAGAATCCAAAGCCAAAGAATCCAAGAACAAAGCCTGCTCCTTTATTGCCTTTCCTGAATGAATCGTAGGTTCCCCATAACAAAAGGCTGTTTACTACAAAAGAGGCAATTCCGGTCTGATAATTGCCTGTGTAGATATATCCCAATCCGGGAACTACCGACAACAGACCCGTGGCAGAGGGACTTTTCCGTTTGAGGTCACCGCCCTGGAGAGCATTTTTTGAAAACAGCTGTGCCTTTTCGAAGTATGATGAATTAGCATTGACTTTCGCGAACTCGGCTGAAGCATCCCTCCAATTTTCTTCATAAAGCAAGCACAGGCCCAACTTTATATGCGATAGATCAAGATAATGCCTGTCAATGTCATCTAGTTCCAAAACAGCCAGATAATTTTTCATGGCACTTTCATAATTTCCTAATTTAAAATAACTGTCCCCGGCCACAATTCTAGTCTTAGCTAAAGATTCAGGCTCCATAGTACCTTGTAACATCCTCTCAGACCAACTTATGGCTTCCATGTATTTTTCCCCATAGAAGTAAGACTCCGCGATTTTAACATATGCATTGTTTACGCGGTAATCATCCGAAAAGTACTCGATAAAGCGCATGTATTCTGTAATTGCCCTGTAGAATTCTTGGCTTTCAAATAGGATATTTGCAAATTTATATATTCTTTCCTTTTCTTCTGGGCTTTGGCAATGCGTTGCCTGCGAAGAGAAAAGGAGCAAAACACAACACAGGCTCGTTAGTATTTTTTTCATAAAAGCTCCATAAACTGGACTTTTATCCGCACAATTAAGGCACAGGATCGTAATATTTTATCCGAGCCTCAATTAGAACTTTCCTGTATTGGAGAAGATCATGCCCGCAGCGGTGCAGGCGGTCTGTCATCATCAAAAAGCCCAAAAATACCCCGTGCTTTCTTACCGCGGCAAGCCCGAAACGCGAACAGCTCGGATACATAGGACAGGAAAGCCCACTTATGCCGCTTATCAATTTTTGATAAGCTCTTATCACGAATATTACTGGAAGCTTCACAAAAGAAGTCTCGTACCGGGGTTGAGCGAGCAGACCCTTAGCCTCCCAAGGCAATTTCATTGGGTCCGGGTAGGCCACGGCTGTCATCCCGAAAGTAAGCAAGATTATTATTTGCACTTTAGCTTTGTGTTTCATTTATCATTTTACTGAAAATCCGATAACCAGGATTAGAAACGTACCATTATTCCCGCATCCAGAGCAAGAAAAATATACCTTTTCTCCTCGGCCCATTCTATTTCTGTAAGATTTAATGACAAGCCTAAGCCTGCATCCAAGCCAAGGTTATTATCAAAAAGCCAGATTTCCGCACCTCCAAGTATCGAAATTCCCCAAAGGGTTTTCTGCTCCCTTCCTATGTCTCCCCACCAATCTATCCGTTCCCGGGCCTCAACCCTATGCCGCCAAATTGCAGGTCTACATAAAGCTTGAACGGGTCTAGTTCCATTTTGGGATAGAATGTAATCCCCCCGCTAAAAAGAAGCGTGCCTTCAGCAGGTTCCTCAATGGCAGGAAAATAACCAGCTCCTGCATGCAAAGCAAGTATTTCCGTAAAATCAACCTGCCCGCATACTCCAATGCCTCCATAAGAATTCCCGTAGCCGAAACCAAGTGAAAAAGCAGGATATTCTTGAGGGCCTTCAGCATGGACAGCAGCTAAACCGAAACTTACTAGCAATACTGTCAATGGAACATACAACAATTTCTTCATGTTCAGTAGCCTTTTGGACTAAAATGTCCTCACAGAAAGTTCGTAGAACAAATCTCTATGGTCAAGAGAACTATTCTCTTTTCTAACTACTTCTTCCAGTTGAGATATAAATCAGCGTGGCTCTACAGATACTGGAAATGCAGTTTCTGCTTCGATTCTAATCCCTGGCTCCAAACTTGCTTTCTCGCCCTTCATGAGAAGACCTAAAACGCAACATACGATTGCAACACCGACGGCTTCCGTCGCCCTACTTTTACCCTCAGCTCTTTTAGTAACTCTAAGAGGGATAGACTTTCCATCTACCGCGGTTACAGAAGTAACCTGAAATGCGATTTCTGCTGCTTTTCCAAGAACTCCGCTTTTAGTGGAAACCACCACTTCCCCAGTTGCAAGTGCTCCGGATGCTATAACCACCTTACCATCTACAACGACATCGCTCACTACGCTAAGCGAAACACTGTCCCCCACATTTTTAGTTTCTGGCGAAACTGTCTCTTCTAATCTTAAGAGCACTTTTGTTCCCGGAGGAATGGAGACAACAGCAGCTTTGACAGCATCAACGATACCCAGATAAGGACACATCGAAACTACCATTACAATGGCAACCGCCCGCAGAAACATTCTCTTTTTAAACATTCTTTCATCTCCTTTCATGTTTTAATTCTCAGCAGAGCCAAGCAAGTAGAGTCTTCAATTATTTCCTCACCTCCTTTCTAAAATTTCACGCTAAGCCCTAAACTTCTCTTTCAAGAATGCTTAATGCGTAATTCATTTCAGCTCCTCGCAAATCTTATCAATCAACTTGTTAATTTCTACCAGCCGGAAAGGCTTGAAGACTACTCCATCGGCTCCTATTCGCTTTGACAATTCTTCGCCCATTGCATCAGGCTCGCACGTTAGGTAAATTTTTCTTTTCTCATCGGTTCTTTTCATTCTCTCAATAAGCATTAATCCTGACGGCATGCCCAAAAACAGTAAATCGAGAAATACCAAGTGCGGCTCTTCTTTTTCCAGTATAAAAATCGCTTCTATGACGCTCTTAGCAGAAAATGCCTCATGCCCCTTGGCCTTTATGAATGACTCCAAAGAACCCGAAAATCTAGTTGCTTGGTCAATAATTAGCACCTTTATCATTCTTTTATTCCTTTACTGCCTTCTTAAAACACTTAAGAAGTTCTCTCTCGATTTCCTTTTGATTTCGTTGCTTGAGAATTTCAGGACTAATATATGTGACAGTACGCCTCCACACCTTTATGAACTCGGAATGCGTTATACTTTTGGATGAATTTTTGTTTGATAATATGGAAGTCTTTTCTCATTTTTCTAGTTCTTATGCATTGAAGTCAACACTTCACAAAAGCAGGCTCTTTCCGCAAACAAAAAAGGGGCGCATATCAACCGCCGGTAACGTGTGACGAAACCCGGAAGCGACTGCCACCCCTCGCTGGCCGAAGCCAGCACAGTGACAGCCTTCCCCGCAGTCACACGTTAGAGGATTAACCTCTTTGCGGAAAGGCTCCAATTAAATTTTAAAAGAACCTGTTATTTCTCTTTCTTAGATTTTTTTCCTATCTTATAGTATTCAACCAGGGCTTCACGCACCAAGGCGTTCTTTGAGGTCCTGCGATGAAAAGCCAACTCACGCAGAAATTCATCAATTTCCTCGTCAAGCCTCAATGGCCATATTCTGATTTTTGCCGGCTTATCTTTAGGCATCGTTATATCCTTCTAATATAAGTATATCACAATATCGCAAAGTTGTCAAGGAAAAAAAGTTAAAATTTTTGGCTACTCTCAAAACGTATAGAAAAGCTCCCCTTCGCATTACCCCCGAAGCCTATATGCTGTGTTATCGGAAGTTGCACTCTCATCATCTATTCGCATACTCAACATCTTTCTGGAAATCTCTCATCAAAGCACACCTGAATTGATGAAAAGCAAATTCTTTCCTTTCAATCTCATCCGTGTATCTTTCAAATGAATTATTTATTGCATCTAGGAGCCGACCAGGGTTAACTATCATTATTCCCTCTCTCACCTCGACTAATTCTTGAGAATCGTACGAAAACTGACCAGCATTTTTGATACGACCTTCGTGCACCAACCCGTTACGAAACTCATGGTAAAGGCGGTCTGCGAGAGTTTGTCCTGGAGTATTAGGGTCAACTTCCCTAAATTTCTCAATATTAACCTTCAACCATTCTACAATTCTTTCCTTAACTTTATCAGTTCCTATTGTAGCAATTCTTGCAAGAAAATCAATTGTTGTTACACACAAAACTCCTCTGGCAAATCCATTTTTATCTTCATTCAGTTTCTGGGCTGGCTCTAAGTAAAATCCTTTTACTCTGTCTTTGAATGCGTCTATCAAACCTTTTTTGTCATCCCACCTCAGGTCCGAAAATTTATACTTCGGAGAAAAGTAGAGTATATCAGCAATTCTCATATGATTTGCCTCCTGATAAAAGGCAATTTTCCCTACCTGTCTATCTTGTTTCCCTATATTTTTCTACTATCTCACTATTTTCCAATATTCTTTTCCCTATTTCATGTGCTGTAGATTTATAATCGGTTATCCCTTCTTTAATTCTCCATACAACACCTAAATCTATTCTCTTCTTTCCAACCTTCTCAAATTTATATATTTTTACTCCCAAATGTCTTTTTCCTTTTTGGGGCATTATCCAGACTTCGAATTTATCACCCTTTCTTTCTTTAACTCTATTACCGTTCATTTCAATTTTCCTTTTCCGTTGATTTAAGTATTTATTATATTCAATCATTTACTTCATTTAACCCAAAATACCACCAAGTCTTGAGAAAAATTTTCATGGTCGACCTTCTTATCGCCCTGTAGATTCGCAATCCGGTGGAATTACTTATTGCTCGGTCATTGCTATTGATTCGAAGGACGCTTTACTTACGCTAAGAGGAAGGTCTTTACCACACATCTTAATGGCATTTTTATATTCCTGACTCTCTATCAAAAGAGCCTCTTTCCCCTCAATTCTCTCTTTTAAAGACATCCTACGAAGTTTTGTTATCGGCTCAATATATTTTTGAGGGGTGCCTACTGCGATCAACCTAACGATATAAATTGCCTCTCTTACTGGTATCCTCTTATTCCGACCGTCTTTGTAAAACTCATCAAGTTCAGCTACCGTTCGCTCATCTGTTACTTCCTCTTCCAGCCAACTATTTTTTTTCTCCCCGGGCTTCTCATCGTAGTATTCGTAGCCCTCTGCAAGTTTTACATCAACCTTAGCTACTCCTTTTGATGTTGAACCGCCGGGTAAAAGAGTTCCCAGGTCAAACATAGAATTCATATCCTCTACTGTCTTGTCAACCCACTTCTCCGCTCCTTCATACCTTCTCTTTACAGCTCTTCCAAAACCTAAAAGATACTCATAAATCTCCATACTTGCCTGGTAAATTGCCTCTACAAACCCTTTAACCCAAGCAAGTTTAACCTCTTTTGATAAGGATTCCCAACTATCCCCGTCAAACCATATCGACTCTGCCTTTTTCATTTTACCCCCTTTTTCCTGAAACTACACTTGGGGCCTCATCCTTAGTAGCGTCCAAGAGGACAAGCCTCTTTAAGGAAAGGCGAATTTGAGGAAATCTTTGATTTTCCTTTTGTCTGTGGTTAAATGACCCTGTGCCAATCTTTCTATTCGTGATGGCCCGGAATTATTATTTTTGGATTAATTTCCTTAGCCTTATCCCAAGCCTCTGTGGCCTTTTTATAATAATTGTCAGGAGACAATCCTCCTAATTGGTTAAAAATGGCCCAAGTTTTTTCATTATGCGGAGATGGAACCCCTATTTCCTCCAGCCGTGTGAAGATAAACGGGCCATAAATGGCAGCATCCCTTAGCGCATCGCCTAATAGCTCGTAAGCATTACCCATTAGACGCCAGGCTTCTGAGGCTCTCGGATTTAATTCAATAGCCTTTTCTGCTGATTCAATCGATTTCCAATATTCACCTTTCTTCCCGTATTTATATGATTCATGAGTTAAGATTATCCAATCCTGTTTGCTACGAATAATAAAGAAATAATAATATAATATAAAACAAAGTATAAAACAAAGAAAAATCAATCCGATGATAACATACATTTGTTTTCTTTCAAAAGAGATTTGGCGTCGGGAAAACTAAAAATGGGTCCGATGTGTCTTCGGAATCCGTATCGTAAGTATCTGAGGGGTATAAAATATTAACCCCCTCCAGAAAATTGATTGTGGAACGTTTGTGCGATTCGATTTTTGGTTTTTGCCTCAAATAAGGGCTTACGGATAAAAGAAGTTGCCGAAGGCAATTTGGGGAAATCTTAGATTTCCCTTTTATCCGCTGTTGTGCGAAGTCGCCCATACTATTCCTTTTTCAAGAAACTATATGTTCTGTTGCCCTTCCTCGATAGCCTAAACAATCCTTTATTTGTTACCTTAGATACTATTTCACTCGCTTTCATATGGTGATCACTAACGGATAGAACTCCATTTGATTTCACTACTCGATGTAACTCTTCTAATACTTCATCTGAGTTACTCAAATCATGAAGAACATCATACAGCAGAATTACATTTATGCTATTATCTGGCAGTCCAGTTTTCCCATCGGAACAAATAGTTTCCACATTCGTCAGTTGCTTTTTTGAAGTAATCTTCTGAACCATCTGAATTGCAAGGGGATGGATATCCAAGGCATAAATTTCCCCTTCTTCGCCCACCAATTCTGCAACGGGGGTAATGTAACTGCCAGGTCCACAGCCATAATCGAGCACATGATCCCCCGTTTTCATCTCCACTTCTTTCAGGATGTCCATGCGGGGGCGGAAGAAGTCGCGAAACTTGTAGCTGAATGCCATTAGTCTGAAACCAAAATTGGATTCTACTTTATCCACAGTGTCTTCCTCCTGTTCTTAAAGGCGATTTCGCACAATGTCTCGCCAAACAATGCAGCGCTTTTGCGAGCTAAGAAGGATTCATTTTCTCGCGAGCAAAAGTGTTGAGCGACCACTATAATCAATTTCTATCATAAAGGGAGCGTCGTTGTTTGGCGTGTTATACGCCGCGCAGCGCTCATAGTTTTTCTGTTTTGCGTGAAACAGCAAAATCATAAATCGTGCGAGAACCATCAGGTTCAAGGCCGAAAGCTAGCGCTCTAAGGTTATCGCTCTCGAGATCCACGCGTGTTCGACCTTTATAGAAGCCTCCACTGCCCTTGTTCATTGATGAAAGATCGGGCATTTCTACGACCCTATACACCGCCCAAACCGTCTCGCCATTGTCAAGAGCAAAGGAACCAACGAACAACGTGCCCGTTGAATTCCTGCCGGGCCAGCTAGAAACGTGAATAGCCGAGGAAGTGATTATAATATCAATCTCCGTTGCCTTGGCTGAAGGAGCATTAGGAATCCATACGATGCCATAATCACGTTGGCGAATCATCGATGTGACGGAGGAGTAAGGTGTGACAATACGAAACGCTAATGTTACACCTTCAGCTATGGCTTTTGGCCTCGGCCATTTGTCCGTGAACCTGCTCTTCTGACTTGGAATAGCTCCTTCAACGTGACGCTTGAAACCTTGCTGACTATACGCAATGTGCCAGTACCCGGACTGGTGAAGGCTAGCTTTAAGCTCACCGCCTAGTTCTCGACAGGCAAGGTAAACGTCTGAGTGTCCAGATTCTGTCCAAAGCTTCCAAGTGGCAGCACGGCGGTCCTTTCCGTCCCAGATCCCAAAGCGAATTGCTTTTGTCGACATGCTCTCTATGGGTTCTTCGATCGCGCTGCGTGGCGTATAACTTGTTATATCCGAACCAAGTTCGGATATCCTTCCAATCTCGGCGCATATCCGAAGAATCTCGTTCTACTCCATCTGGCCGAAGATTCTCCTTCGGCGGAAAATTTTCATGTTAGTAGAAGATATTCCCTTTTTATAATTAGACCATACCTTCCGTAAAAAAGGCGAATAGAAAAGCACTCCGAGTTTGCGTCAAGAACTTTGGAAGATTCCTTCACTAACAACATACCTGTTCCACTTACTTCTTCCCGAATAAGGAAAGTATATTGATTTTTTAATATCGGCTAATTCTCTGACAGGAAGCAACAATCGAATCAGCACTGTATTATAATTGGAATCAAAACCTACAAGGTAGTAATAGTCTACGGCTCCTCTCTTCCATAGATTAAAGCTCCAGTATTTCCGCAGGTACTTTTTGTGACCTTTCTTCCTATAATCCTCAAGCAAGCCACTGCTTGATACATCCACCCACCCTAATTCTTGGTCTAAAAAATCCACACAGTCGTGATAAATAATGTCCTCACGGTTATTAATTATTAGATATTTTCCACGTAGTCTTACGAAATCCCTTTCTCCCTTTCGTGCTTTTCCATTTGCAGTAGTAATTTCAAACTTTGGTTTATACTTTTCCGTTTTTCTTCTTTTGTAAAAGCTTTTTCTTAACCGTTCTCTTACTTTATCCTGAAAATTCCTGCGATAATATCTGGAACGACAGATGTCAGAACAGAACCTCTGGTCCTTATTCTTTTGAAAAACCTCAAATTTCTTGCCACAATTCAAACAATGTCTTATTTCGGGATAGAAACCAGCCAGATTAAGTGCTTTTTTCCAGCTACCAAATTTGTCTATTATCGTTCTGGAAGTAGGAAAAAGTCCTCTCGGGATAACGTTATCATATTTTTTTGCGGAAATTGGCTCGCCATGGCCTATTGAAAGTACGGATTCAAGGCATTCCTGGCTTGTGTAGCGCATATGGTGTTTATCTGTCATTGCGTTTATTCAATTATTTAAGGGTAATATCTCACATATGCATACTATGTTTTGTCATAGATAATCAGATAAAGGGGCCTCGTCCTTAGTAGCGTTCAAGAGGACAAGCCTCTTTAAGGAAGCCAAATTTGCGGGAATCTTTGTTTTGCCTTTTACCCGCTGTTATATGACCGAAGCGAAAACGAGGCAGGATTTCTGAAAGAAATCCGCAGAGTTCCGGATCCAATCATTTAGGTTATTTCTTACTTATACTTCCGTATTTTTCCCTAAGCGTTTGTTTCCAATCAAAGATTTTTAGTAGAAATTTTTAATACTCTTTAAACTCTTCCA
>Ga0315282_10013711_pt1 | contig 12167 bp, 10 predicted proteins | sample YL17G07_20_MG_FD_203693 | JGI IMG/M metagenome (GOLD analysis project Ga0315282, IMG submission 203693) | Sediment microbial communities from Yellowstone Lake, YNP, Wyoming, USA - YL17G07_20 | ecosystem: Environmental > Aquatic > Freshwater > Lake > Sediment | place: USA: Wyoming | collected... | reverse complement strand
CATGGACATGAAGCCGTCCGGCAGGTTGGCAACCTGCACCGCATGACAGCCCGCGAGCTGGCTGAATATGCTCGCTCGGATAATCTGCTAGAAGCCAGCATCGGCGTGGCGGCGATCAATTCCTTGCACGAAGTGGATCCAAGCCAGGCAGTCGAAATTAACGCCAGCGAGGTCTTGGTGAAACTTGGGCGGGATAAGAACATCGCCCTGGTGGGACATTTTCCTTTTATCCCCAAACTTCGGGAAGTCGCCAGCCAGTTGTGGGTCATCGAACAACGACCCAGCCCAGGCGAATACCCGGCCGAAGCTGCCCGCGATTTCATCCCCCGCGCCGACCTGGTAGCCATAACCGGCACCGCCTTGATCAATCACACCCTTGACGACCTGCTCGCATGGTGCTCGAATGCCTCGCAGGTCATGGTTCTAGGGCCCAGCACGCCGCTCTCGGCACTGTTTTTCGATTACGGCGTCACCCTTCTCTCAGGGTCATGGATCAGCGACGAAGCTGAGGTTCTCCGCACCATCAGCCAGGGGGCGATTTTCAGACAGGTGCAGGGCGTCCGGTTGCTCACTTTCCAGCAAAACAAGAGGTGACCCAATTGTCTCAAAGAAACTATCTCATCCCATTGGCGCTTGGTTGCCTGGCTCTATTCCTGATTGGGGCGACCCTGGCACCATCGGAAGGGGTTGGGGTGCGCGCGGTGCTTTTTTACTCACCCACCTGCCCACATTGCCAGATTGTCAGGGAAGAATCTTTACCCCCTCTTCAGGCAAAATATGGAGACCAGCTCCAGATTCTGGAGGTGGACGTTACCCAACCCGGCGGGCAAGAACTCTTCATAGCTGCTATCCAGAAATACAACCTGGATGGCGGCGTGCCGACGTTGATCGTGGGAGACCAGGTCTTGGTCGGTTCGATAGATATCCCGGAGAAATTTCCAGCTCTCATTGAACAGTATCTGTCTCGGGGTGGCATAGACTGGCCAGCGATTCCCGGCTTACCAGAAACCTTAGCAGCCCAGTCGGGAGCAGCGCCGGAGGCAAGCAGCAATCCAGCCTCAACCGCGCCGGCCAAACCCACTTCGCTCCCAGCCAGCCTGGGCGAGAAGCTGAAGAGTGACCTACCCGGCAATGTACTCGCCATAATCGTGCTGGCTGGCATGCTTGCCACGCTGACTGCGGCATTACTCCGCTTGCGCGGCGTTCCAACGACGCCGGTCGCGAGGTCTGGCGGATGGTTGGTTCCGGTTCTGTGCCTGGCGGGTCTTGGCGTAGCAGGTTACCTGTCTTACGTGGAGACAGCTCAGGTGAGGGCAGTGTGCGGGCCGGTGGGCGATTGCAACGCCGTGCAACAGAGCGCGTATGCCCGCCTGTTTGGCGTGTTGCCGGTCGGCATTCTGGGCATGGCTGGATACCTGGCAATCCTGCCGGCCTGGCTCGTGAGCCGGCTGCAAAATGCACGATTGGCTGCATACGCCAGTCTGGCTATGTTGGGAATGACCGCTTTTGGCACGCTATTCTCCATTTACCTGACTTTCCTGGAGCCCTTCGTCATCGGCGCTACCTGCGCCTGGTGCCTGACTTCGGCGGTGATTATCACGGCGCTTTTCTGGTTTAGCCTGCCACCCGGCTGGCTGGCTTTAACCCACCTGGCGTTTGGAAGGCAAGCGCCGATTGGCAAGAAGCGGCGACCCCGTAAATCAAGACCTAAAACCAAACCGGTTGCCAACCGCAAACGTCTGATACGTCAACGCCAGAAAACCACCTGGGTATGGATCGGCCTGGGGCTGGCTGCCATTGCCTTAGCTGGCTGGCTGTTGTTGCCAAAAAGTCCACCGGTCACAGAAATTTCAGCCGCCCAGGCTTACCAGAAATATCAACAAGGTGCCTTCTTCCTCGATGTGCGCGGTTTGGAGGAGTGGAACCAGGGACATATTGCCGATAGTACCCTCATCCCGCTCGCCGAACTGCCGTCGCGCTTAGACGAACTGCCAACCGACCAGGATATCGTGGTGGTGTGTCAAAGCGGGTTGAGGAGCAAAGAGGGGGTGGTGACTTTACTCCAGGCAGGTTTCAAACGAGCGTCCTGCCTGAAAGGCGGCTTGAAAGCGTGGGTAGCTGCCGGTTACCCGTTGGAGGTAAGCCCCCCATAAGATTGGTCTACCCACATTCGAGGCGACATTGTCATGATAGAACCAGAGCAACTGAACATATTTCTACATGCGGCTGAAACATTAAACTTTTCAACGACAGCCAAGCAATTGCATGTCAGCCAACCGACAGTTAGCAAGAGCATTCTTGATCTGGAGAGAAAATTAAAAGTTACGTTGTTCGAGCGTAGTTCTGGGAGGATTCGTCTCACAGATGCAGGCAAAACGCTGCAACCTTGGGCCCGTAAGTTAATCCATCAATTGCACAATCTGGAAGATATGATGGCATCCTTACAAACCGAAGTCACCGGCACCTTGAACATCGCATGCAGCACGACAGCCGGAAAATATATTTTGCCTCAGTTAGCGGCGCGTTTCCGCTACCGCTACCCGGGTATTCACGTAAGCATCCTGGGTTGTATGCCAGAGCTCGTGGTTCACAACCTACTGGAAGGCGAAGCAGACCTGGGCGTGGTTAGTTATGAGGTGGCTAACCCTGGGCTGGAGTGCCAGGAATTCTTCAATGACCTTATCACCTTGATCGTACCTGCCAACCACCCCTGGGCATTCCGGCATCTCGTCGAACCGGCAGAATTATTGACAGAGCCTATCATTATCCGCGAACCGACCTCCGGAACACGCCGGGTCATGCTCGAGGAATTGGCAAAGCACGATATTAGCCTGGAAGCCCTGAATATTTTTCTGGAGTTAGGTAATGCCGAGGCAATCGTAAGGACAGTTGCATCCGGATACGGGATCTCATTCGTATCTACCCTGGCAACAGCTTGCCCCCTCGAACGCGGGAATGTGGTTGAAATCTCCGTTTCTGGCATGGAACTCCGCCGGACTATCTATATGGCGCGTAAAGCCCTGAGCGCCTCGCACCGACCCCAGGAAGCCTTTTGGAGTTTTGTGCATGATCCCGCCAACCTGGATTTGCTGAGGCTGGCAGAATCAACCTGAATATCGACCTGCCTACATTAGAACAGGTTCTCCCAGCTTATTCGTGAGGTTACCTGTTCTTTCGTTTTCCAACCTTCACTTTAAGAAATGCAACATCTAATACTTTTAGAAAGTATAGGTCATCGCGGCGCCATCCGCATCCATTAAAAAGGGCGGAAGCTTCTCGATGACCACGCGCTCATCGCGCACATCCTTCGGGTCAATCCCTTTGTTTTCCAACGCCAATTCGCAAAGTGTGACCTTCTTGCCATTCTCCAGGATGGTGTTGAACAGTCCAACCGGGTTGGGAAGGCCTTTTGGAGTACCAAGTTTCTCCAATTCTCCCCTGAGTGCCCACCTAGCCCCTGCCGGGCAGAAAAAGAAATATACCTCATAATCCAGAGCCACACCCGACGACGCAAATATCAATGCCGGCATAATGTTTTTGGCTTCTTCGCCATTACAAACAACAACCATTTTTTCACTCATACGAATATCTCCTTATCAAAATAATATTTTTCAATCCACTGGAAGTAAACTCCCAGCAAGTCTCTCCCAATTTACACTATCTTCACTTGCAAGTTCTACCGCAAGGAGGGATTTAAGAGCATAAATATACAACGCCATTACCCGATAAACTCATGGGTAAACTTAAGCATCGTAAAAAAAAAAGCCTTTCCGTCCAATATATTTTAGGTTGGAAGCGCGGATTCAACTAGTGGAAAATATCACAAAGGTTATGAGTTTTATTGATAGGTATCTATTCGTTTTTTGAATAGGTACAACTCTATAAATCGGTGACTCAATCCCCCAATCTGGGTCTTCCGACTGCGGTGGCGACGATTTCGGTGCCCAGGTAAATATCTTCACCGGCACCGCTTTCGAAGCGGTAGATTTGGTCGTGGCGTTGAACCTCGACAACAGGATTATCAGCTCCAGCCCGACGCGCCTGGCTCTCCGCCAAACGAGCTACCTCCGCGTGGGCGTAAGCTGCGGCAGCCTCCAACTTATCGAAATCACTCACCCCCTCAGGCAGATGGACCCGGTAACCGCTCGATTCGGGCAGTTTACGGATCGTGGCTCGTGCGGCTTGCACCACGCTGCCTACCACCGCGCCCACTGCATTGGCGACCGCGGCATGGGGTGGAATGACCAAACGGGTATGCAGACGCTCTGCCACGCCTGGAAAATAAGTCGTCACCGGGGCGCCCACAGCCACCAGCGGGCGGCGCAAGGTCAGGGTCACTTCCAGCAAAGCAGCCGGGTCCGGCTCGCTTGCCAGGGCGCGGTCGATGAAAAACCGGCTTGCCGGGCTGGAGCGATTGAGGTCCAGCTCGGGCTTATCTGCCAGGGCGGTCGCTAACGTCGCCTGGCTTAACTGTACGCTCACCTGGCGCAGCACTCGCTGGCAAAATTCGTCCACCGCATGCTCGTCTGGTGACGAAAAATGATCGAACCGCCTGGCCCACAGTAATGCCCCCAGCCAAGCGGCGTCATCCCGCCTGTGCACCATCCCGTTGGCACGACGCCAGCGGGGCTGCCAGGTGGCGTCCTGAGACCAGTCGGTCTGGTAGCCCAGCACATGGGCCGCATCGGTGGGGGTAAAAGCTGAGATTACTACCAAGCCGCGCCTCACCAGCCGCTCGAGGGCGCGCTGGCGCCACAGGCTCTTTACCCTATCGGCAAACAGCGCCTCCAGTGGCAATGGGCGGTTGCCCGCCAGCCATTCCCATACCTGCTTCTCATCGGCATCCAGGTGGTTCTCGGAGATGGCAATCGAGCGCTGGCGCAGCGCAAATCTGCCGCTCTGAGAGAACGTTTTTTTCTCTCTGGCAGCCAGTGGGGCTGCCAGCCGGGTTTGTTGGAGGAGGGTCTCCAATGCTTCTGGGTACTGGTAGGCTAACAGGCTTAGCGGAACCACCCGCTGGGGGCCCACCACCAGGTCTTCGTTTTCATCCAGGCGAACTTCGCTATCACCCCCCAACCCGAAGGTATGCACCGCGATCGCTTCGACCATGGTATGCCAACCACCCACAATGGCGCCATCGTGACTCAGCTCCGGTCGGCCGCCTTCCAATAAAGCGATATCGGTGGTCGTCCCGCCCATGTCCACCACAATCACATCTTCTTCGCCCGAGAGGTAGCGGGCGCCCATCACGCTGGCGGCTGGCCCAGAAAGAATGGTTTCTACCGGGCGCTCCAAAGCCACCTGGGCTTCCACCAACGAGCCATCGCCTTTCACCACCATCAACGGGGCGCTAATTCCTTTCTCTTCCAGGGTATTTTTAACGGAAAGAATCAACTGTTGCAAAAAGGGAATCAACCGGGCGTTGAGGGCAGCGGTCAGGGCACGGCGTGGGGCGTTCAGGTTGGAGGTGAGCTCATGGCCGCAGGTGACCGGTAAGCCGGTGAGCTGGCGCGCCAGCTCACGCACCGCCAGCTCGTGGGTTGGGTTGTGAACTGCAAAATATCCGGATATGGCAAAAGCTGTCACCTTGGGGGCGTATTCCAGGATCGCCCGGCGGGTGGCTTCCAAATCGAGCGAGGTTTGCTCGTCGCCATTGATGGTGTGCCCGCCAGCGATGAACACCACCGGATCACTCCCCAAGGCTTCGCCCAACCCGGCTAATTGCAAAGCATTGGTTGGGTAGCCCAGCAACAGCAGGCAAATTGGGCTTCCCTGCCCTTCGACTATGGCGTTGGTCGCCAGGGTGGTGGAGAGCGATACCAGCTCGATTTTCGCCAGCCCGGGCTTCAAGATCGCTTCCAGGGCGTTGGCGATGCCAATCGCCAGGTTGTGCTTGGTGGTCAGCGCTTTAGCCGAGGCGAATACGCCTTGATTTTCACTATAAAGGACGGCGTCGGTGTAGGTGCCGCCAGTGTCGATGCCAAGTAAAATGGACATTGGATATTGGATATTATACTGCGGAGTGATGTGGGGTAAGCTGTTAGCTTACCGCTCCTCCCCCACTCGCGTGGGGATGCTTCACACAGTGCAGAATGACAAATCGGAGTATATGTCATCCTGAGGAGCGCCAGCTGCGACCGAAGGGTCTCCTTCCTATCACCCGCATTCTAAGGCCGTCTCCGGAATGTTGGCGCGCCAAACTTCCAGAATCCCATTTCACCGGCGTTGGATGGCGCAAACGGGCAAGGTTTGAATAGCAAGCGGGTATTCACCGTAAGGTTATAGGTGGCGCTTTGAACCTTACCGCCACATTTGGGATAACCATATACCGGGTCATACGTCTCCATGTAATAAGCGGTAACGATATAACTGGCCGGGACGATGGTGAAAGTTTTTTCAGCCGGAGAATCCTTGTCGCCTGGTGGAATCGTAAGGTAGTATGAAAGCTCCAGGCGTTGATTTTCGAGCCGGATTGCCAGGTCGACATCCGTCTGGTTGATGATGGTCAGGCGCACCTGTCTCTCAAAGCTGGCTGCCGAGGTAAAGGTGACTACCAGCAGGATAATGATGAGCGTCAATTTTCGAGATTGTCTCATGATAAAAGTTCAACCTCACTCGCTGCGCAAGGCTTCGACCGGTTCAAGTTGAGCGGCGCGGTTAGCCGGGTAGATTCCGAAGAAAATGCCCACCGCCATAGAGAAAAGGGTTGCCAGAACGATCGAATCGAGCGTGATGGCAGGGTTGATGGGTGTTCCACTCATCGAAGCAAGCTGACCGATCAAAAAAGAGATGGCATATCCCAACAGAATGCCAATTACCCCGCCGCTCATGCTGAGCAGGGAAGATTCGAGCAGGAATTGGATCAGGATCTCCAATCGCCGCGCTCCCACTGCCTTGCGCAAACCAATTTCACGCGTCCGTTCCACCACCGTGACCAGCATAATATTCATAATGCCAATGCCGCCCACCAGCAGCGATACGCCCGCGATACCCCCCAGGAAGGCGGTCATGATACCGGTGATCGTCGAGGCGGTTTCGAGAAACGATTGCGTGCTGCGAATTTCGAAATCGTCTTTGCCCATATTACGGCGGTGGCGCGAACGGATGATCTGAGAGATTTCGTCCATGGCGGGTTGCACCGTGTCGGAGCTGGTCGCCTGGACGTATAGCAGATCCACTTCATCCGGCATACTCCGGTGTACCAGACGCACCTGAGCGGCGCTCAACGCCACCAGCACGCGGTTATCTGAACTACCGAAGGATGTGCCACCCTGCTCCTTAAGTACCCCAATCACGGTGAAAACTTCACCATTCAGACGCACTTTTTCACCGATCAGGTCAGTTGCGCGGTTGAACAACGTTTTTGCCACATCGGTGCCCAGCAAGACCACCGTTTCGTAATTGGCTACCTGGCGCTGGTTGATGGCAATTCCTTCCGCCACTTCCACATTTTGTACCTGAAAATATTCGGGGGTAACGGCAATCAGCGAGGTGGTGGTATCGTTACCCGGCACGGCTACATTTACCTGCCCTTGGATAATGGGCGCTACTCGTAAAACCGAAGGCGCTTTGTTTTTGTCCTGGATTGCGGCGACATCTTTCAACGTCAATGGCTCGGGATTGTCCACATCTCCGCCGGGGTTAACGAAAAGGACGTTGGTGCCCAGCTTTTCGATCTGTTGGGTGATGCTTTGCTTCGTACCATTGCCGATGCCCAACATAGCAATTACCGCAGCCACACCGATTACGATCCCCAGGACGGTCAGGCTTGAACGGACTTTGTTGGCGACGATGCTCTCCAACGCTTCCAACAGGGTTTGCCCAATGTTCATCGCTTTGCCTCCTGAACGATTTGCCCATCGCGAAGGTTGATAATGCGCTCGGCGTGTTGAGCGACATCCGGGTCATGAGTGACGAGGATCAAGGTTGTACCCAGGCTGCGATTCAACCCTAGCAACAATTCCATGATCTCCTCGCCCGATTTGCTGTCCAGATTGCCGGTCGGCTCATCGGCCATGATAATGGAGGGTTGGTTAATAATGGCTCGGGCGATTGCAACTCTTTGTTGTTGCCCACCCGAAAGCTCATTAGGGTGGTGACCGATCCGGTCGCCCAGGCCGACTGCCTCCAATGCCTGGCGCGCCATTTGGGCGCGGTTACCGTTCGAGCCAGCCCGGTAGCGTAAAGGGAGTTCGACATTTGTCAAAGCACTCGAGCGTGGCAGCAGATTGAAACTTTGAAAGATAAACCCTACTTTACGGTTGCGAATGTCGGCTAGTTGATTATCGTTCAAGGTAGCGACCTTCTCGCCATCCAGATTATATTCGCCCGAGGTAGGCCGGTCCAAGCAGCCCAGGATGTTCATCAGGGTCGACTTGCCTGAGCCAGAAGGTCCCATAATGGCAGTCACGCTGCCGCGCTGAATTTTCAAGGAAACGCCGCGCAAAGCCTGCACCTGGACATCGCCCATCAAGTAGATTTTGGTCAGTTCGTTCGCTTCGATGACGAAATCACTCATGGCTGGCCTCCATCGCTAGAACGCCCAAAAGGACCACCGCCACCGCTAAAACCGCCTCCTGGCGGCATACCCTCGGCTGCAGTAGTCGCGACGCTGTTGAGCGCGACCACATCCCCAGGGGCTAGATTGCCTCCAATAACCTGGCTGTAGGTATCCGACGAAGCGCCGATTTGGATTTCGACCGGCTGTAAATCTTTGCCGGGCGTCAGCACATAGACTACCTGGACGCCGTTCTCATAGCGAATGGCTTGATTGGGTACCAGCAAAGCCTGTTCGGTTTGTTCGATCACGATTTCCACCGCGCTGGTCATGCCGGGGCGAACTTCGGCGTTGGCGTCGTTCAATTTGACGGTGACGGTGTAGTTGGCTGTGTCGGAATTTTCGTTCGAGACCATCGCTACTTTCGTAACTTCGCCATGATATTGCTTGCCGCGAATAGCGTCGAACGTGACCGTAACCGGCAAACCCACCCGCACCTGATTGATATCCACTTCGGAAACATCCAAATCCACATACAGGGAGGTCAGATTATCCAGGCGGAAGGCTTCCTGTTTAGCGGATACCTGGTCACCAGGTAGGGGAATAACCTTGGTGATCGTGCCGGCGAATGGAGCTTCGATCCAGGCCTGGCGCAAGGTGGCTTCCGCGGCGGTGATTTTGGCTTTGGCGGCGGCTACATCGCCGGAGGTGGGTCCATCCTTCCAGGTTTCATAATCCTTCTTGGCTTTTTCCAGGTTGGCTTTGGCTACTGCCAGTTGATATTCGTAGTCGACCCGTTTGACAGCCGCATTGTAGCTGGCTTGGGCTTCATCTAAAGCTTTTTTGAGGTCCTGGCGAGTGGGATTATCGTAAGCGGAAAACTTATACGGTTCAAAGGCAGCCCGAGCCTGGTTCAACTTTTCCTCCATCACCGCTAAGGCTTCCATTGTCGATAAGTTGCTTTGATTGGTGGGGATAGTGAAGTTATCTAATTGGTATTGCGCATCGCGCACATCCTGGGCATATTGGGCAATTTCGTGCATGGCTGTCGTTTTGGCGGTCTCTGCCTGGGTATACAGGTCTTGCAAGGCTTTTTTTGAGTTCTCTAGATCAGCCTGCGCCATAATGACCGATTGCGGCAACGAACTTTGCGCCAGGGTTGCCAGCGTTTCGCCAGCTTCGACCTGATCGCCAATTTGCACATTGACGGCTTCGACCGTGCCGCTGGTTTCCCAAAACAGGGTGGCGCTTTGAGCCGAGCGCACTTTGCCAGTTGCGTTGATGGTCGTTGTCAACGTTCCCATCTCGATTTGAGCGGTTTCATAATTTGCTGTGATCGCGCGGCTCGCTTGCCTCTGGCTGAACCAGCGATAAGCCAGATAAGCTCCGACTATGACGAGAAGGGCAAGAACCGCAATCAATATTTTTTTCATCAAGCTCACTCCTATCCGTAAAAATTTCGATGATCGATTTTCAGAATAAGCATATCAAAAGTAATCCGGCTATCATAGTGAACCGCGTCATGAGTAGCCCCGAATTTTCGTGACTGCAGTCATATCCACGAGTTATGGCAGTGAATAGAAGAAAGAAATGAGATATGCTATGATTGGAATATGCGACAATCAGAGATGGAACCGGGTCTGCTACAAGTTTTTCGCATCTATGCTTGGCTACGGGCATTTTCTTTGCTCTTTCTTCCCACTTTGCAATTTCATCCCACCCTATTAAATATGCCCGCCTCCAGCCTGTTATTGCCTGGGATTCTAGCGGTGATAGATACCGCTTTCCTCCTGGCGTATCTTTATTGGAGCGGTTTTCGGGAAAGAATGGGGCGAGCCTATGTTCCCATTGCCCTCACGTTTGCCACTCTGGCTTTGATGATCGAACAACATTATTTCTCCCCCCAGCGCGGCTTTATGCAATTGGAACCCTTAATATACATCTTACTAATTCTGACCTCCTGGCAGTATGATTTTCGGGCTGTGATCATCTTTACGGTTGGCACCGTTATGCTCCAGTTGGGATTGAACTGGTTCCTTCCCCAACCAGACCTGTTGGCGCTTGGATTGCCCAATTCACCCTACATACTTCGGGCGGTGACTTATGGTTTTCTTGCAGCCCGATCGGTCACCTTCCTGGTCGTGGGTTATGCAGTAACACGGCTGGTCAAAGCCCAGCGTAAGCAACGCCAGGAACTGGCCCAAACGAATCTGCGCCTTATTCAACACGCATCCACGGTCGAGCAGTTGACCATCAGCCGCGAGCGCAACCGCCTTTCACGCGAGTTACATGACACCCTGGCGCATACTTTGAGCGCGTTGACGGTGCAATTAGAGGCTTTGCTCACCATTTGGAATCCCATTCCCGATAAACCGCGCCAGATGCTAAAACAAATGTTGGCAACCACTCGATCTGGTCTGGATGAAACCCGCCGGGCTCTTGGCGCACTGCGCGCCACGCCCATAGAAGAAATGGGGTTGGCTCTGGCCTTGCGGTCTCTGGTAGAGGAGTTCGCCGAGCGTAATTCCTGGAGGCTGGAAATAGACATTCCGCAGCAAATCGACAACCTGCCGGCGGAGGTTGAGCATAGTTTCTACCGCATTGCCCAGGAAGCGCTTGAAAATGTCGTCCGGCATGCCAACGCCCAAGTCTTGCGAGTCAAACTGAAAAAAAAGGATCAAAAATTGACCTTAACCATAGCCGACGACGGGAAAGGCTTCGAGCCGCGGGTCATCTCCGAGGAACAACTGGGTTTACGCGGCATGCGCGAAAGAGCCGAGCTGATTGGCGCAAGGCTATATGTAGAAAGTCAACCCAGCCAGGGCACAACCCTGACTTTGGAAGTGGAGTTGGATAGATGATCAGAGTGCTGGTCTGTGACGATCAAGCAGTGGTGTGCGATGGGTTGGAGATGATCTTAAACTCAGATCCGCAGGTTCAGGTGGTGGGCAAAGCCTATGATGGAGATGAAGCCGTCGAACTGGTCTCCCGTACGATGCCCGATCTGGTTTTGATGGATCTGAAGATGCCCGGTATGAACGGCATTCAAGCTACCCGAGCCATCCGGCGCAAGAACCCCGAAGTGAAAATTCTAGTTTTGACCACTTACGGCGATGACGAGTGGGTGTTCGATGCCATTCGCAGCGGGGCAGATGGTTACCTGCTCAAAGGCGTGCAGGCCGAGGATCTCATCCGTGCGGTTAAGGGGACGGTGACCGGCGAGACGCATGTCGACCCCACTGTAGCCGGAAAATTGTTCGATAGTGTGGCTAAAAGCCCGCCCTCCACCAAAACGATTTTAACCGAAGACCTCACCGAACGCGAGCTGGAGATTTTAAAGCGGATCGCCAAAGGTTACACCAACGCCGAAATCGCCGAGGAGTTATTTCTGACCCGCGGAACGGTGCGCAATTATGTCAGCGTCGTCTTGACCAAATTAGGTGTGGAAGACCGCACTCAGGCTGCCATCCTTGCCATCCAACATGGGCTGGTCGAATCATAATGCGTTTGGCTCAGCGCGTTGTGCCGTCTTGCCCACCTTGTGGTAACAAATCTGCTAACTGGCGAATGACGTAATCCGGCTGGATATCGGAGGCCGGCAAATGCTCCGCATGGCTCACTCCGGTGAGAACCAGGGCGGTGCGCATACCCGCTTCCCGCCCCATGCGAA
>Ga0315282_10013710_pt1 | contig 12168 bp, 8 predicted proteins | sample YL17G07_20_MG_FD_203693 | JGI IMG/M metagenome (GOLD analysis project Ga0315282, IMG submission 203693) | Sediment microbial communities from Yellowstone Lake, YNP, Wyoming, USA - YL17G07_20 | ecosystem: Environmental > Aquatic > Freshwater > Lake > Sediment | place: USA: Wyoming | collected... | reverse complement strand
GGAGCCCTTTAATCTGGATTATCTAATCAGCGAGTAAAAGATTTTTCTGATTCGACGAGAGAAGCCCGAGCAACAACGTAGAGGCCGATCCAGGACCTCGTGCGGGACAATTCCGGGCCTCTCACTGAACTTTGGAATCTGGATAAGGGATGATGGAGGGCCCCGCCCAAGCGGGGCACACCGGATAAACGTAACGATCAGGTACAGAGTTCGTCGAAGTGAGAGATCCGTCAAAGGAAAAGATTCGCGAAAGAATGGAGTGAATTCATGTACCCTAAATTAGACCTGTTTTTAACTCTTGAATATTGCAAAGTTAAATTTTTCTCTTGACAGGGGGATTATAGGATGTCCCCCTTTTTTGCGTTACCTTTTTTAGCCTTTTACTCTCTATGTAATAAAGAGGGCATGCCCGACTCTCGGTCGTGTGCAAGGAGGTGAACTTGTAAATGAACAGGAACTTATTGGGAGATATAAACGGATACCTTAGCCGACAGTCGAAACTATTTTTAATAACATCAGGATTTACACTTGTGCTCTTGGTTGGGGCTATTGATTACATAACAGGGGCTGAACTAATTGTCTCTATATTCTATCTGATTCCTATTTCTCTTTCGGTTTTTTTTGTAAATAGAAGGGTAGGAGTTGTCTTATCCGTCCTCAGCTCTGCGGTCGGGCTGACGACTGACCTCATGGTGGGACATCCTTATTCGCATCCAATAATTGTTTATTGGAACAATGCCATTCAGCTGGGTTTCTTTCTCACAATCGTTTTTATTTTGTCAGCATTAAAAAACGAATATGGGAAAGTAGTGAAACTCAATGTCGACCTTCAAGAGACACTTTCTGATCTTAAGAGAACCCAAGGTGAGCTAGAGCGGAAATCACAGGATCTAGCCCGCTCCAATGCAGAATTGGAGCAATTTGCTTATGTGGCCGCACATGATTTAAAGGGACCACTAATTGTAGCTGGCGGCTATATAAACCGTCTGAGGCGCCATTACAAAGATAAAGTTGAGCCTGATGCCGAGAGAGTCATCGGGTGCGCTTTAGATGCCATTACTAGAATGGAAGCACTGATAAATGCCCTTTTGGCTTATGCCAGGGTAGGCAGAAAGGATAGGGATTTGGAGCTGGCCGATTTTAATGATATGGTCGAATGCGCTACTACCAATCTCCAGGTGGAGATTGAAAAGAGCTGTGCAATTGTGACTCATGATCAGCTCCCCACCCTATTGGCAGATAATATACAAATTATTCAGCTTTTCCAGAACCTCATCGGCAATAGCATTAAGTTTAGGAGAGAAGACCCCCCACGTGTTCATATATCGGCAGAGCATAAAGAGAAGGAATGGGTTATCTCCGTTTGCGACAACGGGATAGGCATTGATCCCAAACATTTTACCTCCATCTTTGATATTTTCCAGAGGCTGCATGAGAATTCTAAATATTCAGGCAGTGGCATTGGTTTAGCTACCTGCAAAAAGATCGTAGAAAAGCATGGCGGGCGAATCTGGGTAGAGTCTAGTCCTGGAAAGGGATCAATCTTCAAAGTCGCGATTCCAATCAGGTGAAGGTTCTTCTCGGGGATCTCCAGATTGTCTATGTAATCCCGAAGAAATCAGCTGATGATCTGCACCTTAATAAGAGAACAAGAGACTCCTTTTCTAAACCCTCAAAGTTATGGCCGATATGATTAGGTGAAGTCCTCAATTTAAAACAATCCGACAGCCTCAATAAGCTCAAAGCTTCTGCTTATGAATTAAGGTCGATCTCCCCATCCCTAATGATCATCCTCCCAGATTCTCCTGATTCCCCCTCCAAGCCATTCATATTATTCCGTTAGTTTCCTCGAAAAATGCGTTTCTGGTATATTTCCCTGAATTTTGTCCGAGATAATCAGTTCGCATCCTTTCCAATCAAACGGTGAAGATTCGGTCTGACCGATTTACCTAATGCCCTCTGAGATTTAGATTCAATCCCTTCGGGCCCAGATTGGATCCGATAGCTGGAAGTTACATTCTGGGAAATCTGCTCAAATGTACGAAGGAGATGGAGATCTGAACTGATACAGGGATAATCTATGAGGATACAATCTCGGGTTGATTTTCTGAGAAGGGATTAGATCTGGGCTTCAGGGAGGATTGAATCTGGTGCGCCGGCATCTCCCCCAGAGACCTCGACCAAGTCCTAACCTCCGGCAGAGCCGGGGGCTTACCATAATGAATTAACCACTGACATAATCATAGAACAACGACACAAAGTGCCTATAATTCTTGACATCGGCGCGGAGCTAGGCTATTCTACCTCACAAAGAGAAGAGAGGTGGGTAGAACATGGCGTCACCGTTTCAGCACAGAATACATGGAGGCACCGAGCTCATTGCTTCCACTAATTCCGGTAATCAGCACGTACCTTTTATTGACCGTCCTCCTCAGGAGAGGAAAAGCGAAGTCGCCATCATAAAGTGCCTGAACTACCAGCAGGCGGGTGAGGCAGTCAGGGAAGCCATTCACCTGCTTGGCGGGATTGAGAGATTCAGCAAGAAGGGCGACACGGTGGTCATTAAGCCCAATGCCGTTCTGGCTCAGCCCTGGGAGATGGCGGAGACCACACACCCGGCCGTGGTCGCCGAGGTGGTGAAGATATTCAAGGAAGTTGGGGCCACGGTCAAAATAGTGGAACGGCCCGCTTTCGGGGCGCACACCCATACCGTATACGAAGCTACCGGCATCGAGCAGGCGGCACTGGAGGCTGGAGCCGATGAAATCTGGGACTGGCGGACGGGGGAATACATCGAGGTGGCTGTCCCCGACCCAAGAAGCTTTGCCAAGGTCAAGCTCCCCAAGGTGTTGATGGAGGCAGACGTCTTTATTGATTTGCCTAAGCTGAAGAACAATCACGTCCTCGGGTCGGGTGCCTTGACCCTTGGCATCAAAAGCAAGCTGGGTCTCATTCCTCAGGAAGACCGAGCGCTCATTCATCGCACCCCGGTGGACATGGCGGCGGGTTGCTGTGATATTGCCAAAGCGATAAATCATCTTCACCGTCTCACCCTGATTGATGGTGTTTATGGGCAGGAGGGGTGTGTCCACTTTGGCCTTGTGGCCAAACCCGGGATAATAGTGGCCTCGCCCGACATGGTGGCCTCAGAAGCGGTCTGCCAAGCCATCGTTGGTTATCATCCCCTGGAAAGCCCCTGCGTTCAGCTCGCCATGAAGGACGGCCTGGGCACCGGGGATTTGTCGGAAATTGATATTCTGGGCACCAGAATTCAGGACGTCTTTTATCCTTTTGCCCGGTCACTCATACGCTATGTGCAAAAATATACGAACGTTAAGGAGTACTTTGGGGGCACCTGTGTTGGCTGCCTCTGGGCGATGACAGCCCTGCCACCGGTAGTCGACCCCAACAAGAAATATGCCATCGTCTCGGGCACAAGAGCCCTTATTGCCGAACCCCTCTCCCAGTTCGATGAGGTCTATCTGGTGGGCGAATGTGCTTGCCGGGCTGACCATCAGTTCCCCGGTTTCATGGACAAGGTGAAAGCCGCCAAGAAGGTCATTAAACTGGGCACCTGCCCCGGGAATGACAGCGTGCAGGATAGAAAATGGGGCGGCGTATATGATGCCTACATGCTCCTCTCCGTAGACGGGTGGGTCAATTCCGTCCTGCCGGACAATGTGAGGCCTAGTGCTCTAAAAGCCGCCTACGAAAGGAGAGAGGGCAAAGCGACCAAACCATAGTTGCCCCAAGTTCGCCATAGTACATCGCTTTTTAAGTCTGGCGACCGCCAGGCTTAATCAGTGGGACGCGGGCAGCACATAAAAGGCAATTCTGGGTTGAATAGGTAATTGTTTGGGCACGGAGGCAGCTAAAGAGGGGAAAGCCAAGGTTTATTCCTTGTCGGAGCGGTCAACCAAGACGCCAATGCCGATAATCGCACCACCCTGTTTATTTACGGCCGCGATCAAATCCCCATATGGGACGATCACCCTTATCATGACCCCGACTACTCCTGAGATGCTTACCTTCAGTCGTAATAAAAGATTGGAATAGGGGGCGGAAGGAATTGGCGCGCCCCAATAGGCCTCAACTGCGCCTGTCGAGTCTCACCCAATGGTTGAAAGCGCCCCTACCAAGGGGGGCGGGCATGGTTTTATGGGGAAAAGGGGTGTTGAGGAGAAATTAGGGACGTCCATAAAATTATAAATTGACAATGAGGAGGGTTCGTGTTATTAGACGTTTATGCCTAGAAAAGCGCGCATTGATATGGCTGGCGGCTTTCATCATATCATTATCCGGGGGATTGAACGGAAGCGGATCTTTCGGGAGGATCAAGACAGAAACAATTTTTTAGACCGGTTAGGCAAGATTCTGTTGGAGTCAAAAACCTCCTGTTATGCTTGGGCCTTGTTACCAAATCACGTGCATCTCTTGCTGCGAACAGGGCAGATGTCATTGGCTACGGTGATGGGAAGGCTTCTCACGGGGTATGCTGTCGGTTTCAATCATCGTTACGGGAGACATGGCCAGCTTTTTCAGAACCGGTATAAATCGATCCTTTGCCAGGAAGATCTTTACCTTTTAGAATTAGTGCGATATATCCACCTGAATCCCCTGCGGGCGAAAATCGTTCAGGATTATAAGGCGTTAGATCATTACAGGTATTGCGGTCACAGTGTTCTTTTGGGGTATCAGAAGAATTCTTGGCAAGATGTCAATTATGTTCTTGGGCATTTTGGTGGTCGGCAAAGATTAGCCCGGAGAAAATACAGGGAGTATGTGGGGGAAGGGTTTAGCCTGGAGCGGAGGCCGGAATTGGTTGGGGGAGGGTTGATTCGGAGTTTAGGGGGATGGAAAGAAGCTAGTCGTTCCTTGGGAGGGGCGGTTCGGTTGAAAGGAGACGAGAGGATTCTGGGGGATAGCGATTTTGTGTTAGAAGTTCTCAAGGCTTCCGAAGAGCATATGGAGAGGAGGTATCGGTTTAAGAGGGCTGGGTATGATTTAGAGAAATTGGCCGGACGTGTAGCGGAGATATTTGGGGTTCAGGCGGAAGCTTTATGGAATCCGGGGAAATACCCTAAGGTGGTAATGGCAAGAAGTTTATTTTCTTATTGGGCGGTGAGGGAACTTGGGGTCAGTGCGACAGAGCTGGCTAGGAGGATGAAACTGACTCAGCCAGCCGTGAGCATTTCGGTGAGGAGGGGGGGCAAAATTGCTCAAGAGGAAGGTCTTGCAATATTGGGCAGCTAGATTTTTATGAACTTAACGCACCTTCGGTGCGGGCTTTAAAGATCTTCGACATAGCACAGGTCACCACCACAAAAGCATTGCAGTTCAGGCATGCGGTGCTTGGACCTGGGTGAGGGCGGAAAAGAATCCACCACGATGTCCTCTACCTTGGCCTCATACCCGCAATCCCGGCAACGATAATTGTAGTAGTGAGTATCGTAAATCCCCGACATCTGGATCTCTTCCTCGCTCAGTTCGCTCATACTGCCCACTTTTAAGCCTCTCTTCTTCGTCATAAATCACTCCGTAAGAAGGATGCCAAATCTTCTAAAGAATCAACTCCCCACCACAACGTGAACAAATAAATGGATCCCGGGCCGTCGTTTCCATCACCCTCTGCCGATAACCCTTTCGGCCAATCGTAAAAGTCTCTTTACCCTGGGCCGCATCGGTAGGCAAAATAGCCCTTACCTTATGGTAAATCTTCCGATACACGGCTGCGGCATGAAGCCCATAATAGCGAACCCGCTGCATCCCTTTGGGCAGGATGTGTTGCACCATCCGACCCATAAACCGAAAAACATCCACCTCTTCCATCTTCCGGCGCCCACTCTTATGATCCTGATACCAATATTTAACTCGCTTCCCATCGTAACTAACGATGCGCCGAACCGATATCGGCGGACTCACCACGGATTTAGCCAAATACTTCGCTAACTCCCGAATCCGCCTGGGAACCTCCCCCTTCTGAATGTTGGCCACCAAACCATCGGGATAACTCCGATAAAGCTCATCAATCTTAGCTTGCATATCCCGGGTGGGAACCCGCTCCTGGAGCATCCTAAAAAGATGATACTGCCATTTCTTGTGGAGGATCGTATAGGGAAAATACTTCAGGATAACCCAAGAATGCCCCCCTCGTCCGTCGGGAACCATCCCTCCGGAGGTCATAATAATATGCAAGTGGGGATTGTAGCTCCCAGACCTCCCATTCGTCTGGAGCACCAAAATATAACCCCCCTCTACAGGACGCCGAAAAACCGTGCGCAGCGTATCGGCCAAACATTCCACCCCGACTCTCATCAACTCAACAGCTTGGCTTCCCGATAAAAATACCTCCGCAACTCATCCGGCACGGTCAACACCGCATGCCGATAGGCCACCCCAGGAAACAATAGGGCCTCGATCCGCGCCGCCCATTGATCCGTATATACCTTGGCACAGGATAAACAAAAACAGCTCTTACAGGAAAAAGGAACTTTCCTCTGCTCACCCCCGCACTTGCCACACACATAGGTCGCATAACCGTTTTTCGGATCCCCACAGCCCAGCATCTTCTGAACGACTTCATCATAACGATCTTCTCGATAGCGAGAAAAAGTCTCCTTGAACGACTCCCAGTGGGTCCGAAAGATCTCTTTAAGCTTGCCTCGGTCAAACCACTGACGAAATGAGACCATCTTGGGAGTGCATTATAACCCCTTGACCTAACAACTAAAAGAGGCTATTTTTAGCATCAGGTTGCCCTTCGGGCACCCCGATGCTAAAAAAGGAAATTCCTATACAATAAATTTATGGACGTCCCTCATTTTCGACGATTTCTTACTTGACATAGTCTATCCGTTTGATAAATACTTACGCGTATATGAAATTCATAGAGATCATATGAAAAAGCTCATTGGAAGGCTGTTACTTATGGGCGTCATTGCATTCGGAGGGGGCGTATTGTTGTCGGTTGATGCCCAAGCCGACCCTGTATCATCGACTTCGAAACCATACGCCGGCTCACTGAGCTGCAGAGAATGCCACGACAAGTTTTACACCCTTTGGTCCACATCCTTTCACGGCTTGGCCATGCGGCCCTTTACATCTGAATTCGTGAAGGCAAATCTCTTGACTCAGAAGGAGGAGATCAAAGTCTGGAACTCTCATTATCGTCTCGAGTTCGACAACACGTCAGGCTGGGTGCGTGAACGGGGTCCCGACGGAGAGAAAAGATATGACATCAAGCAGGTGATGGGCGGGAAAAATGTTTTCTACTTTCTCACCCCCACCGAGAGAGGACGGTTCCAGGTACTCCCGGTCGCTTATGATGTCCGGAAGAAAGAGTGGTTTAACACAACCGCCAGCATGATCCGTCATTTCACTAATGTAAGAGACGAAGCCCTCGGGTGGAATGAACGGCCTCTTACTTTTAATACGGCCTGCTACAGGTGTCACGTCAGCCAGCTCTCAACTAACTACGACGCGAAGACAGATACATACAACACGGTCTGGGCTGAGCCTGGCATCAATTGCGAGACCTGCCACGGGCCGAGCAAAGAACATAACCGCGTTTGCAGGGAAGCACCCAAGGGAACAGTTCCGAGCGACCTGAAGATCATTAGGACGAAAACCTTTACGGTTGACCAGCACAATTCCTCTTGCGGCCCGTGCCACGCAAAGATGCAGCCTCTGACCACCAGCTTTCGCCCGGGCGATCGTTACTTCGACCATTACGACCTGACAACACTTGAGGATCAGGATTTTTCTCTCGATGGTCGGGACCTCGGAGAGAATTACACGCTGACCTTGTGGAGAATGAGCCCCTGTGTCAAATCGGGCAAGCTCTCCTGTATGCATTGCCACACCTCAAGCGGGCGTTACAGGTTTGCGCTAAACGAAACCGCCAATCAGGCGTGCCTTCCATGCCACCAAAAACACGTGCAGAATCCGACGACCCATACACATCATTCTGCCGGTAGCGCGGGAAGCAAGTGCATCTCGTGCCACATGCCCATGACGGAATTTGCGAGAATGAGGCGAACCGACCACTCGATGCTTCCGCCTGCGCCGGCTGCAACCCTCGCATTCAAATCTCCGAATGCCTGCAACCTCTGTCACACGGATCGTGATGCCTCCTGGGCCAACAAAAAAGTTCGTGAATGGCGGTCTCGGGATTATCAGGCACCGATTCTCCGCCGGGCTCGCCTGATTGAGGCGGCGCGAAAACGGGATTGGAGCAGACTTCAAGAAATGCTTACGTACATCCAGAGCAAAGAGCGGGACGAGATATATAGCACGTCTTTGATTCGGCTTCTCGGAGGCTGCGAGAGTGACCGGAAATGGCCAGCCATTCTGGGCGCCCTCAAAGATCGTTCGCCGCTTGTCCGCTCTGCCGCTGCTTCCGCCCTGCAGTTTTGTCCTGATCCAAAAGTCGGTGATGCTTTGGTCAAGGCTGCTTGGGACGAGTACCGTATCGTCCGCATACGGGCGGCGATGGCCCTTACCGCACGACCTGAGATCAGGCTGGATGAAAAGGACCAAAAACAGGTGGCATTCGCGTCCGAAGAATACCTGGATTCCCTTATCTCCCGGCCCGATGACTGGGCGTCCCACTATAACATGGGGAATTACTTTCTGGCTCGTGGTGATCTTCCCTCCGCCCTCGTCGCTTTTACCGTGGCATCCAAACTTGAACCGAAGAGCGCCTTACCGCTGCTCAACATTTCAATTGCCTATGCGCAGCTTGGAGAAAGCGAGAGGGCTGAAAACTCGCTCAGGAACGCCTTACGCGTGGACCCGGATAGTGCGGAGGCCAACTTCAATATGGGCCTCCTCAAAGCCGAACAGAAGGATCTTCAGGACGCGGAACGCTATTTTCGATTAGCGCTGAAGCATAATCCCCAGATGGCCCAGGCAGCCTACAACCTGGGTGTCCTGCTTGCGAGAGACCGGATCGACGAGGGGACGGAGTGGTGCCGAAAGGCCTATGAATTTCGTCCGGGTGAGCCGAGGTACGGCTATACACTTGTATTTTTAAAGCGGCAAAAAGGTGATGTGGAGGGTGCCGTTAAAACGTCCCGCGAGGTGATTAAACGATCACCCGGGTATGGGCCCATCTACCTGATTCTGGGCGATATCCTTGAAAAACAGGGCAGAGTCAACGAGGCGCTGGCTGTCTACCGCCAAGCCCTGAATAACCACGCATTCTCTGGTCCAGACCGGAATCAGATCGAATCTAAAATCAGGGCTCTATCAGGGCAAGAGCCCCCGAAAACCCGCCAGCCATGAATGTCGGGACAGTAGTCATGATCCACACAGTTTCATTTGACAGAAAGGAGGGCATAATGAGGAATCACGAAGGTAATCAACCCGATCTACACACCCATTCTTCAAAAGGAGGAGGTATGAGCAGACAGAAAAGGAAAACCTTAACATTGTTTTTGGTCCTCGGGGCTCTGACATTCCTCACGGGCACTCTCTACGGACAGAATGCTTCAGACTGCAGGGCCAAAATAGGTGAGACCTATTTAGAGTCTACGCCTTGCTGGCCCGCGCCCGTGCAAGCGCCAAAGGCCGCGCCGAATGTTGTCATCATTGCCCTGGATGATGTGGGATTTGGTCACTTAGGAAGTTACGGATCGGCGATTGAAACGCCCAACCTTGACAATCTTGCAAAAGGCGGACTCCTTTATACGAACTTTCATACTACCGCACTCTGTTCTCCGACTCGAGCCTGCATTCTTAACGGGCGGAACCACCACTCGGTAGGCATGGGAGTGGTTACGGAAATCGCAACCGGGTATCCGGGTTATAACTCGATCATTCCCAAGAGCGCAGCTGCACTCCCTGAGGTTCTTCGGCAAAACGGATACAGTACCTTTGCCGTGGGAAAGTGGCATCAGACCCCCGTCTGGGAGGTGACGCCCCTCGGTCCTTTCGACCGCTGGCCGACGGGTCAGGGGTTCGACCGTTTCTACGGTTTTCTCGGGGGTGAGACGAATCAGTATTCTCCCGAGCTCTATTACGGCAACATATACGTGGATCCGCCAAGGACACCCGAGCAGGGCTATCACGCGGTCGAGGACTTTACGGATATGGCGATCAAGTTTATCGCCGATGACCAGATGATTAACCCCGGCAAACCTTTCTTTCTCTATCTCGCGTATGGTGCATGTCATGCTCCCCACCATGTTCCCAGGGAGTGGATCAACAAATATCTGACGCAGGCAGAAGGAGGAACCGGGGAATACGCCGGCAAATTCGATAAAGGCTGGGATGAGATCCGAAATGAAGTCCTCGCCCAGCAGAAGAAGATGGGGATTGTTCCTCCGAATACCGAGCTTTCGCAACGCCCCGACTGGATTAAGGCCTGGAACACTCTTTCCGACGACGAGAAACGTCTTTTCATCAGGATGCAGGAGGTCTTTGCCGCATACCTTAGCTATACCGACAGCCAGATCGGCCGTTTTATCGACTACCTCAGATCAATGGGCAAACTTGACGATACCCTCTTGATCGTTTTCTCGGACAACGGGGCGAGCGCCGAGGGAGGCGAAATCGGTTCTGTTAACGAAAACCGCTGGTTCAATAATGTGCCCGAAAGCCTTGCGGATAATCTCGCTATGTTCAATGAACTGGGAGGTCCACTGACGTACAATCATTATCCAATGGGCTGGGCACACGCAGGCAATACACCTTTCAAACGTTACAAACGGCAAACGTTTGAGGGTGGAGTTGCCGATCCGCTGCTGATCAACTGGCCGAAAGGGATCCAGGAGAAAGGGATCCGCACACAATTTAACCATGCGATTGATGTATATCCGACGGTGCTCGAAGCGGTCGGCATCAAGATGCCCGACAAAGTTAATGGAGTAAAACAGATGCCCTTGGAGGGCATCAGCCTTGCCTACACGTTTAACAATCCTAAAGCACCCACTAAGAAGGAGACCCAATACTTCGAGATGTTTGGAATGCGCGCGATCTGGCATAAGGGATGGAAGGCAATTGCAGACCATCCGCTGGACTCCTCATATTTCCAACAGAGAGACACATGGGTCGATGACAAATGGGCGCTGTATCATGTTGATGAGGACGTTTCGGAGGTTCACGACCTGGCCGCGGAATATCCCGGAAAGCTGAATAAGTTGAAAAACCTATGGGAGAGTGAAGCGCGCAAGTACAATGTCCTGCCGCTTGATGATCGGGCAACTTTCCGGGTCGACCCCGGAAGACCTAAGGCCAGGCTGGAAGTCCCTAGCTACACCTACTACCCCGGCATGGCACCTCTCAACCAGGCTTCGGCAGTCGATACCTTGAACCGTGATTTCAAAATTACTGCCTATATAGCCTGGACGCCTTCTGAAGGAGCCGAAGGGGTGCTGGTTGCTCAGGGAGGGAGATTCGGCGGCTACAGCCTGTTCATCAAAAACAAAAAACTTTATTACGTACACAACTATGTGGGCATTGAATCAGAGAGCACTACCATCGTATCATTATCGGATGTCCCGTCAGGGGAATTCACGGTAGGATTTGAATTCGTAAAGACAGGTGAGCTCGATCTTAAAAATGGGAAGGGTGCTCCAGGCATCGGTATTCTTTACGTCAATGGCGACGAAGTTAGACGGCAGGACATTCCTGTAACCATCCCCCAGGGATTTAGCCTGGCAGGCGATGGGTTCTGTGTCGGTCGGGATGTCGAAACACCAGTGAGCAGCCTCTACAATGGAGGGTTTGACTTCACCGGGGTGATCGAAAAAGTCGTGATCGAGGTGAGCCCTAGAGCGGCTGCGACAAACCAGATAGGAAATGTTCTTCTGAAAGACTGAGCCACGGAATACCGAAATTGCCTCAACACCCAACGTGGTATACACCCCGCAATGGCCTGCGTGCCGACCTAGGGTGGGGATGTCGGGGATATTATGATCGCTGTACGATTGGTTTTGATGGAACTTGCCCATAGGACGAGGGGTGGTCCCAATTCCCGGGGGGTAACCCTCTCCTAGTGTACCGTCTTGAAAGTAAGTTTAATAAGTGTCCTCTTCATTTGGGAGCCAATTATTTGGAGAAATTAGGGACGTCCATAAAATTATAAATTGACAATGAGGAGGGTTCGTGTTATTAGACGTTTATGCCTAGAAAAGCGCGCATTGATATGGCTGGCGGCTTTCATCA
>Ga0315282_10013709_pt1 | contig 12169 bp, 9 predicted proteins | sample YL17G07_20_MG_FD_203693 | JGI IMG/M metagenome (GOLD analysis project Ga0315282, IMG submission 203693) | Sediment microbial communities from Yellowstone Lake, YNP, Wyoming, USA - YL17G07_20 | ecosystem: Environmental > Aquatic > Freshwater > Lake > Sediment | place: USA: Wyoming | collected... | reverse complement strand
CGCTGGCGGGCACCAGCGGCTCCAAGGCTTTTCCGAAAACCAGCATGCGCAACGTGGACGCCAACATCAAGACAGCCTATGCCCACCTGTGGAGCCTGAGCTTCGAGCACGAGATGAACAACAGGACGTTCATGGGGGTTGACTATAGCGGATCGAAGGGCTCGCGGCTGTATTCCATTGAGAACCCGAACATGATCGGGGCCGGCAACTTCTACCTGGGCGACCCGTGCACACCAGGCACCGAGGGTGACCCCGGCACCTGCACCAACCGGCTCCAGGACAAGTGGGTGACGGGCATCAACCGCCGGGGCGGCAACGGCTTCTCAACCTACAATGCCGTGAACTTCCGCGTGGAGATACGCAACTGGGCCAAGGCGGGGCTGAACCTCCGCACCAACTACACGATTGCCCACTCCATCGACAATCTCAGCTCCACGTTCAGCGAATCGGGGAACAACCAGAACCTGGGGGTGATGAACCCATTCCAGCCCGAATTGGACCGCGGCGACTCGGAGTTCGACAACCGCCACCGTATTGCCATCAGCGGTACCTGGGACGTTCCCTTTGCCAAGAACATGAGGGGCGTGGCCAGGCAGGTGCTCGACGGCTGGACCCTGGCCCCCATCATCACCGCTCGTACCGGCTCTCCGTTCGCCATCTATGACTGGACTTACGGCTACAACGCGGCGCCTCGGCTCACGGAAAAGAATCCGATCCCGCGTAGCGGTTCCAACAATCCGAAGCCGGGCAGCGAGCCGAACAACTTCATCTACATCGATCTGCCGGCCAGCGCCATCCAGTCCTGGTTCAACCCCAAGACCGGCCTCGCCGACTTCGGGCCATATCCCAGCAACATGACCAAGCGAGACGCGTTCCGCGGCCCCGGCGCCTGGAGCTGGGACATGGGCATCTACAAGAACTTCAAGCTGACGGAAACAAAGCGGCTGCAATTCCGTGGCGAAATGTACAACATGTACAACCACGCGAACCTATACCTGATATCGGGCTCCAACGACGTGTACGCCAATTCGTACATCCCGGCGGAACGCCGTAGCAACCGCAACGTCCAGCTCGCGCTGAAGTTCATCTTCTAAGCTCCATCTGGCGCAATGCCAAACGGGGAGCCCCAGGGCTCCCCGTTTTTTTTTATCGCTGCCGCAACTGCGTCTGTGCCGCGACCGTCAGGGAGCGGTCAGCAGGCCCGGCGACCGCTCGGTGGTTACGATGATGGACCGCCGCAACCGCTCGCTGACGTTCGCGGCTCTGTTGCGGACGGCCCATACTGATGTACACTTCGCCCGGAGCGCACGCTATGAGACCGAGACATGCCTTCTTTGCCTTAACCGTATTCTGCCTGCTGTTTGGCTGCGTGGGACGCGCTGCCGCGGCCCCTGACTCCTGGACGCGGCTGCGGCAACTGTTTCCCGCGCCGCCGGCCGAGTTCAGCACCCTCCCCTTCCTGGTCTGGAACGGCGAGGTGACGGAAGCCGACATCGACCTTCACCTGGCCGAATTCAAGGCCCAGGGCATCCACGGCGTCTTCATTCATCCCCGCCCGGGCATGATCACGCCTTACCTCTCCGACCGCTGGTTCCAGCTTTGCCGTTATACGGTCGAGAAAGGGAAGAAGCTGGGCATGGAGGTCTGGCTCTACGACGAGAACTCCTACCCCAGCGGGTTTGCCGGCGGCCACGTGCCCGCCCAGATGCCCGAATCGTGCAACCAGGGCCAGGGCCTGGCGCTGCAGAAGCTGGCGCAACTCGATGGGGAAGCCGCCTCGAAGTTCGCCCTGATCCTGAAGAAGACCGGCGATGGCTTCACCGAGGTGACCGCCGGGGCGGCCGCCGAGGCCGGCCGCAAAGGCGAGTACTACTGCTTCGAGCGCGTCTCCTACGGCGGCCGGGCCGAATGGTACGGCGGCTTTTCCTACGTGGACCTGATCAAGCCCGGCGTCACCGAGAAGTTTATCGAGATCACCATGCGCGGCTACGAGAAAACGCTGGCCGGGGAATTCGGCCGCGCGCTGCCCGGCATCTTTACCGACGAACCGAACATCAATCCCCCGCGCCGCAATGCCATGCGCTGGACGCCGGACCTGTTCGAGCAGTTCCAGAAGCGCTGGGGCTACGACCTGAAGCCGCGCGTGGTCTCGTTGTTCGAAGAAGTGGGCGAGTGGCGCAAGGTGCGTCACAACTACTACGCCCTGCTTCTTCAGCTATTCATCGACCGTTGGGCCAAGCCCTGGAAACAGTACACCGAAAAGCAGGGCATCCAGTGGACAGGGCACTACTGGGAGCATGCCTGGCCGAACCCCGGCCAGGGGCCCGACAACATGGCCATGTACGCCTGGTTCCACGTGCCGGGCATCGACATGTTGTTCAACCAGTTCAGCGAGGAGGTGAGCGCGCAGTTCGGCAACGCGCGCTCGGTCAAGGAACTTGCCAGCGTCGCCAACCAGGTGGGCCAGCGCCGCACGCTCAGCGAGACCTACGGCGGAGCCGGATGGGAGCTGCGCTTCGAGGACATGAAGCGCCTGGGCGAGTGGGAATACGTGCTGGGCGTCAACATGATGAACCAGCACCTGTCGTTCCAGACGCTGGCCGGCGCGCGCAAGCACGACTACCCGCAGTCGTTCACCTACCACGAGCCGTGGTGGAAGCACTATCACGCGCTCGGCAACCACTTTGCCCGCCTGTCGCTGGCGCTTTCCTCCGGACAGCAGGTCAACAGCACGCTGGTGATCGAGCCGACTTCCTCGGCCTGGCTGTATGCCTCGCCCGGGCAGCCGAACCCCCGCATGATGGAACTCGGCCGGGCGTTCCAGGCTTTCGTGAACCAACTCGAGGCGGCCCAGATGGAATACGACCTGGGGTCGGAGAACATCATCAAGGACCGCGGCAAGGCCGGGGGTGGGCGCTTCACCGTCGGGCAGAGGTCGTACAGCCTGGTGGTGCTGCCGCCCGGCCTCGAGAACCTGGACAGCGCGACCGCCGGCCTGCTGGCTGATCACCTGAAAACGGGCGGCAAGGTGCTCGCCTTCGTTGACCCGCCGCCGTTCCTGGACGGCGCGGAGAACGATCGAGTGAAGCGCCTGGCGGCGCAGTATGCGCCGCAGTGGACGCGGGCTCAATCGCCCGCTGACGAGGCCGCGGCCAGACTGCTGGCCGGCCCGGAAGTGGAATTCATCCGGCCGAATAAGTCCGGCAAGCTTTTCCACCAGCGGCGCAAGCTCGACCAGGGGCAACTGCTGTTCCTCGTGAATGCCAGCCTGGAAGAGCCCGCCTCGGGAACAGTCAAGGTGAAGGGCAGGTCCGCGGTGCAACTGGATCCACAGACCGGCAAGATCGCGCCGTTCCCGGTTGGGCAAGAAGGCGACCGGGCCGCGATGGCGTTCGAGCTTCCCCCCGCCGGCAGCCTGCTGCTGTTCGTCGGTGAGAGTGGCACAGGCCTTCAGCCTGTGCGCGCGGCCGGTGGCACAGGCTTCCAGCCTGTGGAACCCGCCACTCCGATCACCGTCAAGCGCCTCTCTCCCAACGCCCTCACGCTCGATTTTTGCGACCTGAAGCTGGATGGCGCAATTGAGAAGGACGTTTACTACTACAACGCCGCCGACAAGGTCTTCAAGCGTTACGGTTTCGAGGCGGGGAACCCCTGGGGCACCGCCGTGCAGTACAAAACCTCGATCCTGGACCGGAACAAGTTCCCCGCCGATTCCGGGTTCGAGGCCACGTTCCACTTCGAGGTGGCCGGCGGCGTGGACAAGGCAGCTCTGCAGGCCATCATCGAACGGCCTGAGCTGTGGAAGGTCTCGGTCAACGGCAAGCCGATCGAGCACCGGCCGGGCGCGTGGTGGCTGGATCGCGCCTTCGGCGTGTTCGATATCGGACGCCACGTCCTCGAGGGGGACAACGCCATCACGCTGGCCGCCCGGCCCATGTCGGTCCACAACGAACTGGAGCCGATTTACATACTGGGCGAGTTCGGCCTGGAATCGCAGGGGCGCGGCTGGAAGCTGGTCCGCGCGGCGTCGCTCAAAACCGGCCCCTGGAAAGAGCAGGCGCTGCCCTTCTATTCATACGGTGTGTCATATTCGGCCGGCTACTGGCTCGGCAAGACCGCCGGGCGCTACAAAGTGCGGTTAGGGAAATGGCAGGGGACGGTGGCCGAGGTTCTGGTCAACGGGAAGCCGGCCGGAATCATCGGCTGGCAGCCGTATGAACTGGACATCACGGACGCGGCGCGCGCCGCCGGGGGCGAGGTGCGCGTAGAAGTGATCGTTTACGGGTCGCTGAAGAACCTGCTCGGCCCGCATCACGGCAAGATCAACCGGGGGCTCACGTCGCCGCAGAGTTTCCGCACAGCGCCGCCGCACATGCCCGCCGGCAACACCTACGACATGGAAGCCTACGGCCTGTTGGAAGATTTCAAGGTACTCGAATACCGCTGAACAGAAAAACCACAGAGCAGCCATCAGAGGAACGGAGAGGAACGAGGGATTTCACCTCTGCTTGCTCGATCGCAACGCGAGCGAGCTTCCTCGAACGGCGCGGTTACGCGCCCGAAGTGCGGGTGCCTGCAACGCCCGGTTAGCAAGCCCTGCTACACTCCAGGGTCCGAGCCGCGACTGGTGTGCCACAATGCCAGCACTTCAACAGTTTCGGGAGACGACCGAACTCGATAATACAGATAGTAATGAATCCTGCTGAGATGCACACGACGAACTCCCGCCAGCTTCGCGTTCCTAGCTCGCGCCCCCGCCAAGGGATGCTGCGCGATCAATGCAAAGGCCCGCCGTAGTTCCTCTTCCAGAGCTACTGGAGCAGCCGGCCGGTTGGCTTGCCACCAGTCCCATGCTTCAACGATTTCGCGAGCAGCGCGAGGAACGATCTTGATGGGGAGCATCATGACCGACGATCGCGAAGCCGTGAGAGAACGTTATCGGCGTCCAGCGCTTCACCTCGATCGGCTTCCGCAATGGCAGCGAGCAGAGCAGCCTCATCGGCCTCGTTTAGTTCGAATGTGCGCTCCTCCGGAAACAGGATCGTTACGGTGGAGCCCTCCTTGAGAGGCTCACCCTCCACGATGATTTGACCGCCCACAACTCTCCCGCTCGTTATACCCATGGCTCCATTCTACCTCAACCGGATCGGCTCGCCGTCTCAGCCCGACAATTCCGGCGTTCCGCCGCGCCGCGGCATTTGGAGCCCGCAAGCGAGCGCTGTCAGGCGCTGAGTTTCCGCTTTGCCACCATTGAGACGACCTTGTGCCCCGATGCACGTTGCCGCTTTTTTGCGGCCGCAAGGATCGCCTTTATATCGAAACGGCATTTTGCGGCCTGTCTTTCACGAATGCGCCGAACCTCGTCCACAATGTAGTCGCTGGCCATGTCTCACCCTCCCGGCGCGTAGATCAGGCGTCCGTCTTGGGCCGTCTACCGCCGCGCGGCTGAGCGGCCGCGTTTCCCAGGGGTCTGCCGGAGCCGCTTGTTAGGCACGTGGCCAGGCCTTGCTCCCCTAGTCGCCGACAGGATCTCGTCCAGCGTGAGATCCGCGAACAGGGCTTCCCGTCCGTCGGTGTAGTTGCCGTAGCCCGTGCTGAACTGGTTGAGAAACCGCACGGTGTCGGCAATTCCAATCTCCTTGGAGAGCACGTCGACCGCTCGCTTCGTCACTTCGCTCAGGGGTTTCATTGCCAGATTCATTTCGCAAGCTCTGCGAATGCCATGCCCCGCCGGGCGCCTTACCGCAACGCGGGGCAATAGCCCGCCCCCGCCCTCGGCTGCGCGGGGCCCCGCTAGGCCTCAATGCGAACCACCTGACCCGGCTGCGCCTTCGCCATTTCCGCCAGGACTGACGGAACCAGCGGAAGCAGATCCTCCAGGGCATTACTCGCAGCTTTCAAGACAAGGACGCGAAGGCCCGACCTCCAAAGGTTCTGCTGGAACTCGAGATTCTGGTCGGCGGTGAGGAACAGATCGAAACCGGCAGCCTGGGCCTGCTCCAGCAGGTCGCCATTGCTAAGGCCGGCCCAGCCTTCCTGCTGCACCGTACGCACCTCATGCCCGACGAGGAACGGCGCTAACTGGCGCGGGAGTTGCTCATCAAGTAGAACGCGCACGGCAACTCAACGCCTCATGGGCCGCCTCTAGGGCAGCGACCACTTGCTCGCGTGAAACCGTCGGGAAAGCGTCGAGAAACTCGTCGAGGCTATGCCCCCGCTCCAGGTAATCAATCAAATTCCGGAGCGGTACACGGGTACCTTGGAACACGGGCGTCCCGCCGAGAATCTCCGGGTTGCTGTGAACCACCGATGCCAGGCTCATCATTACCACTTCCTCACCTCAGACTGTAGCCCCGCGGCAGAAGGGCTACCCTCGCCGTACCGGCCCGCCCCTCGAGCCATGGCTCCATTCTACCTCAACCGGATCGGCTCGCCGTCTCAGCCTGACAATTCCGGCGTTCAAACGTCAGCCGACGCGGTACTTGCGAACCATCTCCGGATCGGGGTCGATGCCCAGGCCGGCCTTCGTTGGCACGTCGATGTAGCCGTCCTTGACCGGGAACAAGGGCAGGGCGGGGTTGTAGCGGCTCTCCACGCCCGGGTAGGTTTCCATAATCAGCGCATTGGGCGTGGCGGCGAGCAGGTGAACAGCCATGAAAGGATCGCCGTGCGGCGCCACCGGGATGTGGAACGCGGAAGCCAGCGCCGCGATCTTGCGGTATTCGGTGATGCCGCCGGCGTTGGTGGTGTCGAGATTCAGGATGTCGGCGGCGCCGGCGGTGATCAGGTCGCGGCAGCCCCAGCGCGTGAATTCGTTTTCGCCGGCTACCACCGGGATGTCCAGTGCGTGGCGCACCTCGGCGCTGCCCGCGAAATCGTCCGGCTCCACCGGCTCCTCGAACCAGTAAATATCGTGCTTCTCAACCATGCGGCCAAAGCGGATCGCTTCGACCGCCGTCCAGCGGTTGTTGGCATCGATCAGCAGATCGATCTTCGGCCCGATGGCCTCGCGGACGGCCTTGACGCGCTCGGCGTCGGTGGCGAACGGTTCCCCGCCAACCTTCATCTTGACCGCTCGAAAGCCTTCGGCTACGTAGCCTTCCATTTCTTTCGCCAGTTCCCGCAGCCCCTTGCCTTCCTCGTAGTAGCCGCCGGCCGCGTAGACGCGCAGCCGGTCCTTGTGCGCGCCAAGGATCTGGTACACGGGCATATTCAGGGCCTTGCCGATGATGTCCCAGATGGCGTTGTCGATCGAGCCCATGGCCACGATGTACTCGCCTTTGGCCACCGGCTTGCGGTTGTAGCGGTACATGCGGTCCCAGATCCGCTCAATGTAAAACGGGTTCTCGCCCACCACCCGCGGGAAGACCGAGCGCTCGATCAGGTTGGCATTGCCCTTGAGCAGGCTGCGTCCGATGATGCCGGCATCGGTCTGAAGCTCGAGCATCGACATGCCGGGCGCGCCGCCGCCGCTCTCGATGATCGAGTTGCGCTTGCGCGGCGTCTTGCCGGGGAATTGCATCCGCAGGAACTTCAGCGCGGTGATCTTCATCTTCGGCGGTCCTGGCAGCGCGGCCTGGCCCGCCCAGGCGCTCGCCAGAAAGCCACCACCGCCGGCCAATGTGTTTCGAAAGAAATCGCGTCGCTTCATGGGAGTGTCTTACCACAAAGGCACGAAGGACACAAAGAAACACAACGCAACTTCTTTGTGCCTCTTTGTGCTCTTAGTGCCTTTGTGGTTCACGGCGGTCTTGTATAATGCGGCCCCATGAGCGCTTCTGAAGGCCGGCCCGTTTCGCAAACCGCGACGCTTCCGGAAAACGCCTACACGCCGCTCGAGCCCGGCGAGGTCTACCAGCCATGCGTGCCCGCCGCCGGCATCGTGCCAGAGTTGAGTTGGCGGTCGGTGGGTTGGGGCCTGTTGCTTTGCGTGGTGTTCAGCGCGGCCTCCGCCTATTCCGGGCTGAAGGTGGGGCAGGTGATGGAGGCGGCCATCCCCATTTCCATCCTGGCCATCGGCCTGGCGCGACTGTATCCGCGCCGGTCAACCCTGCTGGAAAACGTCATCATCACCGGCATCGGCGGCGCCTCCGGCTCGGTGGTGGCCGGGGCCGTGTTCACCATACCGGCGCTGTACATCCTGAAGCTTGATCCGCACCCGGTCCAGACCATCTTCATCTGCCTGGCCGGCGGCGCGCTGGGTGTGCTGTTCCTGATCCCGCTGCGGCGCTATTTCGTGCGCGATATGCACGGGCAGTTGCCCTACCCGGAAGCCACCGCCATTACCGAAGTGCTGGTCACCGGCGAGCGGGGCGGCGAGCAGGCCAGGCTGCTGCTGCAGGCCACCGTGATCGCCGGCGTTTACGACTTCTTCGTGACTACCTTCCAGGTGTGGAAGGAGTACGTCGATTTCCGCTTCTTCTCCCTGGCGCGGCAGCTCTCCGAGCGCGCCAGGATGGTGTTCAGCTTCGACGCCATCGGCTTCATCCTGGGGCTGGGATACGTGATGGGGCTGCGCAGCTCGATGATCCTGTGCGCCGGGGGCGTGCTCTCCAATTTCGTGCTGGTGCCGCTGATCTGGATGATCGGAAGCCACCTGGGCGACACCGTGGTGTACCCGGCCGCCATCCCCATCGCCAAAATGAGCGCCACGCAGATTTTCCGCGGGTACGTCCGCTTCATGGGCGTGGGCGCCATCGCCACGGCCGGCATTTTCGGCATCATCAAGTCCCTGCGCATCGTGGCCGGCTCGTTCTCGATTGCGCTGCGGGCTTTCCGCCGGGGAGAAGGCGGGGGCCTGGAGCGGACCGACCGCGACATCTCGGTGGTGTCGATCCTGGCCGGCGTGGTGATCAGTGCGCTCGGTGTCGCCATCCTGCTCGGCAAACTGGCGCCCTCGGCGGCCGTGGTGGTGGCCGGCCTGCTGCTGACGCTGGTGTTCTCCTTTTTCTTCACCTCGGTGGCGGCCAACGCCATCGCCACCGTGGCCCGGAATCCGGTCTCCGGCATGACCATGCTGACCATCATTATTTCCTGCATGGTTCTTCTGCGCTTCGGGTTGTCGGGGACCACGGGGATGTTTTTCATAATGGCCATCGCCGGCATGGTGTGCACGGCGCTCGCGGTCTCCGGACAGACCATCACTGACTTGAAAACCGGCTACTGGCTGGGCTCGACCCCGGCGGCGCAAGAAGAGGTGAAGTTCCTGGGGGTGGTGGCCGCGTCGGTGGCCGTGGGCTTGACCATCGTGCTGCTGGCGCGCGCCTTCCAGTTCGGCGAGGCGGCGCCGGGCGACCCGCGCGTGGTGCTGCCCTCCCCGCAGGCCTCCATCATGAAAGCGCTGGTGGAAGGCTTCATGAGCCGGCAGCCCGTCGCCTACCTGCTGTTTGGCGCCGGCGCCATGACTACGCTGATGATGGAAATGCTCGGTGTGCCGGCGCTGGTCTTCGCGCTGGGCATGTACCTGCCGCTGGAGCTGAATACGCCGGCGCTGGTGGGCGGCTTCCTGGCGCACTTCCTGGGGAGGCGCTCGGAGCGCGCCGGCGGGCGCCGGGGCGCCGTGATCCGCGAGCGCGGCGTCATTATCGCCTCGGGGCTGATGGCCGGCGGCGCCCTCGGCGGCGTCCTGGGCGCCGGGCTTCGCCTGGTCCCCGGCTATGCCGAAGAGCGCATCAAGACCCCGTTCTACGACAACGAACCGGTGTCCCAGCTTGTCTCCGCGGCCCTGTTTATCGGTCTCTGCCTGTACCTTTGGTTCGGCTCCTTGCGTAAGCAAGAACAATAGGACGCAGATAAACGCAGATGAACGCAGATAAGATTGCGAATTGAATCTGCGCTGATCTGCGTTCATCTGCGTCCCATTTGCCCTGCGGGAGGAAACATGAGCGAGAGATTTGAAACGCTGGTCGGCAATGCCGTTCTGGGAATTGATACGCTGTGGGGCGGCGACGTGATGTGCCCCTCGGGCACCGGCCGGTTCATCGCCGACTCCTGGTTCTCCGACGAGCCGCTGCCGCCGGCCTATACCGTTCCGGCGGCCGCGCGGCTGCGCGAGACCGGCGGCGTGTCGGCAAAGCAGCCCGACCGGGCGGCAATCGAGGCCTACGTCGCCTCGGTGGACGTCCGCGGAGCCATCCGGGGCCTCGCCGAGGAGTCGAAGTGCGCCGGCGGGTTGCGAGGCCAGTACCTGCACGGCCAGGCGCTCTGCTTCGAGGTGATGTGGGACCTGGCCATGGAGATCCTGGGCAAGGGCGAGCCGGTGCCCTACGAACGATGCGTGCGCGCCTGCATCGGGCAGGCGCCCGCGCCCTCGCAGCCGCAGGCCCGGCGCCGGCGCGTGACCGAATTGCTGGCGCGCGCCGGATATCCGTCATCGAGCGGCGCGGAATGGCCGGCGGCCGTCGATGCCTGGCGGCAGGCGCGGCGCGCTCCGCTGGCTTCCGTCCGCGCCCTGAGCGGCGCCTTCATCGCGCAGTTCGACGCCCTGGCCGCCCGGCATCTTGTGCCGCGCCTGCCCGCCGAATTGCGCGCCGTCCCGCGCGCCAACATCGACTTTCTCCCCATCAAGGACGCCTGGTTTTCCGGCTCGATGAACTACCTGGGCCGGGCGCGCCGCGCCGACGGAACGCCCGAGTATGAGGCCACCTACGAAATCAACGCCTCGCTCGAAATCTCGGTGCCGGAATTCGCGCAGTTGATCAGCCACGAGGTCGTTCCCGGCCACGTGACCACGTTCGCCTACCTGCAAGACCTGTATGTGCGGGGCCTGGCCGGCTTCGAAGCCACCGTGCTGACCATGAACACGCGCGCCGCCGCGCTGTTCGAGGGCATCGCCAACAACGCCATCCTGATCGCCCACGGCGTGAACTCGGTCGAGGAGCTGGCGGACGACGACCTGCAGATCGGCGTGCTGCTGGCGCTGTTGCAGGACGACGCCAAGAACCAGGCGTCGTGGCTGACCTGGAAAGAAGGCTGGCCGCAGCCGGAAGTGGCCGCGGTGCTGCGGCGCGATTTCCTGGTGACCGAGGAGCGGGCTCAGAAGCTGTCGGGCCCCTGGGGGCGCCACCCGCTGCTGGGCCGCATGTACCTGCCCGCCTATCGCGCGGGCACCGAGCGCGTCGCCGAGCTTCGCCGCCGCTACCCGCCCGAGCGCATCTTGCCCGCGCTGTACGGCTGCCGGGGCTTGGTGGATATCACGACCATTGCCTCCGTGCTCGAAGGCCCTGCTTCTGAAATAGGTCTACAACGATGAAGGTGGAAGGCGGCAAACGCAGATGCTTGCTGCCTTCTGCCTTCCGCTTTCTGCCTTCGCCATTGTCGAGCTATTTGCGAGACAGCACACTAGGAAGGCCAGCCGTGGCGGCCCACCAGGGGGACAAAGCGGCACTCGTTGACAACGGAGGCAGCCAACTGCCCGGAAACCCTGCGGATCAGGCGCAACTGCTGGTAATCGAGGTTGCCGACGGGGATGACCAACCGGCCGCCCTCGGCAAGCTGCTCTTCCAGGGCGCGGGGGACGGAAGGCGCGGCGGCGGCCACCAGAATGCCGTCGTAGGGCGCGGCGGCGGCATAGCCTTCGGTGCCGTCGCCCTCGATGAGTTCCAGGCGCGAAAGCTCCAGCAGGCCGGCCTCAGCGAGCCGCCCCAGGATCCCCCGCGCCGTATCGACCAATTCGCGTTCCCGCTCGATGGTGTAGACGCGCGCCGCCAGCCGGGCCAGCACAGCCGCCTGGTAGCCCGACCCTGTCCCGATCTCCAACACCTTCTCGTGTCCTCGCAGGCCCAGCGACTCGGTCATGATGGCCACCATGTACGGTTGCGAAATTGTCTGGCCGGCGCCGATAGGCAGGGGCCGGTCGTCATAGGCCTGGTGACGAAACTCGGGAGCTACGAACTCATGGCGGGGCACTTCCAGCATGGCCTGCAGCACGCGCTGGTCGCGGATTCCGCGCCCGCGCAGTTGCCGGCTCACCATCGCGGCCCGCTGCTGGTCGTAGCCTTTCACAGGTGAACCACAGAGCCTGGTGAAACTTCGTGTCCTTAGCGGCTTCGTGGTTAACTCTAAACTATCGGAAGCGCTTTCGCCACCGCAGGTCGATGCCGAACAGGCCGTTGCGGTCGCGGACGGCCAGCACCGACCAGTTCTCGTCCACGCTCCATTCCACCTGGAT
>Ga0315282_10013708_pt1 | contig 12170 bp, 12 predicted proteins | sample YL17G07_20_MG_FD_203693 | JGI IMG/M metagenome (GOLD analysis project Ga0315282, IMG submission 203693) | Sediment microbial communities from Yellowstone Lake, YNP, Wyoming, USA - YL17G07_20 | ecosystem: Environmental > Aquatic > Freshwater > Lake > Sediment | place: USA: Wyoming | collected... | reverse complement strand
GCCAGGTTTGCCAGCTTTATGGTGTATGGGGTATTAAAAACAGCTATGGCCGCCAGCATGAAGGCGTTTTTCGCACCTCTTACCTGATTTCACCGGATGGCAGGATCAAAAAGGTTTTTGAGAACGTCAAACCGGCAGATCATAGTGTAGAGGTATTGGCTGCTTTATAATTTCTAGTTGTTTTCAGGAATAAAATCGTTTGAACAACGTGCAGGAATAGTAAAACCAGGGATTTGATCTCGATTGTTGCACAGAATGCCTAAATTAATCGTGTCCAGGTGCAGCACAATTTTTTCCTGCAATTCATTCCAGATCCTAAAGGTAGCACAAGAATCGCGCCTTGGACAATCAGCTTCACAATCCTGGCATGGGCTAAGCGTAATTGGCCCTTCCAATGCTTCAGCTATCTGTCGGACAGTTATGTTTGCGGCTGGTTGGCTTAATTTAAGTCCGCCTTTTTGTCCGGGTGTTGCTCGAATCAATCCAGACTGCATTAATACGTGCGCAATCTGGTGCAAAAAAGGCAAAGGCATCCCTAATTTTTCTGCCAGTGCTGCTGTCGGTTGAAGTTGACCTTCTGTAACAGCTGCCAACGCAGTCATCAGTTGTATTCCATAATCTAATCTTCGGCTGACTCGGAACATAGTTTCACCTCTAATGAAAATTTGTTACTTATAATAAAATACCGGAAAAACCCAAATGTTGGAAGTGACAGATATCATATCCTTGGGGGGCGAATGTCTCAATTATTGATATTTTTTGTAAAGATTACGATTACCTCCCTAATTTTTAATGACTGGGATATAACAGGTGCAATATAATCAAATAATTCTATGAGTAGGAAAAAATGAAAAGGTCCATTATTGTTCTCTTGTGGGTTATTTCGGTGCTGGTAATGCTTCTAGCAGCTTGTAGTGGGGGTAGTTCAGCCGACAAGCCCGAAGATAAAGTTCCAGACCATTACGTCAATCAAACCAATCCCTTCAATGGAAAAGCGGATGCAGCCGTTGCGGGTAAGACAATTTTCCAGGTAAACTGCGCATCTTGCCACGGGGACAAAGGTTTAGGGGATGGTCCAGCAGGAGCCAACCTCAATCCAAAACCCGCAGATCTGACTGAACCAGCTAAAAATGATTCGGATGGTCAAATTTTATGGCATATTTCCGAAGGTGCAGCTGCCGGCACACCAGGATCTGCTTTGCCCGCCTGGAAAGGCACCTTGACCCAGGATCAGATCTGGCAGGTAATCACCTATCTCCGAACCCTAAAATAAATTAGGTTTTTTTCTATCAATTTTACCTCTGGTCGATGACCAGAGGTTTTTTTTATTGAAGGTGAACTAGAATTTTACCCTGCTCCCACAGTTGTTCGAGGCGGTAATAATCCCGTTGATCAGGTGAAAAAATGTGCAAGACAATATCACCAAAATCGACAACCACCCAACCGCCACTCGCCTGACCTTCTTTATGTCCCCGTAATTCGACTTTTTTCCGGGCTTCATCGATTACTGCATCCGCTAGGCTGTCGATCATACGGTCACTGGAACCAGAACAGATAATGAAGTAATCTGTGAAAGACGCAATTTCGTGAATATCCAGCAGGAGGATATTTTCTCCTTTTTTTTCTTCCAGGGCATTAATTAAAACACGGGCAATTTCTGATGTATTCAGTAGAACCTCCAATCAACAGATTATTCTTTTCGATGGTTACAATAGAATCGATTTTAGCACATTTCAGATAAACTTAGATAATTTAACTACGGAAAGTGGTGTATAAACTGCCCCAGTCGGAAATAGCTCGCTGCGGAAGAGAGTGATCGCATCGACCTTTACCACACCCAAAGTTCCCACCTGAAATGAAAATAGTGTTTCTGATACCTTTTGGATTTCCTGAAAGCTTATGTTTTGCGAAACCCTTCCCAATGTCAGGTGTGGTGAGAATGGGCGGCCTTCCCCTGGGTAGCCCAAAGGCTGGGTGGAAAGATCAATCGCTTTTTGAAGGTCATGCAGGTTCTGTGGGCTTTGAATTCCAACCCAGATGACCCGCGGCTTTCGCAAACTGGGAAAAACGCCAAACTTGCCCACCTGGAATTCAAATTCATTAAAAGAATTTACTTCAGCATTCAGAGCATCTTTCAGTGCCTGTAAATTTCCAGGTTGAACGTTACCCAGGAATTTTAGGGTTAAGTGGATGTCTTTACTGGGTATCCAACGCACTGCTTTAGTCTTTGGATCTTTTAGCTGCTGGATGACCTGGTCTAATGCCCGTTGAATTGGCAAAGGCAGATCGATGGCTATGAAAGCACGAATATCGTTCATTTTTTCCTTTCCAAACTCATTTTATAAATTATAGCCCTATACCTGATGAGATAATTAAACAGATAATCTCGCTTTTTCCCCATAGACTTGACACATCTATACAACATATATATAAGCTCTTATCTTTCTCTATACAGTAAAAAATATTTGTGGTATAAGAAAAACAACCCTGCTGTGCTCGTGATGCCGCACGACCGGTTTTGAGCCAACACTGTTTTTTAGGGTCTCAATATCCGCTACAGCGATGCGTTAGGCTTCGGCCAAGGCTGAGTTGTTGGTGCGGGACCCGTCCTGCGAAAGCAGGTTCAAAACTATGCTGCACACGGCATGGCGGGGGCTTTTTTAAAATTTAGCAGTATTTTTTTCAAGTGACGTGGAGGATTATTGATCTTTTTTTTTCGCCCTGAGCCGCATCAGGGCGGTTCTTTTTTGGGAATATTATCTTTTCTATCTTGAGGGTATTCAATTTATGACCATCGATTTTGATTTGGTACCGAACCGCCGGCAGACTGAAAGCGCGAAGTGGCTGCACTACGATCAGGATGTGTTGCCGATGTGGGTGGCCGATATGGATTTTCGATCACCCGAACCTGTCATTCAAGCTTTGCGAGACAGGATCGAGCATGGAATTTTTGGTTATCCTGAGGAGTCCCCAGAATTAAGACAGGCGATTATCGAACGGTTGTTGAACCGCTATGGATGGAAAGTTGAACCCGATGATATCGTTTTTTTACCGGGCGTGGTAACTGGTTTTAACGTGGCTTGCCATGCTATCTCAGTTCCTGGTGCAAGCGTATTAATGCAAACACCAGTCTATCCGCCTATACTTAAGGCGCCAAATAATTCGGGGCTTATGCGCCAAGAGATGGCATTATCCCGCCAAAATAACGGCAGGTATGAGATCGATTTTGACGCATTTGAAAAAGTCATCACGCCGCAGACCCGTTTGTTCCTGCTTTGCAACCCGCACAATCCGGTCGGCAGGGTATTCACCCAGGATGAACTGCAAAAGATGGCAGAAATATGTCAGCGCCATGAGATATTAATTTGTTCAGATGAAATCCATTGTGAACTGGTTTTTTCTAAATATTCCCACTTCCCAATAGCGGCAATAGACGAACAAATCAGCCGACAAACCATCACCTTGATGGCGCCCAGCAAGACTTTTAATATCGCCGGATTAAATTGTTCTTTTGCTATCATTCAAAATCCTGACCTTCGCAGCCAGTATCAAAAAGCACGTAAAGGCTTAGTCGGTGGAGTGAACCTGCTTGGCCTAGTCGCAGCCCTTGCTGCATACCAGCATGGACAGACCTGGCTGGACGAGCTGATCGTTTACCTTGAAGCGAATCGTAATTTCGTTTATGATTTTGTAAGACAGGAACTACCAGGAATTTCGATGGGACTTCCAGAAGCAACTTACCTGGCATGGTTGGACTGCCGCCAGCTTGCTCTCAAGGAAAAACCATGCAATTTTTTTATAGACCACGCCAGAGTGGCATGCAATGATGGTGAAGAATTCGGGCCGGGTGGGCAGGGATTTGTAAGGTTGAATTTTGGCTGCCCACGCTCCATGCTTCAAGAAGCATTAGTGAAAATGAAAACTGCTCTATTAACTTATGGAAATAAACAATAGCTCCCAACAGGCTAAAAAACCAGGTCAGTTTCTAAAAATAGTCAGGGGAACATCGGGCTGTTTTGTCTTGCTCTGTTTTGGCCTGATTTGCCTGTATTTCTTATTATATGGATTGGGCGGGTTTCTAATCGTTGCCGATCCATTACAGTCCGCCGATGCAATGGTCGTTTTAAGCGGTGACATGGGCCGCATGTCAGAAACTGCCGCTTTATTCAAAGACAATTTTGCCCGGGTGCTGATCCTGACAGAAACTGACCAACCTTTCACAGGATCAGATGCGCCGGAAACCAATTCTACACTTGCCAAGCGCCTGCAGGCACAGCAAGAAGGCATCCCTGCCGATGCTATCCTGGTCACCCGCGTAAAATCCAACAGTACGTTGGACGAAGCGCGGGTTGTCCTCGCTCTCCTACAGGAGAAAGGATTCTCATCGTGTATCGTTGTCACAGACCCATTTCACTCACGTCGCACCCGCATGATTTTCCACGATGCCTTTGATGGGTCTGGGATCAAGGTTATCATCCGGCCTGTGCGTGATTCTTGGTACCGCTCCTCTTCGTGGTGGTTAAGTCAAGAAGGTTGGCAAGCCACCGCCAGTGAATATCTGAAATATGTAGCCTATTTGCTGGGAATTAAAGGTGGATAGAAAAGGTAGATTCATCGACCCTGTCTGAGTGCAGCGAAAAGAATATTCCGCAATCACGTTATAATAAACGGGTGGAAACAGAAGACCGCATCCCACTGGTCATTGGGATTATCATGCCGTTTATTTTCGCGCTGCTATTCAGCCTGGCACCCCGTTCCTGGGATATAGAAAAAGCGCTGGCGAGCGCCCGGGTATCAATTGAAGCCCACCAGCCCGCGTTGGCTGCCGGTTCCTTCAGGCAGGTCATAAACTTGGAACCCTGGAGGAATGACTTGTGGGAACAGATTGCTGATTTAGAGCTCTCAGCGGGAAAAACTGAAGACGCGATTAATGCCTTTCAACAATCCATCAGGGCAAGAAAATTATCACCGGCTGGTTGGCTGGCACTCGGCGCAGCCTATAAAACACTCGACAATCCGTCTATGGCGATTACTACCTGGCAAACCCTGGTTCAATCCGGCAATGCAACCGACCAGGTTTACGACCAGTTGGCACAATTGCAGTGGCAGTCTGGTAAGGTTGACGATGCAGTTTCAACGTACCAATCCTGGCTGAAATTCCAGCCTGATAACCCGCGGGCGGCTTTCAATCTGGGTTTGCTAATGATAATTGCCCAACCCAAGACAGCTTCTGACTACCTTATGATGGCAGCCAGCCGGGATAAAAGCCTGGCGCCACAGGTTGAGGCACTCCAACGCCCGATACAAGTAGCCAGCGCCATTGGCCAGGATGAAACATATCGTCTGGTTTTGACTGGCCGCAGCCTGGGGAATTTAGGATATTGGGATCTTGCTTACCAGGCATTTTTAAAATCGACCACATTAAACCCAAAATATGCTGAAGCGTGGGCCTTCATGGGGGAAGCCCTACAACATAATGGGAAAGATGGTTTGCAAGATCTTGTTTTGGCGAAAGAACTTGATCCCCAATCGATTCTTGTACAGGCTCTATTAGGTTTATATTGGCGCAGGCAAGGGCATCCTGAAAAAGCCCTTGTCCTTTTAGATGCAATTGTTACAGAAGAACCAGATCAGGCCATCTGGCAAGTCGAGATGGGAAATGTGCTGGCAGAAATGGGAGACCTGGATTCAGCGCTGGCTCATTTCCAGCATGCCGTAGCATTAGAGCCGGGTAGCTCTCCCTACTGGCAGTCCCTGGCCCTATTCAGCATATCAAGAGGCATCCAACCCGAAACAGTCGGATTAAATGCTGCCCGCCAGGCTGTATTGCTAACCCCCAATGATCCCGCTGCTTTGGATACGATGGGCTCTGTCTTTTACTCACTCAGCGATATGCAGGGTGCTGAACGGTTTTTTCTCCGCTCCCTGGCCGAAAATAGCCAGTATGCCCCTTCCCATCTCCACCTGGGACAGGTATATTTGCAGACCAATCAGTTAAGCCTGGCATATTCTCATCTAACGCAGGCAGCAAGCTTGGCCGGGAAGAATACTGAAACAGACGAAATTGCTCAACGTCTTTTAAAGCAGTACTTTGGAGCCGGATCATAAGGGAGGAAATTATGAAGAAAATAATCTGGCCATTCTCCATCTTCATTTTAATCTTATGCAGCTCCTGCAACTTATTTTCTTTAGTATGGACAAGTCCGGCTTCCTCGAAACCAGGAACGGTTCTATATAAAGATGATTTTTCAAAGCCCTCATCCGGTTGGGAGACTTTTTCAGATGAGAACAGTTCATTGATCGCTTATCAGTCAAATGGCTTGCGGATCGTGGTAAACCAATCTCAAACAGATCTATGGACCCGACCAGGCAAAAAGTTTGCTGATTCCTGGCAAGAGGTTGATGCCATCAAATTGGGCGGCCCAGATAATAATCATTTTGGGTTAATTTGTCGTTACCAGGACCAAAACAATTTTTATGCTTTCCTGGTAAGCAGTGATGGATATAGTGGTTTGGTAAAAATGAAAGGTGGCAAAATGACCATCCTTGGCAGCGGTTCTTTGGAATATAATCAATCCATCCACCAGGGGCAGGCTCTTAACCGTCTACGGGCAGGCTGCATTGGTCCAATCCTGATCTTATTAGTGAATGGCGAGAAAATATTGGCGCGCCAGGACAGCGATTTTGGCGCTGGCGAAATTGGCTTGATAGCTGGAAGTTATGAGAAACCAGGTGTGGATATTTATTTTGATAACTTTGTGGTCTATAAACCTTAAACCTGAATTAATAACCTGTCCGATATTTACTGGTATTGCTTCTATGAATGTGAACAGCGAAACTGCACACTCACAATAAAGTGAAACCTTTCGAATGTTCAAACAGACGCTGATTTATGAGAAGATATTGGTATGAAAATATTCCTGGACACAATTGGCTGCCGGTTGAACCAGAGTGAAATTGAAAAAATGGCCGGCCAGTTTCGGGCTGCCGGTCATGTGCTGGTTGACAACCCCTCAGAAGCTGATTTAGTTGTGGTAAACACCTGTGCCGTCACAACAGAGGCAGCCTCAGATTCGCGTCAAAAAATCCGGCAGGCCAGCCGTGCCGGCGCGCCCAGGGTTGTAGTTACGGGTTGTTGGGCCACTTTAGAGCCAGAAGCTGCTGCAGCCATGCCGTCTGTAACCCAAGTATTCACCAACCCACAAAAAGAACGCCTGGTTTCAGAACTGCTGGGTATCCCAGAAGAAAATTTCGACCTGGAACCAATTGCCCGCCGCCCACTACCAGGATCACATAAACGGACCCGCGCCTTTATCAAAGCCCAGGAAGGTTGCAACAATTTTTGCACATTCTGTATCACGCGCCTGGTGCGTGGCGAGGCACGCAGTATGCCAGTGGATGCAGTGCTAAAAGACGTTCATTCTGCTATGGCAGGCGGCGCCCTTGAAATTGTATTGACCGGTGTGCACCTGGGAGCCTGGGGAAAGGATTTTACTCCACCCAGTCAAATTACCAGGTTGGTCCGCAGCATCCTGGCAGAAACGGATGTACCACGCTTGCGACTATCTTCGATTGAACCATGGGACCTGGATGCCGACTTTTTTGCCCTGTGGCAGAATCCTCGCGTATGCCAGCACCTGCACCTCCCACTGCAATCTGGCTGTGATGCCACTCTGCAGAGAATGGGACGTAAGACCACACAGGCGTCATACGCGGCGCTGGTAAAGATGGCCAGGTTAGCCGCAGCCGATATTGCCATAACAACCGACATAATCGTAGGATTTCCCGGCGAGACCGAAGCCGAATTCATGGAAAGCTTTTCATTTATCCAAAAGATAGCATTCGCAGGCGGCCACGTATTCCATTTTTCACCCAGGCCCGGCACACCAGCCGCTCGCTTGCCTGACCAGGTGTCGAGGGATGCAGCAAAACAACGCAGCGTTGTCCTGCGGTCAGCCCTTTCGGAGTCTGCACATTTTTATCGCAAGCCATTCCTGGGCTTTGTTCGACAGGTGCTGTGGGAAGTATCCGAGTATTTGGATTCCGGAAATTGGCACCTGGAGGGGCTTACGGATAATTATCTACGGGTCAGTCTGACTGCACCAGGTGACCTTTGGAACAAGATCAGCCCGGTTCGATTAACTGGACTCACCTCCGATGGTTTTGCCGGTAAGCTGGCGGATTCATGACTACGCTACTCGTCACAAACCCAGTTGTGGAATGATATTTTTCAATACACGGGCTGAATCCAGCAGGCCCTTCATTTCTGCCTCATTCAGTTTCAGCTTAATTACACGTTCGACCCCATCTCGATCGACCACACTCGGCAGGCTCAAGCACACATCGCTGATCCCATAATAATCTGTGAGAAAGCTGGAAATTGAGAGGACTGTGTTCTGGTCACGCAAAATAGCTTCCACAATGCGCAGCAACCCGGCTCCGATAGCATAATAAGTAGCACCCTTACGTTCAATGATCTGGTAAGCCGCATCGCGTGTTTTTGTGAAGATCTCCTCCAGGGTCTGGTCAGTGCAGCCTAACCCATTAGCCTGGCAAAAGTCTTGCAGCCGCATTCCGGCGATGTTGGCCAGCGACCAGACCGGAACTTCGCTGTCGCCATGCTCACCGATAATAAAAGCATGTACACTACGCGGATCGATATCATAGTGTTGAGACAACAAGTAGCGGAAGCGCGCTGTATCCAGGATGGTCCCCGAACCGATGACGTGCTCGGGCGGCAAACCGGACAGCTTCAGGGTTACATAAGTGAGGATATCCACCGGGTTAGTCGCTACCAGAATAATGCCTTGCGGATTATTCATGGCGATGGCTGGCACGATCTGGCGGAATATATTTGTATTGCGCTGAACCAGGTCCAGTCTGGTTTCACCGGGTCGTTGAGCACTGCCTGCCGTGATCACAGTCACAACAGCTCCGGCACAGTCTTCATAACTGCCTGCCCAAATTTTTGCTGGGCTGGCGAGGGGTACTGCGTGGTTTAAATCCATCGCTTCTCCTTCAGCTTTTGCCTGGTTGGCATCGATCAATACAATTTCTGAAGCCAGACCGCTTAGCATAAGCGCATAAGCAAAAGTTGCGCCGACATTTCCCGCTCCAACAATCGCTACCCGAGAAGGATGGTGAATTCCATGGGTCATATAGAACAACCTCCTATTTTCTAGATAAGCGCATCATACCATAACGAAAGTTGAAAAGCGACTCCATGGGGTCTTCCAGAACGAACCCATAATAGCTATGTTTTTATAAAGATTAAAATATCTTGTTTTCTTAACATAAATCAAAGGTAAAATAAAAATACGTGCTCATATAAAAATGGTATGAAAAAGTAAAAAGAATTAAAATTTTTTTTTGCGAGGCATAAATGACAAAGTCTCTCCTCTTCCGTCCCGCTGACCTCAAAGATTACATCATACGTTTTTTTACGCGGCTGGATGTGTCCGCGCCTGATGCTGAAATCTGTGCCAATATTTTATTGACTGCTGATCTGCGTGGGGTTGACTCACATGGCATTATTCGCCTGGATACCTATTACGGCAGCCGCCTTCGTAAGGGATTGATAAACCCGGCCTCTCCCGTCAATGTGATCCATGAGACCATGACAACCCTGGCGTTGGATGGCGGCAGCGGCCTGGGGCAGGTTGTGTCTTATCACGCTATGCAGCGGTGCATTGATAAAGCGCGCCAATCGGGTGTGGCCATGGTCACCATGCGCAACAGCAATCATTATGGCATCGCTGGTTATTATGCCATGCTGGCGCTCGAACAAGATATGATCGGCATCAGTTTCACTAATTCACAGCCGCTGGTGGCACCCACCTATGGGAGCGCCGCTATGCTCGGTACTAATCCAATCGCGGTGGCGGTGCCAAGCGGTAAAGAGCGCCCTTACGTGCTGGATATGGCCACCAGTATCGTTCCAATCGGGCGGGTTACGGTTTATCAGAAAGCCGGCAAGGAGATTCCTATGGGATGGGGGATTGACCATGATGGGCAGGTGACCAGCGATCCAACCGCAGTGCTGGAAGGCGGCGCGCTGATGCCCCTGGGTGGGATTGACATCATGCGCGGTTACAAAGGTTATGGGTTGGCGCTGTTGGTCGATATTTTCTCTGGGGTCCTGTCCGGGGCGGCTTTTGGCGGCAATGTAGGTCATCCAGGTCAAAACTTACCGGCCAATGTAGGTCACTTTTTCGCCGCGATTCGCATCGATTCCTTTCGCCCAATCGACGATTTTAAACAAAGTATGGATACCCTGCTCGAAATGATGAAAAATTCTCCCAAAGCCTTCGGACAGGAGCGCATTTATATCCACGGCGAAAAGGAATTCGAGCTCGCAGAAAAGAATGCCAGGGAAGGAATTCCCCTATTGATCACGGTAGTTGAATCATTGAAAGAATCTGGTCACAAGATAGGCGTTGAATTCGACCTGACCTCGGTAGGAGAAAAAGAGGTCTAACGCTGCAACAGGATACATACCTCATCTGGATCTAAATGCAGCAGCCCAGAGCGGAGTTCCGTGCTCAGCCTGCCTCGGTTCGAAAGCAGAACTTTCCAATTGGCGTGCGCCAACTGCGAACCAATCGCCAGGCGGTTAGGTCGGTTGACAAAGTTCAAGGCAACCAAAATGGTCTGCTGGTTGGTCTTGCGCAGATAACCTAATAAAGTACGGGGTTCAAAATTCAATGGTAAGAAAAGACCTTCGCGTAATGCCGGGTATTCTTTACGCAGGTTGATCAGGCGGCGATAGAAGTTGAACAATGAGTCAGGATCGGAACGCTGGGCTGCTACATTTCTCCACGAAGAATCGAGATGAGCAGGCAACCATGGCTCAACCTGGCTGAAGCCGGCAAAAGTTGTATCATCCCATTGCATGGGACCCCGACAGCCATCTCGTCCTCGATAAACCAGCCAATATTTTTTCCCGGGTGGATCTTTTATCTTTTCTCTTGGCAACCTCAGATTGCGCATGCCAATTTCCTCACCATAATACATGAAGGGTGTGCCGCGCAGGGTCATCAACAAGGCTGCAGCTACTTTTGCACGGCTGTCGTCTTCTCCCCGCCTGTATCGGCTGGCAGAACGGACATTATCGTGATTATTTAAAACCCAGGTCGGCCAGGCCTCAGGTGAAAGGGCAGCCTCCCAGCGTTGGATAGCCTTAAGGAAGAGGCGCGGCCACCAGAAATAATTGAAAAAACTAAAATTAAAAGTCCCATGCAGGTACCGTGGACCGCAGTAACTGGCTGCCTTTTCGGCAGTATCTAAAAAAGTCTCACCCACCGCATAACGTTCCGAATAGGAATCCAACATGGCGCGGATCTCGCTGAGCAGCGGGAGCAAATCCGGTTGATCAGTATCATAAATATGTTGTTGCCGTTCGAAACCCCGGATACCAAGTTTCACAGGATTATCAGGTAAGTCGGGATGCTTAAAATAGGCATTGAAGACATCCAGTCGGAAACCATCTACTCCCCGCTCCAGCCAGAAACGATACACATCCAGCATGGCCTGTCTTACAGCCGGGTTGTGCCAGTTCAAATCAGGTTGTCTTTTATCGAACATGTGAAAATAATACTGCCCCAGTTTTGGATCGAACTCCCACCCTCTTCCCCCGAAAATCGAATACCAATTGTTCGGCGGCTTGCCGCCTGGACGCGGGTCACGCCACAGGTACCAGTCGTGATAAGGGTTATCCCGGCTGGAGCGTGATTGGATGAACCAGGGGTGCTGGTCAGAGGTGTGGTTCATCACCAGGTCCAAAATCAGCCGAATGCCCTTTTCATGAGCTGACTTGACCAGCAAGTCAAAGTCCTCCATCGTGCCATACCGTGGGTCAATGCCGGTATAATTGCTCACATCATAACCAAAGTCAGCATCTGGCGATGGGTAGATAGGCGAAAGCCATATGGCATCTACTCCCAGTTCTACCAGGTAATCCAGGTGTGAGATGATCCCAATCAGGTCGCCGAAACCATCCTGGTTACTGTCAGCAAACGAGCGCGGATAAATTTGGTAAATCACCCCATCACGCCACCACAATTTTTGTTTTTCCATGCAGGCTCCAATTCTTTATAATTCAAGTGATTATACCGAAAAACCTTGCATCTCCAGAAAGATTGTGCTAGAATTCTACGTTGTCGGAATCGTTA
>Ga0315282_10013707_pt1 | contig 12170 bp, 8 predicted proteins | sample YL17G07_20_MG_FD_203693 | JGI IMG/M metagenome (GOLD analysis project Ga0315282, IMG submission 203693) | Sediment microbial communities from Yellowstone Lake, YNP, Wyoming, USA - YL17G07_20 | ecosystem: Environmental > Aquatic > Freshwater > Lake > Sediment | place: USA: Wyoming | collected... | reverse complement strand
CCAAGCTTTAGCATTCAGCCATCAGCAGTCAGCCCTCAGCATTCAGAATTCATAATTCAGAATATTCATCTTCAGCCTTCTGCCTACTGCTTACTGCTTCCGGCCCTCTCGCCGCCTTTACTCGGGCCAGTGCCCACTCGCAAGTAAGGGCGAATTGCTTTCCATTTTTTGGGACCGATGCCACGGATGGCGAGCAGGTCTTCGACGCGGCGGAAAGGTCCGTGCTTCTCGCGGTAAGCAACGATCTGGCCAGCCAACTTTGGGCCGACTCCCGGCAGGGCAGCAAAATCCTCCACTGACGCCTGATTGATGTCAAGCACCCCCGCTGGCGCCTGCTTCAGCCTGCGCGGCGGCTGCTTTGCCTCCTCCCCCGCCCGCGGCGATGCGCAGAGGACAAGCATCACCAAAGGAATAGCAAGCCACTTCATGCCGCCAGCACCTTCCGCAATTTACCGCCGTCGCTCTGCCCGGCCAACTTCAGCATGGGACGGAGCAGCGCGTTGTAGGTCGAAACGAAATCAGGAGCGAATCGCCGCAGGGCCGCCAGGTGCTTACGGATGGTCACCCAGTCACGCCGGACCACCGGACCCGTTAAAGCTCGCCGGCCCCCCAAGGCGGCAAAGTTCTTCGCCGTTTCAGCCACAAACTGGGCGAGCATGGGCCGGGCGATGCGCGCCGGTACGCCGACCTCTTTCAATAGGCCCGCCGCACGCTCCATAAGCGCCACGACCGCGGGACACGTGAGGGAGGCGGCAAGATGATACAGATCCTTCCGCGCCGGGCGAATGGGAAAGACGATGCCTTGCAACAACTTAGCCCATCGCATCGCCACCTGCCGAGCCTTCCGGTCGCCTTCCAGGCTCCAGTAGGTTCCCCTCAGCGCCCGGACTCCTGCCGCTGGATTGGGAACCGTCTGAAAGGGATGCAGGGAGGCTACCGCGGCACCACGCCGGCGGAGCGGCGCGAGTACCGCTGCCGGCACTGAACCGCAGGTGTGCAGAACCACCTTGCCCGACCAGTCTTTTCGCAAGCGGCTCAAATGCTGCGCCACCTGCGGCAGAGCCGTGTCCGTGGTGGTCAACAACACGACCGGGGCGTCTGTAAATTCAGCATCATTCAAAGTAACCGGCCGGCCTGCGCCAATAAACTCAACGGCCTTCTTCGCCGCCGCCAGCCGCCGCGCGGCTACGAACAACACCGGCACCCCCGCCCGCCGCAGCAACCTGCCCAGCGCCTGCCCCACCCGCCCCGGACCAACGATGGACAGCCCCTCTCGCTTGTTGTAGTTCACCTTTGTCACACAGCTTGGAAGTTGACTACCTATTCCTCGTAAGCGAAATCGACCAGACCATCGCGATAGTTGAGAGTCAACGTAAAGTATTGCAGTATCGAATGGCCAAGTATTCCTGAAACCTCGGTCCCCATTCTCTTGCTCAGGGGCCTGAGGTCGAACGCAGGCAGGCCGATATTCTCCTGACGGAAATGCGCGAACTGGAGAACGAGGCGATACGCCTCGTAGACATCCTTGACCCGCCCGGAGAGTCCGGTCACACCCCTGCCGCCCTTGCGAAGGTCTGTTACTTCCTTCGCCACAAGGTTGGAGATAAGATTCTCCGTTGAGCCCGTGTCAATCAGGAAGTAACAGTCCACCTTGTCATTGACCCTTGTTTCAATCAAGAGATGAGTGCCGACCTTCCCGATTGGGGTGAAATCCCGCATCTCCGGAGGAATGATTCGATCGTGGTCGAAGCGGTTCTGCTCGTCCTCCTGCGCCTCTCTTGGGAGTGGGGGCAGCGGCGACAGATCCATCGTCTGACGCCGATAACTGAGCGCTATCCGAAAACGCGCGAACAGATCTGGTCCTACCAAACCGTCTCTGTCCGCCACGATCTTCCGTTCAGATACGTCGACAATGCACTCCCTGAATTCGAGGTCTCCTATCTTGATCGAGTCGGCCCAAGCGAAATGTGCGGCCCTTTTCCCTTCGTCTCCGACTCCCGTGACCTGGGTGGTAGCCAGCGGTCGCAGACCGAATCGCTTCGCGACGTTCGGATGGATGAGAATGCCGCTCGCACCGGTATCGAGGAGCAGCTTGACCGGCTTGCCGCCGTTGAAGCTCACACCAAGGAGAAGCCCGTTGATGATCTGGGGAACGGGCCGCGAGACAGTCAGCTTGACTGATCCGGCACGAGGCGGACCCTGCAGGATCCAGGTCTTCTTATCCCCTATTGCCTTGAGCAACTCGAGGGATGATTTGATACTCTCGACCACGTCCGGGTCTTCGTTAGTGGCCAGCCCCAGGTATTCAGTCAGGGCTTGAACTCGCTCCGGGCGCTTCAGGGTACTTGCCCACCACCGCAGCACCTCGGGATCCTTGGGATCAAGCTCATGCGCTTTGATGAAGTTCTGCTTGGCGCTTTTGTAATTACTTTCAGTCGCCAGAACCCTGCCCAATCCCAAATACGCTCGAGCTAGGTTACTATCCCCTCGCAGGGCCCGTACAAAAGCCGTCTTTGCCTCGTCAAAGCGGGCTTGCCGAAAATAGACATCACCCAGCACGGCGCGGAGGCTCGGGCTGTCGGGTGCGACATCGAAACCTTTGGCACAAACCCGCTCGGCCTCCACCGCGTTGTCCTGTTTCAGCAATGTGCGTGCCAGACCGACATAGGCAGAGACTTGTTTAGGATTGTCTGTGAGGACCTTGCGGTAGGCGCTCGCAGCCTCGCTGAACTGTCCTTGACGGAAGCGCTGGTCAGCGTCGGCCAGTGACTCATCGGAAACTTGGGCAAGGACGACCAAACTTTCCGCGAAAACCCATACCAATGCGACCCCGCAGAGACGGGCCAGTGACAATAGCCACCGCTTACCTCCGTCTCCTGGTATGGATGCGAGGTTGCCGTTATTCTGCATCGCTGCCGCCATTTCGGCAGGAGCTACTGTTTCTTGCCCCCGAATTTCGATTACCGCAACAACAACTCAGAAGACTGAACCATACCTCGTTCGAGTGCCACGGACGCCAAACACTAGGTCGAGCGGGCCATGACGCCTTTCTCCCGCAGCGACTTGATGCGGTCGCGCAACTGGGCGGCCTTCTCGAACTCAAATTGCTTGGCGGCCTCGCGCATCTGCTTTTCGAGGCTGCGCACCAGGGCCTCGAGCTGGTCCGGCGAGCCCAATTCCTCCGGTTCAGCCTCGAGCGGAACCGTAACATAATCCGCCTCGACGATGGAAGCCAGCGCCATATCGACCGGCTTGATAATCGTTTCGGGCGTGATGCCATTCTCCTCGTTGAAGCGCATCTGCTTGGCGCGGCGGCGGTTAGTCTCGGAGATAGCCGCCTGCATGGATTCGGTCATGGCGTCCGCGTAGAGGATGGCCTTGCCATGCAGGTTGCGCGCCGCCCGGCCCATGGTCTGAATGAGCGCACCCGCCGAGCGGAGGTAGCCTTCCTTGTCGGCATCGAGAATCGCCACCAGCGACACCTCCGGCAGGTCCAGCCCCTCGCGCAGCAGATTGATGCCGATCAGCACGTCGAACTCGCCGCGGCGGAGGTCGCGCAGAATCTTCACTCGCTCGATCGTCTCAATCTCCGAATGCAGGTAGCGGCAGCGCACGCCCACTTCGGAGTAGTACTGGGCCAGGTCTTCCGCCATGCGCTTGGTGAGGGTTGTTACCAACACCCGCTCCCCCGCCTCGGCCCGTTGACGGATTGCGTTAAGCAGATTGTCGATCTGATGACGGGTGGTACGCACTTCAACCTCAGGGTCGATCAAGCCTGTGGGCCGAATGATTTGCTCGGTCACCTCCCCACCGACCCGGGTCAACTCGTAAGGCCCGGGCGTGGCCGAAACATAAATGACCTGCCCGACCCGGTGCTCGAACTCCTCGAAACTCAGCGGCCGGTTGTCGAGCGCCGAGGGCAGCCGGAACCCGAAATCAACCAGTGTCTGTTTGCGGGAGCGGTCACCATGATACATTCCCCGGAGCTGCGGCACCGTCTGGTGGCTCTCATCGATGATCATCAACGCGTCGTGAGGAAGGTAATCCAGCAGCGTCGGGGGCGGCTCGCCCGGCAGCCGCCCGGAAAGATGCCGGGAGTAATTCTCGATGCCGTGGCAGTAGCCGATCTCTTTCATCATCTCGAGGTCGAACATCGTCCGCTGTTGAATGCGCTGCGCTTCCACCAACTTGCCCTGCTTCTCCAGTTCCGGTCGCCACCATTCCAGTTCGTGGAGAATGTGTGTGATGGCATCGTCTTTCTGTTCCTGGGGCAGCACGTAGTGGCTGCGGGGATAAATCGGCAGCCGCTGGTAAGTCTGCCTGACCTGACCGAACAAGGGGTCAATCTGGCTAAGTGCCTCGACCTGATCGCCCCACATCTCAATCCGGTAGGCATGGTCTTCGTAGGTCGGGAAGATTTCAATCACGTCGCCCCGTACCCGAAACGTGCCGCGGCGGAAGTCCACATCGTTACGCTCATATTGGATCTCGACCAGCCGCCTGAGGACGTCCTGCCGCGTGACGTGTTGTCCCTGTTCGAGCAGCAATAACATTCCGTAATAGGCTTCGGGCGACCCCAGGCCGTAAATGCAACTCACACTGGCAACGATCAAGCAGTCTCGTCGCTCAAAAAGCGAGCGGGTGGCAGACATCCGCAGCTTGTCCAGGTCTTCGTTGATCGTGGCTTCTTTTTCAATGTAAATGTCGCCCGCCGGCAGATACGCTTCCGGCTGGTAGTAATCGTAATAGCTGACGAAGTATTCGACGGCGTTTCCCGGAAAGAAGGCGCGGAACTCGTGGTAGAGCTGAGCCGCAAGTGTCTTATTATGTGCAAGAACCAACGTTGGGCGGTCAACTGCCTCCACCACTTTGGCAATGGTGAAGGTCTTACCTGACCCCGTCACTCCGAGCAGGACTTGGTGTTGCTTGCCCTCCTGAACGCCGCGGATTAGTTCCTCCACGGCCGTCACTTGATCCCCGCGCGGTTGGTAGTTCGCGACGAGTCTGAAACTCATGTTCTCCCCGGCCGGTTATCGTCACCGTCGCTGCCTGCAATTATAACCTGCCCGCAGTCCGAAGACTTCGCCGAATCTTGAAAGGCTGGATCGGCCGCCGTTCGGACGGTTTGCTCACCCGGCCGCGAACCTGGACAGATGGTCTACGAGAATCTTCATTGGCGTTGGCGAAATATCTCGGGGAAGTTTTCAACAGAACTGTTGAAAACTCTGTGGAAAAGCGCCCCCGCCATTACGCTAAGGGTACGAAGATTAAAGGCTCGTTACTCTTTGCACCAATGAAAGTGCAATCGAGTTGGCAATCGCGGAAGTCCCTATTGATAGGTGCATGTCTGGAATCTCACTTGCAAAGAAAGTCCACGCCGAAAGACCAAACCTCCGATGACGCACGGCGCATGACATTCAGCAATGTCACATGCGGAACAAGCGGACCAACCGTGATCTCTGCGGAGCTCGTCATCGTGCGCGGGCTGGCTTTCACCCAAGCGCAATCGGTATCATCCTATGCAAAGCGAGGGCTCCAGTTCCCCGCCAGGCGCTTCGCTTGGCATGCCCTTGTCAACTTTCTACTGATGGCTATCGAGTCAGTGAATTAACACTCGGCGGCGTTTACAGGGAACCCGTCACAGGACCGGCTGAGGTTTTCTCAACTTCACCTCGAAGAGCTGGTTGTCCTGTTCCAGTTCGAGTTCCTTGCCGTAGCTTTGATGATTGTCCGCGGTGACAAAGAGATGGAAACTCCCCTTGGGGATGTTGGTAAAAGTGTAGCGGCCCTGGTTGTTCGTCTTGGCGCTGTAAGTGGTGAGCTTGGAGCGCTTAAACCTCCGCACCCCTCCCGGCATCCGAAATTGCAATGTAAGCCGGGCCTGAAAGATGGGCTTGTCGTCTTCGACGCTCTTCACCAGAATATTGAGGTTCGTGTACTCGACCCCTTCCCCACCCCACAGCATGGGAAGGAAAAGGAAGAGCCCAATAATTCCCACCGACCCCGCAATGTATTCCCTTTTGCCAAGAATCCGAGCCATTAAAGCAGCCCTCCCTTGAGATTTCCGCAAGCGGGATTCAATACTCCTCTCCATCCTCATCAGTCCCCATTATAACCAAGACCGGTGACACTCACCACACCCGAAGAGCTCCACCATTGAAATCCCGCCGTCATTGCGTTGTGCCAGCCATTCCCCGTCGCGCCCCGCGCCGCCGATGGAGAGGTCGTTGCTCGCCGTCCGTTCCTGACGTTACGGCCTTTCGAGCCGGGTGCCAAACCGCTCGACAAAGCGCGGATCGTGCGCCCCATCACCTCCGTCTCGGGCAGGGGCGGGCTGCCCGATAAGGGGCATGGGGAAAGACCGTGTGCCGGCGGGACGGCGTTACCTCGGCCCGCGGCGGGAAGCGCGCCTTTGCCAGATGACGATCCTCGAAGAGCCCAACGGGAAGGCCATAAGAGGCCTTCCGCTACCAAAACAAGACGCCAATCTTTGCCAACCACTGTTCACTCGGCAAGCATCTAATATCGAAAGTGCTGGTCGATCAGGGCCAGGGAATGTAGAATTGAGGTTTTTGGAGCTATTGCGCTTGGTTATTCGTTGCGAGCCATCCACGGGAACTTGGCGTGCCGGGTTGCCAGTCTTGGGCCTCACGGCCGTGCTCACCTTCTTTCTCTTTATGCCGCTCTGGGCCAGCCCGCAAACTCAAGAAATCAAGGGGGAAGTCGTCGATCCCCAGAACAACCCTATTGCCGGCGCCCGGTGTACGCTTACCGGACGCGCCCTGCCGGAGCGCGGGCTTTCCGTCCAGACGGGCGAGCAGGGGGGATTCTCCTTTCGCGGCCTCTTGCCCGGCGCCTACGACCTGACCTGTGCAGCCATGGAACACGAGCCGGTGCTGCAAAGGGACCTGGTGGTGACTGAAGCGGGAGCGCCTTTCGTGCAGGTGGTGCTACCGCCGACGGTTGTTGTCCGAGAAAAAGTCGAGGTCCACGCTCAGGGCACCACAGTCTCCACCCAGAGCAGCGCGCCGGTGGCCACGTTGAGCGCCCATCAGCTCCAAACGCTTCCGTTAACCCAACAGAAATTCCTCGCCGCGCTGCCGCTGATTCCGGGGGTGATACGCACCCCCGATGGCAGGATCAACATCAAGGGGGCCGTCGAGAACCAAGGCATGTTGTTAGTGGACTCTGCCGAAACCGTGGATCCGGTCTCGGGCAGCTTTTCCATTGATGTTCCGTTTGATGCCGTCGCCTCCATCGACGTGCTCAAGACCGCCTACCCGGCCGAATACGGGCGCTTTTCCGGCGGCCTGACCACCGTGCAATCCAAGCCGCCCGCTCAGCAATGGGACTTCGAACTGAACGATTTTGTGCCCACTCTGCGCGTGAAGAACGGCAACATCGTCGGCATTGCCGACGACGCGCCCCGCCTCAGCTTCACCGGGCCGCTCCTCAAGAATAAGCTAAGTTTCTCGGAGTCATTCACTTACAGTCTGGTGAAGCAGCCGGTACGGGGTCTGCCCTGGCCGCGCAACGAGACGAAGTCCGAGGGTTTCACTTCGTTCACCAACTTCCAGTACATCGTTTCGCCCAGTCACTTGCTCACGGCCAATGTGAACGTGTTCCCGCTGCGACGCCAGTTTGCCGACATCAATTCGCTCGTCCCGCAAACGGCCTCCTCCGACTACGGCCAGCACGGTTATTCCGTTAGTGTGATTGATCGCTACCTGTTTGCCTCCGGCGGCGTCTTGACCGCGCTGGCTAAATACACGGAATTCGACAGCTATGCCCGCGGCCAGGGGGCAGCGCCGATGATCATTACCCCCAATGGCAGGGGCGGCAACTTCTTCAACGCCTGGGACCGCGCCAGTCACCAGCAGGAACTGCTGCTGAGCTATCAGTTACCTCGCAAGACTTGGCACGGCCAACACGACCTGAAGATAGGCGGGAACTTTGTCTATCGCAACTACCAGGGAAACAGCCTGTCGCGGTCCGTGTCGCTGTTACGGGCAGACGGGTCCGTGGCCTCTCGAACCGACTTCTCCGGCCCGGCGGCCCTCAAGGCGGACGACACCGAGGTGGCCGCCTACGCGCAGGACCACTGGGCGCTCAACGATCAACTGGCCCTCGATGTCGGGGTCCGCTATTCCGGCCAGACGGTGGGCGAAGCCATGGCCATCGCCCCGCGCGGGGGCTTCGTCTATTCCCCCGATCGGCGGGGCAAAACGATCCTCCGCGGTGGCGTGGGCATCTTCTACGACCGCGTGCCCCTGCTCGCGGGAGACTTCCAGAACAATCCCATCCGCACCGTGTCGTTCTTTGATACGTCGGGGAACCTGCTCGGGCCCCCCCTCACCTACCGCAACGCCTACGAGAAGATCGACAGGAAGAACAGGCACATCATCCCCAGTCCCAATCATCTTGCCAGTACGCCCTACAACTTGACTTGGAACTTCGAGGTGGCGCGCGAGATCCGGCCTAACGTGATCGCGCGCTTGAGTTATCTCTCCAGCCGCACCTACGACCTCTTCGTGATCAATCCCCTCTTCAATCCGCCGGACGACGCGGTGCTCCTGCTCACCAATACCGGGCAATCGCGTTACCATGAACTCGAGTTCACCGTGCGCGTCCATTCTGGTGAGCACGCCGACATGAATTTCTCTTACGTGTACAGCAAGGCCCGCGGCGATCTCAATACGCTAGCTTCGTTGTACGTACCGTTCGAGCAGCCGGTCATCCGCCCCAACTTTTACGCTAACCTGCCCGCCAATGTCCCCCACCGCTTCGTGGCCTGGGGACGTTTCCGCGCCCCCTGGCAGGTCACGATCAGCCCGGTGGTTGATGTCCATCAGGGCTTCCCTTACTCCGCTATCGATGTGCTGCAGAATTACGTGGAGAATCCCAACACGCGCCGGTTCCCCACTTTTTTCTCCATCGATCTGAAGCTCACCAAGGACTTTCGCGCGTCGTTCATCCCCTGGCTGAAGAAGCATAAGCTCCGCGGCGCGATCCAGATCTTCAATATCACGAACCATGCCAACTACCGCGACGTCTTCAACAACGTTGCCTCCCCGTATTTCGGCAACTTCGCCGGCATCCAGCATCGCTTCTACGGCCTGTCGCTCGACGTTGTCTATTAGACTTGACTCAGGCGAGTGCCTGCCGACTTTGTCGGACGGGCCGCGCGGCCTGGGGGATATTCTGGTTGGACGTGCCGGTCCCTCTGGGCACGGGGCCCGCGCGATCAGCCCATTCGGGGACATTCCTTCCGATGACAAGACACAATGGCCGGTCTAGGCGGAAGGGACCCGGGGTAGAGATGCAGCTCACGACGCGGTCGGAGGCGCCGGCTTTTCGGGAAGCTTTTCGGCCGTTGCCAGCAGGCCATTCAGCAAGACATCCAGGGCGGTGAGCAGACGGACGTCCCCGGACTGAATCACGTAATTGGCCATGCGCAGCAGTTGCAGTTGCCGGCGGGTGTAACCCTCGACTCGCCCGCGCGACTTGCGCCCGCCCCCGCTGCGGAGCAATTCCATAATGCAACGCCCCGAAGCGGTGATGGCACACGTCTGCTTCTCATCTCTGGGTTGCTCTTCGAAAAGCTCGCTGACGGGTATGGCGAGGGCCTCGGCGATCCGCCGCAAGGTCTTGGGCCGAGGTTCGAGCCGGCGGTTCTCGATGCGGGAAAGGTAGGAACTGGCGAGGCCGCACCGTTGGCTCAGTTGTCGTTGGCTCAGGCCCCGCTGGTTCCGGATCTGCAACAGTCGACTGCCGATGCTCAAGATTGACCTCCCGGGTGCTTCCCAGCGCGGAACTATTTTAACATATATGTAAAAAAACGAACCGCAGGGGCAAAAGCCTTGACAAATCTGTACAGAGGAATAATCTCTTCATACAGCGGACTTCGCGACGCCGTACAGGCGGGCAGGGCGAGCGTGTGGGAAGGTTGCTTCAGCCCGTACTCAGGGGTTGGATACCCCGTGCAAGAGCGCACGGATCCGCCCGGCGCGAGACACGCCAGGAGGACCGATAAACGGAATCGTACAGCGCCACGCTTCCTGGGTAAAGCGTGCCACCGGCCCATAGGCCCGGTCGCGGGCGATTCCGACAACAAGATTAGGTGACGGCTCCGCAAGCCGTGAGTCGCCGCCAGCAAGCCCACCGACCCGTCCGGGACCTATAATAACAACCCCACAATCCTGCCTGATAAGCCCTGAGCCGGACGGGTCTGTCTTAGGGTTGCTCAAGCTGAACGCGCCTCCACAGAAACGTCGTCAGAATTGCTCTTGCCTTTCTGTCGCCGCACCGGGAGAGTGGGAAGCAAACGTCTTGATCATGCACCCTCTCCTGCGAGGAGAGCGCGTCCCGCCGTGGCGGGACGGGTGGAGGGTTTCGTGGCTGCGGGCCTGACGTGCCCTGGACAGGGCGGGAAAAGGCCTGTCGATCCAGGATCGCTACTTGCATGAGTGGGTGCTAGAATGCGGTCGAACGCACTGGCCGGGGATTCTGTTGGCCACTCGCACAGGCTATTGTGATGGAACTCTGCTTCGCAGCCGATCGCATGCTGGGACGACTGGCCCGGATGCTGCGCCTGCTGGGTTACGACACGCTTTATTCACCCACCTTCACGCCCACCCAGTTGCAGGAGATCGCTCGCCAGGGGGACCGCATCGTGCTCACGCGCGGTGACGCCCGGAAGCGCTTCCCCTCCCTTCCCAACGTGTACAGCGTAAAGAGCGAGGACCCTCCGGAACAATTCCGAGACGTTGTCGAGCACTTCTGCCTGGATACCCGCGCCGGGCTCTGGACCCGCTGCACGCTCTGTAATGCCCTCATCGAGCCAGTGCCAAGGCAACGGGTCGAGGGCGCCCTCGAGCCCAAAATCTTGCAGCTCTACCAGGAATTCTTCCGCTGCACCGGCTGCGGCCACATTTACTGGCGCGGGTCGCATGTGGACAGGATTACAAGGAATCTGGACCGGATGTTGGGGCCAACGGGGAACGAATAGTGGCACGTAGGGGAACGCCTTGAGGTCCCTTGGGTACGCTTTGCCGTAGCACGGCCGTCTCGGCCGTGCCTCCTCAGCGCCTGCTCCCACAGGCGGGACGCCCGTCCTACGTGAGCCGTCCCCAACCGATTCGGGAACATCACAGAACGATGTCCGCGCCAGCCACGGAAGTATGCTCCCGCACTCCATAGGGCCAAGCTTCAAAGCACCGGCGGTTCATGGTAGCGGAACGGGGGCACGAAATGGTGACGAAACCAATCGGCGGTCCGGGCGACACCGGCGCGGAAGGCGACCTTTGGCTGCCAGTTCAGGCCCTGGGCGGCTTTACGAACGTCCAGGTAGATATGGTCAACCTCGCCGGGCCGTTTGGGTGCGTAGTGCGGCTCGAAAGGAGGGACTCCCAGGGCATCACGGACGGCAAGGAAGACTTCGTAGTCCGTGGTGGCCACGCCGGTGGCGATATTAAAGATCTCTCCTTCACCGTACTTCAGGGCCTGCAGATTGGCGCGCGCCACATCGGAAACCTCGACGTAGTCCCGCGTCTTCTTCCCGTCGCCGTAAATGGTCGGCGTAATTCTCTGAAGCATCTGCTCGCAGAAGATGGCCACTACGCCGGCTTCTCCCTTGGAACTCTGGCGCGGGCCATAGACGTTCCCATATCGCAGCACCACAAACGGCAGGCCGTAAAGCACCCTGGCATTTTCCAGGTAATGCTCGAAAGTGTGCTTGGAGATTCCGTAAGGCGCGAGCGGTTCCACCGGCGTCGCTTCGTCGGCGGGAAGCTCCTTGGGTTCGCCATAGATGGCGCCGCCGGTGGAAGCGTACACAAACCGCTGGACCTTAAACTTGACTGCCAGTTGGAGCAGATGAATTGAACCCAGGATGTTGCATTCCGCATCAAAGATGGGATCCCGCACCGAATGCCGGACATCAATCTGCGCGGCGTGGTGGTTAACCAAGTCGGGCTTCTCGCGCGCGAAGACCTCCGCGAGCACGTCCCGGTCGCGAATATCCAACTGGTAGAAAGGCACCTCACGCGGCAGGTTGGCCCGCGAACCCCGCGAAAGGTCATCCACCCCCACGACCTCCAACCCGGCCGCCAGGTAGGCGTCGGCTACATGCGAACCGATGAAACCTGCTCCACCGGTAATCAAAGCCTTCA
>Ga0315282_10013706_pt1 | contig 12170 bp, 10 predicted proteins | sample YL17G07_20_MG_FD_203693 | JGI IMG/M metagenome (GOLD analysis project Ga0315282, IMG submission 203693) | Sediment microbial communities from Yellowstone Lake, YNP, Wyoming, USA - YL17G07_20 | ecosystem: Environmental > Aquatic > Freshwater > Lake > Sediment | place: USA: Wyoming | collected... | reverse complement strand
GACAACTGTCGCCAGGGAGATCGCAAGTACTCCGGCAATGATGCGTTTCATACTTGTTCCTTCGGATTGGCTCGTTCTCTTAAGGAGTGCGTTGGGAGGTGGTCATGGAGTGTCTGAAGGCCGCTCAGATACTCCGAGCAGCCACAGTGCTACCCGCAAAGTTACACGACTTTTTGAGAATGTCAATCCGGTAAAAAGTTGACATCCCCCTATGGCGTTGTTACCGAGAATCCAGGAAAAGCGCAATACCGGAAACTCGGTATTTTTCAAAATGAGATTTTGAGGGAAAAAATGGGGTGCGATTGAGGAAAACCTCAGCAAAACAAAAAATCCCCACCGATCTTCGTCGATGAGGATTCTTCTTTAGAACGTGTAGCGGGGGCGCTGCACACGATTGCAACTTTGGGATGATTCCGGAAGAATTGCTCTGTGTGCCCGTTTTGGAGCAACTGAGATAACTCAGTTAGCCTCTTTCACTGCCGACTCTCGCGGAGAGGCCTTCTTGCAGAACCGGTCCTGAACGCCAGTCCGCCGTGCTTTCTGGCGGAAGTCGCATCCCTTTTTGATTTGACGAATCAAAGAAAGGGACGAGCCGAGGCACGGGCGTCGGCTACTTGTGCCGCACTTGAATTGCCGTTCCGGATTAAGGGGCGACATCGGTTGCGATGGTTTTCTTACCTGGCGCAGGATCTCGTCGAAAAAAATGAATTCAAGAACGAAACTTTTGCTTGACACGAAAGTATACCCTTAGTACATTGAACTGCGGAACCGAATTGGTCGGTTCCTCTCACACTATGACCAACACAAGAGAAATCATCGTCAGTGTGTCACAGAAGCTCTTTGCTCGGTTCGGACTGGGCAAGACCACCGTCGAGGAAATCGCGAAGCTTGCGCACATTGGAAAAGGTACAATCTATCATCACTTCAAATCCAAAGAGCAGATTTTCGCGGAGATAATCGATAAGGAATTCGGATTCCTGCAGCGCAAGATTGACGAAGCAGTACGCGTTGCAGAGACGCCTCAAGAGAAATTGCGCGCATTTGTGCTCACCAGAATGCGCTATTTGAGAGAAGCGGTGAACTATTACGGTGCTCTGAAGGATGACTATCTCAAGCACTATTCATTCATTGAAAAAACCCGAAAAGAGAGTTTTCAGACTGAACTCAATGTCGTGCGAGCTATCTTGGACGAAGGTACCAAATCAGAAGTCTTCGCAATCGATGATCCAGGTCTGGTCGCATATGCGATCATTATCGCACTGAAAGGCCTGGAATATCCCTGGACAATTGAAGCATCCGTGTCCGACATCGACAAGGACGCGAACACATTAGTCGATCTGTTATTCAAAGGAATTGAACGGCGATAACATTTTTTTTGTCTTGTAAATCGACCAAAAAACCACAATAGTCGGTTTAGTTTCAGCAGATAAGGAGATGTACTAGTGAAGAATCTTGCCTCTTTCGTTCTCAAACACAGGATCAATATCATCGTTGGCACCATCCTCCTGACGGTGTTCTTCGCCGTTCAACTGACCAATCTCAAAGTCAATAGCGACATCCTAAGCTACTTACCGAAAGATGATCCGGCAGTTGTACTCTTCAATAAGGTTGGAGATGAATTTGGTGGCAACTCTCTTGCACTCGTTGCGGTAGAAAACAACAATACCTTTTCTAGAGATGCGCTTAGACATGTCCACCAGTTAACCGAGCGGTTCAAGACCTTGGATGGCGTCTCATCGCTCACAAGCTTAACTGATGTCCTCGATATCAAAAAGATACCAGAAACGGAAGGCGGTGGTATTGAGGTAGGGAAGTTGATGGACCCAAACACCCTCCCTTCAACTGAGGAACAGCTTAAGGATCTGAAAGCATACACGTTGTCAAAGGATCTATACAATGCGCGCCTGGTCTCTTCAGATGGGACGGTAAGTCTGATCATCTGCAGGATTAGAGAAAGTGCTGACAAAGTGCAAGTCGCACGTGAGCTCAAAGAGATAGTGCAGTCTGCCAATCTTCCAGAGAAATTTTACTTCGGCGGTATTCCGTTCCAATTGCTTGATGTCTCCAGCATAATATCAAAAGATCTAAAGCTACTTGTTCCGCTTGTATCACTTCTCCTATTCATTACTCTCTTCGTGAGTTTCGGCCATCTCCGCGGCGCTATAATTCCTCTACTTTCAGTAGCAATCAGCACAACATGGACTCTTGGGCTGATGAGCCTTTTCAATGTTCCGCTCACTGTGATTTCGGATCTTATCCCTGTTATCTTGATCGCTGTGGGAAGTGCGTCGAGCATACATATCATCAGCAAGTACGATGAGAATGCTGCTCGATACGGTAACACAGGTGAAGAAGCAACGGAAGCTTTTTCAGAGGTTGGTATAAGAGTGATTCTCGCCGCCGCTACTATTGTCTTCGGTTTTACTTCGTTTATTTTCGGTTCTTACCTGACAATGATTCGTGAGTTCGGTATATATACAGCCTTAGGAGTGTTTTTCTCCCTTGTTGTGTCAACGATGCTCGTCCCCTCTGTTCTGTCTCTTATAAGCGTACGTGATAAACGAAAGGATTTGCAGCCGTACAATGGAAAGAAAACACTGGTTGTTCGCCTGATGGATCGATTAGGTGGTTTTGTTTTGAAGAACGAAAAGCTGATAGTTCTTAGCAGCATTGTTCTTATCATGCTTGGAGGGTTGGGGCTGCCGAAGATTGAAAGAAAGGTAAATATGGTGGATTACTTCAAGCCCGAAACCAACGTGCGGATGACCGAAGAAATAATGCAGAAGAAGCTCGGCGGCTCATTGCCGGTTCAGATTTTCGTTGATGGAGATGTACAGAATCCCTTCGTTCTGAAAGAAATGAGGTTATGCGAAAAGTATCTGCAATCCATAAACGATGTTCACAATCCGCAATCCATAGCCGACTTGATTGCGGAAATGAACGGCGTCATGACGAATGACAAAATCGTTCCCGATTCGAAAGACAAAGTGACCAATCTATGGTTTCTCCTCGAAGGCCAGGATATACTTCCGCAGCTTGTTAACGATGAGAAAACGGAAGGCCTCATCCAGGCTACCGTGAGTACAGTAGATACGAAAACGATGCGTGGCATTGTTGAAGCGGTGGACAACTACATTGCGCAGATGGACACAAGTCTGGTCGTTGTTGACCTCAATCGGCTTCCCGAACGGGCGAAGGCGGGTGTGTACAAGTACCGGGTCAGAAGAATCGCATCTGCTATCGAGTGGGACGCGCAAAGAAGAAATCATCAGCTTGTCGTCAGTAAAGATAGCATAGAGAAGCATCTCTTAGGCCAGGCTGTTTCGCCTGAATCAGGTTCAGATCCTGCCGGTGGAACTGACGTATCTTCTATAGTCGAGGTCGTAACGCGTGATTTTCCGGAGTCACTGAGAAATGACAATAACTTCGTCAATGACGTCCGCAATGACATAGCAGAGCTCCATCAGACCTTCGTGGCAATTCCTCAAAGGGACTATGAGAATCTGGCATTGCCTGAGAAGACCTCCCCCGAGCGTGTGTCATTCCATTTTTCTGCAACCGGCATGCCACTAATCTACCAGCATCTTGACGATAGCCTCCTATCGAGCCAGATACAGAGTTTCATCTTATCACTCATTCTCATTTTTATCCTGCTGGCAGTTCAGCTACGCTCGCTCGTCGGCGGAATAATTGGATTGGCACCAATAGTCCTTACCATTTTCGTGACCTTTGGTATCATGGGATTTGCCAACATTCCTCTTGATGTTGCCACAGTGCTTGTTGCAAGCATAGCACTCGGCATCGGCATCGACTATTCGATTCATTTCACTATCAGATTTAAAACGTACTTCCGCGGTTCGACCACAGCGCTGGAGGCTCTAGACAGCACTCTGGAGACAACCGGAAGAGCAATCATCACAAACATGCTCGCGGTGACAATGGGATTCTTAACACTGCTTTTTGCAGAACTCGTTCCTTTGCAAAGATTTGGAATCCTTGTCGCCATTACGATGATCGGGAGCGGGCTTGGCTCACTTACATTCTTACCGGCCTTGATTCTTTTGTCAAGAACAAGATCCTTCGGTGATTTTTCAAGGTTCGTGGACAAGGTAAGAAACGGGATTACCAGGAATTCAAAATAAAGAATATGAGACACCGTCATCGGAGAAAAAACACGTTAAATGCGACTGTAATTGTCGCTGCAACATTATTGTGCTCCAGCTGGAATGCGGTCGCCCAGAATAAACCGGAAACAACTGAAGTGCGGAATGATTTTGCGCAGAACGCCGATTTTCTCCAGGTTGGGGAACAACTAACGTACGAAGTGAGCTGGTGGTTCGTCAAATTAGGGACGATTCGCACAAAAGTATTGAGTCAGCAAGGCGGCGGAGGTGATAGACACTATTCTGCGATCGCATATATCGACTCATATTCGGGAATTCCGTTTGCCAATCTGCACGCAATCTTTGAGACAACGATGGATAAAGAGTGCTTCTCAGATTCGTTTGTAGCGAGAGAACAAGATGGCGCCAAGTGGAAAATCACACGATACCGTTTCGATAGGATGCGTAACAAGCTTTTTGTAGAGAATGGTACCGCTGAGAGTGAAGTCAGCAACAATGTGCGAATCGAGAAGATCGATACGATAGGAATTGAGAGCAAAAGTCAAGACGGCCTGTCGCTTCTCTTCTTTGCGCGAGCGAATGTCAAAAGCGGAAAGCAATATGACGTGCCAACAATAATTCAGAGTTCAAAGGGCAACACAATTCTGAACTTCCATGGGAATCATACAAATGTCGAAATCGATGCAGCACAATATCCAGTCGACGTAATTGAGTTTAACGGCGAGGCTAGGTTCACCGGCGTCTTTGGGCTGAGTGGACCTTTTCAGGGCTGGTTCAGCAATGATGCCGCACAGATACCCGTGAAAGCGAAAATGAAAGTAATTCTTGGCTCGGTGACAATTGAATTGAAGCGGTGGGAACGCGCTGGATGGAGCCCCCCGTCGTACATACCAAAGTGAGAACGCGATAACATTCACCACTTAAAGGAGATCCACGCTATGGCAACACATCGGTCCATTCTCAAGGGATTGTTCATTCCGGTCATTCTCGGCACGATCACAGCCTCGACGGCAAATGCTCAGCAACCCAACGCGGCCGAGATTCTCGCAAAATGCGAGTCGGTCATCAATGCGCCGAAGGATCAGGATATGCAAGCCAAGATTGTTCTGATTGACAGGAAGGGAGGGCAGAAGGAGCGCTTGATGTCGGTACTGCAAAAAGGGGATGACACGCGTCTTGTGAGGTTCCTTTCGCCAGCTGACCAGAAAGGGATCGGGTTCCTTGGACTCCCCAACGACGTTCAATACCTATACCTGCCCGCGTTCAAAAAGGTGCGCCGTATCGCTTCACATGTGAAGAACCAGAAGTTTGCAGGCACTGATTTCACGTATGATGACATGGCAACCCTGAAGTGGTCAGCAGACTACACTCCGACCTTTCTTGAAGGCACCAACGAACATTTCGTGCTCGAATTGTCGCCAAAGGAAGGGACGAACAAAGACTATGGCAAGCTCAAAGCTTGGGTGCGGAAAGACAATTTCTATCCCGTGAAATTCGAATACTACGATAAGAGCGGGAAGCTATGGAAAATCATGGAACGGCGGGACATTGAAAAAATCGGTTCTTACTGGGTCTCAAAACAAGTCGAAATGAAAGACATCAAAGATGAACACGCCACGAAAATGACCCTCAGCGATATCAAATTGGACACTGGGATTCCAGATAACATGTTCACGGAGAGAAACTTGGAGAAAGATTGACCGGACTTGCTCCTTTGCCAAATCACACCGCTGGTATAGTCGGTATTGGAGCTTATCTCCCCGAGAGGATCTTGACTAATGTCGACTTAGGCAGAATCGTAGACACAACAGACGAATGGATCACGGCACGGACTGGAATCAAGCAAAGACACATTGCCGATCCTGATGAGGCGACGTCTGATCTCGCCGCAAAGGCTGCAACAAAGGCGCTGCGGAGTGCCACCATTGGCGCAGAGGCGATAGACATGATTCTTGTCGCAACCTTCACACCGGATGCGATGATGCCCTCCACCGCATCGCAGGTCCAGAAACAAATAGGAGCCGTCAATGCTGCAGTGCTTGATATCGAAGCAGCATGTTCCGGATTCGTCTACGGTTTGGTGATCGCTCAGCAGTTCATCGAAACCGGTTCTATGAAGAACATCCTTGTTATCGGGGCCGATACGGTGACCCGATATCTCGACTGGAAAGACAGAACTACCTGCGTGTTGTTTGGCGATGGAGCCGGCGCGGCTGTGGTCTCACGAACAGAGTGCGGATCAAGACTTCTAGGTTACCATCTCGGTGCTGACGGAGCGGCACCGAAAGAATGGCTGACGCTCATAGGCAGTGGATCTGCAGGCCGTCTGGCAGGCGTGCAGAGGCAAATGGAAACCCATCTCATAATGAATGGAAAAGCAATATTCAAGTTTGGTGTTGAGATTCTTCCAAGGCTTATTACGACAGTCCTTCAGAAATCGCATTTGGACCTGGATGAGATTGATTTGATAATTCCTCATCAAGCAAACAAGCGTATCATCGAATCCGCTGCCGAGAGATTGGGGCTGCCGACAGAGATGTTCTACATGAACATTGACCTCCGCGCAAACACTTCCGCAGCATCTATTCCAATTGCGATGGTCGATGCATGTAGCGAAGGTAGGTTGAGACAAGGGGATATGCTGCTGTTGGCTGGATTTGGCGGTGGGCTGACCTGGGGAGGAATGGCTCTTGAGTTCTAAGCACAATTTCAACGTGAACTATGGAGCAATTTGAAATGATATCAGAAAGAGCGAGTGCAATTGTATGCGCATTCAATGAAGAAAAGACTATAAGCGGCGTGCTCGAGAATCTCCTAAAAAACCCAATCATTGACGAAATAATTGTAATCAATGATGGTTCGACTGACGCCACTCAAGCTGTCATTCGGGCATTCTCGCGAAGTCCACAAATCCGGCTAATTGAGTTTTACGACAATAGAGGAAAAGGAACTGCGATGGCAGAGGGCGTCATCAATGCCCGCAATCGCATTCTCGTTTTTATTGACGCCGATCTTCTAAACTTCGAAGACCGATATGTTGAACAGCTCGTACAACCCCTAGTCTCTGGACTCGCCGATATGGTAATTGGTCATCCAACGGAGAATACTGTAGATGATAAGTTCAATCCATTCAAGCCGTTGTCGGGTGAACGCGCGCTATTCAGGGATGACATACTTCCTTTGGTAGAGAATATGCGAGGGTCACGCTTCGGTGTCGAGACCCTGATAAACCTGTCTTACCAGTCGAGGAAGATGCGAGTGTTGTACGTACCTCTCTGGGGACTCATCCATCCGATAAAATTACAGAAGCATTCGTTCAACAGAGCAACCCGTGAGTATTGTGCGGCCGCAAATCAAATCCTCCGCGCAGTGATTGTGAATTATTCGCTGGTTGCGGTGATTGTCCAAAACCTGTTTAGGAGATAGAAGGAATTCAATGAGACCGAAAGTGGCGGTAGTATTGGGCGGAGGAGGTGCGCGCGGGTTAGCGCATATCGGTGTATTGAAGGCACTAGAACGGGAAGGCGTTCCGGTAGACCTTATAGTTGGCACGAGTATGGGTGCGTTTGTCGGGGGCTTCTATGCGGCTGGAGTCAGTGTTCGGGAGATGGAGGAGCTTGCAGGAATTGTCGATCGAACCTTTGTGGCGAAAATGCTTTCACCAACCTTATCCTCCTCGGGTTTTGTGGACGGGGATCGAATCAGAGAATACCTGAAAGCATCCATCGGCGAGCTGAATATCGAACAATTGAAGATCCCATTCGCGGCCGTCGCCACTGATTTTGAAACCGGTGAAGAGGTCGTTCTTGACAGTGGACCCGTAGTTGAGGCGATCATGGCGAGCATCGCGATCCCAGCACTCTTCAAGCCGGTGTTGCGTCAGAATCGCTTTTTGATCGACGGAGGGTTCGTTAATCCCTTGCCTGTGAGCATTGCGCATCAACGCGGAGCAGATGTCATCATCGCTGTCAACGTTGCACGAAACCCATCGAGACGAACACCCACGAATGTAAGAAGGGAACAAGATCAAGGTTTCAGATTAGTGAGAACGGTTTCGCTGCTCCGCAATCGAATGTGGCAGCAAACCTGGGCAAGGGTCACCTCGAGTGACAAAGCCAGAAGGACAGTTGTCGACATGAGTCCAAAAGATAGCGTCACGAAAGACCCGTTGTCCCCCTCAATGCTGAAGTCAATGATGCAATCAATGTCAATTATGGAAAACAGTCTCATCGCCCAGCATCTGAAAAACAACAAACCGGATGCTCTCATTACCCCAGCGGTAGATGGAATTGAATTGTTGGCGTTCCATAGGGCCAAGGACTTGATTAAGCTTGGTGAAGAGTCGGCGTTACAATCATTGAGGTTGATTGCCACAAGATTTTAGAAAGGGAACACCCATGACTAAAGGAGCCGTTGAACTCGCATTCGAGACCCCTTATAGGCAACTACTGGCCCGTGCAATCAGAGTACCGCCCTTGAGGAAAGGCCTATTCTTTACCCTCGATTGGGCTTTGCGGAAACATTACAGAGGAAACCAAGACAACCGCCCGCTCAAGGTACAAGACGATAAGTCGGTGATGGTCTCTGCGCTTCTCCACTCGTTGGAAAAAGGGCTCTCAGAGGGCAGACTCTCTCCTCATGTATTCTTGAAAGGCCTACACTCCTTCAGCAATTACTACACAAAGCGACCGGGGAAGCGCACTCATTTCAATGAGCACTTCGGTGTTGAACCGCCGGGATTTCTCACACTGAGCCCAAACGGTTCTTGCAATCTGAGCTGCAGCGGATGCTACGCAAACAGTTCTGACCGCACGCGAAACAAGTTAGATTATGGTACTATTTCAAGAGTTCTGCGCGAACAGAAACAGTTCTGGGGTTCACACTTTACAGTCATTTCTGGGGGGGAGCCACTGCTATGGAGAAGTGATGGGAAATCAATACTCGATTTGGCCTATGAACACAAGAATACATACTTCCTCGTATACACCAACGGAACAATGATAAGTCATTCCGTCGCACGGACTTTGGCGAGGCTTGGAAATGTTTCCCCTGCCATCTCTGTGGAGGGATTCGAACAAGAGACGGATGCTCGCAGGGGCAAGGGAGTATTCAAGCGGGTGCTTCAAGCCTTCCAGAATTTGCGCAATGCGCGCGTGCCGTTTGGAATCTCGGTGACCGCTACCAGATATAACGCCGAGTTAATTATGAGTGAGGACTTCTTGGATTACTACCTTAACAAAGAGGGTGCGTTCTATTGCTGGGTTTTCCAGTACATGCCTATCGGGAGGGCGGCAAATCTCGATTCTGTTGTCACTCCCGAACAACGACTTTCTTTGTACAAAAAGACCTGGATGTTCATCAGAGAAAAGAAAATGTTCATTGCTGATTTTTGGAATTGCGGGACTACGAGCAACGGATGTATTTCAGCAGGGCTTCCAGGTGGATATCTCTACATCGACTGGAACGGGAATGTCATGCCATGCGTGTTCAACCCGTTTTACGTCGACAACATCCACGAAGTCTACGCTCGAGGAGGAACAATCAACGACGTTCTCTTTTCGAGATTTTTTGGGGGCATCAGAGATTGGCAGAACCGATATGCGTACACCGAACCTGCGCATCAAATGGGAAATATTCTTGCCCCCTGCCCAATTCGAGACCATTTCAGGGTGATGCAAGAACTTGTTTCCAATTCTGGCGCTCGAGCATCTGAGGAACAGGCAGGCCAGCCCATGCTGGAAGATAACGACTTCAAGGAGGGCCTCGTTGCCTATGGAACGCGTGTCACCGAACTGACAAGTGACATTTGGCAACGCGGATACTTAGAACCAGAGCGTCAAAGAAACATTCACAACCAGTGACCTGGTGCTCTATAAAGACATCATCCGGCTGAACAGATGGTCACTCTACTTGCCATTGGCTTTGTCCTCGGCGCAGTGATTTCGATACCACTTGGTGCTCTGGGCGCTTTTATGATCAATCGCACGATTCGCGACGGACTTTGGGCTGGATTGTCAGTTGGTTTGTGGTCAGCCGCTGCGAACGCATTTTGCTGTGGCATCTCGCTCGGAGGTCTCTCGCTCATGACAGATATCCCCTTGATCCGGGTTTCGGCGCAGGGGGCTGGTCTTGCGTTTCTGATTTTTGTCGGTGCTCGCTATCTCTTTTCCTCTCACGAGCAACAGAACTCTTTCCGAAACATTGATCTTGAAGCGAGGGTAAACAGAAACAAACCGTGGAACTTACAGCTGCAGAATCTCATCATCGTCGTTGTGTACACTGTCGTCAATCCGACTTCTCTCGCTTTCTGGGCGAACATGGCAAGCTTACTCCATTCGTCCATTCTACGTTCAGCCGGGATTAATGAATTCCTCGCATTCAGCGGAGGTGTCGGAATTGGTTCTGCGTTTAGTCAATATGTCTCATTGATCTTGGTGCGCGAGGCGGAACAGAAATTTGCCTCCACCCGAACCACTATTCGACGAGCCAGCATAATCATCTTTCTTGCTACGAATGGGTACTTCAGTTATTCCTTGGCAAGAGAAATTGTCAATCTAATCTAGTAGGAGTAACAACATGACCCGAAAATCTCTCGTGGTATTCATCCTATCCGTGGCCCTCTTCTCAGAATCCAGATCTCAAGTTGAAATCGGGGGATACATCAAGACCGACAACCGATTTCGGATTCAAGAAAGCAATTCTTACACGTGGAATGAAAACACATTGGACATCCAGCTTAAAGCAAATCCATCCGCCAAAATTCGACTCTACTCTGAAGCACGCCTGCGAGGGTTCGGATTTCCCTCCGTAACTACCAGTGCAGACCTGCAGAGATCACAGAAAGATCAGGTTCAACCTTGGGGAGTTGAATTCTATGAAGCATATGTAAGCCTTTCTGATTTCTTGGTTGAAAGACTTGATGTCCGAATCGGACGGCAACGTATGGCTTGGGGAACGGCCGATAAACTTAATCCGACTGACAATTTGAATCCAAAAGACCTAGAGGATCTCTTTGATTTTGGGAAGCATCTTGGCACAAACGCCATAAAGGCCTCTTACTATCTTGGTGATTACACCTTGACCGGCGTCTTCGTACCCGTTTTTACGCCGGCCGTTTTCCCACGATCTGATTGGGCTAGTGCCTTCGCACAACCGATGGCCCTCCCCGCAGGGATGACAATTCGCTCGCTTGATGATCACGTTTCGCTCCCACAAAACAATTTCAAACAGAGTTCTATGGTCGCCTTGAAGTTCGCAACCAAAGTACTCAACTATGATCTCTCTCTTAGCTATTTCAGAGGCAGGGACGATCTTCCACTCGTGACTGCGGTTACAATCTCCCCCGTTGACGCGCTCGGGACTGTTGACATAGCATCAGAGCTTTCCTATCCGAGACTACAGGTCATTGGCGCTGACTTCGCTGGACAACTATTGAACGTTGGCATTTGGGGCGAGGGCGCATTGATTATTCCACAGAAATACGACATGGTCACTACCATCGGCGCACAGCACCAAACTGAAGTCGCGCTAGATCGTGTGCCGTACTTCAAGTGCACGATTGGTGGTGATTACACGTTCAAGAGTGGACTCTATGTCAACGCACAATATGTTCACGGCTTATTCCACGAGCGCGGCTCTCAGAATCTCGAGGATTATCTGGTATTTGCTTTGCGTCAGAGTTTTCTGGATGAAGTGTTGAAACTCACCTACATGGCCGGTTTGGTAGAGGTGAAAACACTGCAAGACATTAAGAACAACATCGCTTTCGCCCTTGGGCCTGAATTGGCATACTATCCCATGGATAACGCGGAAATGGTTCTCGGAACGTACATCATCGATGGCAAGAATTCAACAACATTTGGCAGGGTGAAGAACAACGACGAGGTCTACATCAAGGTTAAGTACAGCTTCTGAGTTTCTTGGGATTGTTTCAGCGTTAGTTGAAGTTTGGAGTTGAAAATAAAGAAGGCGATAGGTATTCTGGGTGCATAATTGCTCAAATTATTCACCAACAGAAAGGGCCTATCGCCATGAACAGGATCAAAG
>Ga0315282_10013705_pt1 | contig 12171 bp, 14 predicted proteins | sample YL17G07_20_MG_FD_203693 | JGI IMG/M metagenome (GOLD analysis project Ga0315282, IMG submission 203693) | Sediment microbial communities from Yellowstone Lake, YNP, Wyoming, USA - YL17G07_20 | ecosystem: Environmental > Aquatic > Freshwater > Lake > Sediment | place: USA: Wyoming | collected... | reverse complement strand
ATTCACCATAAGGGTAGTGTAAAGGAAATGCTCATTAAGATGGCGAATGAGGAATTAAAGCATAAAGAGAAAGTGGAATATTTGTATAGTAATACAGCATTTCCCCAGACAGCCGGGGGTTGACAGATTCGGTTTAAATTGTCCCTCCTTTTATATTCAAGGGTATAAATTTAGTAAGATTTTTTTATAATGTGAAAGACCCGGGAGAGGGAATGATATGAAAATGATAAAAACCTTTGCTATATTGTTATTTTTCACAGTACTTATGGCTGCTGGCTATTATTCAATATTTCCAGATGTGTCCAGGCTTAAGAGAGAAAACCCTAAAAAGACATCCTTTATGGAATACCGGGAGAGGGAATGGAGGGAAAAAGGTAAAAAGATAAATATACAAAAGAAGTGGGTCTTCCTTTCAAACATTTCTCCATATCTGGTGAAGGCAGTTATTATTGGGGAGGATGATAAATTCTGGTCCCATCACGGTTTTGATATTGAGGCAATACAAAAAGCCCTTGAAAAAGACCTTCAAAGGAAGACATTCAAATTTGGAGGGAGTACCATAAGCCAGCAGCTTGTGAAGAACCTTTACCTCTCCCCTTCAAAGAATCCAATACGCAAGTTTAAAGAGGTCATTATAACCTGGAGAATAGAAAGGACCCTCTCAAAAAGGAGGATTCTCGAGCTATACCTCAATGTAGTGGAATGGGGAGAGGGTATATTTGGTGCTGAAGCTGCATCTCTTCATTATTATGGTAAACCTGCTTTAGTCCTTAATCCGGAAGAAGCTGCCATGCTTGCATCGGTGCTCCCGAACCCGATTAGATACAGGGTTGATGGAACATCTCGATATGTGCAGAAGCGCGCTAAAATCATCTATGACATAATGGTGAAAAGAGGTATCGTCATACCCGAATATGAGGATGTGATGAAACAACCAGTATATGAGTGAAGACAGAGCCCGCCAGATAAAAAGAATAGTGCTGTGGAAAATTAATGGTTTAAAAATCCTTCGGACTTAAGGTAACGGTTTTTTCAAGACCGCTTGAGCCCCATACAAGTTTATAGGTTTTCTGAGAATTCTTTCAGCAATTCCATAGCCCTTTGTGTTTCGGAGGTCTGCAGACTGCCAAGTCCGCAACTTGTTGTTATAAGCCATTCTATATTTTTAGCCGGTATATTTATTTCGTTCATGTGTTCTGTAAATGTCTTCCATAGTTTTAAAATATCATCAAGAGAGATATCCAGCACCTTTTCGGAAGAAGGTACTATTCCTGGAGATACCCAGCCACCCTTTCCTAAAAACCCTGTCAGGTCTTCTTTAAAGTAAAATATTGTTTCCATAAAATTATAGGCGTCGTAGTTTATAATGTCTGTATCAACGTTAAATAATAAAGACCAGTCTGTATTTCCACAGCAGTGGATACCTCTTTTTGCCTTGAGACCTCCCAATACCTCATTTAAAAGGGAAATCACATCATCCTTAGAAATGGATACATAGGCTGAGCCAAAAGAAACCAGAGAAGGTTCATCAAAAAATATGATGATACCTTTTGAAGGATATAATGCCTCTATTTCAGATATCATCCATTTTGCCTTCATGTGTAAAGTTTTTTTAACGATGTCAAAGAATGGGTAGTTATATATTATCGGTTTACCTTTTTCATCCTTCAAACCGAGCCCCATACTAAAGGGTCCGGTGAGTTGTCCTTTAATATACTTTACATGATCCTTTATTTCATTAAGTCTTTCCAGAAATCTATAGAAACCGGGTGCCGCTCTCGTTGAGATGCTGAAGGCCTCTAAATTTTCATTATAAAAATCCTCATAAAACTGTTCTATCCCTTGAGCCTTTTCTGTATCTACGAATACAGTACCCTTTGTTTCATCGATAACAAGGCAGGGCATAGATTCAAGGAATGTGGTATACATGTTTTCGTTGAGAGACCTCTTTGGCAGCTGTGGCCAGAACGGTATTTCCTTACATGTAGAGAATGTTAAATTTATCGCCTCATCTACTTCTGTAAAAGGAAAGCTCCCTATGCCGGTTATCACCAGGCCTTCACCTCAAAAGTTTAATGTGGAGTTGCTTGAGTTCATAATTTTTGGCAATTCTTAACACACTAAATATATCATGTAAAGAAATTTTGTACCCTGATTTTTTTTAACTGGTTTTTCTTGCGAGAAAATTGTCATTGATGATAAACACAGAAAGTCTGGTTTATGATAATTGTTGTTGATATTATCAAACATTGTTTTATAATATTTATATTGGCTTTAAGTGTTAAATATTAAAAAAATATTGAGGAGGTTACTATGAGTATTAAAAAACAATATATTAAAGGCAAAGATTTATGTAAAGTCACGTTTACTTTGCCTAAAGAGGCGGTTAAATCTGCAAAAATGGTTTATATTGTTGGGGAATTTAATGACTGGAACATATACGCAACACCTATGAAAAAGCAAAAAAACGGGGCATTCACCGTGACCCTTAACCTTGAAAAAGGCAGGGAATATCAGTTTCGGTATTTGATAGATGAGATGGTCTGGGAGAATGATTGGCATGCTGACAGATACGCACCAACCCCTTTTGGTGATTGTGATAATTCGATTGTAGTTGTTTAATTTAGGTAAGATTCGCAGGTTTTGGCGGTATTCTATCTTTTCTAAGATAACATAACTTTCCGTTTACCAAAATTGACCAAAAAATATCTTTGGTTTGTGACCAATGTCATTTACTCTGAGTCTGCAAGTACATATAATGATTATATAAGAGACGTTATGGTGAGAAAAAACACTAAAAATAGTATTTCGCAGAATTACCATGAGAGAACATTTAAAAGGAGGCGAGGAAAATGGTAAAGGAAATAAAATTTTTAGTGACAGGGGAAGTGAGGAGACCCAAAATGGGTGATTGGTTTCTCAGTGCTAAGGGTGTGCCCATCTGTGCTGCGCAGGATTTCAATACCAGTCAGTATCCAATATTAAAGATGGAAGTTGTAGAAGACAACGAAAATAGATACATGACAAAATAGCTTGGATAACTGGCAGAGGTCAGGACGTAAAATTTTGATGGATAGAATTTTTGCTCAATATATTTTATGTCATTTATGAATGTAAGGTTTATGATCTTAAATCAGTAGCATTAATTACCTGTTATTTATAAAAATACATTGTAATATCAAGAAAATAAAAGGTTATTTCTGGTGAATTGTACAGCCAAAATAATACTTGACAATTACTATTATAATAGTAATAATAATAGTATATTTCTTTAAAAAGGAGGGTATGGATGAGTGCCACAGTTATTTTACAAATAATTGGTATTGTTTTTATGTTAGGTGGATTTTTAATGTTGGTTTTTACCCTTAACTATTTTGCTTTTACTGTAGGTATCATTCTAATTTTCGTAGGGCTTGTATTATTGCTTTACTCAATGGAGAAAGTAAAGAAAAGTAAGAAAAGATGATTGTTAAGAAATAACTATGAAATTTGTTACAGTAAGTGAGTTAAGGCTTAAAGCGACACAGGTAGTCGCTAAAATTGCATCCACAAAAGAGGAGGTCATTATAACAAAAAATGGCAAACCTGTGGTGTTGATGCGCTTTATTACGGACGAAGCCTTTGTCCTCAAAGAAAAAGACAGACAATAGAAAAGTGCGTTGATTTATAATGTGGGCCGTGCAGGAATTGAACCTGCGACCAACTGATTAAGAGTCAGCTGCTCTACCGGGCTGAGCTAACGGCCCAAAGGTGATTGTTTATAACATACCAGTATAGAAAAATTCAAAATAAATTTTATTCTTATTTAAAATAATTTTTCCTCTGGTATAATTATAGTTAGAAGAAATAAAATTTATGCAAAAGGAGGGATTGATATGTTTTTTATGAATATTTGTACATGGGCACCTGAGGATGAAAAAGAGGTAAGAAAAAGAAGAGAAAAATATAAATGGCCAAAAGGGGTAAAGGTAATCTGCGAATTTTTTGATCTTCAGGGATGTAGAGTTATAAATGTTGTTGATACTGATGCCAAAGGCCTTATAGCCAGTAGAGCTGCATGGATAGACATTTTGGTATTTGAAACCTTTCCTGTATTTCCTATTGGAGAGAGTAGGACCTTGTTGAAAAAGTAAGTACCTATGGGTTTGTCCCATAGATTAGAAACAATTGGACGTGTAGTGTTCATCCTGACTTCTTTGTGGATTTTTTAGGATTATTATAATTGTATCTTCAGAGAAGAATATACGGCAATTGCCCTTTTTAGGTAATTATTTGATCCCCATATAATAAGCTGGTTCTTTTCAGTAAATAAGTTTATTCAACTTCATTATATTTTATTTGTTTATAATGGACAAATTTGCCTATATATACCGAAGTTTTAAACGACAAAAATACGTTGACTAAAAGGGGTTTGTATGTTAAAAAAGATGGTCTTGTAATGATTATGTCTGTATCAGACAGCAAGAAGGATGTGGTCAGGTCTCTTATAAGCTACAGTTCGCTTGGCTTGGAGATGGGGCTCTCCGTTGCTATAGGGGTAGCCATTGGTTATTTCCTTGATTCTTATTTTAAGACATATCCTTACCTGACAGTCATTTTTATGATTTTTGGTATTGTTGCAGCGCTAAAAACGATATACACATTGCTGAAAAGGGTTAAAAGGGAAAATGAAAGAGACAACAATAAGTGATATTGAGCGTATAAATGTTATAATTCTTGTTTTAGGGTCAATTCTGTCGATAGTGATAATGAGGGAGTTCAAGTACCTTTTTAGCTTTGCAGTGGCAAGCTCTATAATGACGTTGAATTTCAGATTGTTAAAAAAAATAATAGAGGGTGGATTTTCGGGATCCACTGTTAGTAAAAAGGATATCCTTATAAAACTTCCGTTGAAATTTCTTGTTTTTGTGGGGCTTGTTGTAATAATAATCATATATGGTAATATAGATGTAATTTTTTTTCTCATTGGGTTGTCAACTGTATTTCTCTCTATTGTGATAAACCAGATTTTTATTGTGTTTAACCCGGTAGAAAAAAGGAGGCAAAAGGATGGGGCATGAAGTATTTACATGGGCTTCTTTATTCCCCCTTTTAAAAGGTCTACCCCCCCATGTATCGAATGCCATCATAGTCTCTATAATAATTCTCATTATTGTGATTTTGGGCTATAGGCAGCTGAAAAGAACTGAAGATGAGATAGTACCTGAGCCAAAATTTACATTCAGGAATTTTGTTGAGATGCTGGTGGAAAGCCTTTCCGATATTATAGTAGATACGATGGGCCCCAGAGGTAAGGAGTTTACATTAATAGTGGGAACCCTTGCCCTTTTTATCCTTTTTAATAACCTTTCCGGACTTGTGCCTGGATTTTTACCCGCCACAGATAATGTAAACACCACATTTGCATGTTCCCTCACCGTATTTGTGATGACGCACTATTATGGCTTCAGGGAACATGGAATAAGGTATTTAAAGCAGTTTGTGGGGCCCTTCTGGTGGCTTGCACCATTGATGGTTCCCATTGAACTTATAGGGCATCTCGCAAGACCGTTGTCGCTTGGAATGAGGCTTTTTGGAAATATAACAGGCGACCATATTGTGACGGTTATATTTTTTGGGCTTGTCCCATTGATAGTGCCCTTACCGGTTATGTTCCTCGGTCTGTTTGTGGCATTTGTTCAGACATTTGTGTTTATGCTTTTATCAATGGCATATTTTTCAGGGGCAATTTCTCATGAAGAACATTAAAAATATAAAAGAAAGGGGTGAGATTTAATGAAAAGATTGGTAATAGTCATTATACTCTTTGTAGTTTTTGTTTGTCTGTCTTCTGGTATTGCAATGGCTGCTGAAGAGGCAAAAGGTCTTGATCCACAGGTTAAACAGATGATAGCACTTGCTGCTGGTTTTGGTGTTGCGATTGCAGCCTTTGGTGGGGCTCTTGGACAGTCAAGGAGCATAGTTTCTGCGCTGGATGGTATTGCCAGAAATCCTGGTGCTTCAGGAAAGATAGTGACCCCGATGATTATCGGTCTGGCAATGATTGAATCACTTGTAATATACTCTCTCGTTGTTTCATTACTTTTAATCTTTAAACTCTAAGAAGGGTTTCGGGGCGGTTAATAACATCCGCCCCTTACGATTTTGTAATGAATATATGGGGGAAAATAGTCGGCAAGGGGTTTTATTTCATATATCTCAAAGTTCACCGCAGCATGGATCATCCTGGCCATTGTGCCTCCTTGGATGATATATAAATTCTATATTTCTTTTTATATTACAATATGATTGGCTTGTGGGTAAAATACTGATCACCCATAATACGTTTAAGATCACGTGTTTGTTATCGAGTCTATTACAGGGGCTTGCGCCTGCCTGTGCGTAGCACGCAGACAGGTCGCCCACCCCCTTTTTGACAAGGGACCGAAAGAACATTAGAATATAACATCATGGGCAGATTTAGACTTGTAAGCGACTATGTACCAAAAGGCGACCAGCCTGTGGCAATTAAAAAACTTGTAAAAAACATAAAGCAGGATGTGTCGCATCAGGTCTTACTCGGTGTAACAGGTTCAGGGAAGACATTCACCATGGCAAATGTGATTGAGAAGGTTCAAAGGCCTACCCTTGTTATATCTCACAATAAGACACTTGCAGCGCAACTCTACACAGAGTTTAAAACCCTTTTTCCTGAAAATGAGGTCCATTTTTTTGTAAGCTACTATGATTATTATCAGCCTGAGGCGTATCTCCCCCATACAGATACCTATATAGAAAAGGATGCCTCCATCAATGAGGAGATTGATAAGTTGAGGTTGCTCGCAACAAATGCACTTTTTGAGAGGGAGGATGTAATCATTGTTGCAAGTGTATCATGCATATATGGGCTCGGTTCTCCGGAGGCTTACTACGGGATGCTTGTCTACCTTGAAGAGGGACAACGTATCGGGAGAAAAACGATCCTCGACAAGCTCATACAATGCCAGTATGAGAGGAACGATATGGATTTTTATCGAGGCAGGGTTAGAATCAGGGGTGAAAACATTGATGTCTTCCCTGCCTATGAAGAAGACAGGGCATTCAGAATTGTCATGGATGAAGACAGGGTATCTTCGATCTGTGCCATTGACCCCTTAAGCGGGAGAATGCTGGAAAGGCTTAAGCGATGCACAATATATCCCACAACACATTATGTGACACCGAGGGAGACGCTCGAGCATGCAGTAACCTCCATTGAAGAGGAGTTAAGGGAACACCTTAAAACGCTTAAGCTACAGAACAAACTCCTCGAAGTCCAAAGACTTGAGATGAGAACGAAGTATGATCTGGAGATGTTAAGGGAGATAGGTTACTGTCAGGGCATAGAGAATTATTCAAGGCATCTTACAGGAAGAAAGTCAGGAGAACCACCACCAACCCTTATTGATTATCTTCCAAAAAATGCCATAATTATGATTGATGAGAGCCATGTAACAATCCCCCAGCTCATAGGAATGTACAGAGGAGACAGGTCGAGAAAGGAAACGCTTGTGGAATATGGATTCCGGCTTCCTTCCGCTCTTGATAATAGACCTTTAACATTTGAGGAGTTTAAAGAGAGGGCAAGACAGGTGCTTTATATATCAGCAACACCTGCTAACTATGAGCTGGAGAGGGCAAAGGGCCATGTGATAGAACAGATTATTAGACCCACAGGTCTTATGGACCCCATTATTGAGGTAAAACAGGCTAAAAACCAGGTGGATACACTTCTTCCCGAGATCAAGAAGGTTACAAAAAGGAAAGAGAGGGTGCTCATTACTACACTTACAAAAAGATTTGCTGAGGACCTGACGGATTTTCTTTTAGATGCGGGTATAAAAGCCAAATATCTTCACTCAGATATTGAAACCCTTGAACGCGTTGCCATCGTGAGGGATTTGAGGATGGGCAGGTTTGATGTCCTTGTTGGTGTGAATTTAATAAGAGAAGGGCTTGACCTCCCGGAGGTATCTCTTGTTGCGATACTGGATGCTGATAAAGAAGGTTTTTTACGTTCCGAGACATCGCTTATCCAGACCTGCGGGAGAGCAGCGAGGAATATAAACAGCAGGGTGCTGATGTTTGGCGATAACATTACACGCTCTATGAAACGGGCAATAGATGAAACAGAGAGAAGGAGAAAAATACAGATGGAGTACAATGTAAAAAATGGGATAACACCCGAAGGGATTAAAAAGGATATAGTGGACATCCTCTCATCTATTTATGAGAAGGATTACTACGCAGTGCCTCTCGAAGAGTTTGAAGAAAAGGGTGTGGAACCAAAAAGGCTATCAAAAATGGTGAAAAAACTTAAGAAAGAGATCAATGAAGCAGCAAAAAGATGGGATTTTGAGAAGGCAACCCAGTTAAGGGATCGCCTTTTGAAGCTTGAAAAGATGGAAATTACGCTTTGACGAGGTCACAATGACCAATAACCAATTACCAAATGTTTAATAACCAAGCACCAAACGCCAATATCCAAACAAATTCCAATTACCAATTTTCCAACATCCAAGCTGGAATCCTCTTACGCTATGGCATGTTTGGATATTCGATCATTGAATATTGGTTATTGTCTGGTCATTGTAATTTGGTTATTGGTCATTTAATATAGGATATCTGTCATGCTCGATGAGTCAACTGTAAACAGTCTCCCTGAATCTTCCGGTGTTTACATATTCAGGGACAGAGAGAAAAATATCCTTTACATAGGCAAGGCAAAGAACATAAAGGAAAGGGTGAGAAGCTACGCAAGGGAAGGGGAGAAGGATGCAAAAACAGAGCGTCTCGTGGATAAGGTAGGCCATGTAGATTTTGTCCTTACCAGGAATGAAAAAGAGGCATTCCTTTTAGAGAATAACCTTATAAAGGAGAACAAACCAAGGTATAATATAAACCTGAAGGATGATAAAACCTATGTTTCGTTAAAACTCACACTGAAAGACAGATTCCCTGCCCTCTATATTACAAGAGAAATCAAGGATGATGGGGCTTTATATTTTGGCCCGTACCCTCACGCAAAGGATATGAAGGATGTGTTGAAGATTGTTCAGGGATTGTATCCTGTCAGAAGATGTAAAAATACCGTTTTTAAGAAGAGGAAAAGGGCATGTATACTCTTTGAGTTAGGGAAATGTCTTGCCCCCTGCGTAAAGAACATGGAAGAAAAGGCATATAGAGATGTTGTTGATGAACTGGTGGATTTTCTTTCTGGAAAAGATAAAAAATTGCTGAAGGGGCTGGAACATCGGATAGAAAAGGCAGCAGGAACATGGAATTTTGAAGAGGCAAACATTTTAAAAGAGAGGCATAACACTATAAAAGAGATGCTGGAGGCACAGCACGTTCACGAGCATCTTGGTAAAAACAGGGATGTATGGGCATTTTTAGAGGGTGAGGGGAAGGTAAAGATAGTGCTTTTAAGTTTCAGAAAAGGGGTGCTGATATTGAAGAGATTATTCGAGGAGTCGCTTGTTGCAGCGACATTCAATGAAGCCCTGTCATCTTTCCTTTTCCAGTATTACACAACCAGACCAATGCCCGATGAGATTATTCTGTCTGAGGAGACAGAAGACATCCCATTCCTGAAGAAATATCTGGGGGAAAGAAAAAATGGTTCAGTCAGGATATACGGTCCTTATGACAGGGCATCAAAAGACATGATTGCCCTTGCTGTTAAAAATCTTCACGAGACTGAACCCATTGCCCTTGAAAAGGATTTTAAAAAGGTTCTCCATCTGAGGGCGGAGCCTTCAAGGATTGAGATATACGATATTTCTCATACCCATGGTAAAAATCCCTCAGGCGTGATGGTGATGTTTGAAAACTTTAAAGCGACGAAGAAGGCTTACAGGGTGTTTCATATAAGGGGGGCCTCTTCAATGGATGATATAGCAATGATGAGAGAAACGCTCGAAAGAAGGATTATGAATGAAAAGATGCCTCCCCTGCCTGACCTCTTCATCATTGATGGAGGCAAAGGCCATCTTTCTGCTGTGAAGAAGGTAATGAAGGTATTAAACGTTGACATTGATGTGATAGGGATTGCAAAAGGTCAGAGGAGGAAGAGGATGGAAGACCTGATATATCTCCCTTTAAGGAAAAACCCCCTCTTGCTAACGAAGGCCTCACCTGTATTTAAAGAGATAGTAAAGATGAGGGACGAGGCCCATAGATTTGCCTTATTGTCACATAAAAAGTGGAAGAAGAAAGAAGACCTGACTAATTTACAAGGTAATAATATGCTGAAGGCTGATAGCTGAAAAACCTTGACAACTTATTGAAATAGAAGGAAAATAGAAAAAGCAGAAAAGGGGGGGTATTGAAAATAACTTATATTTCAAGACCTGACCCCATTATTTCTTGTTTCATCGGGAAGCTTAGAAAATCCACACGGACGAACCGCATCAAATGAAAAATGTTATTCAATAATTGATAGAGAGAAACGGGTAGTTTCTTCTGAATAATCAAACCATCACAATTCATATCTCATTTTCCCTTTCAACAAATAAGGTATACTGAGATTAATATGCTTTACTCACTCCACCGTCACGCTCTTGGCGAGGTTGCGGGGCTGGTCTACGTCGGTTCCTAAGAGATTGGCAATGTAATATGCGAGTAGCTGAAGGGGCACAATAGACAGTATCGGTTGTAATTCATAGATCGTTTTTGGGACGACAAAGAGATTATCAACCCTGTCTGCCATCTCGTGAGAGGTATCGTCTGTGAATAGAAGGATCTTCCCCCTCCTTGTTATCACCTCCTCAATGTTCCCGCATGTTTTTTTGTAGGTATGGTCATTGGGGGATACGCATACAACCGGTAAATTTTCATCTATCAGGGCAATGGGGCCATGTTTCATTTCCCCTGCGGCATACGCCTCAGCATGGGTATAAGAAATCTCTTTCAGCTTTAATGCACCCTCCAGGGCTGTTGCATAATTTATACCCCTTCCAAGATAAAGAAAATCCTTAAACCCCATATATTCCCTTGCAAGTTCTTCAATAGATTTTGACATATCAAGGATTGTTTTGACCTTGTGAGGAATTTTTTTAATCTCCCCTATGTGCTTCCGTATACTATTGCTATCCATTATCCCGAGTTTTTTGCCCACATGCAGCATGAGCATGAACAGGACTGAAATCTGTGTCGTAAATGCCTTTGTTGATGCTACGCCTATCTCCGGGCCTGCATGGGTAAAGATGACCCCGTCTGATTCCCTGGCGAGTGTACTTCCAAGGACGTTACATATTGATAATGTATAGGCACCCCTCTTTTTTCCCTCCTTCATTGCGGCAATAGTATCTGCTGTTTCGCCCGACTGGGAAATGAGTATTAGTAAATCATTTTTACTCAGGATGGGGTTTCTGTATCGAAATTCAGAGGCGATATCTGTCTCCACCTGTATTCTTAGATTGGTCTCAAACATATGTTTTCCTATAATACATGCATGATAGGAGGTTCCACATGCTACCATCCAGATCTTTCTTACCTTACTTAAATCGGGAAGTTTCAGTTCTTCAAATTCAACGAGCCCCCTCTCTTCCTGAACCCTTCCTATTAATGTCTCGGAGATCGCCCTCGGCTGCTCAAAAATCTCCTTTAACATAAAATGCTTATAGCCACCCTTTTCAGCCATGGCCCCTGTCCAGTAGACCTCATTGACCTTCCTTTGTAATTCTTCTCCGTTAATATTTATGAACGAAAGTTTCCCGTCTTTGAAGATGGCAATATCGTTGTCTTCAAGGAATATGAACCTTTTCGTTCTATCGAGAATAGCAGGGACATCGCTGGCGATAAAATACTCTCCATCACCCACGCCAACGACAAGGGGGCTTTCCTTTTTTGCAGCTACCATGATTTTTTCTTTTTCCCTTATAATGCCGAGGGCATAAGAACCTCTTAGCTCCTGAAGGGTTGCCCTTACTGCATCTATAAAGCCCTTACCCTTTTCTAAATAGCTCACAATAAGATGGGGAATTACCTCTGTATCCGTATCTGACAGGAACTTATGACCTTCCTCCCTTAATCTTTCTTTTATCTCTATGTAATTTTCAATAATACCGTTATGGACAACGACCACGTCACCTGCCCTGTGAGGATGGGCATTTCTCTCTGAAGGCGTGCCGTGGGTAGCCCATCTTGTGT
>Ga0315282_10013704_pt1 | contig 12171 bp, 9 predicted proteins | sample YL17G07_20_MG_FD_203693 | JGI IMG/M metagenome (GOLD analysis project Ga0315282, IMG submission 203693) | Sediment microbial communities from Yellowstone Lake, YNP, Wyoming, USA - YL17G07_20 | ecosystem: Environmental > Aquatic > Freshwater > Lake > Sediment | place: USA: Wyoming | collected... | reverse complement strand
GGCCGTGTAGTCCTCCTGCTCGCTAATCGAGATCAGCGAGTAGATCACCCCGTGGTTGAACGCCAGGATGCTGGCCGGGTTTCCCGCCCGGGCGGCCGCCGCCAGGCTCGCGAAATTGGGGGGCTCCGCCATGCGGTACATCGCATTCGGCCAGTAACACCCGTCCAGCCACCAGCCCGAAACCTTTTTCCCCCAGCGCAGCGACCATTCCCGAATGACCTGTTCCCACTTGGACTTGAACTCCCGGTTGGCATACGGCCCCCGCTGCCATTCCAGGGCCTGCACCGCCACGGCATCTCCCGCCGGAGCCCCCGAAGGCAGATACACCATCAGCCGGATTCCTTTCCCCTGGAGCGCCTGGGACAGGTCAGCGATCAGGTCTCTTCGCGAACACTTACTGGGCCGTATCCCCACGTAGCGGTCATACGTGGAATTGGGTGACACGTAAAATCCGGAATTCTGCCCGATGGTGATCAGATAGTAGCCCGCACCCACTGAGGCGAGCTGCTTCGCTAACCCTTCCACGTTGAACTGGCCGACCAGTTTGTTCCACTCCTCAACGTCCTTGTGCGCCGCTGGCGCGATCCATTCCGCCAGAAAGTGCGTCATCACTCCCCAGCGCGCCTCCTTCATCCACCCAGCCCGGTCCTTGGCGCCGGCGCACAGGCTCAGTCCGGCAACTCCCAGCAACAGTCTGCAACGTAATCGGCTCATGACTCTCTCCCGTTCCCGGCTCGCCTGTTTTGACTCCTGGGTCCTGACTCCCAAACCCCGCCAGGGGTTTGAAGGGTGAAGCCCTTGTTCAGTATATGATTTCAACATGCGTTTCGAGCCCTTCCAACTCGAGCGGTTCTTCGCCAGGCATGAGTTCACCGCCAGGTACTTGCTGAGCCCCTCCGATTGCGAGACCTTGTCCCTGCGGGAGTTGCTCGGCCTCGCATCCCGGGAAAGCCTCGCGCTCTGGAACGAATTGCGCTTCGGCTACACCGAGTCGCAAGGCCATCCGCTGCTGCGCGCCGAGATAGCTCAGTTGTACGAATCCATCACCCCGGCTGACGTGATGGTGGCCGTCCCCGAGGAAGCCATCTTCATCGTCATGCAGACGCTGTTACAGCCCGGAGATCACGCCGTTGTCGTCCGGCCCGCCTACCAGTCCTTGTATGAAGTGGCTTCGGGCTCCGGCTGCCAGGTCACGGCCTGGAACCTGCGCCCGGGGCCCCAGGGCTGGCATCTCGATCTCGACCAGTTGAGGCGCAGCCTGACAGAACAGACCCGTCTGCTGGTTGTCAACTTCCCGCACAATCCGACGGGCTACCTGCCTTCGCGCGAAGAATTCGACCGGCTGGTCGCCATCGCCAGGGAGCGCCATCTGTACCTGCTGGGCGATGAGATGTACCGCGGTCTGGAACACGATCCCGCCGGCTGTCTCCCCGCGGTGTGCGAGGTCTACGAGAAAGGCATCAGCTTGTCGGGCTTGTCGAAGTCGTTCGGCCTCCCTGGCCTGCGCCTTGGCTGGCTGGCCGCCCGCGAGCAGCCGCTGGTCGCCCGGTGGCTGGCCTTCAAGGACTACACCACCATCTGCCACAGCGCGCCCAGCGAAATATTGGCCATCATCGCACTGCGGGCCAAGGAGCAAATCATCCAGCGCAACCGCAGCATCATCCGGGACAACCTGGCCGCGCTGGCGGCTTTCTTTTCCGCCCGCCCCCATCTGTTCACCTGGGTGCCGCCGCAGGGCGGATCGGTGGCATTCCCTGTATGGACTGGCCCGCTGCCTGTCGAGCATTTCTGCCACCGGGTTCTCGAAGAGCGCGGGGTCCTGATTGTTCCGGGCAGCCTCTTCAGTTTTCCGGGAAACCACTTCCGGGTGGGACTGGGCCGGCGGAATCTCGATGCGGCCCTCGATCAGGTCAGCCAGTTCTGCCGGGCGGCCTTCGGCTGACCATCTTCAGCCCAGGCTGGCCAGCTTGTTCAGCCCGTCAATGTAGGCTTTGGCGCTGGCTTCGATCACGTCCGTCGAAGCCCCTCGCCCCATCACGCGCCGGCCTTCTTCCTCAAGCTGCACCGTGACTTCGCCCATGGCTTCCGTGCCGCTGGTCACCGCCCGAATTTCGTAGCGCGCCAGTTTGGCGGCGGTTTTTGTCACTTCGGAAATGGCCCGGCAAACGGCGTCTACCGGGCCGTCTCCAATGGCCGCCCCTTCTTTCACTTCATCTTTGACGCGCAGCCGCACCGTGGCCGTCGGGATCGCAGACGTGCCGCTGTAAATGTGCAGATAGTCCAGATGGTAGATTTCCGGAACCGGATGGATCTCGTCGTGCAATATCGCGATGAGGTCCTCGTCAAAGACCTCCCGCTTCTTGTCCGCCACCTCCAGGAATCGCTGGTAGGCTTGATCCAGTTCCTCCTGCGTCGGCGTGTATCCCAGTTTCTCGAGCCGGTCGCGCAGCCCGTGCCGTCCCGTGCGCGCCGTCAGCACCACCCGGCTTTCCGAGAAGCCCACATCTTCCGGACGCATGATCTCGTAAGTCTCCCGGTCCTTCAGAAATCCATCCACGTGGATCCCCGAGCTGTGGGAAAAGGCATTGGCCCCCACCACCGCCTTGTTGGGCGGAACGGTGATGCCCAGCATGTCGGAAACCAGGCGGCTGGTGCGGTAAAACTCGCGCGCCTCAACGTCGCTGTGTACTCCGAAGTAATCGCCCCGCGTGCGGAGGGCCATGATCACCTCTTCCAGCGCTGCGTTCCCGGCCCTCTCCCCGATCCCGTTGATGGTGCCTTCCACCTGCCGCGCGCCGTTCCGCACCCCGGCCAGAGTATTGGCCACCGCCATTCCCAAATCGTTGTGGCAGTGTACGCTGATGGTCGCCCGGCTGATGTTCGGCACGTTCTCCCGGATACCCCGAATCAGAGCCCCGAATTGCTCCGGCACCGCGTAGCCGGTGGTGTCGGGTATATTGACCACCGTGGCCCCGGCTTCGATGGCCGCCTGAAGCATTTCGTAAAGGTACCTCGGATCGGCGCGTCCGGCGTCCTCGGCGTAAAACTCGACATCCTCGGCGTACTTCCTCGCCAGCCCCACCGCTTCGACCGCCATCTGCACGATCTTGACCTTCTTCTCCTCCAGCGTTTTCCCGTACTTCTCGTCCCGGAACTTCCCCAGGATATGGATGTCCGACACCCCGATCCCCGTGTGGATGCGCGGCCGCCTGGCTTTGGCTAACGCCTTCGCGCAGGCCTCGATGTCGCTGGCCACAGCCCGCGACAACGCACAGATGGTGGGACCTTCGATCTCCTGAGAGATCAGCCGGACCGCCTGGAAGTCTTCCGGCGATGATGCCGGATAGCCGGCCTCGATGATGTCCACATTCAGCCGCGCCAACTGCCGGGCGATCGTCAGTTTCTCCCGGCTTCCCAGCCGCGTTCCGGCCGCCTGCTCGCCATCTCTCAGTGTCGTGTCAAATACGGCTACTTTCTCGGACATCCTACACTCCTGAAAAACCGATTTTGTTCCTATTCCGGAGGATAACACCCCCCGCAATCACTTCCAGCGCCCATCGCCCCACGATCTTGAGCTTCTCCTTGGGAGGCTCAATCATCCCTTCAGGCTTCACCGGGTGGTAGATCTTGTTCTTCCGCATCCCAGCCCTCGCTCTGGATGGCCGGTAGCGCATCGTGCCAAACAAACCCAGGTTCCCGCTTCTGGAACTGCGCGTGGTGTAGAATCTGTTCCTGTATTCCCGCAGCGTGAATTCGCCCTTCCCGCCAAAATCCAGCAGCCTGAATCCGCCATCCAGCAGCAGTGTCGGGAAAGACACTTCCGGGTAGCCCCGCCAGCCATCTCCGCCCAGCTCCCGGAACCCCTCGGCAGGCGCCCCCAAAGCTGTTCCCCAGCGCCAAGGTGGCCTGCTCCGGTGAGCTATTGGACCGCGAGAGCAGGTAGTCTGCCATCTGCTGCGTGGCTTTAGAATACGGGTTGTCCTTCAGCGCGTTGACAGCCCGCCCGGCCACCACGCAGTCCGCCGCGCGCCTGGGCCGCTCCCTCACCGCCGCCAGCCCTTCCTCAGCAGGTTCTTCCTCGCCGTCTTGCACCACGATCACCTCCCAGCGCTCCCGGGGGCAGGCCTGCCCCGCCAGAATGATCACCGAGATGAACGGCTGCTCCGCCGGCTCCTGCTGCGTCAGGCAATGCAGCGTCCCAAAGCCCAGCACCAGATCTACGGCGTGGATGCCCGCCACCTCGGGCTTCCAGCCGTCCCCATTGGGAGGGAACCGGGCCCGTACACAAGGGTGAGGTGGGGCGCCACCCGGCCTACGGAATCAGATCCCCGCCACAGAGCGACAGGATGGTGTTCAGAAGCGCTTTCAGTTCTCCGCATCGCGCCGCTGCGATGGCCAGGTCCTTCCCTTCCAGAATCCGATGCGCATCTCTCGGTTTCACATAGGAACGCCGCGCCGCGCCGGTGCGAAACACGTCGCCAATTCTGTGCGCCGGAGGATTGTCATGATTCACCGCTTCCGGATTCCCCGGCGGCGCCGTCCTGTTGCTGCCGCTGAGACGTTGAATGTCAGGCCAGTAGGGTAGAAGCCATGCTTCAAAATCATGCTGGGCGGCGTGCGGATGAAACCTCCCTTCAGGTCCCACCCATTCGCGCATCTTCTCTTTCGCGTGGGTTGCGTTAACGAATTCCCGTGTGCCGGTGTACACGTCGGTCAGGGCGATTACCGCATCAGCCTCGTTCAGCAGGCGTTCCACGACGCGTTTCAGCCTCTCGCCCGTTGGAATCCGGCCATCGTAGATGTGCGGTGAAAGCCGGGGCATTCCCCCAGCGAGCCTGGGTTCGAGAAACCGCACCAAATGGCGGCCGAACACTTTCTCCGTTCTCCCTTCCGCGATGAATGCGATCTTCACGCGCGCCCCCCAAGCCGTCCCATCCGCCAGACCTCGTCAAGGCTGTATTCTTCGAGCCACCTCTCGAGATCGAGTTTGTCGGCCCAGGTCGTGCTTGCCAAGCCGTCCTCGCCGATGTCCATGACCACGACCTCTTCGGCCCGCAGGAACCGGACCAGCCTATCCGAATGGGTCGCGACGATGATCTGAGATCGTTGCGATGCTTCGCGCAAAAGCTCTGCAAACAGACTCAGAAGCTCGGGATGCAGACTGACCTCGGGTTCGTCGATGAGTGTCACGGCCGTCAAGCCCGGACTCTGTAGCAGCGTCGTGAGCCACAGGAAGCGCAGCGCCCCTTCGGAGAGCTGGTGTGTGTAGAAGCCTCCGGGAAAGTGATGATCGCGCCAAGTCATTGCCAGAGTGCCGGCGGCCACCGGAGGGAAATCCAGCCGTTCGAAGCCGGGGAAGGCCGCGCGCAGAGCATCCTCGACAGCTTCGAAGCGCTGGCGGTCTGTTTCGCGCATGTAATAGAGGCACGGGATGAGGTCCTCGCCGTCCTTTCCGGGCAGGCTTGCCGGCCGTACCGGCTGGGGAAGCCTGACCGGCGACCTGGGATCGACATTCAGCACGTGGTAGAACGTTGAGGAAGCCAGTTGTCGCCTGAATTCCTCGGGATCTCTGAACATTTTTGGGACCTGGGCGAGCGAGGTCTCAAAAGAGTCGTGGGCCCAGGTCGGTCGCACGAGGCTTCTTTCTTCGACCTCATAATACCGGACACTGGCGCCATGTGAATCGATGTGCTTGAACGGCTCGGGGGCAGCCGTGCGCCGCTGGGTCAGAGTCTCGGATTCGAGGGTGTACGCCGTCCCCATCGGTGCGATCCGTAACTCATACTTGAGTGGCTCGTGGCTCGCCACCTCCATCGAAAGTCCCAGCGCAATACCGTCGGTTCGTCCCGAGGTCATGATCGCTGGCAATCCCGACAGCTCACTCAGTTTCTCCCTTAGTTTGCTCTGCGCGGAAGCGGCGAGGAGCGAAAAGACGTCGAGCAGTGAGGTCTTGCCACTGCCATTCGCTCCGATCAAGACCGATAGCCGGCGGAGCTCCAGATCGATGCCGCACAAACGTCGAAATCCATCCACCTTCAAATGACCGAACCCGCTCATACCGATCATTTGACCACAGCCGAACCGCCGGTGCTTCAGTGAGGTGGGATCTTGGTCCGCCCAGCCGGGGAATCGCGCCTGTATTCCCGCTCCGCAGGCTCCTGCTGCGTGAGGCAATGCAAGGTGCCGAAGCCCAGCACCAGATCCACGGCGTGGATGCCCGCCACCGGGCGGTCCTTAAACAGTTCGCCCAGGATGCCCAGCGCCACCCGGTCGTTCGGGTCGTTGAAGGTCGGCGCCAGCACCGCCGCGTTCGCGATGTAGAAGTTGGCGTAGCTGGCCGGCAGCCGCTCCCCGTCGAAGAACAGCGGCCCCGGCATGGGCAGCGCCACCACCTCGGGCTTCGAGCCGTCATCCAGCCGCAGATCTTGAATCCGCTCCCAGTTCTCGGCCAGCGCGCGGTAGTTGATGTCCCGGGGATTGTCTTCCTTGATCAGCGCTACGGTCCTCGCATTCACGAACCGGCACAGGTCATCCACGTGCCCGTGCGTGTCGTCGCCCGCGATGCCGCCGCCCAGCCAGAAAATGTTCCTCACCCCCAGGTACTCCCGGAGCGCGGCCTCGAATTCCTTGCGGCCCAGGCCCGGGTTCCGAACCTGCGTTTCCGGGTCCAGGTAACACTCCTCGGTGGTCAGCAAGGTGCCGTCCCTACACCGGGGAGTCCGGCACGGAGGAGCGATTCTGCAGAAGCGCTCGGCACCGGGAACTCAGCTTCCAGCAAAGACGTCCCTCTGAGTTCCGAACACGTTCGAACCACTCAGAATGTTGGTAGACGACTGACCTCACGGTGCTCTGAGCTACTTCGGTCCGACGCAGTTTCGAGATCCGCCTTGCGAGTTCGGGGAATGAATGGCACGGCACGTCGGCTCCGCCCGCGACCGGATTCCACAAGATCTGAACCATGCAGTCAATGACGGAGGGCAGCCCTCTTCGCCCAGGTACAATGCTCGACAGTCCCATAAGTCTCCGGACAAACACAACCTTCATCTTACCTCCAGAGCACGATTGCCGTCACGCCGCAACCGAGCGGGGCGCGATCCGTTCATGGCCCCGAGCCAGGTGATGCTTGTGTGGGGTTTCCGTGTGCTATCATCAGCCTCGATGTCTCGTTTGTCAGACGCGAAGCGATACGTAGGCGCCACCGCTGCCAGTGGCAAAAGCATTTACGATCCGATTGAGGTCGGGAGCGATCTTTGGATACCGTCCCCGGAACTCGAGCTCCTGCTCGATGAGGGGCTCAGGGGAGTGCGCTTGAAGGGTCTACCGCTCCGGACACGCTCCAAGGAGGTCAAGTCACGCGTATGTATGGTGCTTGGGTACCCGGTCCCACGATCCTTCACGAAGACGCATCCTCGGTTCCCCGGCCAGTGCTTTGACACGTACGTCCAGAAGTCGAACAACTTGCAGGTCTGGAACGAGGAACTGTCCCCGACTCGGCGGTACGTGGTCATACGCGTATCTCCGGATGTGGTCATTGAGCGTGTTCGGGTCGTCGCTGGCGATACCTTGGCACTCTTGGACACAACCGGCACGCTCACCCAAAAATATCAGGCGAGTCTCATGCCCTCCGGCGCAGCGGTCACACTAACATCAGATCGCGACACCGACAATCTGGCGCCGCTCCTTGGCGACCCGCGTGCTCTGGTCCGCTTCGGTGCGAGTCCGACAGATCATCCTCGAGCAGGTGAGCTACTCCCGATTCATGAGGTTTTCAGCAGGCTCAAGGGTCTGGTCGGCGTGCGATTCGACGACTACGGCTCCGATCAGGAGCGGAACCGCGGAGCTCGAATGCACTGTTTGGTTTGCGAGCGTCTGGGGTATAGGTCCTATCAAGACGACGGCAGATTCCCGGACATTCGGCACCAGTTGCTTGAAGTTAAGCTCCAAACAGCGCCGACAATTGACCTTGGACTTGTGCTCCCGAGCAGCGTTGCAGCGCTGGATGTGCCGAAGGTTGCCGATAGGACCATTCGACATTGCGACGTGCGCTATGCCGTGTTTTCGGCGGAAATCAGTGGTGAGCACGTGGTCCTCACTGGCCTGACCTTGACAACCGGTGAGTCCTTCTTCAGGCAATTTCGGCAGTTTCAGGGAAAGGTTCTCAACAAGAAGTTGCAGATCCACCTACCTGACGATTTCTTCGACCGGTAGGCCAAATGCTCGCCAGACCAACCTGTTGAGTTCGGCCTCGATCTCGCAGCATGACGGCGAGGGAATCTGCGCATGTAGCGACTTCGCGAGTTCAATGATCTGCAGACTACTGCTGCTGTTGGATTCAGGCAGTGGAAAGGTTTCGACGTATTGTGTCATGAATCGCCTCCGTCCCGCATAGAGCTTGTTGTGGAAGCAATGGTCGTAGTACGCCTCAATGAACGACGAATTGCCCACAGCAACAGCCAGCCAGAGGAGATCGGTGCTAACGCCGGGCCGAGGGGTCAGCCAATAGCAATCACCATTGACAATGGTGCCTTCTGTATCCACCCAAAAAGTGGGCACGTCCGCAATGTCACGGAATACGAGCTTCGGTAACCGCCATGCGTCGGGATCTTGCGGCACCCAGATCTCATACCACTGTCTACCGGCCTCGATGACGTATGTCCTGGCTTCGAGGACGGAGCGGTTTTTCGTCAGATACCGGGCCGAACGGGGATAATCGGCGAGCTTCACGGCTTCTCGTCTGCCGTTTACAACTCGGTGTGGGTACAGGATTTGGAACCGGCGTTTTGAAGTGTCGGCCTTGAAACGCCGGGCGATGTGATGGGTGGTCAGGGGCCGGAGAAGCTCGGGCCGGGCCGCCTGAGGCAGTTCGTCCCAATCAGAGCGCACGAAGACGTCGTCGGCGGTGGTCTTAACTCCAACGCGGATCTTGCCAATGTCCTTGAACTGTGCGTGGGTTCGAGCGGCCACTGTTCTCAACCACGAATCAGAGTCCGGGGTCGAGATCCGCCACACACCAGTCGGCTCTTCCGGAATATGCAAAATACCTTGGCGCACTAAAAAACGCCTGCCGTCGGGGACCGCGATCAGTCCCTCGCGCTCCAAAGCCACAACCGGGTGCCCCACGCGCGTCGCAAGACCGTGTGCATCGGTCGAGTAGATGGAGGTGAAGCTTGAAGGTGCCCCACCCAATTCAACTGAACGCCGCCGCAGGAGGAGTACTGCCGGCAGCACGGCCGCCTCAAAAAGCTTCGTATCGCCGAGGTCCCAGACGTGTAGAATCTCGAACTTGTCGCGGATCTTCGTCCTGACTCCTGCGCCAGATCTTGTGGTCATAAACCGATTCGAAACGATGATTCCTGCCACCCCTCCGGGCCTAAGGACGCGAGCTATGGCCTCTATGAACGCATGATAAAGATCGACACGTCCCTCGAGACCGAAGCGCTTGGCCAGCTCTTGGGCCTGTGGAGAGCCGAGTACTTGAGTTCTCACATAAGGCGGATTGGCTATAACGGCGTCGAAGAGCTCATCGCACTCTGGAACCGGTCCGAAGAGGTTTGGCTGATCCACCGTCGCGTCGAGGAAGTCGGTTCGATGCAGGGCTATCGGGGTATGTGGGAAGCGCATTTTAAGTCGGTGGCCAGCAATCCCTAAGGCTGTGGCGTTCGTGTCGTAACCGACCGCCTCCAACCGTGCGTGAGCACGCGTTTCGAGCTCCATCAGAAGGGAAAGCAACAACTCGGCATCCCCAACAGCCGGGTCCAGGGCTCTCAGACGCGACGCATCCCCCACAGCGCAGCAGATCTGCTTCGCCACGAACCGCGCCAACATGGACGGCGTGTAATGGGATCCTGTCTGCTTTCTGACCTCTTTCGGAATAGCAACGTCGGTCGGTCCGTCGCCCAGAGTGTTAAGCAATTCCATGATCGCAGTAGGCACCTGCCGATTTGATCGGCAGAACCCCCAGTAAACTACAGTGTACTCCCTGCCGGCACCAAGGCCGGGCGGGCCCCCGTCCTCCGTCAATTGGCCCTCTCAAAGGACTGGCCGGTTCCGGCCCTCAAGACCAGATCCGCGACCCTGAACGTCCTGAACCAGTGCCCTGTCACTGAGGGATCCTTTGTGAGCTGCGCCGTCGCGCTCAGACCTCGGGAAACCTAGCCCACGGCACCTGCTTTGCGGTCTGGGCCGTGGAGTCGATTACCACCGACCGGGATTAAGGTCGGGTCCAGGGTTTCCGGCGTCGCACGCCGTGTTGACACGCCGTGGTCTCCGCCGGGTGGAATCCGTGGTTGGCGGAGAGAGGGGATTCGGTTCGACGCTCGGGTGTTGAAGATACGTACCTACTTGAATGAACGTTTCTTCCGTGCAAGCGACAATCAGCAGACTCACTACTGTCGGGCTTCTGGGAGCCCGGATCCGGTTCCCAGCGGTCCGGCCAGCTTCAGGCGCCGATTCCAGCCGAGCCTGGGGATCGTGTCTTGATCCCTACTCCGCCGGCTCCTGCTGCGTGAGGCAATGCAGCGTCCCAAACCCCAGCACCAGATCCACGGCGTGGATGCCCGCCACCGGGCGGTCCTTAAACAGTTCGCCCAGGATGCCCAGCGCCACCCGGTCGTTCGGGTCGTTGAAGGTCGGAACCAGCACCGCCGCGTTCGCGATGTAGAAGTTGGCGTAGCTGGCCGGCAGCCGCTCCCCGTCGAAAAACAGCGGCCCCGGCATGGGCAGCGCCACCACCTCGGGCTTCGAGCCGTCCTCCAGCCGCAGGTCTTGAATCCGCTCCCAGTTCTCGGCCAGCGCGCGGTAGTTGATGTCCCGCGGATTGTCTTCCTTGATCAGCGCCACGGTCCTCGCATTCACGAACCGGCACAGGTCATCGACATGTCCGTGCGTGTCGTCGCCCGCGATGCCGCCGCCCAGCCAGAAAATGTTCCTCACCCCCAGGTATTCCCGGAGCGTGGCCTCGAATTCCTTGCGGCCCAGGCCCGGGTTCCGAACCTGCGTTTCCGGGTCCAGGTAACACTCCTCGGTGGTCAGCAAGGTGCCGCAGCCGTTGACCTCGATGCCGCCGCCTTCGAGCACGAACGGGCGCGCGTTCGACTGCGCGTGAAACAACCGCTTGCCGAGCCGCCGGGCAGCCGTCTCCGGCACGCGGCGGTCCTTCCGCCAGTCCGGATACTTGGCCCAGCCGTTGAAGTGGAAATGCACGATGACGGTCTGGGCTCTTGCGGCAGGCGAAACCGCCTGCCCCACACGCACGAACAGCGGCCCGCTGTCCCGAGTCCAGCCCCGGTTACTCGGATGCACGATGAACTCGACGCGCCCGGCATCCGCCCCCGCGCGGGTCAAATACCGGCGGGCTAGGTCCGCCTCCGCCGCAGAGTTGACCAGCATGCGAACAATTTCCCCCGGCGCGATCTTGCGCACCATCTCGCCATACGCCCAGCGAATGGTATCCAGCTTGTCCGGCCAGTCGGTGGGGTGATGCGGCCAGGCCAGCCAGGTAGCTTCGTGCGGCTCCCACTCCGCTGGCATCCGGAAACCCAGCGCGGCCGGCGTCTCCTCCGTTGCCGTGTGCAGCCTCTCCATAAGTTTGTTACCGTGTCCTCACCATTGTATTGTCCGCGAGTTGACGCCGGCCTCCGCAGGGCTTTACACTCCCCAGAGATGGGTAACTGTGCCTTTGCTTTCCTGCTGGCCGGGTTGCTGTCTCCGCTTTGGGCGCTGCTGGCCCAGCCTCTCGATCTCCCCATCACCCTGGAAGAGACCGTGGGCGTCCGCCGCACGGCCGAGCCGGTGACCTTCGGGGTCCCGCTGCCCCGCGGGCTGTTGCGCGAGACCGAGCGGCTGGGGCTTTACTCCCCGGGCGGCGCGCCCGTGCCCGCGGCTTTCCGCGTGGTCAACCGCTGGTGGGACGACGCCGCGGCGCAGAACCCTTCCATTCGCTGGATTCACGTGGATTTCTTCGCCGACCTGGAGCCCCGCGGCCGCGCCGTCTACCGCCTGCGGACCTCCGACGCTCCCCCGCCCGCTCCCCCCGCGCCCTTGCGGCTCCAAACCGAATCCGACCGCGTCACCGTCTCGACCGGTCCTCTTCAGTTCACCGTCTACAGGAACGGCCCGGTTCTGGACGCCCCCGGCCTGCGCGGCGCGGACTTCCTGCTGCGCTCCGACGAG
>Ga0315282_10013703_pt1 | contig 12171 bp, 11 predicted proteins | sample YL17G07_20_MG_FD_203693 | JGI IMG/M metagenome (GOLD analysis project Ga0315282, IMG submission 203693) | Sediment microbial communities from Yellowstone Lake, YNP, Wyoming, USA - YL17G07_20 | ecosystem: Environmental > Aquatic > Freshwater > Lake > Sediment | place: USA: Wyoming | collected... | reverse complement strand
CCAGCAAAGGGCATAGTTCGCCGCAGCACATCAAGGGCTTCCCTGAACCTGCCCTGAGAAATAAGGGCTATATACCCCTGGGCATTGACCCCAGCAGGACAGGCAGAACGACACGGCGGGTAGCCCCGCTTATCAATAACAAAAGCGTTGGGCACAGCCTGAGGAAAAGGTCTATAGATTGCCTTTCTCTTGCCTAAACCAAGGTCAAACTCGTTAGGTACCACAACGGGACACACATTAGCACACTCGCCACAACCAGTACACTTGTCAACATCCACATATCTAGCCTTCTTCTTTATCTTAACCTTGAAGTTGCCCACATACCCTGAGACATCCGCTACCTCGCTATAGGACATCAGTTCAATATGTGGATGAGACCCCGCCAGGCTCATCTTGGGGGTAAGAATACAAGCCGAGCAATCAAGGGTAGGGAAGGTCTTATCAAGCTGCATCATGTGCCCGCCAATAGAAGGCTCCCTCTCCACTAGGTAGACTTTATGCCTAGAATCAGCAATCTCCAGGGCAGCCTGAATGCCAGCAATGCCCCCTCCCACCACCAGGGTATTGGGGTTGACCGGGACTCTCTTGGGCTCCAAAGGCTCCTGGTAGTAAACGCGCCTTACCGCTGCGCTTACCAGAGCCTTGGCTTTCTCAGTGGCAGCAACACGGTCTTCGGTTATCCACGAGCAATGCTCCCTGATATTAGCCATCTCAAAGAGATAGGGGTTTAGCCCCGACTCCTGGCAAACTCGTCGGTAGGTTCGCTCGTGCATTATGGGGGAGCATGCCGCCACCACTATCCGATTAAGTCCCAGCCCCTTAATATCCTGTCTAATAAGCTCCTGCCCCGGGTCAGAACACATATAAATATAGCGGCGAGCAATAGTCACCGAAGGCAACCCTCGAGCAAACTCAATAACCGCTTCCACATCCACGGTACCAGCGATATTAGTCCCGCAATGACAAACATAAACACCAATTCTACGCTCCAATTTGCCCTCCTGTGCTCGGTGCCGACGATATCAAAAGGTCTAGCATTAAACCAAGTTATATTAGCATAGGAAGATACCATGGTCAAGACATAAGCGGGCTAAGATTTGATAATTTTCTTGACATTACTTCAGAACTATAGTAAAATTTTTATACAAGATTGGCTTGACAATGAAACAAATCCAGTCCTTAGAGATGCGGCAGGAAGCAAGACAAATCATCCGGATAGAGCAGGCTAGCCTGCTGGAAATGCCTGAGGAGGAGTTCCAAAGACTCGTTGCCGAGATAGAGAGGAGGCCCCTTTTCCAAAGGCTCTACCAAAAGGAGAAGGTAATCCGCCGCCAGAGGTTCCCCAGAACTGATATCTCACCCAGTTTCTATCAACTTAAAGAGGAGGCAGTAGCCGATAAGGGCTCCCTTGATGTTGAATCACTCCTGCTGGATAAGAAACAGGTCATTAGCCAGATACAGAGGCTGGGGGTGGAAAAATTCAAGCGATATTTCCTATTCCCGGAATCGGGGATGGCTGCGGAAGAAATCGCCACAGAGTGCGATTTGGCAGTTTCAGAAGTTCGAAGAATTAATAGCCTTATTGATGAGTTTTCTATCTGGAGCGAGCTTTATCACCCCTCTGCTCTTAGCACAGGGGAGGTTCACTACACCAAGATTGCCTCGGTGGAGATGGGTCGGGAGGGCTTTGTTATCGGCTATTTTTCACCCTCCTTTGCCCGAGGGAGGTATGCCATTGATTATGAAAGATTTGAACAATTAAAGGAAACCTTAAGCGAGACCGAGGTTAAGCAAGCTCAGCAGCTATTCAAGAAGCTAGAACTAGTTAATACTCGCAAGGATACATTAAGCCGGGTACTGCAAAATATTGTTGAGCACCAAGCCCTCTACCTGGAATCTGGTGATTTGAGAACCCTTCTACCCTTCAGCCAGAAGGAGCTAGCCAAAAAGATTGGACTCGCCCCCAGTTCGGTAAGTCGCGCCATCAGGAGCAAAAGCATTGACACACCCCGGGGTAAAGAAATACCACTTAAACGCTTCTTCCCCACGCCGAAGCGGTTCAGAAAGGAACTCTTAAGGCAGCTCCTTGAGACCGAGAAGGAACTTCCCTCCGACGAGGCAATTAAGGTAAAGCTGCGGGAGAAATTCGGTGTCGCTATCTCCCGGCGCTCAGTAGCCAACCTGAGGCAGGAATTAAAAATCCCCGCAGCTCGTAAGAAAGGTAAATTACCAGTAAAGTAAGGAGATGAAATGAGCATAGTTTATACCGACCGAGAAAAATGTAAGGGGTGCTACGCCTGTATCCGCATTTGCCCATGCAAGGCAATCAAGGTGGAGGAGGGCCTGGCTCAAGTGATAAAGGAACGCTGCATTGCCTGTGGCACCTGCCTTCAGGTCTGCGTCCCGAAGGCAAAGCAGGTGGAGAGCGACATAGGAATAGTCTGGCAACTATTGACACAATATCCTAATGTAATCGCCGTTCTTTCCTCCTCCTTCCCCGCCGCCCTGCTCAAGTGTAGTGCAGGACAACTGGTAGCTGCCCTGAAAAAGCTGGGGTTTAGCGAGGTTATAGAAGACTCCTTCGGTGCTGAGCTTGTCGGCAGAGAATATGCCCGGCTCCTAAGCAAGGACAAGGGTAAGCCTATTCTCTCCTCCAACTGCCCGGCAGTGGTAACCTACATTGAAAAATATCACCCTCAGCTTATTGGCAATTTGGCACCTATTGTTTCGTCCATGATTGCCACAGGCAGGGTGATTAAATGGCAGTATAATCCACAGGCTAAGGTAGTCTTCATTGGTCCCTGCGTCGCCAAGAAGGCGGAGAGCAGGGATGAGATGGTGGCTGGAGTGATAGACGCCGTCCTGACCTTTGCCGAGCTGAAGGAGATGTTTGCCGCCAAGGGAATTACCCCCGAGTCTGAGAAGGAGGAGCCCTTTTCTGGTCCCAAGCCCAATCTGGGTCGCCTCTTCGCCATATCTGGAGGATTATTTAAGGTTGCTGGACTCTCCGATGATATTATAGCCAATGATGCCATCAGCGCTCACGGTAGGGATTATGTGATTAAAATCCTTCGGGAATTTGCTGGGGGAGATATCACCGCCAGACTTATTAACCTACATTTCTGCCATGGCTGCATTGCTGGACCGGTTATTGATAATGAGCTAAGTGGCTTCAGGCGCAAGGAACTCGTCGCCAATTATGCCGCCAGCCAGGCAGACCCAGCTCAAACCGAGAAGGACATCCAAGAGTATTCCGGCATTGACCTCAGCCGCAAATTCACCGCCCGAAGTGTTGTGCTGACGACCCCGAGCGAGGAAGAGGTCCAACACATCTTAAAGCAGATTGGCAAGGCAGAGCCTATGAACCAGGTAAACTGTGGTGCCTGTGGCTATACCACCTGCCGGGAACTGGCTATTGCTGTTTGCCAGGGTATAGCTGAGGTTGAGATGTGCTGGCCATATGTGCTTAACACGTTGAAGACCACCCAAGAAGGCCTAATCCAAGCCGAGAAGCTAACCTCTTTAGGTCAGATGGCTGCCGCCATCGCTCACGAAGTCAATAACCCTCTGGCCGGTGTTTTGGTCTATACCCAATTGTTAGCCAAGAAGGTAAATAGCGATGCCCTGTCCAAGGAAACAGCCCTAGACTACCTGTCAAAGATGGAAAGTGAGCTCACCCGCAGCAGCCGGCTAATCCGAAACCTTCTTGATTTTGCCCGGCAATCACCACCAAGGTTCTGGGAAGTGGATATTAACGAGGTCATTAACCGAAGTTTTGAACTCGCTGCCCATTCGGCGCAACTACAGCACGTACAGGTGGTAAAAGAGCTTGCCCCTTCCCTACCTACGACTATGGCTGATTTTGACCAGCTTCAGCAGGTTTTCACCAATCTTATTATGAATGCTATTCAGGCAATGCCTGAAGGTGGCACGTTGACCATACGCACCTCGGCCAATGATACTCAGGTCAAGATAGAGGTTCAGGACACTGGTGTTGGCATTTCTCCGGAGAATATGCGCAAGTTGTTCACCCCCTTCTTCACCACTAAGCGAGAGGTAAAGGGGGTAGGACTGGGCTTGGCGGTGTCCTACGGCATTATCCAGCGTCATCACGGAAGAATAGAAGTCCAAAGTAAGGAGGGAGAAGGTACTACCTTCGCTATATATCTGCCCCTGTCGGCTAAAGAAGGAGGAAAATAAATGCAAATAAAGAAAAGAAAAATCTTGCTTGTAGAAGACGAGACTGTGGTCAGAGAAGCCCTGCGGGATTGGCTCATTGATGATGGGTATGACGTTGATGTTGCCGAAAATGGGGAGGAGGCGCTAAAGAAAATCGAAGAGGAAGAGTTCGGTGTTATTGTTCTTGATTTAAAGCTGCCGGGCATTGATGGTCTGCAAGTATTTGAGGAGGCAAAAGAGCTTAAACCTAAAACTAAAGCAATAATGATAACTGCATACCCCTCAAGAGAAACACTGGAAAAGGCGAAAAGGTTAGGACTTCTCGACTATTTATCCAAACCGTTTAACGCTGAAGATTTGGAAAAGATAATCAACAAAGCACTGGGGGAATTAGAGACGGGGGAAAAAATAGGTAAGAAACAGCACATCTGGTTAACCCTTGGTGCCGTTTCTTACCGAATCTGCGACCGTAACTATGAATGTGGCTCATGCTCATTCGCCCAGGACATACAGGATAGATTTGGGACGATAGCAGTTATCGGTGAAGACGAGGTTGCCAAGCTCAGGCAATTACCTGGCGGTCAAAGACTGTGCCGCTATGCCTCAGTACATTTTACTAAGAAGGAGCCACGCTTAGATTAGGCATGAAGAGGAAAGCTAATATCCTTATTGTTGATGATGAAGCCATTATCCGCCAATCGCTTCATGACTGGCTGAGCGACGCCGGCTATCAGGTATTTACTGCGGAAAACGGACCCCAAGCCCTGGAGATTATTCAAAGGGAGGGGCTAAGGATTGTTATTGCTGATTTAGTCGTGCCGGGGATGGATGGAATTGAGCTAATGAAGAGGGCAAAGATGATTTCCCCAAACATTGAGGTTATCATCATTACCGCCTATGGAAGTATCCCCACTGCTATCACTGCTATAAGAGAAGGAGCCTATGACTACATTGAGAAGCCCTTCTGCCCGGAACGAGCCGAGCTATTGATTGAGAAATTGGTGGAGCACCAAGGACTAATTGAGGAGAACATTTCCCTGCACCAGAAATTGGAGGAGCGCTACCGATTTGAGAATATCATCGCTAAAAGCCCCAAGATGCAACAGGTGATTGAGGTAATTAAGGTTGTGGCCAAGAGCAACGCTACTGTATTGATTACGGGCGAGACTGGCACCGGAAAGGAGCTAGTGGCACAGGCTATCCACTCCCAGAGCCATCGCCGTGGGAAGCCCTTTGTTGCCATCAGTTGTGCCGCTTTACCTGAGAGCCTTCTGGAGAGCGAGCTATTTGGTCATGAGAAGGGTGCTTTTACCGGGGCTTACGCTCAAAAGAAGGGAAAATTTGAAGTCGCCAACCGGGGAACACTGTTTCTAGATGAAATCGGCGAGATGAGTGCCAATATCCAGGTTCACCTATTGAGGGTATTGGAGGAGAAGAGGTTCACCAGGGTTGGTGGCAATGAGCCAATCAAGGTTGACGTGCGGGTTATTTCAGCGACCAATAGAGACATGAAAGAGGCAGTAGCTAGCAGGCAATTTCGGGAAGACCTTTATTATCGACTAAACGTAGTTAACATTGAATTGCCTCCGTTGCGGGAGAGAAAAGAGGATATTCCCCTTTTAGCTCAGCATTTTTTGAAGAAGTTTGCCCTAGACAACCACAAAGAAGTTACCGGATTTTCCCCTGAGGCTACCGATTTTCTGTTGAGATATGATTGGCCGGGCAATATCCGGGAACTTGAAAATGCTATTGAAAGGGCAGTCATCCTAGCCAAAAAGCCCATTATTGAGCTTGCTGATTTGCCACAACAAAAATTGGTGGCGGCTCAGCAAATTTCACTGGAGAAAAACCTTAAACAGGTGGAAAAGGAACATATCAGGAATGTTCTGGCTGAAACCAAGGGGAATTATACCGAGGCAGCTAGAATCCTGGGCATCTCCAGAATGACCCTGTACAATAAAGCCAAGGCATATGGACTAAATGTAAAGAAAATAGACAATAGCCGATAATTGAGATTGCTTAGTAACCTATTCCCCTAACCCCCTTCCCTTAATAAGGGAAGGGGGAAATATTTAATTAAGAGAGGCGCAACCCCTCTTTTTACTATTCCTCCCCCTCTCTTAAAAGGAGAGGGGGATTAAAAGGGGGTGAGGTTAATAAATAATCGGGATAGCCCCTTATTTTGGCAAGAAAATTGCATATAGTAAGTGTGGGGGTAATAGGGATGGGAAAGCGACTAATCCAAGAGGTTCAAGAAACAGGAGGAGGTAAAGAAATGAAGCCGATACTGGTAGTAGATGATGAAGTTATTATGAGGGAGTCACTCCGAGACTGGCTCACTGATGGAGGCTACCCAATAGAAATTGCAGAGCACGGTGAAGCGGCATTGGAGGCAATCGGGGAGCAGGACTTCAGCCTCCTCATCCTTGACATGAAGCTGCCGGGGAAAAATGGGATTGAGGTATTAAGGGAAGCCAGGGCACAAAACCCCCAGCTCCACGGTATCATCATTACTGCCTACCCATCAATAGAGACCGCAGTGGAGGCAATAAAGATAGGAGCTATTGACTATTTGCCCAAGCCCGTTAGCCTTGATACCCTGGAAAAACTGATTGAGAAGACCCTCGGACCGGTTCAGGTGGAGATAAAGCCAAAGGCTGCCCCTGAAGAAGCTATAGCCAAGCCGCCGGTGACAGAGAAGACAAAGGTTGAGGAAATCATAGCTATAGCTCCGGAAGAAATCCCGCTTCACCTCAAGCAGGGAAAGGCTCACTTTGAGGCTGGTCAATATACAGAGGCACTAAAGGAATTTGAATCTATCCTCAGCATTGCCCCCGGCAACATTGAGACCCGGGTCTGGATCCGAAAGACAAAGCAAGCACTAGCCGAGCCAAGAATTGAGGCAGTTACTGTGGCTGAAGAAGCCAAACCCAAAGACTGCGTCTGGATGAAAATGGGATTAGTGGCTTATCGCATCTGCACCCGAGATTATGACTGCCTCACCTGCGAGTTTGACCAGATGATGCAGGAGAAAATGGCAGCAGGGGAAACCACGGAGCTTGACCAGGCACTGGAGCGATTTAGGGAGCTGCCGGGAAGTCAGAGGCTCTGTCGCTATGCTCTCAAAGGCGATGTCTCCCACCGTATCTGCTCTCGTCTCTTCCAGTGTGTAACCTGCGAGTTTGGTCAAATGATGGAGGATGCCCTCCAGCAAAAGCTAGCCAAGCTGCAAGCACGACGAGAGGCATTACTCAAAAAGGAGAAAAAAGCTAAAGCCTAACCAAAGCCTTAGTTCTAACCGGGGAGGGATGTATCAGCATCTCTCTCCTGTTTTTCTGCGAAATCCGACAGCTTATCCGCCAAACCCTTTTGCCCTATAGCCAGAGTCAGGTCGCTGCGTGTCTTCTCCAGTACCCCACGAACCATATCAGTAGTATGGCGCAGACCCCCAGTTATAGCATCGGGGAAATCCATGGTGACCAGGGTATTGTAAATATCGTCCATGGCTGATAATAGCTCCTCCCCCCGAGACAGGTTACCCCGCCTCATACTATCCAATAGGTAGCGCCTGAGTTCACCAACGGCTTCGCCCATTCCGTTCAGGTAGGCGACGCCGTCAATACCCAGTTCATCGGGGTCGGGAAGGCGCTTCCCCGTCACCAGGGCAAGGGTAATACTGCCTTCGGCAAACTCCTTCTGTGCATCCCGGAAAAAGCCAACATAGCTAAGCTCACCATAGCCAGAGATAGCCGGCTCAATCTCACTTAAGCGGCTGCGGGCTGATTTGAGTAACTGGGCGGCCTGGTCAAACTCCTGGCGATGGACAGCGCGGATGGCATTCCCACAGTGGCGAATTACCTCACGACACAGCGGCAGCACCCTTTCTCTAGCTACATCTTTAGCGGCAAGGGTCTGACGAATCCGGTCAGCAATTGAATCCAAATTATCGGTTAATCCACCCACTGGCGTGCTCAAACTCGGCTATTATTTGTCGGGTTGCCTCTTCTACGTCCTCGGCATAAAGTATAGCACTAATTACCGCCACTGAGTCAGCGCCGGCAGCGAAAACCTCAGCCAAATTATCCTTATTGATGCCCCCGATAGCAACTAGGGGCAGGCTTACCGCCTGCCTGATTTGGCGTAGCCTCTCCAAACCAACCACCTTTGCCCCTTCCTTGGATGATGTTGGGTAGATTGAGCCAACGGCAATGTAATCAGCCCCATCAGATTCAGCAGCAGTCGCCTGGTCTAAAGTATTCACCGAGCAGCCAAGGATTTTGTCAATGGGCAGCAGCTTGCGGGCTACCGATATGGGGAAGTCTTTTTGACCCAGGTGCAACCCGTCAGCATCAGTAGCCAAGACTAAACCAAGGTAGTCATTGACTATGAAAAGCACGTCGTGCTTGGAGCACAGTTCCTTTAGCTGCTGAGCTATTGGCAGAAGCTCACCTCGGCTTCGGAGCTTATCACGCAACTGGATTGTCTTGGCACCACCTCGGATTAGCTGGTTAGCGACCTCAATGTGGCTGCGACCGTTTAGGGCTTGGCTATCTATGATAGCATAGAGCCCGGTTAAATGCTTCGTTTTATCCCGACGCAACAATTTGGATAGTAGCTTTTGCTCTATGGTGTAGAGGGCAAACCGAGCTTGTTCGAATTTCTCCGGGTCTAACTTGGGAGTAGTGCCTGGGATTTTGGACAACTCCTCCAGGATTCTCAGCGATTCCTGAACCCTTCTGGCATTAGCCACCACCATTATCGGCAGCTCTCTCTGTTTCTCCTCTCCAGGGACTTCAATATCAATCCCTACGTCTCCTTCCGAGTCTCGGGACTGGAGGAGCTGCTGGTTAAATGACCAGTCGCCCCTTAGTATCTCATGGCGTATAGTTTTTAGCTGCTGAGTTAGACTAGCATCATTAAGCATTAGCCGGGCTAGGTCTTCAAGAAGGTGAAGCCCCTCGCCGGCGCGGTTTAGATTGGCATCAATAATACGCAGCCTTTGTCTTGCCATTATCTGAATTCTAGCATAGCCCGACTAAGACAGTAAAGCTGGAAGCCTCAGGCTTCACCCACCGCATTCTCAATCACTTCAATTCGCAACGGCTTCCCCTTTTGGTTTAGCTCCACGGCAACAACATCAATGCGCCATAACGGGGGCAAGTTATTGTGGGTCTGCTGATAGTGGGAGGCAACGGCTCTTAATCTTTCCTTTTTGGTTGGAGTAATTGACTCTTCCGGGCTGCCAAACTCCTGGCTCTTTTTAGTCCGCACCTCAACAAAGACTAGGCAATCTTTATGCTTAGCTATGAGGTCAATCTCACCTTCAGGACAGCGGTAGTTAGCTTCCAAGATACGGTAACCCCGTTTCTTGAGGAAGTCCTTAGCCAGTTTTTCACCTAGAATACCGGTTTCTCTGCGCTTCATTTCTCTCTTAACTTGCAAATCTTAACAGAGTTGAGGCTTGAATAGCAAAACCCCATACTATTTTTAGTAACCTCACCCCCTGTATCCCCCTCTCCTTAAAAGGAGAGGGGGAAGAGATTAAAGAGAGGGGCGAAGCCCCTCTCTTACCTACACTCCCCTTCCCTTAACAAATTACGAAGGAAGGGGGTCAGGGGGATAGGTTCCTAAAAAATCCCTCCATTATATCCCTGACTGGCTTAAATGACTGGCGATGTATCGGGCACGGACCAAGCCTGGATAAGCAGGTAAGGTGTCCCTTAGTGCCATAGCCCTTATGTTGAGCCAACCCATAGCCGGGATAGATTTTATCAAACTCAACCATTAGCTCGTCTCGCGCCACTTTGGCAATGATTGAGGCACAGGCTATAGAGAAGCATAAACTATCACCGTGGGTTATCCCCTTTTGAGGTAGCCTGACCTCAGGAAGGCGCATATAGTCTATAAGCAGGGACTCAGGTGGCGGCGAAAGCTGGTCTACGGCTAGTTTCATCGCCAAGCGTGTTGCTTTGATTATACCTTGGGCATCTATCAAGTAATGGGGAACCAAGCCGATGCCTATGGAAATGGCTATCTCATGGATGCGGTGAAATAAAAGTTCACGCCGGGCTGGGGTTAACTGCTTGCTATCCCTCACCTCGCTAAACCAGGGGGCGTTTATATTAGAAGGCAGAATGACAGCAGCAGCTACCACTGGGCCAGCTAGAGCACCACGACCAACCTCATCAATGCCAGCAATGCGCCGGTAACCCTGTGCCCTGAATATTTTTTCCTCAGTGAAGGACGGCATCTATTACCCCCCCACCCAAGACAACATCGCCCTGGTAGAATACCACCGATTGCCCGGGGGCAATCGCCGACTGAGGCTCAACAAAACGAACCTCAGCCATATTATCATTAGGACGAATTTCAGCAGCGACCTCTGGTGCCCTATAGCGGACTTTAACTGTTATACTGATAGGCTCTCTCAGGGCTTTCCCCGATACCCATCTTAGCTTGCTGGCAATAAGTACATTATGCAAAAGCTGGTCTTTGGTGCCCACCACCAATCTATTAGTGGCAGCATCAAGCTTGAGCACATGTAGCTGCTGAGCTGAGGCAAGCCCCAAGCCTTGCCTCTGTCCCACAGTGTATCGAGCTAAACCACCGTGCCTGCCCAAGACCTTACCCGTTATGTCAACAATTTCCCCGGCTTTAAGCGGGATACACTCGGCGACAAATGACCGATAGTCATTATCGGGGATAAAGCAAACGTCCTGACTTTCATGCCTGCTGGCAGTGGGCAAGCCCATCTCGGCAGCCAATCTTCTGACCTTCTGTTTGCTGAACTCACTGAGAGGTAAAAGCAGGTGCTTAAGCTGCCTTTGACCTAGGGTATAAAGGAAATACGACTGGTCTTTACCCCGGTCGGCTGCTTTCACCAAGCGATAGCCGTCGGGCGAGCGTTCTACCCTGGCATAATGCCCGGTAGCCAAGTATTCTGCCCCCATCTCCAGTGCCCTATTAAGGAGAAGGCCAAATTTGATATGCTGGTTGCAGACAATACACGGGTTTGGCGTCCGCCCCAAGCTATACTCCCGACAGAAGTAGTCAATGACCAGGCGGTGAAACTCTGTCTCAAGGTCAAGCTTGTAGAAAGGTATATCCAGGACTTGGCAGGTATGCTCTAAATCTGACATGGTGCGTGCTAGGTTAGGGTCTGACCATAGCTGCATGTGAATGCCAAAGACATCATAGCCAGCCTGTTTCAGCAGGGCAGCCGCCAGTGAGGAATCTACCCCCCCACTCATGGCTACAGCCACTCGCTTCTTGGGCATACCCTAATTCAGCCTCCCTGACTCGAAAGCAGTTGGCTTACCCTTTGCCAGATAATCTGGGCTATTTTTTCTTTAGATTGGCTAGCATCTACCACCAGCCACCGCTCTGGTTCATCGGCTGCCATCTTGAGGTAACCCTTCCACACCCTCTGGTGAAAGGCTATTTCTTCCTGCTCAAAGCGGTCTTGCCTTCTGGCTCTTTTGCGGGCGAGCCCCTTCTCTGGTGATATATCCAGCAGAATGGTCAGGTCGGGCTTCACTCCCTGAGTGGCAGCATTATTAGTCGCCTTGACCATTTCTAAGTCCAGTCCTCGCCCATAGCCCTGGTAGGCAGTAGTAGAGTCAGCATAGCGGTCACTGATAACTACCTTCCCGCCCTCCAGACTTGGTTTGATTACCTCAGTTACTAATTGAGAGCGGGAGGCATTAAACAGCATCAGCTCAACAAATGGCGATATACCTGTGCCTTGAGCCCACTTTAGCCAGCGCCCAAGCTTCTTACCAAAAGGAGTGCCACCGGGCTCATGGGTCAAAAGGACAGGGATGGCTAACTGCGATAGTCTCCTATATAGCTCTTTCGCCTGGACACTCTTGCCACACCCCTCCCCCCCCTCAAAGGTGATAAAGAGAGACATTTATAAACCCTATCCCCTTTTTCCCCTTCCCCTTAACAAGGGGAAGGGGATTCAGTTATATAAGAGAGGCTTCGCCTCTC
>Ga0315282_10013702_pt1 | contig 12172 bp, 10 predicted proteins | sample YL17G07_20_MG_FD_203693 | JGI IMG/M metagenome (GOLD analysis project Ga0315282, IMG submission 203693) | Sediment microbial communities from Yellowstone Lake, YNP, Wyoming, USA - YL17G07_20 | ecosystem: Environmental > Aquatic > Freshwater > Lake > Sediment | place: USA: Wyoming | collected... | reverse complement strand
AGATACAAAGACTATTGATCCAGGGTTAAAAGGTAGATTTGTTTATGATAAACATATACGGGGATGCCTTGTGGACCATTTTATAGGAGAGTCTGTTAAGATAGATGATTTTATAGATCTAAAATACGAAGAGCTCGGAGATTTTATAAATGCTTCATATGATGCAAAAAAGGAAAAGAGTAAAGTAATGCTTGAGAGAAAAGGCAAGGTGCAAAGCAAAGCTGTATTGGTTAGAAAAGAAATAAACCTGGCTTCAGAAAAAACAATACAGGTTGTGTATGTTTTGAAAAATTTAAGCAAGGCCTCAATAGAAGCCCTTTTTGGAGTTGAATTCAATCTTACTATGCCCTATCTTAACTCAGACAGGTATAGCTATTTTTCAGAGTCCAGGGTAGGAGGCATTAACGATACAGGATTTATATCATGCGCAAAGCTGTTTTCCATAAAAGATTCAGGTAAAGAAATCAGCATAAACTTTATTTTTTCCAAAAAGGCTCACAGTATATGGTATTTTCCTGTCAAAACCATTTCCCAGTCTGAAAGGGCATATGAACTGAACTTTCAGGCATCATGCATTATTCCAAGATGGCATATCAGGTTTACCAGCGGTCAGGAAACCAGATTTGCAATAACAGTTTCAATTTAATTTTTTAATTGCTTTAAATAGCCATATGTGTTATATATAATAATCTGTATATGAAGGGTGTTGAGATATGAACAAGAAGACCATCAAAGATGTCAATATTAAAGGCAAAAGAGTTTTGATGAGAGTGGATTTCAATGTGCCGCTCAATAAAGACTTGAAGATAGAAGATGATACAAGGATTACTGCAGCATTGCCTACTATAAAATATGCTTTTGATAACGGAGCAAAACTTATATTAATGAGCCATTTGGGGAGACCAAAAGGCGTCAATGAGTTAGAACGGCTTACGAGTGTTGCTAAAAGGCTTTCAGAGCTTATTGGAAAGCCTGTCCAGAAACTGGATGACTGTATAGGGCCAGAGGTTGAGAAAGCTGTTTCTGCTATGAAAGATGGGGATGTGATATTGCTGGAAAATTTAAGGTTTCATGCGGAGGAAGAAAAAAATGATCCCGGATTTGCTAAAAAACTAGCTTCTCTTGGAGAGATTTATGTAAATGATGCATTTGGAACAGCTCATAGGGCGCACGCTTCTACAGAAGGCGTTACTAAATTTATAAAAGTTTGCGTTGCAGGACTTTTACTCGGGAAAGAGATAGAATATTTTGAAAAGGCACTTTCAAATCCTCCAAAGCCGTTTGTTGCAATTCTGGGGGGCGCAAAGGTCTCTGATAAGATAATGGTAATAGAGAACCTCATGAAAAAGGTGGATACTATCCTCATAGGCGGAGGCATGGCGTATACATTTTTAAAAGCCCAGGGAATGGAGGTAGGCAGTTCCAAACTAGAAGCTGACAAAATAGACGTTGCGAAGTCTATTATGAAAAAGGCAAAAGAACTTGGCGTTAAAATTGTATTGCCTATTGACCATCTTATAGCTGACAAGGTAGATGCCGTCAGTAATACCAGGGTAGTTAGTGATGCTGTGCCGCAAGGCTGGATGGCATTGGATGTAGGCCCTAAGACAGTGGATGAATTCAAAAAAGAATTGAGAAACGCAAAGATGATTATATGGAATGGCCCGCTTGGCGTATTTGAAATAACAAAGTTTGCAAGAGGCACAGAAGATATTGCAAGATTTATAGCAGGCCTTAAGGCCATAAGTATTATTGGCGGTGGCGATACAGCAAGCGCAATCGCCAAATTTGGGTTAGAGCATGCAATGACGCATATTTCTACAGGCGGAGGCGCGTCATTGGAATATATGGAAGGAAAAGTTCTGCCGGGAGTAGCGGCGTTGAATGATAAATAAAGACGCAATTTACGGAACGAAGTGAACGTAAATTGCTGTCTGAATTTACCCCGAGTCGCCATAATGCTTAAGTGTATGCGGCGAGGGGTAAGCAGATCCCTCGCAACTTATTGTTGGGTCAAGGGGTTGCTCGGGATTAATTCGCACCGCATATAAAAAACAGAAAGGAGATTGTTTTACGAAAATTATAAATTTTCGTAAAACAAGTACTCATTAATGAGAAGACCAATTATTGCAGGAAATTGGAAAATGCATAAGACAGTCCAGGATGCTTTAGATATAGCTATTGGGCTGAAGAGAAAATTTTATACGTTTGGAGAAGCTGATATTGTAATATGCCCGAGTTTTACCGCTTTGAGCAAAGTTGGCGATGAGATTTCTGATTCAAGTATTATGCTGGGCGCTCAGGATGTTTACTGGGAAGAGGAAGGCGCTTTTACAGGAGAGGTTTCTCCTAAGATGTTAAAGGATGTGAGAGCCAGGTATGTAATTGTAGGCCATTCTGAACGAAGGAATTTATTTGGAGAGACAGATGAAGCAGTAAATAAAAAAGCAAAGGTAGTGCTTAGGTATGGCATGATTCCTATAATGTGTATCGGAGAAAGATTGGAAGAAAGAGATAACGGCACAACATATGAGGTTATTGAAAAGCAGCTTACAAGAGGGCTGAAGGATCTGACAAAAGACGATATTTCCAGGCTTATTATTGCGTATGAGCCTGTGTGGGCAATAGGCACTGGACGCACAGCTGCGCCTCGCGAGGCGCAGGAAGCGCATAAGTTCATAAGGAATTTTATAGAGAAACATTTTGAAAAAGAAACTGCTTCAAAAATACGCATTCAATACGGCGGAAGCGTGAAACCTGATAATATTGCCAAATTAATGGCAGAGGAAGACATTGACGGCGCTCTTGTGGGCGGTGCAAGCCTGGATGTAAATACGTTTGTCCAGATTGTAGAAAATTCAATACTATAAAAATGATTACACAGATTACAAAAACAGATTGCGCAGATTAAAAGAAAAATCCAATCTGTGTAATCTAAATTTGCACATTTTATGAGCAAGAAATCTGTGTAATCGTTTTATAAAACAAAAGGATTTTATATGTACCCTATTTTAATTGTGATTCATGTAATTATCAGCCTTTTTTTAATTGCTGTAATATTGTTACAGGCAGGTAAGGGTGGAGGCCTCGCAGATACATTTGGCGGGTCTCAAATGCAAAACATGTTTGGTACAAAGAGTACCACTGTGCTTACTAAGGTTACAGCTGTATGCGCTATAGGTTTTGTAATTACTTGCATCAGCCTGGCGGTTATTTCCAGCAAAAAAGGAAAATCTATCATTGATAATGTAAGAATACCAACGGCTGCTACTGCTGCGTCTAATACTCAGCCTCCTGTAGTGCCAGAGGCTAAGGTTCCGGCTTCGACTGAATCAGCAGCACCGCAGGGAGGCACTAACGAAGTTAAGTAATATTATTATAGATATGAAAAAATATACATACAATATATCAGCCGTCCGCCTTAGGCGGACGGCCTTTTTATTTATAATTTTATTTTTATTGGGATTTGCGCCTGACTATGGGGATACTATAGTTAGTGGGTCTATAGGAGAACCTAGGACTCTTGTGCCGATTTTGGCGTCTGACAGCTCTTCTGGGACTATCTGCGGCCTTATTTTTAACGGCCTTGTGAAATATGATAAAGACCTGAATCTTATAGGAGATCTTGCCCAGAATTGGGATATTTCGCTGGATGGTCTTAAGATTACATTTTATTTAAGAAAAGGAGTTAGATGGCATGACGGGGCGCCATTTACCTCGAAAGATGTAGAATTTACATACAAGAGTTTGATTGACCCAAAGGTAAGGACTCCGTATAGCGGAGATTTTCAGATGGTTAAAAATCTTGAAGTTGTGGACGATTACACGTTAAAGGTTTTTTACAAAGAACCTTTTTCTCCAGGGCTTGCGAGCTGGGGCATGAATATTATGCCCGCACATTTATTAGAAAAAGAAGACCTTAATGCCACGAAATTTGCGAGAAATCCTATTGGCACAGGGCCGTATAAATTTAAATTATGGAAAACAGGCGAAAAGATGGAGTTGGTTTCAAATCACGATTATTTTGAAGGCAGGCCTTACATTGACAGGTATATTTATAGGATTATACCTGACACAGCTACAATGTTTCTTGAATTAAGGGCTCAGGCGGTTGATTACACCTCTTTGACACCGATACAATTCAGGCGCCAGACAGAGACAGCATTTTTCAAAAAGAATTTCCAGAAGTTTAGTTTCCCGAGTTTTGGTTATACGTATATGGGCTATAATTTAAATGACCCTAAATTTAAAGATGTGAATGTAAGAAAGGCCATAAATTATGCAGTAAATAAAGAAGAGATTATAAACGGAGTGCTTCTTGGGCTTGGCAGGGTTTCTACAGGGCCTTTTATATCAGATTCTTGGGCGTATAACAAAGAAGTGAAACCTCTTGAATACAACCCTAAAAAAGCAAAGGAACTTTTGAAAGAAGCTGGCTGGATAGATCGGGACGGAGACGGTATTTTAGAAAAAGATGGGATGGAATTTTCATTCACAGTTATTACTAATCAGGGCAATGATGAACGCAAAATGGCCCTGGAGATAATACAAAGGAGGCTTAAAGAAGTTGGAATTGAAGTCAAAATAAAGATAATAGAATGGAGCGCATTTGTAGGCGAATTTATAGATAAAAGGCGGTTTGAGGCTGTTCTTTTAGGCTGGGGATTGTCTCTGGATCCGGATATGTATGACATATGGCATTCTTCAAAAACAAAACAAGGGGAGTTTAATTTTGTAGGTTATTCCAACGAAGAAGTAGACAGGCTGCTTTTGAAGGGCAGGCAAACGTTTAATCAAGAAGAACGGAAGAAAATATATCATAGGATACACGAGATTTTATATGACGAACAACCTTATTTATTTTTATATGCCCCAGATGCTTTACCGATTTTACATTCCAGGTTCAAGGGTATTGAAGTCGGGCCTGGCGGTATAGGGCATAACTTTATTAAGTGGTACGTGCCTCGCAGTGAACAGCGCTACATCCGCTAACTTCACACTCTGACATTGTCAAAGTGCAAAGTTTGGGAATTGGTGGTATATGTGGAAGCAGATTTTTAAGAGAATTATTGGATTAATTGTGCTTTTGCTTGGCATAACGGTTATTACATTTGCTGTCATACATGTTGCGCCTGGAAAACCCACTGATATGGAGGCGCAGTTTAATCCAAAGGTTTCAATGGAGGCCAGGGACAGGATAGCTCATTTATATGGCTTGGATAAGCCGCTAGGCGTTCAGTATATCGAATGGCTGAAAAGAGTTATAAGGTTTGATTTTGGTATTTCTTTTATGGATTCAAGGCCTGTGATGCAGAAGATACTCGAGCGTATCCCTATTACCCTTACAATAGAGTTATTTTCAATTATCCTGATATTATTAATCGGCATACCGATAGGCGTGGGTTCAGCGGTTAAAGAAGGAAGTTTTTATGATAGATTTATGACAGTTTTTGTATTTATAGGTTTTGCAGTTCCAACTTTCTGGCTGAGCCTTGTGCTTATGGATTTTATAGGCGTAAGATGGGCTCTATTACCGATATCTGGTATAACGTCTTTGGAATTTGAAAAATTCGGATTTTTTGAGAAAGCCATTGATATGTCGAAACACCTTATTCTGCCGGTCGCTGTTTCAGCTTTTGGAGGCCTTGCGGGGATCTCGAGGTATATGAGAAGCAGCATGCTGAATGTTTTAAAACAGGATTACATACGGACTGCTAGGGCAAAAGGTTTGACAGAAAAAGAGGTTCTTTATAAACACGCGTTGAAAAATGCGCTTTTACCTGTTGTAACAATACTTGGATTATCTGTGCCGGGGCTTATCGGAGGGAGCGTTATTTTCGAATCAATATTCAGCATACCAGGCATGGGAAGGCTTTTTTATGAATCGGTAATGTCCAGGGATTATCCTGTGATAATGGGGGTTCTGGTTATCGGAGCTGTGCTCACGCTTTTAGGAAACCTGTTGGCGGATATTTCTTACGCAGCAGTTGATCCGCGTATAAAACTTGAATAATCATACCGATCGCCGAACGGAGTAATTGCTCCGTTCGGCAATCGGAGGCGGTAAGTATGAATAAATTAACCATTTTTGGAATATGTATTGTTGGATTTTTTATAATAATAGCTATTTTTGCGCCCATAATCGCTCCTTATAATCCGGGGCAAATTGATATCGAGAATATACTTACAGCGCCTTCTTATTCGCATATTTTTGGAACAGATAGCCTCGGGAGGGACTTATTTTCGAGAATGGTTTATGGGACTAGGATATCTTTAATGGTAGGTTTTATAGCAGTTGGCATTGCCAGTTTGATAGGCATAGCGCTTGGAGCAATAGCAGGTTATTATGGCAAATGGGTGGATACTATTATAATGAGGTTTATAGACATAATGCTTTGCTTTCCGACATTTTTTTTGATACTTGCTGTGATTGCTTTACTGGAGCCAAGTATAATAAATATAATGGTAATAATAGGAGCTACAAGCTGGATGGGTATGGCGCGGCTTATGCGCGCGGAGATATTGAGTTTAAAAGAAAGAGATTTTATATACGCTGAAAGAGCGATAGGCGCAAGCGACCTTAGAATAATAACAAGGCATCTTATTCCGAATGCAATGGCGCCTGTATTAGTGAACATTACCCTTGGAATAGCAGGCGCTATTTTAGTAGAGTCGAGTTTGAGCTTTTTGGGAATAGGTGTCCAACCGCCTACGCCAAGCTGGGGCAATATCCTTAGCGAAGGAAAAGCTGTCATGGGCGCTGGCTGGTGGATGATGGCATTTCCAGGCCTGGCGATTTTTGTAACAGTTCTTGGGTATAATTTGTTGGGTGAAGGGATAAGGGAAAAATTGTTAAGATAGGGTACGATCGGTAGAGGGTTTTATATGCTTTTGCAAATAAAAAATCTAAAAATTAATTATGGTGGGTTAGATGTCGTGCGGGGAATTGATTTGAATATTGATAAAGGCGAATGTGTGGGGCTGATAGGCGAATCAGGTTGTGGAAAAACCACAGTAGGTTTAAGCATCACAAGGCTTATACCTGAGCGGAAAGGTGGTATTAGTTCAGGCGAAATTTTATTCGAGGATAAGGATATATTGAAATTAGATGCAGAAGAATTAAGAAAAATAAGAGGCAAGAAGATTTCATACGTGTTTCAGGAGCCATCCAGTTCTTTAAATCCTGTTTTTACAATTTACGAACAGATAAAAGAAGCCCTGGAAGAAAAAGACAATACTGATAACCTGGTTGCCGAGATTTTAAAAAGCGTTGGGCTTGAGAAAATTATCGGCAAAAAAAATATGTATCCTCATGAGTTTTCAGGCGGTATGCAGCAACGCGCTATGATAGGAATGGCAATTGCGTCTAAGCCAAGCCTTATAGTGCTGGATGAACCGACTACTGCGCTTGATGTTACTGTCGAGCGCCAGATATTAGACCTTATTATGGAACTCAAGAATAAAATGAACCTGTCAATTTTATTTATATCTCATGACCTAAGAATAGTTTTTAATATCGCTGATAATATTGGTATTATGTATGCTGGAAAAATTGTAGAATACGGGCTAAAAGAAAAAATTATTTCTGACCCATCTCATCCTTACACAATAGGCCTTATAGATTCTGTCCCTTCATTCGAGCATAGAAAGAAATCTTTTAATGCGATAGGCGGGAGGGCGCCTTTATTTTCCGACCTGCCTAAAGGCTGTAACTTTTATCCCAGATGCAAATTCAGGATAGACAAGTGCGTGGAAAAGGAGCCGGAATTAAAAGATATATCCGGCGGACAGGCATCTAGGTGTATCAGAACAATCAGCGCGGAGCTGCGCTCCACTACTCCAATAAATGGAATTATTAAAAGTCGATAATTTGAGCAAGATTTTTAAGAAACACAGGGTTAAGGCTGTGGATGATGTGAGTTTTTCTATTTTTAAAGGAGAGGTGCTTGGTCTTGTAGGAGAATCTGGATGCGGAAAGAGCACGCTTGCAAAATTAATATTGCGCCTTATTGATGCGGATAAAGGCAATATTTTTTATAAAGAAAAGGATTTATTGAAGTTTTCTCATGGTGACATGAGAAAAGCGCGCAAGGATCTGCAGATAATATTCCAGGATCCATATGCGTCTTTGGATCCCAGGATGAGGATAGGGGAAGTAATAGAAGAGGTTTACGATATTCATAAAAATGTCCCTGAACGCGACAGAAAAAATAAAGCAGTAGAGCTTTTAGAAACAGTTGGACTTGGAGAAACATATTTAAATAGGCTGCCTTCAGAACTTTCAGGCGGGGAACGCCAGCGGGTAGGTATTGCAAGAGCTCTTGCGACTGATCCGGAATTTATAATATGCGATGAACCTGTATCGAGCCTTGACATATCTATTCAGGCGCAGATCCTGAATCTTTTGATAGAGCTGCAAAAAAAGAAAAATCTCACCTATCTATTTATAAGCCACGATCTAGGAGTCATAGGTTCTATATGCGACAGGGTAATGGTCATGCAGTCTGGAAGGTTTGTTGAGTTTGGCTCCTGCGAAGATGTGTTTAGAAACCCTGGCCACGAATATACGAAAACTCTCTTTAAATCTGTTTTATTGTCATAAGAACATTGTAACTCAATTTGATTGACCAGAGTATGTCTCTGAGATATAATAAATACCAATGAATGCTGTAAAAAAAAAGGCATTATTAGCTGAGCACGAAGCAGGCATTGCGGAAATAATACAATACCTGTTAAAGGCATGGGATTACGATATAGTTACCATTGCTAAAGGCTCAGCTGTCTTAGATACAGTAAGGCGGGAACAGCCGGATATTATTATAATAGACTGGAACCTGCCTGATCTGGACGGCCTCAAAGTATCCAAAATCCTAAAAGAAGATTTTCTTACCGCGCATATCCCTGTAATAATCCTTATAGATAAGAAGCAGATAAGAAAAAAGATGCTGGAAATAGAACAAGGTGTGGACGATTATATCTCTAATCCTCCCGACCCGATAGATTTAGAGATTCGCATGGAGCTTGCTTTGCGCAGGACCAGCCATCAGCTTTACGCAAACGCCCTTACAAAGCTTCCCGGAAATAAGCAGATAGAAAAGGCCATACATTCCAGGATGGAAGAGAAAAAACTTTTTTCAGTCGCGTATTATGACATAGATAACTTTAAATCATTTAATGATAAATACGGTTACATGAAAGGCGATAGCGTCATAAGGCATGCCGCTTATATTATATCTACCACAGTCAAAAGATACGGCAATCCGCATGATTTTGTAGGCCACATAGGAGGCGATGATTTTGTAGTGGTTACAACGCCTGACAGAGATAGGCTGATAGCGTCCGAGTCGATACTTGCCTTTAACAGAGCCATACATTTTCACTATTCAAAAGAAGATAGAGAGAGGACTTATGTGGTTTCCAAGGACCGCCGCGGCAATGTGGTAAATATGCCTCTCATGAGCATTTCCATAGCCATAGCAAATAATAAACATTTCCCCATAAAAAATATGGTGGAACTGATGGAGATAATTACAGAGATAAAAAGTTATTTAAAGACATTGCCAGGCAATAATTTTCTTGTGAATCGCAGGCAGATTGAAAAGAGGGTATTTATTGACGAGCCTGATATAGAAGAAAAGGCAAGTGTAAATAAAGAAGAAAAATTCAAGCATAAACCGCTTGGCCAGATATTACTTGAATCGCAGATAATTACGCTTGAACAACTTGAAGTGGCGCTTAATAAGCACTGGACCACAGGCCAGAAGATAGGTCAGAGTATCATAGGCCTTGGCATGGCTAGCTCTGGTGATATTGCAAGGGCTCTGGAATCTCAGTTCCATGTTCCGCATTTTGATATTAGAAGCTTGAGTGAAAATGGGGAATTGGAAGAAATACTTACCAAGGTATCTTTTGACATAATGAAAGATTACGGTGTTTTGCCTGTGAAAAAAGATAAAAATGTATTGTTTTTAGCAATGCTTGACCCTAAGAATATGGAAGCTGTGGCTAAGATAAAAAATCTTACGGGTTGTTCTATAGCGCCTTTATTTGTTCTGGAAAGCGAATTTACCGAGATATTTGACAGGAGCTTGAAAAAAGAAAAAGCCGATAAAGGCTTGTAGCTTCGGCTTTTTATCGCTCGGCAACCCGGCCGCCATATTATTCCTGACTGCCTCACTAACCCTTTGCATTCGCTGAGGTTACGGCTTGTCAAAATAACTTAGGCCCGTAGGCTTTGCGCCCCCTGATTTCTCAGGGTTTGCCCTTATCGGCTATAATAAGTATAGCATAAAAAACAGTTTTTTTCAAGGGAGAAAGGAAGAAATGTTGAAAAAATATAAAAAGTTAGGGGTTTTAGTTCTTTTCTTTTTATTGTTTTATTCAAACAATGTTTTTGCGAAATCAGGGCCTATAACAATACGTAACCAAATGCCGCTATATCTAATTTATCTTCAGATGGAGCCTGACAAAGCAAACGTTATAGAACAAAATAAGTTTGATATAAATGCCGATTATACTGTTTCAAATATTACTGTTAGTTGTTTTACTCCTGCCTCATCTCTTTATAAAATAAATATTGATGCAGAGGTTTCCAGGTTTACGCTGGATTTAAGATACGGGATTTATGAAAATGCAGAAGTAGGATTGGAAGTGCCTTATCTAAGCTTATCACGCGGGTATCTTGATGAATTTGTTAAGGGATTTGAAAATACTGCAGGAGCTACAACTCCGCGTTCCAGGACAAGGCAGGGGTCTTATAATTTTAATTATTCATTTATTTACAATAATCAAGATTTAATAAAAAGAACCAATGCTTCGGACGGATTAGGCGATATTGTATTAAAGGCAAAATACCAAATTTTAGAAGAAGATGTATATAAGTTTTGGCCCAACGCGTCTTTCAGGGCAGCGGTTAAATTGCCTACAGGAGAAAAGAAGTCTTTGCTTGGAAGCGGGGAATTGGATTATGGATTTGGCGTGCTTTTAGATAAGACATTTTCTGAAAAGATAACAGTATATGCAGGCTGTAATTTTGTAATTATAGAAAAACCAAGTTTTTTCAGTGTTTTGAATTTAAAACAAAATATAGTTTCTGGAATCATAGGGGCGGAGTATCTCTTAACGCAAAGATTTTCCCTTGTGGCGCAGATTACAGGAAACACAACGCCTTATCCGTCCAGCGGGACAAATGCCCTGGATGAAAATGCATTTGATATAGGTTTTGGTTTTAACTACCTTTGGAAAGAGAAACAGAATGTGTCCTGGCATTTTGCTTTTACTGAAAATCTTAATTCTGCATCCAGTCCGGATGTGAGTTTGAATACAGGATGGAAAGTGGGGTTTTAGTTAATATGAAAAGGTTTTTTATAATCGCAGCTTCTGTTTTATTATTGCTTGTTATAACTTTTTCTATATTTATATTTACTTTTGACGCCAATCGGTATAAAGCTGCCCTGATAACAAAGCTGGAAGAATCTATGGGCAGGGATGTAAGGATAGATAGCATCTCTATCTCTGTTAACCTTTTACGCGGGGTTGGGCTTGAAGCAAAAGGCGTGGCGATAAAAGATAGAGGCAAGGCATGGAGCGATTTTTTGTTAAAGGCAGATAGATTTAATGTCAACTTAGAAATCCTGCCGCTTTTAAAAAAGGATATCCAGGTAAAAAAGCTGTTTATACCTATGTTGGAAATCAATGCAGGCTCTGGGGGTAATAGCCCTGTGTTCAAGTGCGCGGTCGATATGAATGTGCACATTTTAATCAACAGTTCGCCCGAGAGGGATATGCTTAAAACATTGAGCGCAAAAGGGAACGCGAAGCTGACAAATGCAGTTTTAGATAAAATGAATGTCTTAAAAACTGCCCTGGATCAGCTTAATATGCTGCCAAACCTTGTTCAAAAATTAAAAAATAATCTGCCTGAAAAATACAGCGCGCTTTTGGATCAAAATTATACTGCATTTAAACCTATAAATGCGGATTTTGAAATAAGGGACGGCGGTATTTATTTTGATAAGCTATTGGTAGAATCAGAGGCTTTTTATCTTGTGAACAAAGGGTCTGTAGGTATGATAGACCAGAGCCTGAAGATTAGCTCAAATTTCTTTATACCAAAGGATCTTTCTGTTGCTTTCTCTGGTGTTGTGCCTGAGCTTGAGTTGATTACAGACAA
>Ga0315282_10013701_pt1 | contig 12172 bp, 10 predicted proteins | sample YL17G07_20_MG_FD_203693 | JGI IMG/M metagenome (GOLD analysis project Ga0315282, IMG submission 203693) | Sediment microbial communities from Yellowstone Lake, YNP, Wyoming, USA - YL17G07_20 | ecosystem: Environmental > Aquatic > Freshwater > Lake > Sediment | place: USA: Wyoming | collected... | reverse complement strand
ACAACCAGCCCGTTGCCGGCCAGGGTAGCCGGAACGTCAATGGCGTAGCTCAACTGGCTCTCGGCCGGCAGGGCATCTCTGGACCGTTCCCCATATGAGCGGGCGGACTCGCGCAGGCCGGCCAGAAGCTGCTTCCATGTCGCCGGCTTCGTTGGCGCGGGACGAAATTGCAGGATGCGGGGCATATCGGCACGACCGGAAACAATCACGTCATCCCCGTCGCGATCGTCATACTCCTCGTCCGCCGGATTGTCGTCATCTTCGAAGAAGTCTTGGCCGTCGCCGTCCTCGAAATCTTCCACGTCATCGTCGGCCTCGTCGCCGGCCAGGACCAGGGCCTTGCCATCTAGTCGTGCCGGCATCTTCCCGCCGGCGTCGTAGGCCAGCGCCACCGCCCAAAGGTGTTTGCACGGGCCGTACTGATCGAAATATGGGCAATCGCAGAAGGCATTGATCTCTCGCCCGGACCAGTCCAGAAACACGGCGTAATCCTCCCGGCCCGTCACCGAAGCCTGGATCGACGTGGCATCAGTGCGATGGACGTGGACGGCTCCGCGGGAGAAGTAGTCCTGTCCCCGCTGCCGGACATCGGACGAGAATTCATCTCGGATCGCGCGTGTCAGTTGTCTGCCCATGTTGAACGATATTGTATCAACTCTCCTTTGCCGCGTCAGCCAGGCGCCGTTGGGCACGCGCCGTTGGGCGTGTTGTCCCGCCCGGGCGCCTCGCGGGCCTTGGCGCCTCACTCCACCCGGCTCAGCGTGAAGCGCCGGGTGCGTTTGGAGGTGATGTCGATGCTGATGAGCCAGCGCGGGCGGGGAAGAGCGGCTTCGGCCCGCTCGGCCCACTCGATGAGGACCACGCCGTCGGCGAGCATTTCCTCCAGGCCCAGGCCGCCGATCTCGGCCTCGGGCGAAGTCATGCGGTAGAGGTCCAGGTGGTATACCGTCACGGCGGCGGGGTACTCCTGCACAAGCACGTAGGTGGGGCTGGAGACCATGCGGTCGTCGGCCAGGCCCAGCCCACGGGCGATGCCGCGGACCAGGGCCGTCTTGCCGGCGCCCAGGCCGCCGATGAGCGCCACGCAGTCTCCCGCGCGCAGGCGGCCGGCCAGACGCCCGCCAAGTGCCGCCGTCGCGGCGGGGCTGCTGGTTGTGAAGGTCTCGACGTCCATTGGGTCGCTACGTGTCGTGCTGCCAACCCCCGGCCACAAGCTCTTGCCGACGCCTGTCGGCCAGGACAAGGCTGCGCGCCGCTCCGGCGACAATAGTGCCGATCCGCGTCACGGTAACGTCGCCCAGCGGCTTATCGGCAAGCAGCCGTTCGGCCTGGTCCTGTGGAAGGGTGAACAGCAGCTCGTAGTCCTCACCGTCGCCCAGTGCGGCCGCAAGGGCGTCGGGGCGATGCTGGGCGTCGGGGTGGACCGGCACAGCCGCGGCCTGGACATCCGCGCCGACGCCGGAGGCCTCGCACACGTGGCCCAGGTCGATGGCCAGCCCGTCGGACACGTCGATCATCGAGTGCAGCCCGTACCGCCCCAGGATCAGCCCCTCGGCCACACGGGGCGCGAACGTCAAATGGCGCAGGGTGTGCCATGCCCCGCCGAAGGCGCCGGTGACGCAGATCGCGTCGCCGACGCGAGAACCCGCTCGCAGCACGATGCCGGCCTCGCCGGGCGTGGCCAGGATGCTCAGCGAGATCGCCAGCGCGCCGTCCCAGGTCGCGATGTCGCCGCCGACCAGCGGGCAGGAGAATTGGTCGCCAAGCTCGCGCAGGCCGGCGTACATTTCCTTGGCGTCGGCCTCGGAAAACCCGCGCGGCAGGGCCACCGTCGCCACCGCCGCCAGCGGCTCGCACGCCATCGCCGCCACGTCCGAGAGGTTCCGCGCCATAGCCTTTCGCCCGGCCGCCCTGGCCCCGTGCTCGGCCAGGCGGAAATGCACGCCGTCGAGCACCTGGTCGGCCGCGACGAGAATGTCCTGCCCGCCGCAGCGGACCACGGCCATGTCGTCGCCAGGCCCCACGGGCACGACGGCAGGGTCAAACACGCTCCGCGAGCGGATGTAGTTGATGAATGAGACTTCCTTCATTTTGCCACGGACAAAAGTGCGGCCGGGCCGCATCCGGTTAGCGATAGAGCCGGAGGAACTCATCAACGCTAAGTCCAGCGGATCGGATGATGGCGTGGATTGTACCCTTTTTCAAGGGTGTTGAGCGCGGGACCGTCAACGCACCCGGCAGGTTGGGGTTTATGAGCTTGTAGTGCTTGCCGCCTTCATGCACCTCCCATCCCGCCCGATGAAGGGCTTTGAGCACTCGGCGGGTCGGAAGCTCGGTGATTTTCTGCACGCCTTGTCCCAGCCTAAGCTCGCTTGGTCCTGCGCCGTCGGCCGCCGCGCACGCTCAGACGAATGCCTCGTCCGGCCAGGTCTTCAACAGCCTGGAGATAGGTGACGATGGCGTCTGCCGCGTTGTCGAGAGCTTCGGTAATGCTTTCCCCCTGCGTGATGCACCCCGGAAGCCCAGCCACCTCCGCCACGTACCCGCCGCTTTCGGCATCGGCCTCGATCTCCACTTGGTAGGCGTTTTCGCCGACGATGACCTCCTCGGTCCGCTTGGCGGTCAGCGACAGGGCCTTCCCGCGCAGTTCACGGTCGATATCGGCAATGTCGAGCAAGAAGGCGAGCTGGCCCGGCTGCTTGACAGTGTCGATGCGCGTGTCTTTGTCGCGTATAAGGTACACTCTATCACCGGCACTGACCAAGTGGCAGAAAGTCAGCGGGTGGCTGACATCCGGCATGTTTCCGCGAAGGTATCGGACGCACTTGGCGATCCGCTGAAGACTGACATTCTCTTTCCTCAGCCGCATGACGGTCTGTATGGCCAGCAGATCGTTATACGAATACAGGCGTCGTGATCCGCGCCCGGAGGCGGGACTCAACGAGGGTTTGACCAACCCCTTGCGGTCCCAGTAATTGAGCTGCCGCGCGGTTGCCGCGGTGAGTTCGCGTGCCTGTTTTGAGTTAAAGGCTTCAGTGGCGAGGTTGATCTTGCGCATGCGATGTTCGTCCTTTCATGTATTTCGGACTACACCTATGTTATTATAATAACATATCAACACATTGCCAAACAAAATCCACCTTGCCTCGGTTCTTTCCAATCCTTGGCTACTCAGCGAGCCGTTTCTTCCAGAACGCCAGTTGTTTGCGGAGTTGCTTTGGCCCGGCTGCGCCGTCTGGGGCGTAGCGTTTCACGACGTTGGCGGCGCCGAGGTGCTTGTATACGTCGGGGGCGATTCGGTCGCTGGCGGCGCGGAGTTCGGCCAGCGGCAGGTCGGCCAGTTCCCTGCCCGCCGCCGCCGCCCGCGCCACCAGCGAGCCCACGACGTGGTGGGCCTGCCTGAAGGGCACGCCCTGGCCGACGAGGTACTCGGCAAGTGCGGTCGCGTCGAGGTAGCCGGCGTTCAGCCCGGCGGCGATGCGGTCCTCGCGCAGACGAACCGTGGACACGATGCCCCTGGCGACGGCCAGGGCCTGCATCATCGGCGCGACGGCCATCAAGGTGAACCGCTTGTCGTCCTGGAGGTCGCGGTTGTAGGCTAGCGGCAGGCCCTTGAGCAGCGTGAGAATGCCGACAAGCTGGGCGACGGCGTTGGCGGCCTTGCCGCGGATGAGCTCCAGCGTGTCCGGGTTCTTCTTCTGTGGCATCATCGAGCTGGAAGTGCAGTACGCGTCGGAAAGCTCGACGAAGCCGAACTCCGTGGACGAGTAGATGATCCAGTCCTCGGCCCATCGTGACAGGTGCACGGCCAGCAGGGCGCAGGCGAAGCACAGCTCGGCCAGGAAGTCGCGGTCGCTGGTGGCGTCGATGCTGTTTCGTGCGACGTCGTCGAAGCCGAGCAACTCGGCGGTGCGGGCGCGGTTCAGCGGCAGGGACGTGCCGGCGACGGCCCCGCTGCCCAGCGGGCAGACGTTTATCCGCTTACGGGCGTCGGCCAGGCGGTCGGCGTCGCGCTGGAGCATCTCCACGTAGGCGAACATAGCGTGGCCGGCGAGGATCGGCTGGGCGCGCTGAAGGTGCGTGTAGGCGGGCATGACGACCTGGCCCTGGCGTTCGGCAAGGCCCACAAAGGCCTGCTGAAGGGCGGCGATGAGCCCGGTGAGAAGGTCCACCTCGGCGCGAGCCCACAGGCGAAGGTCGAGGGCCACCTGGTCGTTTCGGCTTCGGCCTGTGTGGAGCTTGGCCCCGGCGGCGCCGGTGCGGTCGATAAGGGCCTTCTCGATGACCATGTGGATGTCCTCGAGCTCAGGCGGCATGTTGAGCTTGTAGGCCTTGATGTCGGCGGCGATGGACTTCAGGCCGCGGCGGATGGTCGCCAACTCGCGCTGGGTCAGTATGCCAACCTCGCTGAGCATCCGGGCGTGGGCGAGTGAGCCGTCGATGTCGTACCGCCACAGGATGCGGTCGACGTCCAGTGACGCGACGAACCGGGCGGTCGTCGGATCGGTGTCGGCTGTCAGCCGGCCCTGCCAGGACTTCTTCGACCCGGACGGCGACCCGCCGCGGGCGGGCTTGGCTTTCTTGGCGGCCATGGGATTCTCCTTCGCGTGCCGATGGTATGGCGGGCGGGATGGCGTGTCAACGTCGGCAAAACGGGCGAGCGTTGGCAAAGAGAAAAGGAAAAAGCGGTTCAACGCGGAGCACTTGGCGCGGGCTTCGCCCGCAACCCAAAGAAGACTCAACGCAGAGCACGCAGAGCACGCAGAGAAAAGACTTCTCTTAGTTATTTCCTCTGCGAGCTTTGCGCTCTCTGCGTTAAGATGCTTCTTCTTCGCCGCTTCAATCACATTCCGGCGGCTTGGGCGCGATGGATCCCTTGTCCAGGCCCAGCGTCGCCTTGCGGCGGAGGATGTGGTGGTAGTGTTGGACGAAGCGGTGTGCCTCGTCGCGGACCGCCTGGAGGATGCGAAGGCCCGCGTCGCGCCTTGGCAGGCGAATCGCCCCCGGCCGACCGTGGATGTAGAGTTCCTCGTTCTTCTTGGCAAGGCCGATCAGCACCGGCGGGCGGAACTCGAGGTCGTCGAAGGCGCTCCACGCGGATGAGAGCTGGCCACTGCCCCCGTCGATGAGGATCACGTCGGGGAACAGTTCCTGGTCCATGCCCGCGTGCCTGTAGCGCCGCCAGACGACCTCGCGGATCGACGCGAAGTCGTCGTTGCCGGCGACGGTGCGGATCTTGTACCGCCTGTAGCCGTTCTTGAACGCCTTGCCGTCGATGAAGCACACCAGCGCCCCGCACAGTTCCCCGCCGGCGAGGTGGGCGATGTCGATGCCCTCGATGGTCCGCGGCGGGCTTGGAAGCTCAAGTATTTCCGCAAGTCGCGTGAGCCCCTCGGCGGGGTCGACGTGGAACACCTCCGGCTGGAGGTGGTCGTGCACCAGCCCGCGCCTCTGGAGGCCCTCAAGTGCGCGGAGCTCGTCGCGCAGACGCGCCGCCCGCTCGAACTCCAGTTTCTCCGCCGCGGCCCGCATCTGCTCGGTCAGCTCCTTGCGGATCTGCGAGCCCTTGGAGTCGAGGAACTGGCGGAAGTGGCGGATCTGCTCGGCGTAATCGGCCTTGGAGGTCTTCGCGGCGCACGGCGCGGTGCACTGCTTGATGTTGTAGAGGATGCAGGGCCGGTAGTACTGCCGGGTCCGGGTGTCGTCGGTGATGTCCAGGTTGCACGTGCGGAACTTGAAGACTCGCTGCATCAGCGGCATTGCGGCCCGCAGGTCGGCCGCGGAGATGAACGGCCCGTAGAGCTTGGCGCCCGTCGGCTTGGGCTCGCGCGTGACGGACGCGCGGGGAAAGTCCTCGTCGGCGGTGATCTGGAGGTAGGGGAAGCTCTTGTCGTCCTTCTGGCGTGCGTTGAACGGCGGCTGAATGTCCTTTATCAGCCGGTTCTCGCGGAGCAGGGCGTCGACCTCGCTTTCGCATTCGAGCACGTCGAGGTCGGCGACGAGGTCGCGGATCATCCGCTCGATCTCCGGCCCGCGCGTCGCCAGCAGCTCGGCGCCTTGCTGGAAGTAACTGGCGACGCGGCCGCGAAGGCTCTTGGCCTTGCCGACGTACAACACCCGCCCGGCCGAGTCCTTGAAGAGGTACAGGCCCGGCGTCATCGGCAACCGCGAGATCTTCTGACGGATTTCATCCAGGATTGCGGCTCGTTTCGCAGACATTGCCGATATTATACCCGATCACGCCTGGGCGAAGCGGACGCCGACGGCGATGTGGCCTTCGGCCAGCAGGGCGCGGCGGTCGACGCGGACGATAGTGCCCTCCATGGGCGCACCCGCAAGGCCCGCCAGTTCCGGCAGGCCGATGGCGCCCAGCGTCAGGCGGATGGCATGGCCCGGCTGGACGGGCGCGGCCGCGGGAACGTACATCAGCAGTCCGCCGCTGGAGATGTCCACGCACCTGCCCGGCAGGTCGCGCCCCGACGGCCCGTGGAAGAATTGCACTCCCGCCGCGAGCTTGCAGCGGGGGCTGACCCTGCGTTCCTTGACCGGCCTGTCGATCACTTGCGGACTCCTTTGGCCGGGCGGCATTGTATCGAATTGCCTGTCGATTCGCCATGACCGATGGAGTATTCTACGGGCCGGTTCAATCACACGCCGAGTTCAGGAGCGACGCGGATGACCAAGCTGAAGCGAGTAGGGATTCTGACCGGCGGGGGCGACTGCCCGGGCCTCAACGCGGTTATCCGCGCGGTGGCCAAGTCGGCCCTGCTGGGCGGGCTGGAGGTCCTGGGAATCGAGGACGGCTTTCTCGGGCTCATCGAGAACCGGATACGCCCGCTGAGCTACGAGGACGTAAGCGGCATCCTGACTCGCGGCGGGACGATCCTCGGCTCGTGCAACAAGGCCAACCCTTCGTCGCACCTGGTTCTGGACGACGGCAAGTGGGTGAAGAAGGACGTCCGCGACCGCGCGATGGAGACGTTCATACGCCAGGAACTCGACGCCGTCGTGGTGATCGGCGGCGACGGCACCATGAACGGCGCGGCCGGGCTGATACACAAGGGCATGCCCATAGTCGGCGTGCCGAAGACCATCGACAACGACCTGTGGTCGACGGAAGTCACGTTCGGGCACGACACCGCCGTCAACACCGCGGCCGAGGCGCTGGACAAGGTTCATACGACCGCGTCGAGCCACCACCGGGCGATGGTGGTCGAACTCATGGGCCGTTACGCCGGGTGGCTGGCCCTGCACGCTGGCGTGGCGGCCGGGGCGGACGTGATACTTATGCCGGAGATCCCCTTCGACATCGACAAGGTGGCCGCCCAGTGCCACCAGAGGCAGCGGCGCGGCAGAGGATTCACCATAATCGCCGCCGGAGAGGGGGCCGTACCCGTGGGCGGCCGGCAGTTCGTCGACCGCGTCGATGAGACCTCGCCGGACCCGATCCGCCTCGGCGGCGTGGCCAAGTACGTCTCGGACAAGATCCACGAGTTGACGGGCCTGGACAGCCGGCACATCGTGCTCGGCCACATCCAGCGGGGCGGCACGCCCACCCCGTACGACCGCGTCCTGGCAACGGAGTTCGGCTATCATGCGTTCGAGTTGTTGACCGGCGGGCGAATGAACCGATTGGTTGTTATGACCGGCGGCCGGATCGACTCCGTGCCGATCGAGAGCGTCGCCGACAAGGTGCGAACCGTCCCGCCGGACAGCCCGCTCATCGCCGCGGCAAGGGCGGTCGGCACCAGCTTTGGCGATTGAGTGGTAATAAAGTGCTTTCCCTAAACACTCTCACAACGTGCATGAAGACAGAAAGGGGTCTGACCACTTTTCTTGTTCTGCTCGTGACAAGCTGCTGCCTGCCGGGCGGCGCGCCCGCGGCGGCCAAACCCGCGCCCGGGCCCGCGACAGCGGCTGCGCCGTCGATGCAGGCCCGCGCAGCCGATCTTGCGGCCAGGTTCGAGCGCGAAGGCCGCGGCCGGGCTGGAATCGCCGCGGTGGACCTTCTCACGAACCAGCAGGTCCTTGCCGTCCGCGCCGATGAGCTCTTCATGCCCGCCAGCAACGAGAAACTGCTGACGAGCATCTTCGCGCTGGAGCGCCTGGGGGCCGACTTCCACTTCACCACGGGCGCTTATCTGCTCGACGCCAACGTGGTGGTCTCCGGCGAGTTCGACCCGACGCTCGGCGACCCGCTCATTGCGGCCGAGGCCGGACGCGACATCTACGCCGAACTGGACCGCTGGGCCGCCGCCGTGCGAACCGCCGTCGCCGACAAACCGGTGCGAAACGTGCTGGTGGTCAGCCCCCACGGCCTGCCGGCGCGGCACCCGGACTGGCCCGCCGCCCAACGCAGCGAGTGGTTCGCCGCGCCCGTCGGCACGCTGAACTTCAACGACAACTGCATGGACGTGTCTTTCGCCGGCTCCGGCGGAAAGCTGACGCCCGTGCTCAGCCCGGCTGGGCGGTTCTTCAAGATCGACAACCGCCTGAAAATCGATCCATCCAAGAAGAACCTCTGGTCGCTTCGCGGCGTCGGCGACGAGCAGAGGTTCATCCTGTCCGGCGTTGTAGGCCGGGCCGCCGGCGAGCCAATAAGCGTCGCCGTCGACAACCCCGACCTGATGCTCGGCCGAACGCTGGCCGACAGGCTGGAGCGGGCCGGGGTCAGGGTGCAAGGACCCATCCGCCGCGTGGGGCCCGACCAGGTCGACTGGGCCCGCGCCCGCCTCGTCGCCTCCACGCGGACGCCGCTGTCCGTCGCCCTGAACCGCGCCAACAAACGCAGCCTCAACATGATCGCCGAATGCATCCTGCTTCGCGCGGGCGACGGCACCTGGCCGGGCTCGGCGCAAATGCTCACCCGCACGCTCACCGAGAAGTTCCGCCTGCCGCCCGGCAGCATCTCGCCCGCCGACGGCAGCGGCCTGAGCCGCAAGAACCTCGTGGCCCCGTCCGCAATGGCGAGCATGCTGGCCGTCGCGGCCCGTCGCGGCGACGCGATGCTCCTGCTGCGCAGCCTGCCCGTAGCCGGCGTCGACGGCACGCTGAGCAAGCGCTTCCTCAAGTCCCCGTGCCGCGGGCGCGTCCTGGGCAAGACCGGCTACATCGCCGGCGTGTCCGCCCTGAGCGGCTACGTGCTCGACGATCAGATGCGAATCCGCTACGCCTTCTCCGTCCTGGGCAACCGCCTCCGCAGCGGCAGCGACCCCGCCAAGGACCTCCAGGAAACCATCTGCGAAATGCTCTGCGAAAGCGCCAACGCGGGGAAGGATTCATCGCAGGGCACGCAGAGTACGCAGAGTAGAAAGTAAGAGAAGCTCTTTGTCGTTCCTCTGCACTGCTAACCGTCAGTTTCTTCGCGTGCGGAGAAGATTTTTCAACGCAGAGAGCGCAAAGCTCGCAGAGGAAATAACTAAGAGAAGTCTTTTCTCTGCGTGCTCTGCGTTGAGTTCTTCTTTGGGTTGCGGCCGAAGCCCGCGCTGGGTCCTCCGCGATGAAATCCGCCTTCAATCCCAGACGATGTCCGCGGCGTCGAACACGGGCCCGTCGGCGCAGACCAGTTTGTATGCCCAGCCGCGGTCGTTGTCGGCCCGCATTTTGAACACGCACGACTGGCACGTGCCCATGCCGCAGCCCATGTGGCGCTCGAGGGCGAGCTGGCACTCGACGCCCCGCTCGACGCACATCCGCCCAACCGCCCGCATCATCGCCTCCGGGCCGCACGAGTACACCACCAGCCTGCCGGCAGGGTCGTCCTGGGCGTCGAGCCACTTGGCCAGCGCCTGCGGGGCAAAGCCCTTCCAGCCGAGCGAGCCGTCGTCGGTGGCGATGGCCGTCTCGACGCCGTGAGCGGCGAACTCCATCGCGCACAGGGCCGGCTCGCCCAGCGGCGAGACCTCCGCCCGCCCGGTGAGCCTCAGAGGCAGCAGGTGCTCGCTTCGAACGCCGCAGAATGCCTTGACCGCCTTGCCCGCCGCCGTGAGCGCCTCGGCCAGGTAAATCATCGGCGGAATGCCCACCCCGCCGGCAACCAGCGCCGCGGCGGGCTTGGAATCCCGCACGGCAAACGAGTTGCCCAGCGGGCCAAGCACGCTGATTGAGTCCCCTTCAGCGGCCTGCGCCAACCAGGCCGTCCCGCCGCCGACAACGCGGTAGATCAACTCCAGCACCGCTTCGTCCTGGGGCGTCGAGCGTCGTCCGGCCAGGCTCAAGGGCCGTCGCAGCAGGGCCTCCGGACGCGCAAGGTCCTCCCGCGTGAGCCTCGGCCAGCCGCCCGCGGGCCAGTCCACCTCGCCGGCCGGCTCGTGCGGCTCCGGGCGGCGGCATTGGACCTGCACGAACTGCCCCGGCCTGGTCGGAGGAAAACGCTCAAAGCCAAGCCGAAGCAGATAGTGCTCGGCGCACAGCCGGGCGTTGCCCAGCACCGTCGCCAGGAACACCCCGCGCCTGACATTCATTGTCGCCGCATCCATATATCCGCCGTTCGCCCGCCAATTATAAGCCCCCAAAGACAAATAAGCTCCAAATGACAAGCACCAAATAGCAAACAAGGACCAAATGGCAAAACAGCAAATTCCAAACGGAGAGGGGCGCCGTTTGGCCCACGAATGGTCGTTTCGAGCCTGTTTGTTATAGGGTGCTTGGCCCTCGGTCCTTGTTTGTGTTTTGGTTCTTGGAGCTTGGAGCTTGTTTGTTCCTTGGTGCTTGGCCCTTGTTTCCACGCTGGGCGCAATGGCCGGCCGGCGGTATAGTAAGCGAGTTATGAGCGAACAGGGAAACAACCCGGCCGGCGAAGACAACGCCTCGCCTCACCAGGAGCCAAAGGGAGAGGCGTTGCAGTTCGACCCCGTCGGCGCGAGGCTGACCGACCGCGTTGCCGAGGGGACCTTGAGCACGGGCGTCATCATTCTCGACGGCCCGGACGAGTTCATTCTCGATTTCATCCAGGGCGTCGCCCAGCCCTCTCGCGTGGCGGCAAGGGTCGTCATGTCGCCGCGCGTGGCTGGCCAGTTCCTGGCGGCACTGAAGACCAACCTCCAGAGGTACGAAGAGGTGTTCGGCAAGCCGCCTGAACTGCCCAGGCCGGACCCCCAGCGGCGTCCGAACATCAAGGACGTCTATGACAGCCTGAAGTTGTCCGACGACAAGCTCAGCGGCTCGTACGCCAACGCCGTCCGGATCGGCCATTCGCCGTCGGAGTTCTGCTTCGACTTCATCACCCGCTTCTTTCCGACGGCGGCGGTCTCGGCCCGCATCTACATGACGGCCCCGCAGGTCCCGCGGCTGCTGGAGTCGCTCACCGCGTCCTACAACCACTACCTCAGCAAGACCAGGCAGCCTCCGCGCCCCCCGGACGACCTGATGATGTGACCCGGCCCGGCCGGATGTCCATGCCGACTTCGCGCAAAGCCCGCACGCCGCCGAACGACTTGCTCACGCCACGAATGTCCACGCGCGGATCCACGCGCGGATCCACGCGCGGCCGCCGGCGGCAAGCCCGCGCCGCCCGATGACGCGGAATGACACGATGACGCGGAATGACTTGCCATTTGCCCGGGCGGGGGGTTATACTGAACGTGAGAATATGCCGATGGCGCTTATGGCATCGCGCTTGTTCGGGGGCGAATTGGATTCGACCGGACGAGTTGAGGTGTCGGTGGCGTGCCCAGGTTTCCAGGAGGCCTGGTAAAACACCTGGAACAATGTTACATGCCAATAGCAACATGGCAATGGCTGCCTAATTAGACAGCCCGCCGGTTGGGCCTTGCCCGCGAGGTTCATCCGGCGAAAAACAGCGGGCTTGCCGGCGGCGAGTGGGATGGTTACGTCGTCGGGACTCAAGGTCGTCCTGGCCGAGATGGACCGCGTCGCTTCGGGCCTGATCGGCGAGAACCAAAGAAGCGACTATGCACGTAGAGGCCGGCATTGAAACGTCACGGGACCCGGGTTCGATCCCCGGCGCCTCCATTCGACTCGCGGCCGCGAAAAGAATCGCGGCCGCTCGCTCATGGCAGGCCATTCCCTTTGAGGGGGATGGTCGTGGAAGCCCAGGCCGCGAGTCGAATGTCCCGAGCGAGCGGAGCGAGTCGAGGGGCTCTTTGCCCTGGTTCGTCTACATCCTCCGCTGTAGCGATGGCAGCTATTACGTCGGCCACACCGAAGACGT
>Ga0315282_10013700_pt1 | contig 12172 bp, 5 predicted proteins | sample YL17G07_20_MG_FD_203693 | JGI IMG/M metagenome (GOLD analysis project Ga0315282, IMG submission 203693) | Sediment microbial communities from Yellowstone Lake, YNP, Wyoming, USA - YL17G07_20 | ecosystem: Environmental > Aquatic > Freshwater > Lake > Sediment | place: USA: Wyoming | collected... | reverse complement strand
AAAGAGGGAGTCCTTGATCTCATCAAAGCCGGAGTGGACGGGATCAAAGTGGGAGTTGGACCAGGATCGATTTGTACCACCCGGATCATTGCCGGAGTAGGGGTCCCGCAGCTCGCTGCGATCACGGAAGCGGCTGAGATGGCAAAGAAGTACGACGTGCCCATCATCGCAGATGGCGGGATAAAATTTTCTGGAGATATCACGAAGGCGATCGCCGCGGGTGCACATTCCGTGATGATTGGAAATCTATTTGCTGGCACGGATGAATCTCCAGGCGAGATTGTATTATACCAAGGGAGAAGCTACAAGGTTTACAGAGGAATGGGGTCATTGGAAGCGATGAAGGAAGGAAGTCGGGACCGTTACTTCCAAGAAGAGGTAGAGAGTGAGACCAAGTTGGTTCCCGAAGGTATTGAAGGAAGAGTTCCTTACCGCGGGGTCCTTTCTTTTTGCATTCAACAGCTCGTCGGAGGGCTCAAGGCTGGGATGGGATATGTGGGTGCAAAAAATTTTCAGGAGTTGCAACAAAAAGCAAAATTTATCCGGATCACCTCCTCCGGTTTAAGAGAAAGCCATGTCCACGACGTGATCATTACCAAAGAGGCCCCCAATTATCGATTGGAATGATTGGGAGAGGATGACTGATCGATGAAAAAGGCAATAGGGATTCTAATCGTTCTCGTCTTTTCTCTTCTCTATTATATGGGTGCTCTTACTAAGAAAGAGACCCTCCCATTGTCTAAAGAGTTCTTCTCCATCGAGACTTCTCCTTACTCAGATCGGCCATTAGACTTTAAAGGGATATGGGTTTTAAAATCTCAAGCGATTGACCCGAAGGCCTCTTTTAAAAACCCCAAAGAGCTGGACCAACTCTACCAATTAAAGTTGGATAAAGGGATTAAAAACCTTCCCCTTCTCTCTTTCATGCTGATTCGAGAAGCCAAACAGGCGAGGGAGCAAGGGGATGCCGATCAGGCCATCGGACTCGCCAGCTATGCAATAAAATTTTCACCTGACCTCCCCCAATCCCATTTTGAACTGGCTCGATCCTACTGGTCTCAAAACCCGTTTCAACTTCATAAAATTCTCCCCGAGTTTTTCCGAGGGCGGATGGCACAATTTCGTCATTATCCGAGTTCCCTCATCTTGTTTTATAATTTATTCTATGTCCTCTCCAGTGCGATCCTAATGACTTTTATTGTCTTTGGAATCGTAATCATGGTGAAATATTTACCTCTCTATTTCTATGATATTCGAAGAAATTTAACTCATGAGATTTCAGCGCTTCTCATTAACGGCGCCAAGATTTTTGTCCTTTTCCTCCCCTTCTTCCTTCGCTTAGATATCCTGTGGGCCATTCTGTTCTGGTCCATTTTACTATGGGGTTTTGTGGTGAAGAAGGAGAGAAAATTCATTCTGATCTTTTTGATCATCTTGGTCTACCTTCCCTTTTTCCTTCGCTTCAATGCTTCTTTTTTAGATGGACCTGCTTCCGATGTGATCTTGGAGATAAACCAGGCGAACCATGAGGACTGGGATAAAACAAATGAACAAAAATTGGAAGCTTGGTTGTCCACCCACCCGGATGACGCTGAAGTTCTTTTTACCCTTGGATTGATTCAAAAAAGAGAGGGCCGTTATGTTCAGGCAGAAGAATTGTATCAAAGGGCGACTCAGCAAAACCAGCGATTCAGCGAGGCATTATCCAATCTTGGAAATGTCTATTTGGCCAAAAAACAACCCAATTTGGCCATTGATTACTATCAAAAAGCGGTTGGTCTCAAGCCAAATAAGGGAGCTTATTATTACAATCTTTATCGCGCCCATGCTCAAGAAACTTTTCTTTCTAGAAAGATCGACAAAGCTTTTGAAAAAGCGAGACAGTTGGACCCCAAACTCGTTGACTACTATTCGACGATCGACTCGCCCAATATGAATCGACTGGTCATTGATGAAGTCCTGACGACCTCAAAACTCTGGAGAAGATTTCTGACCCAATACATCGGAAGAGAAGGGCCATTATACCGTCTGTTTAACGCTTGGTTTGAGAAAATCCCATCGAGAACCTTTTTAGTGCCTGTTCTCTTCCTGGGATTTTTGATCGGGATGTCACGGTACAGTCGGGCAAAACGTTTTTTTACTCGGTGCCCCATGTGTGGAAGTCCGACCTACCGATTTTATTTAGGAGCATCGGATGAAGAACCCGATCAGGAGCTGATCTGTTTCAATTGCCATCGAATTTTCGTTCAAAAGGAGAAACTTCATCCCAAGATTACAGAAAAGAAATCCCTTCAGGTCCGCCAATTTCAGAAACAAAATAATTTCATTAGTAAGTTTCTCTCTTTCTTTTTCGTCGGGTTCGGTGATTTGTGGAAGGAACATTCCCTCAAGGGGCTTTTCTTTCTCTTTATATTTTTTATTTTTATTTTAAGATTTATCTATTGGAATGGGGTGATGACTCTTTTTAATACTCAATCGTCTATGACCTTTTGGAGGTGGATCTTTTGGGGAGGATTATTGGTTGTTTTCTATTATTTCTCCCTTCGACGGGTCTATCGATTCAAACCGAGATTCGAAATTGAACCCTAAGCGACCGAAACGGCTTTGAAATATTCTATCTTTGGAGAATAGAAGTTCTGCAGTAATAGCGTTCAGCATTCTATCAGGTGGTAAAGGAAAGTTCAAAAGGGAAGGCATGGCCCTACAGGGAACGTTAAAAGACTTCAGCATTACAGAGATCATTCAACTGATCGGGCAACAGCTCAAAACTGGGGTTTTAAGAATTCGTAAGGGGAAAAATTTGGTCGAAATCCATTTTGTCGACGGAATGATTGTGCATGTCTACTCGAATTATCGAGGGAAGAAAGATCTCATCGGTGAAATATTAGTGAAGGCCCAATTGATTACTGAAGAACAATTGGAAAGAGCGTTAAGGATCCAGAAAGGGACACTCAAGTACTTAGGGGAGATTCTGGTCGAACAACAAATGCTGACCAAAGACCATGTATTGCAAGTCATTTCCACACAGATTTACGAAACCATCTATGATCTTTTTTGGTGGGAAGATGGAATCTTTAACTTCGATCTGAAACTGGTCGAGAGTTATAAAAAGATTCCATTTGCCCTGAGCACGGAACAGGTGTTGTTGAATATCCTCCGAATGGTGGACGAGTGGTCAGAGATCGGAAAAAAGATTTTCTCCCCCTATATCGTGTTTCGAAAGGTTATTTTGCCCAAAGAAAAATCCCCTGATCCTTTATCTTCCCAGGGTTATTTAAAAGAGAAAATGACCTCTGAGCAAGAAATGATCTACAATCTGGTGGATGGAACGCGGACCGTTCAAGAAATTATTGACCGAAGCCTATTGGGAAAATTCAATGCGAGCGAGATTTCAGCGGACTTATTAGAAATGGGGCTCATTGAAACCGTGGGTATCCAAACCCCCAGCTTGATCAAGAAAGTGAGTATGGTCCATTTTAGAGAGGCATTGCCTTTTGTCTATTACGGGGCTTTTCTGTTTTTAATCTTCTTACTCTTTGTCTATTTTAAACCCAATTTATTAAACTATTTTAGAGATTCGAAGATCGAGCGAGCCGATATTGAGATCCCGACGCATTTCGTTCATCAAACTCAGTTGAAACGAATCAAGAATGCTTTGGAAATCTATTATCTGGAAAATGGAAAATACCCCACTCGACTTGAAGAATTGATCTCTGCCCATCTCCTTCAACAGGATGACCTCTTTTATCGAAAAGACGTTTCTTATCAATACGAATTAAAAGAGGGGAAATATCTTTTGAAACATTGATCGGAAAACACCCGCCTCTTGTTCTACAGGGAGGGCGGATGAAACTTCGAATTATTAGAATTTCTTTTCATTCCTTTTCCTCTCAATCGTTCACCTGGAATTGAAAAATATGGAGAGATCCGCTTCATTTGATAAGATACTTATTATCGATTTTGGTTCCCAGTATACACAATTGATCGCCAGAAGGGTGCGGGAATGCCAGATTTACAGTGAAATTCAACCTTATGATGTGAAGATGGAGAAAGTCAGATCCCTGTCCCCCCAAGGGATCGTTCTTTCCGGTGGCCCGTCCAGTGTCTATGAGAAGAACGCTCCTCAATGCGATCCTGCCTTACTGAGAATGGGCATTCCTATTTTAGGGATCTGCTATGGAATGCAATTAATTGGGAAGTTATTAGGGGGAGAGGTCACTCATTCCGAAAAAAGAGAATATGGAAAAGCTAAATTAACCATCGTGAGAGTCGGAAAACTTTTCAAAGGCGTCGGCAAAAAGGGGAGTTCACTGGAAGTGTGGATGAGTCATGGAGATCAGGTCAGGGTGGTGCCCTCTGGATTTCATACCATCGCCGAATCGAAAAACACCCCCTTTGCTGCGATCGAAGATGCAAAAAGAAAGATTTATGGGCTTCAATTCCATCCAGAGGTCATCCATACCCCCAAAGGCCTCGATCTCATTAGAAACTTCCTTCTCAATATTTGTGAATGTTCAAACCTTTGGACGATGCGGTCTTTTTTAGAACAGATGATCCATCACCTGAGAAAAAGGATTGGGTCAGGAAAAGTGATCTGCGCTTTAAGTGGTGGAGTCGATTCAACCGTGACAGCCCTTCTCCTTAACAAAGTGATCGGGAATCGTCTCCAATGTATTTTTGTGAATAATGGTCTATTAAGAAGAAATGAAGCTTCTCAAGTCGTGAATTTATTTCGCACCTATTTTAAAATACCTTTAATCTATGTGGATGCCGAAAACCACTTCCTTAAAAAATTGAGGGGAGTGACCGACCCTGAAGATAAAAGGAAAAAAATCGGAAGAGAATTTATTTTCATCTTCGAGAGGGAGGCCAAAAAAATTGGAGGAGTGAAATATTTAGCCCAGGGAACTCTCTATCCAGATGTGATCGAAAGCGTTTCCACAAAGGGACCCTCTGCCACGATCAAGAGCCATCACAATGTGGGAGGATTGCCTAAAAAGTTGAGATTCAATTTAGTGGAGCCTCTTCGGGAATTGTTTAAAGATGAAGTGAGGCAATTAGGAAAGGTGTTAGAATTGCCCGATGAATTGGTTAGACGCCAACCCTTTCCTGGACCAGGGCTTGCCATCCGTATTATCGGGGAGGTGAATAAAGAAAGGTTAGAAATCTTAAGAGCCGCTGATGAGATTGTCATGGAAGAGATGAAGAAGGAGCGTTTTTTGGACAAGGTCTGGCAATCCTTTGCCATTTTACTTCCCGTAAAGACGGTTGGCGTGATGGGAGATGAAAGGAGTTATGAAAATGTGATTGCCCTAAGGGTGGTCGGGAGCCGAGATGGAATGACGGCCGATTGGGTCAGACTGCCCTATAAAATATTAGAGACGATATCCAATCGGATTATTAATGAAGTCAAAGGGGTCAATCGAGTCGTTTATGACATCAGTTCTAAGCCTCCCAGTACGATCGAGTGGGAATGAAAGAAAAGGGAGTTAGATTCTTAAACCATGCAGCACTCTAATTTTGTCCATCTCCATAATCATAGCCAATATAGTTTGTTAGATGGGGCCATTCGATTTGAGGAGGTCTTCGATTTAGCCAAAAAATATAAAATGGCTGCTGTGGCCTTGACCGATCATGGGAATATGTTTGGCGTGATCGAATTTTATCAGAAGGCCATTCAACACGGCATCAAACCCATCGTGGGCTGTGAGGTCTATGTTTCTCCGGGAAGTCGATTTGATAAAAAAACGGTGGAAGGGGGGGAGGGGGCGTATCATTTGACTCTCTTGGTCAAGAATCGGATCGGCTATTTCAATCTGATGAAATTGGTTAGCCTCGCTTACCTCGAAGGATTTTATTATAAGCCCAGGGTGGATAAGGAACTTTTGAGCCAATATCACGAAGGATTGATTGCCCTGAGTGGTTGCTTGAAGGGGGAGATCGCTGTCCATGCCAGTAGGGGGGAGATGAAAAAAGCTCTTCAGGCGGCCGAAGAATATGGAAAGATATTTGATCACCGTCGGTTTTATATTGAAATACAAAATAACGGAGTAGAAAACCAACTGCTTTTGAATGATCGACTTCTGGAGATTGGACACCAACTCTCTCTTCCCATCGTGGCAACCAATGATTGCCATTATCTCCAACGGAAGGATGCCAAGGCTCATGAGGTTCTCCTCTGCATTCAGACCGGAAAGACGCTCCAGGATCATGATCGGATGAAATTTTCCTCAGAAGAATTTTATTTTAAGTCTCCTCAGGAGATGGGGAATCTTTTTAAGGACCCCCCCGAAGCGATCGCCCATACCCTGGAGATCGCAGAACAGTGCAACCTCGAGTTAAAATTTGAAGAGAAGCACATTCCTAAAATTTCAGTCCCGCCAGGAGAGTCCTTGGACAGCTATTTGGAGAAACTTTCTCGAGAGGGATTGGACAAGCGGATGGCCCCCTATCGGGAGAGGAAAGATTTTAAAGAACAATTTGATCGATATCGGACCCGCCTGGAAGAGGAGCTGAAAATTATTAAGGCGATGGGGTATTCGGGATACTTTTTGATTGTAGCGGATTTTATCCATTTTGCGAAAAGTCACCGAATCCCTGTGGGCCCAGGGAGGGGTTCAGCCGCTGGAAGTTTGGCCGCTTACGCATTGAACATCACGGATTTGGATCCGATTGAATACGGTTTGATCTTTGAAAGATTTTTGAACCCGGGACGAAAGAGCAGCATGCCCGATGTGGATGTCGATTTTTGTATGGAGGGAAGAGACGATGTGATCCAGTATGTGATGAATAAATATAGAAAAGAAAATGTGGCTCAAATCATCACCTTTGGGAAGATGCAGGCGAAAGCCGTCATCCGGGATGTTGGCAGAGCCATGGATATTCCCTATGCCGAAGTGGATCGAATGGCCAAACTCATTCCCAACACACTCAACATTACTCTTGACCAGGCCTTGGAGCAAGAGCAGAGAATAAAAGAGTGGGTGAAGAAAGATCCCAAAATGGAATCGCTGTTCAATATTGCCAAATCACTGGAGGGATTGGCTCGTCATGCTTCCACCCATGCGGCCGGTGTGGTCATTTCGAATAAACCTCTTATGGAGTATCTTCCACTCTATCGTGGGCAGAATGGGGAGGTGATGACCCAATACTCCATGAAGGATGTGGAAAAGATTGGTTTGGTCAAATTCGATTTTTTAGGGCTGAAGACCCTCACGGTCATCAACAACACCATACAGCTCATTGGGAAGGGAAAAGGGGTGAAGATCGAACTTCCCCAAATCCCTTTGGATGATCCAGAGACATTTGCCTTATTGGGTTCGGGTTCCACCCTGGGGATATTTCAATTGGAGAGTTCGGGGATGAGGGATTTGTTGATTAAATTAAAACCGGAGAGCTTCAAGGAGATTATTGCATTGGTCGCCTTGTATCGCCCTGGTCCCTTAGCTAGCGGAATGGTCGAAGAGTTTATTAAGAGAAAACATGGGGAAGGATCCATTCGATATGATCGCCCAGAATTGGAAGAGATATTGAAGGATACGTATGGTGTGATTGTCTATCAAGAACAGGTGATGAGAATTGCGAGTTCTTTAGCCCATTTCAGTTTGGAAGATGCAGATATTCTTCGTAGGGCCATGTCCAAAAAAGATCCCAAAGAGATGGAGATGCAAAAGGAGAAATTTCTGGAGGGAGCGCGAAAAAAGCGAATCCCCCCTAAAAAGGCGGAGAAAATTTTTGATCTGATGGCCAAATTCGCTGAATATGGTTTTAATAAATCTCATAGCGCTGCCTATGCCCTCATCGCTTATCAAACAGCCTACTTAAAGGCCCATTATCCGATCGAATTCATAGCTGCCTCGCTCACCAGCGAAGTCCAGAACGCAGATAAAATTGTTAAATATATTTCGGAATGCCGAGAGATGGGTATTGATGTTTTACCCCCAGATATCAATGAAAGTTATAAAAATTTTACCGTTATCGGAAGGCAAATCCGATTTGGATTAGCCGCGGTGAAAAATGTAGGGAATGCAGCCATCGACGCCATCCTGCAGGAGAGAGAAGAGAGGGGTAAATTTCAATCCCTCTATGATTTTTGTCATAGAGTCGATTTAAGAAAAGTAAATCGACGTGTGATCGAAAGTTTGATTAAATGCGGGGCGTTCGACTTCTCGAGGGTTTATCGATCTCAAATGCTGACCGCTCTGGAGGATACGCTTGAACATTCCCAATGGGCCCAAAGGAAGAGGGATGAGGCTCAACTGAGTATGTGGGCATCCACCTCGAAGGAAATGGAGGAAAGCTATCCTGAAATAGACGAATTCTCAGAAAAACAGTTGATCGCCTTCGAAAAGGAGACCATCGGGTTTTACATCTCCCGACATCCCCTGTCACGCTATCAAGAAGAAATTAAAAAATATACTCAAGAGGATACTTCCACCCTATCTGGACTTCAAAACGGTACAGAGGTTAAAATTTGTGGCCTGGTCAGTGGATTGAAGGAGATCGTGACCAAAAAGGGGGATCGAATGGCCTTTCTGACCTTGGAGGATATGAAAGGATTTGTTGAGGTCATTCTTTTCCCTGAGGTGTTTAAAGCCAGTCTACCTAGTCTGAGGGGAGGAGACCCTATCCTGGTTCGGGGAACGCTTGATCTGTCTGAGGAACATGTCAAGATTAAAGGCATTGAGGTTCATTCGCTCTCTGAAATATCCTCTCCTCCGAATAAAACCCTCCATTTAAAACTTCCCCTCTCCTCTTTATCCCCATCCCGACTTGAGGATTTAAAAGAATTGATCATCGCCCATCAAGGAGATTATAAGGTTCTTCTTCATTTTATCGATGGTCAAAAATCAGAGACCATTATCGCTTTGTCAGATTCCTATACCGTTGATCCCTCACCGAATTTTCAAAGCCAACTTAAAAATCTTTTTGAATCCCCTCTCATCACTTTTGAATGAACAGGTGTCGCCATGGCAAAACATTATTTAGACTTTGAGAAACCCTTGATCGAACTGGAAAGAGAGATCGAACATCTAAAAAGGTTTTCCAGAGATAAACAGATTCAAACCAATGGACAGTTAAAAAATATGGAGGATAAACTCCGCCGTTTACAAAAAGAAATTTTTTCCAACTTAACGGCTTGGCAGATTACCCAATTGGCCAGACATATTGATCGGCCCAAGGCATCTCATTATATCCATTGGATGTTCGATCATTTTATTGAGCTCCACGGAGATCGAAACTATGGGGATGATCCAGCCATTGTGGGAGGAATCTCTAAGTTTAATGGACGGTCCATCGTCTTCATCGGTCATCAGAAGGGAACGGATGCAAGGGAAATGGTTTATCGGAACTTTGGAATGCCCCATCCAGAGGGATACCGGAAAGCCTTACGGTTGATGACATTGGCCGAGTTGTTTGGAAAACCTATTCTGACGATGATCGATACGCCCGGCGCATTTCCTGGAGTGGGGGCTGAAGAAAGGGGACAAGCCGAAGCCATCGCCAGAAATCTTAAAATGATGATGTCCCTTCGGATTCCCATCCTCGTCATTGTGATTGGAGAAGGAGGAAGTGGAGGGGCATTGGCCATTGGGGTTGGAGATCGGATTTTGATGTTGGAATACTCTATCTACTCCGTCATTTCACCAGAGGGATGTGCAGCGATCCTTTGGAAGGATGGAGGGAAGGGAAAGGTGGCTGCAGAATCTTTGAAATTGACCGCGAAAGATTTATATCAGTTGGGGGTCATCGATGAAATTGTCAAAGAACCGTTAGGAGGAGCTCATCGTGACCCTCAAGGAATGACAGAATATTTAAAAGAGGTCGTGGAGAGGCATATGAGAGAATTAGAAAAAATAGATACGGAAGAGTTGTTAAAGATGAGGTATGAGAAGTTTAGAAGGATGGGAACCTTTATCGACAATGGAACTGGATAAAGGATATTGCAGATTTCAAATTGAAGATTGCAGATTTTAAAAGTCAAAATGAGTTGAAATTAAAATGTCAAAATCCAAATGTCAAATTGTTTTAAATTTTGTAACAATTTAGCTCTTTGAAACGAAACCTTTGCTTATTCATTTTTTCTGTCATTCCCGTGAACACGGGAATCCAGGACCAAGATAATTACTAATCAGTCCATAATTGTATAGACACTCGCCTTGCTTTGTCATTCCTGGCTTGACCAGGAATCCAGTCTTTTCTCCTGGATTCCCGCCTTCGCGGGAATGACGCTATGTCTTGTCAATTATGGACTCCTTAGTAAATCTGGATTCCTGCTTCCGCAGGAATGATAAGCTTGTTAAATCAATTTGCTTTACGTTTTTCAAAACACTAAATTGATACTAAATTTTGAATTTTGTCATTTGAAATTCATTTGAAATTTGAGCTTTGACATTTGACATTCGCTCACATTTTTATATTTGGGCAGAGTTTTATGTAAATGGGGGATAATTTTTACGATGCCAGGGAAGATTCAAATTTTGCCAGAACATATTTCACAAGCCATTGCGGCGGGGGAGGTGATCGAAAGACCTGCATCTGTCGTGAAAGAATTAATGGAGAATGCGATCGATGCAGGGAGTTCAGAGATCATCGTCGAATTAAGGACGGGGGGACTCCAACTCATCCGTGTCCAAGATAATGGGGAGGGAATGGATCCCGAGGATGTTCCTCTTGCCCTCCAGCGATATGCCACCAGTAAAATCCGAAAAGTAGAAGATCTCTTCGCCATTCATACGCTAGGGTTTAGAGGAGAGGCCCTGCCCAGCATCGCTTCTGTTTCGAAAATGACCCTGACCTCAAGAGTTGCCCATTCCATCAGCGGGACGAAAGTCATCTGCGAGGGCGGAGAGATTAAGAGTATTTCGGAGGTAGGCTGTCCTATTGGAACAGAGGTGGAGGTGAAAAAACTTTTTTATAATGTCCCCGTCAAAAGAAACTTTTTAAAATCCATTCGATCAGAACTTCGTCATTCTTTAAACCATTTTCTCAAATTTGGCCTTTCTTTTCCCTCGATCTCTTTTAAATTCATCCATGATGGCAGAATGCTTCATGAACTTCTGAAAACAGAATCCCCGTTGGTTCGAATTGAAGCAATTTTAGGAAGAGAGATCTATCATCATCTCCAAGCATTCGAATATGAAGATGGAGAGGTAAGGATTTCAGGATTTGCCAGTCTCCCCACTCTTTCGAAGGGGAATGCCGATGGAATTTATCTTTACGTTAATCGGCGATTTGTGAAAGACCGAATAGTTACCAAGGCCATCCTTGAAGCCTATCGTCATGTCATCCCAACAGGCAAATTTCCTATTGTCCTCTTATGGGTCACGCTTCCTCCTTATGCGGTGGATGTAAATATCCATCCGACAAAGGCAGAAGTGAAATTTAAGGATCCTGAAAAAATCTATCAGGCTGTTTTTGCCACGATTCGAACGGTGTTGGAAGAGGGTCCACAACGGTCGAAAGAAATGGCCTCTCAGAATGAAAAGAGGGGGTTGGCTTCTGAGGAAAAGATTCAGCCTTCTTTTCTATTTCAAGAATCCCTGCCTCCCTATTCATCATGGATAGCGGAAGGGGGAGCAAAAGGAATTCCAAGGGTCCAGGAGGGGGGTGAGCTTCAGTGGGAGGTAGGAAAATTTCCTTACACCATCCTCGGCCAAATTCGCGGGACCTACATTCTCTGCGAAGGGGAAGGAAATTTAATTTTTATTGACCAACATGCTGCCCATGAAAGGATTCTTTTTGAAAAATTTAAAAAAGAGTATGAGACACGATCGATAATTTCAGAAAAATTGCTCGTGCCTATCTTGATCGAGCTATCCATGGAAGAATCGTTTATTCTCGACTCCGCCGGAGAGGCATTACAGGCCATCGGATTTGAAATAGAGTCTCTCGGGAAGAAACTCTATGCCATTCGAGCCATTCCCTCTTTTATCGATCAAAAGGATCCAAAAGAACTGATCAGGGAGATATTGGATGAAATTTCCTTTTTAAGAGGTGAGAGGAAAAAAGATGAAATCATCCATACCCTATTGGTCACCCTGGCTTGTCATTCTGCCATCCGGGGAAATTTTATGCTGAGGAGAGAGGAAATCGATGGGTTATTGAGAAGCCTTCATCCCTTTAATGACTCCGCCACCTGTCCTCATGGGAGACCGATCTTTTTCATCAT
>Ga0315282_10013699_pt1 | contig 12172 bp, 12 predicted proteins | sample YL17G07_20_MG_FD_203693 | JGI IMG/M metagenome (GOLD analysis project Ga0315282, IMG submission 203693) | Sediment microbial communities from Yellowstone Lake, YNP, Wyoming, USA - YL17G07_20 | ecosystem: Environmental > Aquatic > Freshwater > Lake > Sediment | place: USA: Wyoming | collected... | reverse complement strand
TATGCAAGCACAACAAGAGCGGATTCTGCCAGACAAAGAGAAGGAACTGCGGCTCCTACATCTGCCCACACATAATCAGAGGCCAATAAACACCATTAAAAACCAATTTCGCAAGAAACTGGCGCGCTCTCCAGAAATGTAGCGCACCTCTCGCGGCCACAAAATTCGCCTAGGTAGGTTCAAGACCCGGCGGCCGCACCACGCTAGCGGTTACGGTTGTAGGTTCGAGAAACTCGAATCTGACGAGGAGTTCTTTCCATAGTGTCTTTGGTTCACCTCACAGTTCTGCGGAATCTCCCCCGGGCTACCATTGGGTTCTGTAAGGTATACCGCTTTATTCGACTATCTTCAGCCTTGAAAGCTTCTCGTTTTATCCACTTTCTGAGGGCTTGACCTAGAGCCTCGAACTGGGTCTGGTCATCTTCTTGGCTCGTGAGGATTCTGTGAGGTTCAGCTAATGCGTCTTTGACTAGGATGTGTTCAGGATCTAGTCCTATGGAGCGAGTGAATTCTTTCAGCATGCTGAGCTTGGATATTTCTGTTTTGGGTTTGATTGAGAGGCCGGAGCGGGCATAGATTTGGCGAAGCTTTTCTACGCCTAGCATTTTCACGTCTGCGTAGGTATCCAGTTTGTGGCCCATCATGTAGTCGACGGAGTCTGTGTTGACTCCTAGTGCTGCGAGTTGGGTGCGGAAGAATTTGCGTATGCTGTGGGGTCGGAGTTCGTATCTGGGTTGAGGATTCTTCTTGATAAGGTCGGTCTTTAGGAGGAGGTCGTGGATGATTCTGTGGATTGCGCCTGGGGTGAGGGGTTGAATCTCTTGGGCCTGTTGGTTTCGGATGAGTGGGGAATCGTCATCGATCTCTTCAGGCTGCTTCACGCCGTAGAGTTTGCCTCTTCTTCTTTCCTCGAGGTATAGATTCAGTGCTTCAGTGGCCTCTGTTCCTAGGAATGTGTCGTAGTCTCCGTAGTTGCCCTTGGTGATTTCTGCTTCCACGTGGACGTGAACGGGTCTGACTCCGTTCTCTAGGTCTTTTCGGATGTGGCGGTAGCGTAGGCGTACTAGAGTTCCAACTCTGAATCCTCCAAGGGCCAGCATTGTGAGAACTGCTTTCCCGCGCAGGTCTGCATGGTCCGTTTCATAGAGACAGGAGAAGAAGGCCTGACAAAGGCACAAGAGAGCCAAGACTACGCCATCAAGAACAGTGAGATCAGTAATGCTGTACATTTGCTGGAAGACGTAAAACTGAAGGCTCCGGTTCCAAGGCCTCCAATGATTTTGAACATGGGGAACGCGTACCGGCCAGCGAAAATAGATTCCTTCACGTTCAAGCCTTTGACTGGAGTTATCGGGCCGTCGGACCCCATCGTGATTCCCAAGGAGATCAGCGACTTTGGGGCCGTCTTCGAATGCGAAATTGGAATAATCATAGGAAAGAAAGGGAGGAGAATTCCGAATGATGAGGCGGCGTATGACTACGTCTACGGGTACACAATCTACAACGATGTCACGGATTACGGAAGACAGATGAAAGGGGCATTCAATATGAAGATATTCGACACATTTTGTCCGATGGGCCCATGCATCACCACGAAAGAAGAGATTGAAGATCTCTACAGCCTCACGAAGAGAGCCTGGGTTAACGGACAGCTAGCCACCCAAAGAAGCACCAAGGAGATGCTGCACAAGATTCCAGAATTCATATCCGTGCCATCAATGACCTTGACACTGCAACCTAGAACAGTGATAAGTACAGGCGCTGCAAATACGGGACGCATAAGATCCGGCGACGTTCTGGAACTTGAGATAACCAAGATGGGCAGGATTTCGAACCCTGTGATCGCGGAGCAATGATTTCTCGTCCGTTTCTGTTCAACAATTGATGAAAACCGTTTCTCTGGACTAGCTAACTGTCGCCATGGTCTCCGGCCAATTGTTCTGCAGAAGAGACTTGCTTTTCGTGAAGCGTTCCCGTTCATCTCATAATAGCGCGCGTCTGGATCACCGTTACGCCGTGAGCAACGGGACGGACATTCAGACAATCGTTAATAGTGACTGCTATGCACACTCCGATCGATGCAAATGAGAGACGAACTTCTTTCTGGTGGATACCGTGTTGACGTGAACGGCTGGAATTTCGTGCATGTTGAAGGAGGTCCAGGGGAGATCGGATTCCAGCATGGGTACCTTCTTGCAGAGAGAATCAAGGAGTCCCTAGACAGAGCTCGGCTCTGGGCCACTGGGGCGCTCAAAGTAGATTGGGAGCTATTTCGAGAGAAGGCCGAAAGCCTGTACATTCCGCATATGCCTGAAGAACAGAGAACTGAAGTCCATGGGATTGTTCAGGGGATGGACAGCAGAGGCTTGAAATCTGACCACATAGACATCATTGCTCTCAACGGCTTATTTGACACACAGACTTTCTGCAATTGGAACAAACACAAAAGTGCCGGGGCAACGCGAGAACTGCCCCCACACGTGGGGGGATGCAGCGCTTTCATAGCCACTGGAACCCACACCAAGGGCGAAGGAATAGTCGCGGCTCACAATACTTGGTTCGAATACTTGACAGGCAGAATGTGGAATGTCATACTTCACGCGTATCCTGAGAAGGGCAACTATCTGCTCATGCAGACGATGCCTGGATTATTGGCTAGCGGAACAGATTGGTACATAAACTCTTCAGGCCTTGTTGTTACTGAAACTACAATTTCTGGATCCGTCGCGTTCAACCCTGATGGCGCCCCGTTCTTTACAAGAGCCAGGAAGGCAATTCAATACGCGGGAAGCATAGATGAGTGGATTTCGATAATGGTCGATAAGAACAATGGTGGATACGCGAACGACTGGTTGATTGGTGACACGAAGACAGGGGAGATCGCCCTCTTGGAGCTTGGGACATTCCACCACAAGGTTGAGAAGAAGAGCGATGGCTATTTCGTTGGCTGTAACATAGCCATCGACCCTGAAGTTCGCAAAGAGACAGTCTTCAATTATAAAGACCTGACAAACTCCCCGTGTTCTAGGCAAGAAAGACTCATTCAACTTATGGAAGAAAACAAGGGAAAAATAGACACGGAGAAAGCGAAAGAGATCTTGGCGGATCATTTCGATCCATCCTTGAACACTAGCGTGCCGTCTCGGGGCTCAGTCTGTGGCCATGTTGAGGAAGATCCCAGAGGTTATCCTGAAGCCGAGTGGGGGCCCAGCTACCCAGGTGGTTCCTTCGATGGGAAAGTCACATCTAGCTCGTTGGTAGCTAGAGGAGCCATGTGGGCAGCTTGGGGCAAGCCATGCGGAAAGACATTCCATGCCAACGAGTTCCTTAAGTCTTATCCAGCCTACAACTGGCAACGCGAACTCCTTAGCAACATTGAGGCCCATCCATGGACACTCTTTGAACAAGGTTTCAAGGCATAGCGCCGCTTATTGCCTAGCAGCCTTCTGTTACGGTGTTGCCTCCTCACGTAAGTCATAGTGTGAAGGCTGCCACCGTATGACGGAAAGTGTCATACTGTTGAGCGCGCCTTGGGATCGGTTCATTGGCGAACTCGGCGAACCACAAAAGAATACGACTAAACAGACTCTTTCATCTATTCTGGCGCGATCTGTCAATAGGTCTAACCGGGGTTCTAGGGTGACTGGTTCTGGTCACGACGCCGACGACGCAGAAAAGTACCCAAGAACGCTATCTTTCATGTATCCTCTGTTCAGGTATCGATCATGGTTCCGTGTGTCTTGGTGTTGGTGCGCGAAGCACTCAAGAGGGCAGCGGGCCTAGTCAGCGTGCGCTTCTAGCCTTTCCGTCCGCCTCCCTCTTCGTGTTTGACGCGTTCTTCTGAGGATGCATAGCGCAAGGACGACTCCGCATCCTACCACAGCTAAGATGACTTTGTTAAGTCCGTGATTGCTTTCAGTTCGTTTCCTTTCGTGCAGCTACTGATGATTGAGCGACTAGTGAGGTCATCTAGCTCCATGCAGTATTCGAGGCTCAGAAGGGACCAGAGCAATTCGCTTTTCGAGCAGCCACTTGCCACAGCATTCATCAACCAAACAACTTACAAAGTGTGGCGGTGGATGGAAACAAATCGGAGGCCTTCGACGACATCATCAACCGTCTGATGAATCTCTGTGAGAATCACAACCCTTGGAAATGAGGATCATGGCAGAAAGCAAACTATCGGAAAGTGAGATTCAGCAGATTGTGAGTCTGCTGCGAGAGGGCAAACGTTTGCCAGAGTCGTACAGATCGATCATATTTGAGACGAAGAAAGAACTTGAGCTCGTTTATGCCGACAAGGATCGTGAGGAGGACATCCTTGCAGATACAATGTCGGTGCCGTTACAGAAAGTGGAGACTTTGTGTAGTAGTAAGAATGACGATTCTTGGTCGAACATGCTGATCTTCGGGGATAACCTTCGAGTGTTGAAGTCTCTACTTCAAATGAAGCGGGACGACAAAATAAGGACCACGGCCGGATTGCCCGGTGTGAAACTGGTTTACATCGATCCCCCCTTCGCCACGAAGCAGGAATTTAGGGGAAGCCAAGAAGAGAAAGCGTACCAAGACAAGATCGCAGGTGCCAGGTTTGTGGAATTCCTAAGAAAGCGTCTAGTTTTTCTCAGGGAATTGTTAAGCGAAGACGGAAGTATGTACGTCCACGTGGATCAGCGAAAGGGACACTACATCAAGGCGATCCTAGATGAGGTTATGGCGGAACGCAATTTTGTCAACGAGATAATTTGGAAGAGTACATCCGCTCACACCGGCACTGGTGAAGGCAGAATTAGAGCTTTTGGGTCCGTTCACGACATGATTTTCCTATACGTCAAGAGCGAAAGCTACGAGTATAACCCCCAGTACGTTCCACTTAGCGAAGCGTATGTGAAGGCATTCTACAGGTATGTTGACAAGAGCGGTCGTCGATATAGGCTAAGTGATCTGACTGCCGCAGGAGTGAGACATGGCGAGTCAGGCAAACCTTGGAGAGGCGTTGATCCCACAGTTATAGGCAGACATTGGGCCTTTTCGGTGTCAAGGCTTGAAGAACTCACCAAAGAAGGCCGAATCTGCTTTCCGAAGAAACGGAGAGGCGTACCCAGCTACAAACGCTACCTAGACGAGATGGAAGGGCATCTTGTCCAAGACGTATGGACGGACATTAAGCCTGCTGGGGCTCAGGCAACAGAGAGGCTTGACTATCCTACTCAGAAACCAGAGAAGCTTCTCAGACACATTGTCGAGGCATCTTCCAGCTCAGGTGACATTGTGCTGGATTGTTTTGCTGGGTCAGGTACAACTCTGGCCGTTGCTGAGAAACTTGGCCGTCGCTGGATTGGAATAGACTGCGGGAAATTGGCGATACGCACTATGCAAAAGCGCATGTTGGACATCGCGGATAGCAAGGATTTGAGGAATCCGCCCAAGAGGTATGGCAAGCAAAGCAACCCTTTCACGCTCTACGTGGAGGGGGGTCAATAGGATTCTTTCTTACTTGCACAAAAGGCACCGCTAGCCGCTTGGTCGGCAACATTCAGTTGACAGTAACGGCCTGGTGCAATCTATAGATACGAAACATTATAAACCCATACGGGTATAACCTGCTACGGTGCGTCCCTTGGGTCATACCGCTAGGCTTTATCTAACAATAGATGGCGACTTGGAGAGGCGGTTCCGTGGAGAAGTTGCCAAACGTCTCGGAATGAAGAAGGGAAACCTTCAGGTAGCGATTGAAGAAGCAATCAAGCTCTGGTTGAAGAACAAAGAGGGAAACTAATGCAAGTAGTAGCAAAACTGAAGATCGCTAACACAAAGACGTGCGGGTGCCCAGCCAATCATCTCAACTGCATGACAGCAAAAGACTGGATAAAATCACAGATTGGCGTCTGGCAAGTCTACTATGAGAAACGTGATGTTCGCGACAAAGATGTTCACCCCGCAGTTATGCCAATCACACTAGCGAAGCGTGCAATCGAACTCTTCACACATCGAGGCGAGTTGGTCCTCGATCCATTTAACGGAATAGGCACCACACTCATAGCCGCTAAGGATTTAGATCGCAATGCAGTAGGTTTTGATATCAACGAGCGATATTGCAGTACAAGTAAGCAGAGGTTAGCTCAGACCAAACTCTCTGGGCTATCCGAACAACTAGTCATCTGCGATGATGCACGGAACATTTCGAAGTACCTAGAAGAGGAAAGCGTGAAGCTGATCTTTACTTCACCCCCATATGCCAATTTGTTGAATCGACGACGTTTGAACAAAAGCCGAAGAGGTGATTTACGACAGAATCACCAGTACCTTCGCGTTGAGCAATACAGTCAGGACGAACGAGATCTCGGAACGCTACAGATAGAAGAATACGCTCAGCAAATAAAGGAAGTCTACGAACAGTTGCTTCCCTTGCTTGTGCCTAGAGGCCACAACGTAATCAATGTTCCTGATATGTGGTGGAGCGATGGACAATCTGGCAAGCGTATCCCTATCCACATCTATGTTTACCATGCAATGGTGGACGCTGGTTATGAGTTACGCAACACGATAATTTGGGATCGGACCAACATCGTGAATAAGGTCGGAATCTTCGGTTGGCCGTCAAATTACATAACAATGGGAACGACGTTTGAGTACTTACTTGATTTCTGGAAGCCACCAACGCGCAAGCAAGGCGATTAGAAAACCTGAGTCACATCTTCATAAAAATGCGGCCACATATTGGGTCTCATGCGAAATTTCGTGCCATGGTTATGAGTGGTTTTCGCATCGAAGTCAACCAATACTATGCCATTCTCGATCACTGCCAGAAATCTATTGAAATTGAAGTTCTGTATCATCATGCATTTCTCGTAAGAGAATTCCTCTTTGTCGTCAACGATTCGTGTCTTAGCTAAGAGGTAGAATGAGTTTCGTAACTTGGGCCATGCCTTCGTTTGGAGCTTATCAAAGGGCCAATAAGGTTCGGGTTGGATTTTACCCAGCCCCGCTTTTCTTTCCACGTCTTTCAACCATCCCGCATGACTCTTATCGACTTGGGTGGCATCAAAGTCTATTCGCAGTTGTGATTTGGCGCGATCAACGATAACCTTGAACCCACGATCAGTGTATCGATCCCCGCTCATAGTGACGCGAAAACTCATTTCTTGGAGTTCGGTGGGGTGAGGCCATCCATACTTGGGGAGGAATACCCGCGGCACGATTCGAGCCTGCCGAGGCCATGGCTCAAAATGAAAGAGAGTTGTTAGAGAACCGGTTTCTTGTCGTTGTGCCTTTAGCTCCCATACCCCCGCATTGGCAATAGGCAGATTGTTCTCTTTTATGCCAAGAAGGTCCTCAAGTGTGTTGCCAACCGCTCCAACATTACTCCTAGATCGACCGCTTGGAATCCACCCTTTCTCCTTGATCTTACGGAGACGCTCAATGAACTCGTCTTTCGTGTATTGGTGGCTCTGTAACATGAAGCTATCCTACTCCGAATAGGACTCCGATATGAGTCATTGAGTCTAAAACAGTATGCGTTGCTTCTAAACAAGCTTGAGTAGACCTTCGATTTCTAGCTTGCCAGTTTCTTTGGGTACAATGTCTGGGGTTTCAATCGTACCCTAGTCGTTCCTACGCATGGCCGATACGGCCGGCCTGGTGTCGGGTTCTATCTCTCTAGCGAAACCGAGCGAGATAGCGCCCCGCAGGGCGCGAACGAGCGAACCACGTATTAAGAGCCTATCCGAAAAGTGATTGACTAGTCAACCTGCTCACTCTATCCAAGCAAGCATTTGTTCACATACCTGTCAAGAGAGCTGACCGAGAGCCTTGACAATCTTATTTTTCGGATAGGCTCTTAGTGGTGTGCCTTCTTCTTGGCTCTGTCGTCGCGGGATTCATAGGACCAGAGTTTCAATCACGACTGCACAATGCCTCTGCGCAAATAACTGTTTATGGACATCTATCCCTACATAATTCATCGTTTCATTCATCTCCTGTTGGGTTGGCCTAAGCCTGCGGCAGACTCCTATCCGCTCGCCTTGGAGCATTTAGAGAGCCGTATCGCCATTCGGGTTCATTCTCGCGCCCGACCGTTGATGGTCAGCTTGTTGCCGAACCCGGCCAACCACAAAAGAATACGACTAGGAAGCTCTTTCATCTATTCTCGCGCGCTCGCCAAGCATCTCGAACCTTCAATCACATCCGAAGAAGAGACTTGAAGCGCTCACGTATGGCGGCCGGCCATTCTGCGAAGGCGTTAGAGAAGATACACTCATTACTTAGTGGGGAAGAAATGACCAGTAGTCAAGGCTTGGGGTCTAAAGGGCATGAGTCCTTAATGGAGGTAATTCTATGAGCTTCTACTTGGTCGATAATCGGGCTGGAATCCTATCTAACGAAAAGAGTGTACTTGATGTTTTTCAAGAACGAATAGAAAGAGCCATAAGAAACGAGGAATCGATTTCATTTCATATAGCTGTAGGATTCTTTTTTTTTCGAGGGGTTTCAAAGGCTATGTCCCCTTCTGAAGCAGCTTCATGCCAAAGGTCTTCTAAACAGCCTTAGACTAGTAATGGGGCCAGAAACAAAGAAAACCACAAAGGAAGTATTGGAAGCATTAACAAAAGACGCAACATTGCTTTCAGGCGACGCTTTTGAGTTCATGAAGGAACTGTATGGCGAGAAGAAGTTTGACTTCAGGATATTTCTTCGACGTGGTTTTCATGTGAAATTGTATTTGTTCGATTTTGAGAAAAGCGGTCTAGATATATGGGCAGGGTCTGCAAACCTGACAGCAGCTGGTCTTGAAGGAAATGTGGAGCTTATAGTCCCTACAGGTGTGCAGGTCGAAGATAGAGACTTGTTCAGAAGCTTCTTTGAGGAGATATGGAAACAGTCGACAGACAAAGTCGAGAATCTAAGAGTTATAGAAGTCATCAAGCGCTCTTCTGTATCTAAATTCATGTACCTACACCCGCGTGATTTCATAGCGAACTTAGTGAAGATGATGGGAAAGGAATACCTAATCAAGAACATAAGTGCTGATCTTTCTTATCTTGCCGATTTCCAAAACATGAGCTACTATCTTTGCGTTGAAAAACTCAAGAACTATGGTGGATGCCTCCTCGCCAATTCCCCAGGCATAGGTAAAACAGACGTAGGGTGCACGATAGCTCGATATTACAGAGAATTGGGCAAGAACGTCCTGATAGTCTATCCTCCAATACTAGAAGGCCATTGGAAAAGAACCATGGACAAAGTGGGCTTGAAAGAGAACGAGATCGCGTGGTTGTCCAGAGGGGTCCTTCAAAATGCCGATTTTGATTACGGGAAATATCAAGGTGTCGATCTGATCATAGTGGATGAGGCGCATCATTTTCGAACTTCAAACCCCAAATCGAATCGCAGAGAGAATCTGGAGAACATCATTATGCTCAATCCCAACTCGCATATTCTTCTGATTACAGCAACTCCGATAAATACCTCGTTGGTGGATTTTACCGGCCTATTGAAGCTTCTCTTTCCATCATCGAAATATCGATGCAAGACCGTTATGCGGCCGACAGACCTGGCAAGGAGGATTGTGCCGCTTTCCGGGTCAGCGATCATCTTCTTGATGTGCTCCCTGTCGTAAACGTCTTGCACCAACACAGTTGGGCAAACATCTATACAGTCCCGGTCGTGGAATATTCCGGCAGTGTAAAAGGGATGGTGGCCGGGAAGGGAGACTGGACTGGCAGATCCACCACGGACTTGGTTCGGGAGTTGGTTCGATCAGGGTTAGATGTCGATAGAGGTCTCGTCGACAAGCTTCTTGAGAGAGCAGGCGAAGCCATACCGTACCTTGCAGAGATCTTGGATGAGGACAAGTACTGGCGCCTGGATGAGGAGGCGCCGGGAGCTGGATGGGCGCCGATAAGCGCGCTGCATCTCCTAGCCGCGATCGCACACCCGGACGGGTTGGAACCTATACTGAGGGTGCTTCACAGGCGCCCGGATGATCTCGGAGATTGGCTTACTGAAGACATCCCATCGATACTCGGTTTCATAAGCGGCAGTGACTGAAAAGAAAAGTGCCGTCGGCGCTGATTCGTTGGGTTGGTCTCGTTATGGTTATGAGTTGGATTGGTGTTCCGCATCTTGGGCGTCTGATGGACGGGTACGGCCGTCAGTAAGAGTAAGACAATAGCAAAAAGAAGAGAGGGAAAGACATAAGCGGTAGTGACCACGATGCCGAGAAAGATCAAGGTGGCTGTTGACCTAGAGGAGCTCTGTGTTGCTTTTGAATCTTCCTCGGTCGATAACAGGCACTACCTTGACCTTGAAACAGGCGAGATCGTCAATATCTCAGATGAGTTCATGGACCACGAAGAGAAGGAGGAGCTTGAGAGAAAAGTGGAGGACGGCTTTGGAAAACGCTATGTTTCTATCCCGTATGCGTCCTCAGATGAAGGCTACAAAGACATGGAAGACTTTGTAGGGACGGTTGAAGACCGAGATCTCAAGGAGAAGCTCTACATAGCAATAGACGGCAGAGGTGATTTCAGACGGTTCAAAGATGTGCTCTTGGGATATCCAGAAGAAAGGGAGAGCTGGTTCAAGTTCAAAGACGCAAGGGTAACGGAAAGGGTCAAGGAATGGCTTGAGGCTGAAGGGATCGAGATGATAGAGGTGTAACCGATTGAAATCAAGGAAGTAGATCCCCAAGAATTCCAAGGCTCAAAGGAAATCGAGGAAACATGGGAAGGTTTCAGTCAAATAGTATGCCTAGAATGCGGTAACGATGAAGGGTTCAGAGAGAGATACTTCATCCTATCGAGATGCCCCGAAAAAGTAGACGAAGAAGAATGGCTCGATGAAACAATGATAAAGCAATATGGAGTAGAGTGCTACGGTGTTGTGGTAGGAGCATTAGGCGATGAGAGAGGCCTCATAGTCTCAGCGGTATGTAGCAGATGCGGATCTCAGAACGTGCTCTACGATTTCTGAAAAGAATGGCTCTGCATAGAATTCGCGTATGTATTACGGCTGGCCGTTGTTGCCACATGTTTTCTTAGACTAACGGCGGCCGGCCGTATCTACATCGCCAATTCAAGCGGGGGCTTATGATGGTTTGGTACTGTCCTCAATGTAGGACAGAGTTCTCTGAATACCAGCCGATGTGTCCGTTTTGCAACGTCAGGCTGAGAAGATCGAGAAGAACTGTTGAATGAGACGAACTCAGGGGTCAGGTTACCGCTGTTCCAGAGTTTTGGAAAGCGAAAGGTTATGATCGGCTCGGGTATGGTTGCTTCTTCAAGGGGAGGATAGGTTTAGTGGAGGTTGAGATTCGTGAGTTCAAGAGGATGGATTTGGAGGGAGCTACGGTTGTGGACGGTTTTCCGAGTGTTGGACTGGTCTCATCGATAGTGGCGACCTATCTGATCAGCAGCCTGAACCTGGACCAGATCGCCGCCGTTGACTCACCGTACTTTCCACCGATATCTATGGTGTACGATTCGAAGCCGAAGTTTCCTGCTAGGATATACGCTAGCGACGGCCTGAAGTTAGCAGTCTTCTTGGCGGAGTTCACGCCTCACCCAAGCCTTAGCAGAGACATTGCAAAGACGATTCTTACATGGGCGAGGGAGCACTACTGCTCTTTAATAGTTTCGCCTGTCGGTATCCCAATGGAGGAGGAACCAGACGCATCAGTAGAGCCTGAATCGTCAGGTGTGGGAAGCACCGATAGGGCGAGGCAGAGGCTTGGCAAATCCGGAATACAGCAGCTCAAGATAGGTATCATCGGAGGAATCTCAGGGATCCTCCTAAATGAGGGGAGATGGAGCAACTTCGACATCATCAGCTTAACAGTTGGAGCCCATAAGCAGTATCCAGACGCGCGTGCCGCAGCCAAAGTAATCCAAGCCATCAACAAGCTCAAACCTGAACTCAAGATAGAGGTGAAGCCCCTCCTGGATCAGGCAGAGGAGATCGAGAACCGCCTCAAGGTACTGCGAAGACAAGCGACGCCTGTCGAGACGCCTCCCAAACTGGAAATCTACCGCTAACCACAGGTGTATGTAGGCAATGGATATCCATCCAATCTGCCCAGACTGCAGAGTGAAGATGGTGGAGTACTATGTTGGACTAGTTCCGATAGGAGTTTTCCTATCGTTGGATAAGGTGACCACATACATATGCAGGG
>Ga0315282_10013698_pt1 | contig 12172 bp, 9 predicted proteins | sample YL17G07_20_MG_FD_203693 | JGI IMG/M metagenome (GOLD analysis project Ga0315282, IMG submission 203693) | Sediment microbial communities from Yellowstone Lake, YNP, Wyoming, USA - YL17G07_20 | ecosystem: Environmental > Aquatic > Freshwater > Lake > Sediment | place: USA: Wyoming | collected... | reverse complement strand
TAAGGCAGCACAAATCCTTCAAGTAAGCTATAAAACACTTCTTACAAAGATCAAAGAATACGGCATTGAGGCTTGACAGTATAATCACCGTAGAATTATCATAAAATTATCTTTTAATTCTTCCCGGAGGGAGTAATAGTGTCTGGACATTCCAAATGGGCTCAGATAAAGCATAAAAAAGCCAGTGCAGATGCAAAGAGGGGAAAGGTTTTTACGACAATTGTTAAAGAGATTTCAGTTGCTGCGCGGCTTGGTGGTGGAGACCTTTCAGGAAATCCGAGGCTGAGGACCGCAATAGAGAAGGCTAAAGAAGTCAATATGCCAAGTGACAATATAAAGAGGGCGATCATGAAAGGTACCGGCGAGCTCCCGGGTGTGTCCTATGAGGAAACCGTATATGAAGGGTATGGCCCTGGAGGTGTTGCAATCCTTATAGAGATACTCACAGATAACAAGAACAGGACAAGTTCAGAGATCAGGCATATCATGTCCAAGAACGGTGGCAACTTAGGTGAGGCTGGTTGTGTCTCCTGGATGTTTGAAAAGAAAGGATATATCATTATTGAAAAGACGAAGATTGATGAAGATACCCTGATGTCAGTGGCTCTTGACGCTGGCACTGAAGACATGAGAAATGACCCGAAAGAGGATAACTACGAGATTATTACAATGCCCGAGAATATGAATAATGTAAAGGCTGCCATAGAGGCATCAGGGATACCGGTATCCCTTGCAGAGATAACCATGCTGCCTAAAAGTTATGCTACCCTCGACAAGAAGCAAGCAGAGCAGATGATAAGGCTCATCGAAGCACTTGAAGACCATGACGATGTCCAGAATGTTTATACTAACTTTGATGTTTCTGATGAGGTAATTGCCAAGGTTGAGAGGTAATATGGGGATTTCCATCCGCACAACCTTTAAGAGAAGATTCTTTGCCGGCCTCCTGATATCAATTCCTGCTATTATCACCTTCTTAGTCGTATGGTGGTTTTTCAGATTTGTCGATAGTTTTCTTGAACCCCTTTATCATAAAATTCTTGGCTACCATGTTCCTGGCCTTGGTTTCATATCTGCAGTAGTCTTTATATTCATAGTAGGTATTATTTCCACAAATGTTTTCGGCAGAAAGATTATCGAATCTCTTGAACATATTATCCTTAAAATACCAGTATTTAAAGGCATATATACAGCTGTTAAACAGCTTGTAGATGCCTTTTCTCCTGAGAGTAAGGTATCTTCATTTAGGAAGTTTGTTATTGTTGAGTACCCAAGACCTGGTGTTTATGCATATGGATTTCTTACAAAGGAATGTACCATTAAGACAGTGAGGGATGATCACGAAACCAGTCTAAAGGCTGTTTATATTCCCACAAACCTTATATATTTCGGTGATATCGCTCTCTTCCGTGATGAACACATTTTTTTCACTGATATTCCAATAGAGGAAGGGATTAAGATCATACTTTCTGGTGGCATCGCAACTCCTTCAAAGATATCCGAGGTAAAAGGATGAAGTTAGCAGGTGTGGTTTTGGCTGCAGGGCTTGGGACAAGGATGAACTCATCTTTACCAAAGGTTCTCCATAAGCTTCATGGTACCACAATGCTCCAGCATGTCTTGAATACCCTCCATAAACTGAAACCACAGAAAATAGTTATTATCGTTGGAAGACATTTTAAGGAAATAAAAGAATCTCTACAAGATGTCAGTAAAACCTCTTTTGCGCAGCAAAAAGAGGCAACAGGTACAGGAGATGCACTCTTAAAGGCATTGCCATCTCTCAGAAGTTTTAAAGGTACGGTTGCTGTAATAAATGGAGACACACCTTTAATTACACCAGAGACTCTTAAGAAATTCTTGTCACTCCACGAGAAGAACATGAATACCATCTCAATACTTTCATTTATGTCTCAGCAACCAAGCTCATATGGTCGGGTCATGCGGCATGAGAGAGGTAATGTTCTGTCTATCGTTGAAAATCGAGATGCAACAATGTCTCAAAAAAAAATTAAAGAAGTAAACAGCGGGATATATGCGATAGAGCCTAATGGCCTATGCCTTTTGAAGGAGATAAAGCTTAATGAGTCAAAGGGTGAATATTATCTGACCGATATAGTCAGTATCGCGAGAGATAAAGGTATAAAGATGGATGCTTTTTGTATCGGATCCGAGGATGAATGTATAGGTATAAATACTCGAGAAGAACTTGATAGGGCCAGGCAGTTAATGAAAGACAGAATAATAAAGAGATGGTTATATAGAGGTGTGACCTTTGTAGATACCAATTCAGCATTTATCTCATCGAATATCCATATAGGGAGAGGCACTATAGTTTATCCAAATGTTCATCTGGAAGGTAATACAAAGATAGGGAGAAGATGCACGATCTATCCAAATGTTAGAATTCTTGATAGCATTATAGGAGATGGCGCTGTTATCAAAGATTCAACACTCATCGAGGGCTCTATTGTAAAAAGGAAAGCCTCAGTTGGACCATTTGCTCATATAAGACCTGGCTCTGAGATTGGTGCTGGTGCGAAGATAGGAAATTTTGTTGAGGTCAAAAAATCAGTAATCGGATCAGGTACAAAGGCGTTACACTTAACATATCTGGGAGATGCAAAGATTGGGAAGGATGTAAATATAGGTGCAGGTACAATTACATGTAACTACGATGGCTATAAAAAAAATATTACTACTATCGAAGACAATGTCTTTATAGGAAGTGATTCCCAGCTCATTGCACCGGTAAAGATAGGCAAAGGCGCTTATGTTGGTGCAGGTTCTACCATAACAAATGATGTCCCTTCAAAAGCCCTTGCCTTAAGCAGGATGAAACAGAAGCACTTTGAGAACTGGGCACTGAAAAAAAAGTTAAAAGTGAAAGGAGAAAGGAAAAAGTAGACAGTAAACAGGGGAAAAGATAACCTCTCTACTGCCTACTTCATACTACCTACTGCTTACTGATATGTGCGGGATAATCGGATATATAGGTAATAGAAATGCGGTATCTGTAGTGCTTGAAGGTTTGAAGCGTCTTGAATACAGAGGATACGATTCTGCTGGAGTTGCCTTTTTCACGAATAATGGTATAGAGGTCAGGAGGTGTACGGGCAAGATAAGAGATCTTGTCTCTCTTCTTGAATCTGAAAATCCTCATAGTCATGCAACAATAGGGCATACGAGATGGGCGACCCATGGAAAACCTTCAGAGGAAAATGCCCATCCGCACAGGTCTGACGGTATTGTTTTAGTGCACAATGGAATAATAGAAAATTACCTTTCCCTTAAGAAGAAATTGATTGATAAGGGATATACATTCACTTCAGAAACTGATACAGAGGTCCTCTGCCATCTTATAGAGGCTTATGCAAAAAGTTATCCTTTCGAAGAAGCAATTAGAGAAGCATTGAAAGAAGTTAAGGGGGCCTATGCCATTGCTGTCATCAAGGAAGATGAGCCCGATAAAATTGTAGGTGTGAGAAAAGACAGTCCGCTTGTTATAGGTTTAGGTGAAGGAGAATCTTTTATTGCCTCAGATATTCCTGCATTTATAAGTTATTCAAGAGATGTAATATTTCTCGATAATGGAGAGATGGCAGTCTTGACAGAAAATGGAGTTAAGATTACAGGACTCAATGGAGTCCCAGTTCAGAAGGATGTGAAGTCTGTGTCATGGAGTCCCTCTATGGCTGAAAAAGGTGGATACAAACATTTTATGTTGAAGGAGATACATGAACAGCCGAGGGCTATTGCTGATACATTAAGGGGAAGGTTTAATGCTGAAAGTGGTGTCGTGAATCTCGAGGAGTTTAGCTTGAATAAAGAAGAACTGGAGGATATAGAAAAGATTTTTCTCGTTGCCTGCGGTACTTCCTACCATGCAGCCCTTATAGGTAAATATATGATAGAAGGACTTGTAAGGATTCCGGTTGAGGTTGATATAGCATCAGAGTTTCGTTACAGGGGCCCGATTATCAAACCTCAAGACCTTATGATTGTTATAACACAGTCAGGGGAAACTGCTGACACACTCGCTGCCCAAAGAGAAGCAAAAAGGCTTGGTGCAAAAGTACTCAGTATATGCAATGTTGTCGACAGTACTTCTACGAGGGAAGCTGACGCTGTATTTTATACCCATTCAGGCCCTGAGATAGGTGTCGCATCTACAAAGGCTTTTACAACACAGATTGTAGGGCTTTACCTTTTTACAGTTGGCATCGGAAAGGTGAGAGGCGTTCTTTCAGAAGATGTCTCTACCGAATTATTGAGAGAACTCCTCACGCTCCCAGGTAAGGTAGAAGATGCATTGTCCACAGATAAAAGTATAAGAATTGTAGCGAAAGATTTTTTAAAGTCAAAAGGGTTTCTTTACCTTGGCAGAGGAATAAATTATCCTGTTGCACTTGAAGGTGCATTAAAGTTGAAAGAGATATCATATATACATGCAGAGGGATACCCTGCAGGTGAGATGAAACATGGCCCCATAGCACTAATAGATGAAGAACTGCCGGTTGTTATTCTTGCGCCTAAGGATAATATGCATGAAAAGATATCCTCTAACATTCAGGAAGTAAAGAGCAGGGGAGGGAAGATCATATTAATCACAAATGATGCTGACGATGCTGTATGTGGTATTTCAGATAGGTGCATTTTTGTGCCTAAAACAAACCGGTATCTTACAACAGTATTGATGGCAGTTCCTGTGCAGTTGCTTGCTTATCACATCGGAGTTTTAAGAGGATGCGATGTAGATCAACCAAGAAATCTTGCCAAAAGTGTTACTGTTGAATAAAAACAGTTTTGAGGTTTTTGAGTGTTTTGAGTTTTAAATCAATATGGTAGGCAAACTCAAGAAACCTTTGAACTTTGATACTTCGTGGATTTATTTAACAGAAATCTGTTAACATAAATAAATTGCAGGATATATTAATGCGTGATTTAAATCCTCAGCAGAAAGAAGCCCTAACCTATATTGACAGTCCTTTGCTTGTGTTCGCCGGTGCGGGAAGCGGTAAGACAAAGGTCATTGCTCACAAATTCTCTTATCTGAATAAGGCAAAGAGGCTCCCCCAGGATTCTATATTAACTGTTACCTTTACGAACAAAGCAGCTGATGAGATGAGGAAAAGAATAAACAGTCTTATCGATAAAGATATCAATTCCTCCTGGATAGGTACATTTCATTCACAGTGCACCAGGATACTGCGTAAGGAAACAAAAGCACTCGGTTATAGCAATAATTTTTCTATTTATGATGAAAATGATCAGTGCAACCTTGTGAGACATATATTAAAGGAATTCAAGATTTACGAAGCCCTCTACAAAGGCATTGTGTCACGTATAAGCTTTTTAAAGTCTTCTTTGATAGGTCCTGAAGAGTTCCTCTCTTCAGGAGACGGTTTCGGTTTTGACGAGAAACTGGCAAAGGTTTATGTCAGATATCAGGATGAACTTATGAAGGGTAACGTACTTGATTTCGATGATCTGATTATGCTGACAGTGAAACTTTTTGAAGATAATTCGAGGCTGCTTAAAAAATATCAGGATATGTTCTCCTATATTCTTGTTGATGAGTTTCAGGATACTAACTTTGCACAGTATTATCTCCTTAAACTCCTTGCATACGCGCGTAAAAAGATATGTGTTGTTGGAGATGACGACCAGAGTATATATAAATTCAGAGGTGCTAACGTAAATAATATTCTGAATTTCGCGAATGACTTCCCAGACGCAAAAATTATTAAACTGGAACAGAACTATCGTTCAACACAACATATACTCAATGTTTCAGAAGCTGTTATTTCACAGAATCCTAAAAGAAAACGTAAAAGGCTTTGGACAAAAAGAGGCTTGGGAGAGAAGGTACACTATTGCTGGGTGAATACATCTGAAGATGAAGCCAAATACGTGGCTAAGGTTATAAAAGAATACTATTTGAAAGGGGCATACAATTATAGGGATTTCTCAATATTTTACCGTGTAAACCTTCAATCACGTGTGCTTGAAGATGCATTGCGTGATGAAGGTCTCCCTTACCGAGTTCTTGGCAGCATTAGTTTTTATCAGAGGAAAGAGATTAAAGACATACTTTCATATATGCGTTTATCGTTGAATTACGGAGATAATGTGAGTTTCAGGAGGATTATAAACAGCCCGCCACGAGGAATAGGTTTAGCTACCCTTACCAAGATAGAGCATGAAGCAAAGAAAAAATCGTTACCTCTTTTTGATGCATTGAAGTCAACACTTCGTTGCGATACTTTTGCCAGTTCTGTTAAAGATAAACTTACTGGGTTTGCCAAGATAATCGGAGGGTTCTCATCTGCAAAATACAGGTCTGCAGCGGATATGATAAAAAGTATCATCGAAAAAACTGGTTATGCAGAAACCCTCGATGAAGAAAGATTAAAGAACATTGAAGAGCTTATCTCATCTGCCGAGGACAAGGAAATAAAGGATTTTCTCGATAAGGTATCCTTGTTTACAAACATGGATAATGTAAGCGTAGGAGATTATATCTCACTTATGACATTGCATAATGCTAAGGGACTTGAATTCCCTGTGGTGTTCATTACAGGACTTGAGGAGGGTGTGCTACCATATTGTAAGGCATTGAAGCACGAAGACGAAATTGCTGAAGAACGCAGATTGTTTTATGTGGGTATGACTCGAGCAAAAGATATTCTCTGGCTAACAGGTTCTAGCAAGAGGAGATTGTACACGAAAATACAAGATCAGGAACCTTCAAGATTCTTGAAAGACATACCTAGGGAATGTTGCCACTGGATAGAAAAGATAACAGGCCATCAGATAATAAAGCTTGCTCCTGTAAAGAAAGGTGTTAAACCGCAGAAAATCATCACCTTATATACTACTGGCTGCAGGGTAAAACATCCCGCATGGGGTATAGGTGTTGTGCGAGACTGTTATGGAGACGGAAACGATCTGAAAGTAATGGTTAACTTTCCGAATTTTGGAGTAAAAAGACTTGCAGTAAGATTTGCAAATCTGGAAAAAATATAAACCATTAAGATGAAGATAACAAAAGACGAGATTGAACACATTGCAGTATTAGCAAGGCTATCCCTTTCCGAAGAAGAAAAGGAGCTATTTGGATCACAATTAAGCAGTGTTCTCGATTATATGGAAAAACTAAATGAACTTGATACAAAGGACACCGAACCAACATCCCATGTACTTTCTTTAAGCAATGTTATGCGGAATGACACGCTAAAACCTTCTATTCTGAAGGATGAAGCCCTTACAAACGCACCAGACCATACAGATAAATTTTACAGGGTACCGAAGATAATAGAGTAAAGAATCAAGCGGAATAATATTTAAAAGTTTTTGGGTATTATGTTAAGTCAAGAAACTACTCCTTATACTACAAATTCAGTTTTATAAGAGAAACAGGGTTTATATTCATATTCATTACCTTTACTCCGAAATGAAGATGTGGGCCACTGGACCTCCCTGATGAGCCCACCAATCCAATAATATCACCTTTTGAAACAATATCCTGGGGTTTAACATTAAACTTCGACAGGTGCATATAAATTGTATATATTCCCTTTCCGTGGTCGATGATAATTGTATTGCCTCCGAAGAATAACTCCTCGGCTAAAACGATTTTGCCATTGTTTGATGCCTTTACTTCCAACCCATTTTGCCCCTTGATGTCTACTCCCTTGTGCACGCTAATCATTTTCTTGTTGATTATCCGCTTTGTACCATATGCGGTTGCTATATCATTTTCAAGCGGTAGTATAAAACTTCCTTCCCAGAACCTATCAGAAACTATATGACATATTGACTTTAATTTTTTAGCCTCTCTTTTTGCCCTTCTTAGATTCTCAGTGCTTAAAAATACTTTATCTTCAGGCAGGGTGAGACTGAGTGTCGGATAACTAATATGTTTTACGACTAAATGTAGATTCTTTTTCTTCTTCCCTACCCTTAATGCAATAGTATAGACCCCTGGTTTTGTTTCCATTCCAATTGCTCCAATAGCAATAAAACATCCTTCCCCACAACTACTGAAATAAAACTGCTTCCCATTTAATGAAGCAACGGGTAGCTTTGAATTCTTTGTACTGGTTACCTTAATTATAAAAGCTTCTCCGGAGCCTATCTCAAAAGGTAAGATATCTGCCTGAAAGGCGTAAGCATAAGCATGCGTAGAAAATACAAATACCAAGGTTAAAAAAATTGCAACAGCACCTTGTCTTTTCATATATGCTATTCCTAAATCTAAGGGGTTTAATTCATAAATTTTTGCATACTGACAGATATAGTATTGTCGCTCATTCTCGCCCTGTGGATTAAGTTTCACTACTCCACAGAGCTCCGAGGAAAATTCTTTCTCCGAAAGAATTTAATCCGCCTGAGGTGGATTAAAACCGCTCTAATACTATACCTGTCAATAATTTTATGAATAATATGGGCTAAGGGGTTACCCGCTCAATATAGATAATTCACATTTTTTAGAACCCTTTTAAGTTTACATGAAAGATTTAAAATTGGTAAACTTTCCTACTAACGATACCTCAATCTTCCTTATATCTAAAACGAGAATCTTTACGGGTTTAAAAAGTTCTTTCCCATGAGTATTTACAAAAACTTCATTTTATGTTACGTTTTTAACCATGTGGTCAGTCATTTATGAAAATCCTACAAGAGAAAAAATAATGTTGCTCCTTAAAAAGAGAGGTACCATGTCAATTGATGACATAAGCAAAGAGTTGAATATAACCTCGATGGGGATAAGACAACACCTCCTTTCACTTGAAAAAAAAGACCTCATAGATTATGTTGCAAAAAGACAGGGTATCGGTAGACCGGCTTTCTTCTACAAGCTTACTGATAAAGCAGACGATCTCTTTCCAAAGGAATATCGAGAATTTGTCGTAACTGCGTTCAAAGACATTGAAAAGAATGACGGCCGAGATAAAATAGATGAAATATTCAAATGGCGCAAAAATAGACTTCTTAAGGACATGAAAGACGTCCTTTCTGCTAAAAAAACCTTTCGAGAAAAGGTTTATGGGTTTAAGGATATTCTTGAATCGAAGGGATATCTTGTCGAGTTCAACGCTACGAATAAACATTATACTCTTAAACAATATAACTGTCCTATTTATAAGTTAGCGGCTGAATTTAAAGAGGCATGCCGATACGAACTACAGATGTATAAAGATCTTTTAGGAAGAGTAGTAAGTCGTGAACAATGCATATCCGAGGGGGACCCTTCTTGTACATACATAATACTAAAAAATAATTCAAAATAGACTTTCAAGATATTTCTCATATTAGCTATATAACCTTTCGAAATAATTATATTTTCCAAAAAATAAAATACCTCTAAAAAAATTCCCTTGCCATAAGATACTGTTTTATTTTATCCTTATTATAAATAAAAAAACTTTAAGGAGGGCATTGTTACACATTGAGTGCAATTGCCTGCCCTGTTGGTGATAAGGTGAATATGTTGATCCGGCAAGTTAGATCTTTTGGGAGCTTGGGTAAAGAGTTGGTGAGCATGCCCCGCATACAAAGTGCGTGGAAGCCTAAAGACTCTTTCAGGGCACCCACCTATTATATAGGCGGATCTAATTTCGCCTTACACGGCAGGGTGGGTTTCATTATGAAAAGGCTGGTTTTTATGACGTTTATACTTTTGTGGAGGATTATACATAAATATACATATATGATAGAGTGCAGATGGAAAACTTTCTTGAAAATTACGTACTTCTCACCTCCTAAATCCACATTGAAGTCATAACCCAGCCTCTAAAAACAAAATTCTAAAAAAGAATGAAGCTCTTACGCTTCATTACAGAATCCCTCTACTTATAGGGAAAATAGAGCAAGGGGGTTTAACGTAAAATGGACCAGACAGCATATGTAATATTAGCCTTATTCACAGGCCTCGCCATAGGGTTAGTCTTTACTTTCATCTACTGGGCAAAGCTCAAAAGCAAGAGAATTGCTATAGAAAATGAAAAAGTAAAAATAATTGAGGAAGCTCAGAAAGAAGCTGAGCGTACAAAAAAAGAGGCACTTATAGAAGCTAAGGACGTTGTTTATCAAGCCAAAGCAGAGGCTGAGAAAGAGATGCGAGAAAGACGTTCCGAGTTAAACCATCTCGATAAAAGGTTAAGGCAGAAAGAAGAACTTATTGAGAGAAAGTTTGAGCAGGTCGAAAAAAGAGAGCAAGAATTAAGTAAAAGGGAAAAAGATTATACTTTTAAGGAACATATTGTTCAGGATAAGGAAAACCACTACACCAATTTAATAAAAGAACAGACACAATTGCTTGAAAAGATATCAGGTTTAAGTTCAGAAGAGGCAAGACAGGAACTTTTAAGGAAAATAGAAGAAGAATCAAGGTTTGAAGGTGCAAAACTTGCTAAAAGAATAGAGGATGAGGCAAGGGAAAACGCAGAGAAAAAAGCAAAAGAAATAATAGGCATTTCTATACAGAGATACTCAAGTGACTACGTTACGGATGCAACAATAAGTGCTGTAACCCTCCCAAATGATGAGATGAAAGGAAGAATAATCGGCAGAGAGGGCAGAAATATAAGGGCACTTGAGGCTGCAACAGGTGTTGACCTGATTGTAGACGATACGCCCGAAATAGTAACACTTTCTGCTTTCGACCCTGTCAGGCGTGAAATTGCAAGACTTTCGCTTGAACGGCTGATAACAGATGGAAGGATTCACCCAACAAGGATAGAAGAGATAGTCGAAAAGGTAAAAAAAGAGGTTGAGACACATATCAGGGAAGAAGGGGAAAAGGCTGTTTTCGACTTTGGGCTTTCCGTCATACATCCAGACCTCATAAAGCTCATTGGGAGGCTAAAATACAGGACATCATATGGCCAAAACGTTCTTCAACATTCAAGGGAAGTAGCATACCTCGCAGGTTTGATGGCAAGTGAGCTTAAAGTGAATATTAAACTTGCAAAAAGAGCTGGCATTCTACACGATATCGGGAAGGCAGTAGATCATGAAGTAGAAGGGTCACACCAGGAGATTGGTGCAAACATAGCAAAAAAGTATGGAGAAAATCAGAAGGTAATAAATGCTATATTAGTACACCACGGTGAAGGAGACCCTACAACTATTGAGGCTGCACTTGTAGCTGCTGCTGATGCCCTTTCAGCTGCACGCCCTGGGGTACGAAAAGAGAGCATAGAGAATTATCTCAAGCGCCTCGAGAAACTTGAACAGATGGCCCTCTCTTATAAAGGTGTTGATAAATGTTACGCAATTCAGGCAGGAAGAGAAATAAGGATAATAGTAAAACCTGAGGATGTAAGTGATGAGACGTCCTCCATGATATCAAGAGAGCTTGCCAAAAAAATAGAATCAGAGATGACATATCCAGGCCAGATAAAGGTCACTGTTATCAGGGAGTCAAGATATGTTGAATATGCAAAGTAGTAGCAGATGAAAGTTCTTTTTATTGGCGACATAGTAGGTAAAGTTGGCAGGATCACAACAAAGGCATTACTCCCAACTGTTGTTAACAGATACAAGACAGATCTTGTCATTGCAAATGGTGAGAATGCAGCAGGTGGTTTTGGGCTAACAGATAAGATAGTCTCTGAGATATTAAGCTGCGGAGTCCATATTATTACAACCGGAAATCATGTATGGGACAAGAAGGAGTTTATTGCACAAATCGCAAAGGAAGATAAGGTGCTCAGGCCATTAAACTATCCTCCAGGAGTGCCTGGCTATGGAAGTTTTCTCTATACACTTCATAACGGTGAAAAGATAGCAGTAATGAATATCTCCGGACGAGTCTTTATGTCAAATATTGACTGCCCTTTCAGGACGTGCAAAGAAGAGGTGGAAAAGCTGAGCAATCTAACAAAGATGATTATCATAGATTTTCATGCAGAGGCAACCTCAGAGAAGATTGCATTCGGATATTTTATGGATGGGAAGGTGAGCGCTATTGTTGGAACTCATACCCATGTCCAGACTGCTGACGAAAAGATATTGCCTGGTGGGACAGCTTATATAACGGATGTGGGGATGACAGGTCCGTACAACTCTGTAATCGGCATAGAAAAAGAACAGGTTATACAGCGATTTTTGACAAATATTCCTGTGCGATTTGAAACAGCTAAGGGTGAAGGCATTTTTTCTG
>Ga0315282_10013697_pt1 | contig 12172 bp, 7 predicted proteins | sample YL17G07_20_MG_FD_203693 | JGI IMG/M metagenome (GOLD analysis project Ga0315282, IMG submission 203693) | Sediment microbial communities from Yellowstone Lake, YNP, Wyoming, USA - YL17G07_20 | ecosystem: Environmental > Aquatic > Freshwater > Lake > Sediment | place: USA: Wyoming | collected... | reverse complement strand
GGACTTATAAGGTATCTGAGAAAACAGGCGAATTATTGAGCATTATGCAACCCCCGGGTCCCAGCAACGCTCTCGGAAAAGTAAAAATCAATTTTCCGAATATCTTTGACGTGTACATGCACGATACGAATATGCGACATCTATTCGCCAATACCTATAGGACATATTCTCACGGATGCATCAGAACTCATCAGGCCGTGGAATTAGCGAAGCTATTGCTGGAAAAAGACGGAAATCCCGAAATCGAAAAAGCGGATAAAATTTTAGCTACAAATATTACAACTCCCGTGGATCTAAAAACTAAAGTCCCCATCTTTATAGAATACAATACAGTCAGCATTTATCCTCAGGATGGAAAGGCAATTTTCTCCGGAGATTACTACGAGATGGACAAATCCGATTTGTCTGATTTCAATCCGATCTGAAAAACCATTTTTTGATTATTTGAAAATGAAAAACTGACAACTCAAGGCAGAAGGATATTTCTATTTACATTCGGTGTAATTTGAGCAGTAGGTTTTCTATTTGCGATAAAATTAAATAATCAATTATTATTATAATATATATGAATATTGGATAAAAAGATTCTTGACATGGGAGAAACTCATCTGTTAAACAAGAGAGAAGTATTTGTAGAAGATTCCATTTTTCTAAGATTCATTGCAGGATCACCATATATAGGCCTATAAAATGAGGGAGAGGGTATTTATGGCAAGAAAATATATTATATTTTTAATAAGCGTTTTTGTGCTATCCGCCGGCCTTTGTTTCGCTGAATCTCAGTCACCTACTTTGGATAAAATTATTGAAGCCGCTTTTTATCAATACGACGATTTTGTTCCTGAAGACATGAATGACAATAATGTTTATTTTGAAATTCCGGAAAAAGGTTTCTCTAACTTAGAAAAACTCTCTTGCATGTCAGTTGGGTCATGTAGTCATGGAAGGCTCTTCAACGGAATTCTTTTCCCGCAGGATTTTGCCGGATATGTCGCCACACGGCCGGATACCCAATGGGGAACTCCGGAAACTATAGAAGCTATGATTACAGCATGGCGAAAATTAAAGAAACATTATCCGAACACGCCCCAGATTTATTTGGGAGACATTTCATCCAGGACCGGAGGAAAATTGGGCGGACATCGATCTCATCAATCCGGCAGAGATGTGGATGTCGGATTTATTTCCAAAAACGGCGGAGGAGCGGGATTATTATTTAACGTTTCTCCTTATGACCTTGATATTCCCAAGACCTGGTCTTATTTAGAGTATTTGATGGAGGACAACAAAGTCGAACTGATATTAATCGACACTTCCATTATGAAGTTGCTTTATAATTATGTGAAATATCAATTAAAAGCCCCTTCCGAATATCTGGATCAAGTTTTCCAATATCCAGAGGGAAATCATTCCACTAAAGGCATCATGCGTTACGCGCGCGGACACAAAAATCATTTTCATATCAGATTTCGGAGTCCGAGGGCCATCGAAACAGCCAGGGTCTTCGCCGGTCAGCACCCCGAACTTGCCGGATTCCAAGGCATCGCCTCTAAAAGTTTAAACAACGAATCATATCGCTCGAGACTCTCGTTCGGTTACAACGATGAACCGGTCGATCTCAACGAAATCGACGCCTCAGCGAAGGAATATAACGACACATCGACTTCGGAGATTTATCATGTGGTCGAACGGGGCGAAACGCTAGGACAGATCGCTCAGCAATATGATGTGGATATCGCGGAATTAAAAACATGGAACCATTTCAGGAATAACATGTCGTCCAAAACATTTTTAAGGGCCGGGATGTCCGTCAAAATCAAAACATCGTCGCTGCCGACTTTAGACGACTCTAAAGAATCCTTGGATACAATCACGCACATTGTCGAGCCCGGAGAAAATATTTGGGACATTGCAAAAGCTTACAATGTCCAGGCAGCCACTATAGCAAACGCAAATGGGATAGACATAAAGAAAAAATTATTCCCCGGCGATCGGCTATCTATCCCAAAGCCTCTTTTAACGACTTCATCCATAACAGCTTCGCAAAGCGGACATAACAATCCGCCGTCTTTCAAAGATGAGCAATCCAGAATCATGAGAATTGAACCGGGGCTCAAAGAAACCGAATCTTTGTACTCAAATCCGATTCTATCCATCACGGGTTTAAGGATTTTGACTTACTAATCGCTCAAGTGAAAAATCTCATTAAAAAGGACTTAATACGACCATTATGGATGGTCGTCTTTGTATTATCTTTGCTTTTGATCATCACTATTCCATGTAAAGCTGATCTGGTCTTTCCATTGAGAACATCAAGAAGCGTCAGTTCGACTTTCGGAGACTATCGCCTAAGCCATTCTCATGCCGGCATCGATATCATGACCGATACCGAAGGCGAAGAGGTGCTGACAGCGGCGGACGGTTATGTGGCTCGAATAAAAGTCTCCTATACGGGATATGGAAAGGTCGTATATCTTCAACATTCCGATGGAACGACGACCATATATGGCCACTTATCGCGTTTTATCGAGCCAATTAATCAACTTGTCCGAAAGGCTCAATACGATAAGGGAAGCTATGATGTCGATTTTCGACCTAGACCGCGATCGATCTCAATACGAGCCGGTGAAGTTCTCGGATATTCGGGCTCGACCGGAACCGATCTGATTCACCTGCATTTCGAAGTTCGCAATGCATCTAATGTATGCCTGAATCCGCTCGCATATGGTTTAAAGTTAAAAGATACATTGCCGCCCTTCATCGAAAAAATTCGATTGATCCCCAGATCGATCGGAGCCGAGGTAGAAGGCCTACCCTTCCCTGCCATTTATAATTTCTCAACAGGAACCAGTGAGCGCGAATTACCAAGACCTATTCGTATTGTCGGCCGAGTGGGAATCGAGGTGGAAGCCTACGATCAGATGGATAATTCACCGCGAAAGCTCAACCCATATTCAATAAAACTTGAAATAGACGGCAAACCGTTTTTCTTTATTAAATACGATAAGATCACCTATGCTGAAGCCGAGTCAAAATCACTTGATTTTGTGAATGAATTAAAAGCAAAAGAGGATCAAAGATTCCATCGGTTATATCAATATGCGCAACCCATTCGCTTTTATGATGCGAATCTTGCCGGCGACTTGTCGTCTTTATCCAAAGGGCTTCATAGTGCAACCATTATTATTAAAGATGCAGCCGGAAATATTGGGATCGGTCGATTCAATATTGAAATCGTAGAACCTGTAGGAAAACCGATTTCATCCCAAGCTATCCAAGAAGCGACTGACTCGCTCCAAAAACCTGATGTTCATTTTTATTCAGATCGAATAATAATCGAGTTTTCAAATGAAGCGCTCGAAAACATTAAGATCAATTTGGAATATTCTCACCAAGTGAATTGTATTGCCCCGTTGGCTTATATCGCCAAAAGAACCGCATTGGTGATACCGTTGCCGAATAAATATTTCGGTGAGGTCCATTGTCGGATTCAATTGGCAAATAAAGTCGGAACATTTTCTTGGCAGATCCAATCGGCACAAAATAAAGCCGTTGTTTTCAGCGAAGACAAATTGGCTTCGGCCCATTTCGGTTCTTCAAATATATATTTCCCGTTTCCGCTTGAAGTTGTTCCGGCAGAGGTCGAGGTTCCCCAATATTTGGAAAAGGTTGGCAATGCATATCGCTTTTCCGGTGAATGGGAGCCGTTGGCGTCGAAAGTCAATATCACAGTAACAACGAAACGCGATCTTCCTTCCCAAACCGGGCTGTACCATTTGGATGAAAAAGGTATCTGGTGGTGGATGGGCGCCAATATTGAAGGTAGGAACATTTCGGCATTCGTCCCTCGATTGGGAACTTTTACAGTTCTCCGCGATAAGGAACCGCCTGAAATCGAGTCAATCAATCTCAAAAGAAATAATGGATCGTTGAATCTTCTTTCTAAAATTACCGACAAAGGATCAGGTGTGATCCCAAAAACAATAAAAATGTCTTTGGACGGAAAAACTATTTTTCCTGAGTGGAACCCCTATTCCGGAATACTCTCTGTCGAAATATCGCCGTTGCCTGCAAAAGCTCAGCATACAGTATCTATTCAAGCTATCGATCGAGCCGGTAATGCTTCAAAAAAAACATTCAATTTTCTCTATTCAGATTAAAATTGCACAAAAATATGTATTTCAAATGCATCACAAGTTTAATAGCTCTTAATAAATTTATGATGAACATCAGGTAAATAATCGGGCTAGAGCCAAAGTATTCCCTTTTGATTGAAAATATAATTTATTTCAACCATAATTATTTTTAGACAATATAACTGATACGAGTTATTGAATATAGGACCATGGAAAGGCGCATAAAAAATGAATAAAGTGCTGGTAATAGATCATAATCGGGCAGATTTTTTAAAAACCGCCGACATATTGGAAACAAATAATTTTGAAGTTATCTATGCTCCTGATGCGGATGAGGGAAACGATCTTTTTATCAAGGAAAGCCCTCAGGCAATTCTAATAGATATGCTTTTACCGATGATTTCCGGCAGCGAACTCTGTTTGCGATTAAAAAAAACTCTTTTAGGCATTGCCACTCCCATTTTTCTGACCAGTTCTGTTTTTAAACAAACCCAAGTGGAAAAGACTGCACGAGAAAGATGGCATGCGGATGGATTCTTTGAAAAACCGCTGAATGAATCTCTTCTGATTTCAGCCCTAAATGAATCCATTAAGCTTTTTGCCGAAAAAAAGTTCAAAGAGAAAAGTCAATTTTTTTCTTCGGACGATGCATCCCGGGGATTACCCCGTGAAGATGTTGTTAAAAGTGCTCATCCAAGGCAACTTGGTTTAAAAGATGCAAAAAGCGATGACGAAAAAAGCAAAAGTCCGTCGCAAGCCATCGGCCAAAGCGTCTCCCTGAAACATGAACCAAAAACACCTGAAAAAACATCTCCTGCTGCGCATTCCGAAAAGATTTCTGAACCTAAAAAAGAGGCAAGAAAAAACGCTGAATTAAAAACAGCTCAGGTTAAAAACGCCTCGCCCACAAAAAGCCAAGAGACTAAAAGGTTTCAGGTCACTACTGAAGGCAATCTGAAAGAAACAAATTTCCCTGAAATCCTGATCACATTGTTTCGGCTGGAAGCCACGGGGACTTTGAATTTGCATCGTGGCGAGGTCATAAAAAGGATCTATTTTCAAAAAGGTTATCCGATTTATGTTGAATCCTCAGGCCGTGAAGAAAGCCTTGGCCAAATCCTTATTAAAATGGGTGTCATTTCAGAAGATATTCATTATATGTCTCTCCAGACAATGGCCTCATATAAAGTCAGGCAAGGCGGGGCATTGATTCAAATGGGCATCATCACGCCTCTACAACTGTTCCAGGCATTGCGCGTTCAGATGCGGGAGAAAGTTTTAAGTGTTTTTGCCTGGACTGAAGGTGTCTATTACTTTGACCCGACTGAAAGTCCTCCGGATTTTATCACTGTTTTTCACATGCATGCTGCGAGCTTGGTTTATCAAGGCATCAGTCGTTATTATAAACCTAATGTCATTCAAAAAATCCTAAACGAAATCAGAGATTTTAAAATTCAACTCAAATCACATCCGCCCTTCGATTTTAATGACGCAGCATTGAATGAAGAAGAACAGCAATTTTTGCGTTTAGCCGACGGCATAAAAACTTTGGGGCAAATTGTCAGAGAATCTAAACTGACATTGGCCAAAACTTATCATCTTTTATATTCGATGGTTCTTCTTGGGTGCTTTGAAAAAATGGATAAGGCATTTATTGTCTCCACTCCTTTGTCAGAATCATTGCCTGATGTGGATGACGCTCAGGTCTTAGAACAAACCGTTTCGCATCTCGAGAAATCGGACGTGGCAGGCAAAGCGGACTCACAAGCAGCGATGGTTCCAGCTTTAGGAGAGTCAATAAAAGAAAAAGATGCTCTTTCAACGGCCTCCATGGCTATACTTTTTACGCAACCCCCACCGGAGAAAGCGCCTCAATTCGCTTACAACCGACAAGACGCTCAAGCCTTACCTAAAGATGAGTCGATAAAGGAATCCATTCTAAAACGGTTTTTTACAACCGAATCAGGCACATTTTACGAAATTTTAAATGTCGGCAAAGACGCGACTGAGGATGTTATCAAAACAGCATATGATAAAATTATCCAAGAGTTCCAACCGGAACTGCTGAAGAACCGATTTGAACCTGATATTATTGAAAAGGCGGAAAAAATCGTCGCCTCGGCGAAAGAAGCTTACAATGTATTAATCGATGTGAAAGACAGAAGCAGATACGATGCGCTCATTCAATCTGAACGCTTCTCAAGACATGATCGGAAAATTAAAGAAATACTGAATGCAGAAAACGAATTTCAACAGGGCAAGTTCGCTATTAACAATGGCAACTATACCTTGGCAATACAGCATTTCCAAAAGGCCGTATCGATCTTTTCAGATGAGCCGGATTACTTAGCTTATCTTGGGTGGGCAATCTGGTATGGAATTAAAGGAAATAAAGAGACAAAATTTTCTAAAGCGCTTGTACATCTCAACAACGCTTTAAAATTAAATCCAAAATCCAGCGAAACACTTTATTTTATGGGCATGATTTATAATGCCATAGGTAAAAAAAATATTGCCGCACAGTTATTGGCCAATGCATTCGTTTACGACAAAACCAATTTGAAAGCCCAAGAAGCATTGCGGAAAATTCAGCAGGAAAAGCAAGCCTTGATAACGAAAGAAAATGAAGAAGGAAGCAAGGGGATTAAAAAAGATCAGGACAAAACTTTTGAGGTTCTCAAAAAATCATTTAAAAAACTAATCAGCTAAGATTGATATCCTCCTTCAATTCTCACTTTCGGACACCCCGGATCAGGCAAATCGAAATTACCCGACTCATGCAAGCTCACTGCATGACAGCCGCCATGGCATAAATCCAGGTATCGGCATTTACAGCATGGCTCATAGGAATAGTTCCGAATCAATTTACGAAATTCTGCAAAAGTTGAAGGCGCCGCCCACCATTTGTTGATATCCATCGGATCCAGGTCTTCTGAAGGTGTAAAACTACAACCGCAAACCTTGCCGTTCGAACGAATGCCCATCAACATATCTCCGCCCAAACATCCGGCTATTCCAAATTTATCCATCCGTTTTTTATCCGGATTATGCCAACAGATCATTGGTGTAAATGAGCAATCCAATCTGATGGTGATTCGGTATTTTTTAATAAGATTTCGAATTACATGATAAAGATTAACCGCTTGCTCGGATGTCAAATCATACTCTTTAAAAACTTCAGCCCCGCGACCTGCGGGCTTGAAACGCAGCAACTCAACTTGATTGACGCCAACCTTCGAAGCCAGTGCGATCAGGCTTTCGAGATGTTCAAAGTTAAAGCGATGAACAACACAATTGATGCCGGCTTTGCACCCCGCCTCCAGAAGCAGTTTTAGTCCGTTGAATGCGGCCTCAAATCCCTTATTTCCGCGATATTTATTATGTATTTCTTGAGGTCCGTCCAAACTTATATTGATTTGTCCGAAAATTTTTCTGCATTGATAAGCAACGGCAGGGGTTATTAAAAAGCCGTTCGTTGTCAAGTTCGGCACAATTTTTTTTTCTTGAACGTAGTTTGCCAAATCAATGAACCATGATTCTTCGAAGCTCTCACCCCCTCCGAGCGCCATATGAAAGACCCGAATGCGTGCAAGCTCATCGGTAATCGACTTCCATTTTTCTATACCTAGGCGGGGTTGTTCGGTATTGGAAGTACTGTCGGTATAACAAAATCGGCAACCCGCATTGCACTGGTTGGTTATAGCGGCATGAACCTCCAAAGGAGCTGACAGAATAATGCTCTCTCCGTCCCATAGAGGGGATGCCGGATAACCTAATGATTTCATATAATCTTTGTCGACAAAAACAAGCGCGGATGGCTTTGCCAAATGTAATATTCCGCCAAAAGCTTCGTATCGATATGCAATAATTTTACGCATAGAAATGAAATCACCGAACGCGAAAAAACAGAGTTACATTTAGTAGTAGCGATTTTTCTGTAATGTCAGCGCCCGATCAGATACCGTAAAGGATCGACTTGCTCCCGCAAAATCTCTAGTTCCAAATCTGTCGGAGGTTTTGTTTCGATCAGGTCATCCGCTATGCCGATTTCAAAGCCTGTGTTTTGTTTTATCTGTTCGACCGTCATTCCCGGATGAATGGATTCAATCCGCATACGACAGGTCAAAGGGTCGTACCCCATTATGCCCAAGTCGGTAATGACTTTGTAGGGCCCGGTGCCGGGCGGAAGTCCCGCTTGCTCGCGTGCTTGCGGGCCGTTCAGATATCCGGGGGAAGTAATGAAATCGACCTTTTCCACAAAACGGCGTTTATCATGGAGAGTCAGCACCAGTATCTTCCAGCAATTAGTAGCCAAATCATTGGCTCCACCGGAGCCGGGCATTCGGACTTTCGGCCTGTCATAGTCGTGACCGATCATTGTCGAGTTAAGATTTCCGTAGGCATCGATCTGAGCGCCGCCTAAAAAAGAATAATCCACCATGCCACGGGCCGTACTGGCCATGACATCTCGCATTGAGGTCGCCATCAGCGCTTTATAAAAAGTTCGGGAATCCCCTACGGAAACAGGCATTGTAGGCAAAATCGGGGCCACTCCGCCGGCCTCGAACATCATGATTAAATTCGGTGCGTGGATTTTTTGCGCGAGCATCGCCGCAGCGCAAGGTGCGCCTGTGCCGACTGCCACAATTCGCCCATCTTCCAAAATGCGGGCCGCAACAGATATCATTAATTCCATACGATTGTATGTCTTCATGGTTGCGCCTCCAAATCTTCAACAAAACGATCCGGCTCGGGAATCAGGCGTTCAATACGTTCGAGCTCGACCATCCGATCCAGTCCTCCGCACAATTGCAAATACTCGTTAAAATCTTTCGTGTTGCGTATATACTTATCTATGAACTTTTGATGTTCAACAGGGTCTTTTTCACTTTCAAGCCATTGTTGGATATGCACCTCGTCGGAGAAGTACAAATAGGCCATATTGGATGGATATCCTCCATAAGGCACTTCACATACTGCATCCACAGTGAAATAGGGAATTTTTGTCAAATCCGGATTATTCCGAATCTCTTCTGTCGAAATAATACGTTCCGTGCTTACAATAACCCTCTTGGCTGCTCGAACCAATGTTTGATCTGCTATTGTAGTTCCTCTGATTCGCGCGTTTCCGTAAATATCGGCTTCATGAACATGCACTACGGCTATATCAGGATATAAGGCCGGAAACAGCACCAATGTCTTTCCGGTAAATGGGCATTCTACGACTTTGGCTCCCGAGTACTTTAATGTATCAGTTCCCAACATGGAGCGGGCCGGAATGAATGGAACCCCAAGCGCAGCGGCTTGATAGCGCCAATATAATCCGGCGTTTGTCCATTCAGATACTTTGACTTTGCCGCTCTCAAAATAACGACGAGATTGAGGAGACAAGCCTCTGGCTTCAAGCCCGACGATATAAGCGGCATCACACCGGTCGAAGCATTCACCTGCTGCAAGAATCTGGTTGTCGTGGGTTGCTGTATGACCTGCAAAACCTAGATTTTTTCGACCTTGCCTTACAATCTCATGCAGGACAGCGGTAGGAACGCGAACTCCCCCGAAACCGCCTACAGCCAGATAATCTCCATCGTGCACAAACTTTTTAACGGCATCATGAACCGTCATCAACTTATTGACCAATGCCCTGGACTTCTTATGAAAAAACTGTCGCGCATTGTCCGGATCAGGATCGGTGAATAAAGGACCAATCCCTTCCTGCAAAACTTTCATTGATTTCCTCCGTGAAAATAAAAATCAATTAAGGTGATAGAATTTATCATGTCGGTGATTGCATGTGAATAGTCAACCAACATCTACATAAAATCCAAATGCACAACAGGCTTTTTATTATTTTTGCGTGAAATTACGATGGCGACATCCCAGTTGAATGACATCTCGGACCAATGTAGGATATCCTCCGTAAACTATGCATTTAATTTAGAACATTCAACCGGAGGCCTCAAATGAAAGAAATTCGAGTCGGCCAAGTCGGTGCCGGGTTTATTTCTGAAGTGCATAATAAGTCGCTGAAAACACTACCGGACGTCAAGGTTGTCGCATTGCACGACGTCGATGAAGAACGAGGCAAGTCGTTTTGCAGGAAGTTCGGAGTTCCAGATTTTATCAAATCCTTCGATGAACTGTCGGCTCGCAAAGATGTGGATGTCATCACACTTGGAGTGCCTAATTATCTCCATGCCGAATTGTGTATCAAAGCTGCACAGGCCGGAAAACACGTCATTTGCGAAAAGCCGTTGGCGCTTACAAACGAAGATGCCGCCCGCATGATTGAGATCTGCCGCAATCAAGGAGTGGTTCTGGGCTACGCGGAAGAACTATGCTATGCGCCTAAATTTGTGAAAGCTAAAGAGATAGTTGACCTCGGCGGAATTGGAAATGTGTTCTTTGTCAAGCAAGCCGAAAAACACGGCGGTCCTTATTCGCCATGGTTTTTCCAAGCCGATAGCGCAGGCGGTGGAATCTTAATGGATATGGGATGTCATTCGTTGGAATTCTGCAGATGGATGTTGGGAAAACCGGCTGTGAAATCAGTTTATTGCCAGGCTGATATTTTCGCTTACAAAGATATCATCGAACTTGATGACCATGTCATTCTGATTGTCGAGTTCGAAGGCGGAAAACTTGCTTTGGCCGAATCTTCCTGGACATTAAAAGGCGGCATGATCTCAATCGCAGAAGTTCACGGCACAAAAGGCGTTATCCATGCCAATCTTTTACAGGATGGTTATGGCTTAAAGGTATTTTCTGAAGAAGGTTACGGAGAAGAGGATTTCGACAAAGCCGGCTCAATGGGATGGCACCATCCGGATTGGGAATGGCTGTGGCAAAACGGATATCCGCAAGAAATGGCCGATTTTGTAAATTGTATTCGAAACGGCGGCTCACCAATTGAATCAGGCGTTGATGGAAAAGTTATATTAGAGATTATGACCGCCGGTTATCTCAGCGCGGCTACAGGTAAAAAAATCGAGTTCCCGTTCAATGATCCGGGTGGTTATAAGACTCCAGTTGAAATCTGGATGAAGGCCAGACGGAATAAGTAAGAACTTTTAAATTAACAAAAGAGGAAAATGTTGCAGTACGTATTGGGAGTCGACGCCGGAGGAACCAAGACAAGCGCTGTTGTTGCAGATGAAGACGGAACCATCTTCGGCGCTGCAGTTGCGGGCGCCGGAAATTTTCAAGGGATAGGACGAATTGCCGCAACCCGTAATATCGCCAATGCCATTTCTGCAGCGATCAATGCAGCTCAAATCGAGCAATCAACAATTGCCACAGCCGGATATGGCATCGCGGGAGCTGATCGTCCAAAAGATTTTGAAACTGTTCATGAAATGCTCGAGGAAATCAATGTAGCCGATCAATATCTGCTTACAAACGATACGACGATAGCGCTCCGAGCCGGTACGTCGGATGGAGTCGGAGTGGCTTTGATTGCCGGTACAGGAAGCAATACGATCGGTTTCAATAAAGAAAAGCAAGAATGCAAGGTTGGCGGATTAGGCAAATTCACGGGCGATTACGGTTCAGCAACTGATTTAGTTGAAAAAGCCATTATAGCTTCAATGAAGGGCTTTGATGGCCGTGGTCCGAAAACGCTTTTGTACGATCTCTTCTGCCGTGAATTAAGCGTAAAAGAGCTTTGGGACATCATTGAATTCTTCTATGTTGATTCCTACCAATACATTGAAATCAATCAATATGCACCCATTGTATTCACAGCCGCGGACGAAGGTGACCATGTAGCGTTGAAATTGTTGAAAGACACCGGAAAACAGGTTGGTCATGAAGCTGCAGTATGCATCCACAAACTTTTTAAAAAAAACGATAAAATAACCGTCGTATTAGGAGGGAGCGTTTTTCAGAAAGCCTCAAACCCGGTTATGGTAAATTCATTAACAAACTATTTAATATCTCGCTTTCCCAATTTAAAAATAGTCAAATTGCAACATGAACCTGTACTTGGAGCAGTATTATTCGGTCTGGATATTCTTTCAAAAGGCAAATGTTCGGCT
>Ga0315282_10013696_pt1 | contig 12174 bp, 5 predicted proteins | sample YL17G07_20_MG_FD_203693 | JGI IMG/M metagenome (GOLD analysis project Ga0315282, IMG submission 203693) | Sediment microbial communities from Yellowstone Lake, YNP, Wyoming, USA - YL17G07_20 | ecosystem: Environmental > Aquatic > Freshwater > Lake > Sediment | place: USA: Wyoming | collected... | reverse complement strand
TATGATGACGGCGATTGTCCTTGCCGGGCTGCCGACGGACCGGTTCACGTTTCGAGGTTTCCTGCCGGCAGCGAGAGAGGCGCGGCGCAAGGCGCTGGCGAATCTCGCCGGCCGTGACGAGACGCTGGTGTTCTACGAGGCGCCGCACCGGTTGAGCGCGTGTCTCGCAGACATGCTGGAGATACTGGGCGACCGGCGCGCCGCGGCGGCGCGGGAGCTGACGAAGGTGCACGAGGAGGTCGTTCGCGGGCCCCTGTCGGACTTGGCTACCCGCTTCGCAACGACCAAAGCCCGCGGCGAGATTACGCTGATGGTGGAGGGTGCCGCCGTCGCCGGTGCGTCAGCCGTCACTTTCGATGAAGCGCTCCGCGAGGTGCGTCGGCTGATGACTGAAGGCGCGTCACTCCGCGATGCCGCGCGGCAGGTCGCACAATCCACCGGCCACTCGCGTCGGGCGCTGTACCAGGCTGGTCTGAGCGGACCGATCGATGAGTAGCACACCGGAGCGGCGGGCGCGCCCCCCCGCCCTCCGCTAACAGGATGCTCGCAAGGAACCTCGGTGGCTCGCCTCAAGCCCAAAAAGGAAGACGTGCGCAAGACAACCAGACCCCGCGCCAACCGCTTGGACGGCAAGGCGTGGACGCGCAACTCGATCAGCGTCTGGAGCGACATCCGCAGGACGCCGGAAGAAGCGCGTCTGAAGCACCCCGCCATGTTCCCGAGCGCGCTGGCGAGCCGGCTCATCGAATGCTTCGCCGCTCCGGATGATGAGGTCGTGCTCGATCCCTTCGCGGGGCTGGGCTCCACGCTCGTCGCGGCGGCGCAGGCGGGGCTGCAGGGCATCGGCATCGAGCTGAACCGGGACTACGCCAAGATCGCGCGGAGCCGTGCGGGGGGGGCACGGGGCCATGCGCCCATGCTGTATGTTGCCGATGCTCGACAGCTTGGCCGGCAAGTCCGTCCGGATTCGGTCGACCTCGTCATCACCTCGCCGCCGTACTGGGACATTCTGACGCGGCGGCGCACAGCCGACGGCAAGGCCATCCGCAACTACGGGCGGGACACCTCGGATATCGGCCGCATCACCCGCTACGAGGATTTTCTGTCGGCGCTTGAGCACGTGTTCGCGCAGGTCTTCGCGGCGCTGCGCCCGGGCAAGTACTGCATCGTCGTGGTCATGGACCTGCGCAAGCATGGCCGCTTCTACCCGTTCCACGCCGACCTCTCCCAACGCATGGAATCCATCGGGTTCATCTATGACGACCTGATCATCTGGGATCGGCGCCAGGAGTACAACAACCTGCGGCCGCTCGGTTATCCGTACGTCTTCCGCGTCAACAAGGTGCATGAGTTCGTGCTCATCTTCCGCAAGCCGCCGGGGGAGATGGCCGCAGGTTGATACGGATTGGCGCGGGCGGGACAAGGCCTTAGGCCCCGCCCCCGATCCGTGCGGATCGGCGTTCATCTGAGGCTGAACCGTTTTCCGCAGGGGATTCTGCTATAATACGCGCATCAAACACGGGAGGTTGCTCTTGCCCCACCGCGTCACTCTCATCCCCGGCGACGGCACCGGCCCGGAACTGGTCGCGCAGGCCTGCCGCGCCATCGAAGCTACCGGCGTCAGCATCGAATGGGAAACCGTCGAAGCCGGCGCCGACGTCGTGGACAAGTACGGCACTCCGCTGCCTGACGGCGTGATCGAGTCCATCGAACGCACCCGGGTCGCCCTCAAGGGGCCGGTGACGACCCCGATTGGCACCGGTTTCCGCTCGGTCAACGTCGCCCTGCGACAGCGGCTGAACCTGTACGCGTGCGTCCGGCCGTGCAAGTACTACCCCGGCATCCGCTCGTTCTACCGCGACGTGGACCTGGTCGTGGTTCGCGAGAACACCGAGGATCTATACGCCGGCGTGGAATTCGACCTGGGATCGGGAGAGGCGCGGCGCATCATCGCGATGTCGGAAGGCAAAATCCGGCCCGACTCGGCGATCTCGATCAAGCCTATTTCCGAGACGGCAAGCCGGCGCATCGTGAAGTTCGCCTTCGATTTCGCGGTCGAGAACGGTCGGCGCAAAGTCACCGCAGTGGCCAAGGCCAACATCATGAAGTTCACCGACGGCCTCTTCTTCCGCGTTGCGCGCGAGGTGGCCGCCGACTACGCGGGCAAGGTCGAGTACGAGGAACGGTTGATAGACAACATGTGCATGCAGCTGGTGCAGAAGCCCGAGCTGTACGACGTGCTGGTGCTGCCGAACCTCTATGGCGACATCGTGTCGGACCTGGCGGCGGGGCTGGTGGGCGGGCTCGGGGTCGCGCCGGGCGCCAATATCGGCGATTCGGCGGTCGTCTTTGAGGCCATCCACGGCTCGGCCCCGAAGTACAAGGGGCTGAATAAGGTCAACCCGACCGCGCTCATATTGTGCGGCGTGCTCATGCTGCGACACCTGGGCGCGACCGACGCGGCGCAGCGGCTGGAATCCGCGACCGCGGCTGTGATCGCCGAGGGCAAGCACGTGACCTATGACCTGAAGCCGACGCGAGACGACCCGACCGCCGTCGGCACGCGCGAGATGACGGATGCGATCATCGCGCGGTTGTAGGCTTGGGCGCGCCCTCGCCTGAGGGCGCGATGTGTCCGGGCGGTCGGAACGACCGCGCGCCCGGTTGATTTGGCGGGAGTAAGAGGTGAAGACGATGACTGAGGCAAGGTTGCTTGGCGTCGGGCTCATCCTCGCCGCCGCAGGGCTGCTCCTCGCCGCCCCGCCCGCACGCGCGCTGGACCGGCCATGGGTCAGCGACGTCTTCTTCTACTGGTACGAATGGGACGATCAGGCCCAGTGGGGCAGTTGGGCCAACGGCGGCGTTTACTACACCCCCCTCGTCGGCTACTACGACTCGCGCCTCGCGGAGGCCAACCGCCGGGAGATCCACACCTCAGCCGAATGGGGCATGACGCACCATTTCATGGACTATTGGGCCCCCAACTGGCAGGGCGAAGGCGGGGTGCCGCGCGACCGCATCGTGATGGAGGCGGCGGAGAGGGTCCGCGCGGCCGGCTACCAGGCCTCGATGAGCTACTACCAGGACGGCACCAACTTCGAGATGGGCGACTTCTCGCGCAACGTCTCGGAGCAGCGTGATGTCTACAATTGGCTCAAGAACTACGCGCCGTTCGCGGCGTGGCCACGGCTTGACGGCTACCCGTTCCAGTTGGTCTACGGGCGCAACGGGGCGCCTCAGACCACCCTCGATGACGCCGGCTTTCGCGACTTCGTGAGCCGGCGTTACGGCAACCTTGAGTCTGTGAATGCGGCATGGGGCAGCGACTACAAGTCGTTCGACGACATCCGCATGAGCTTCGACCTCCACGGCCCGCAGCGCGCGGATGCCGTGGATTACCAGTACCAGATATGGGAGCAGAAGTGGGCGAAGCTGAACGCGCTCGTGCGCGAGCAGTTCGGCTACCCGGGGATCAAGGTCTCGTTCGACGTCGGCTATCAGCCGTTCCACGGCTTCGGATTCTGCGATTTCGCGCGCGTGTTCGGTGGCCCGCATTCCTATGGCGGCGTCTTCGGCCCGCCCCACGAGCAGGACGTCGAGCGCTTCATCCAATCCATCGTCGCCAAGCGTTACGACACGGTCTTCTTCGATCACCTCAAAGGCTATTACTGCGACTGGAACACGCTCGGGCGCATCCCCGGCACGCAGTACCCCGCCGACCCGTTCGCCTATGACCGCTTCTGGGTCGGCGATCTCATGCGCTATAACGAAGCGGTGCTCCATCTTTCCTGGAACGAATGGTGGGAGGGGTCAAACCTCGAGCCATCGCTCGAACTGGGCAAGGAGTACTGCGAGAAGAACCTCTTCTACTCGACGCTGATGCAGGTGTGCTTCCCGAGCCTGCGCGATTTCGGCAAAGGCGCGTCGGTGGCGGTGCTGCTCAACGATTGGGCGTTCAAGTGCGGCAGCGACCACACCAGTGAGATCTACAGCGTCATCCAGGAGCTGCGGCGCTCGATGGTGCCGTTCGATCTCGTAGTGGACGACCAGGTCAGCCCGGAGATGCTGCGGCGGTTCGACGTGGTCTTCGCGCCCGCGGCCGGGGTCGGCTTCGGGCGCAACGCGCGCGGCGACGCCATCGCACCGCTTTTGGCCAAATGGGTCAACGGCGCGCCGCGGCGCCGCCTGGTGGTTTCTGACTGCCGGCAAATGCGCGAGCTACTCGGGGTGCAGGTGCAGCCCCCTATCGAGAACGCGACGGTAGGCCCCGATCTCTCGGTCTTCGCGGACATCGGCGCGCCGGGGGATGACCGGTATCTGGTTTCCGGCTACAGCGGCCGCGAAGAGTGGTCGCAGTTGCCAAGCGGCGAATTCGGCCGGACCGGCGAGAAGTACACCGTGCGCTGGACGCCCGCGGATTCGCGGAGCCTGCGCCTGCTGCTTCCGGTGTCGCCCAACCGCGCCCACATCATCCGGTTCTCCGGCACCGCCATGCGGCCGAGTGAAGCAGCCGTGTGGGTTGGCGGCCAGGCGGTGGACCGAGTGCAGATCCAGGAGGGAGCCCACGACTACGCCGCGCGGGTGCCTCGGGGCGCGGTCGGGTCGCGCAGCTTCATCGAGGTCGAGCTTGCCTTCGCGCCGCTGATTATCCCCGCCGAGGTGGAGTCGGCACGATTCCCCAACGAACGCCGAATCTGCAATCTGGCCCTGGACTGGGTGCAGATCTCGACTGCCAATCTCGAGTTCTCGCGCGAGCGGATCTACCAGCCGCCGTCCCCGCTCATTGACTTTCTGAAGCCGATCTACGGTAGCCTGGCGGGGAAGTCGCGGGAGGCGTTCGCCGCCCAGCGCGACGCTCTGGTCGCGCCCGGCGCTGAAATTACGGCTCGCTATCGCGCCGGCGGGTCTCCGCGGGATATGGTCCTGCGCGGCGGGCAGGTCTTCTATGTCAACGGCCAGATGGACGATGTGGTGCCGCAGGAATGGACTTCGGGAGTGCTCGAACACTGGGCCGGTGCCTCGGCTGCCACCCGGGTGAAGGGCGACGCGGTCATCGGCTCCACGCTGCGGGCGGACAACACGGCAATACTGCTCGCGTACAACTACGACCCATCCCGGGCCCGGGCAATTGAGTGCGTCGTTAACACCCTCGGCCGCCCGGTGGCGCAGGTCACCGCGCTGCGTCGCGACGGCGAGGCATATCAGCCGGTCACATTCCGAACCGACGGCAATCGCGTGTTCTTCAATGATTCGCTCAGGTACTACGCGGTTTACGAAGTCGTCTTCGGGCCGGCAAAGGTGGAGATTCTGGATGCCGTGTTGCACCCCGGCGAGCGCGGGCGCGTATCGGTCAACCTCACCGGCGGGGACGATCCCGCCAGCGGCTCCGTGACTTTGGTGTCTCCCGTGCCGAGCATCACTATGGTCGGCGACCCGGTGGCGTTTCAGGTGCGGCCCGGCGAGACGACGCGTGTGGATATACCGGTGCTGGTGCGCCAGGACGCCGATTGGGGCCGCAAGACGATCGCCGTGCGCGTGGACGCCGGCAAGAACGCCGCGATGCTGTTCCGCCCGCTGGAGATCCAACCGAACGCGAATGTACGACCGGTCACCACCTTGCTCGACGGGCGCCAGCCGCGCCTGACGCTGGCCAACGTGCCGCCTCCAGGCGCGGCAAGCTGCGGCCACGCGGCGGCTGTTACTGTCGAAGTCGAGGGGCAGCAAGTCAGCTTCGGCGATATCGCAGGCGGCGGGCGCGTGACCCGCGCCCTCCCCCTTACGCAACCGTTGATCGGGCGGCCCCGGCTGGCGACGATGCCCTCCATCATCAGCTACTTGGTGAACGGCGAGAGAGTCAGCGCAAAGCTCGATCTGGACCTCGCGGTCGTTCCCGCACAGACGCCTGGCCCGCCGGATGCGCTCGCCGCGATCTACGTCTTCAACCCGAGCGACGAACCGCTCGAGAACTACCCGGTTGTGGTCGGGTTGCCGTCATCGCTCGGCGCTCTTGCGACGCGACTTCACGTGGAGGATGATGAGGGGCGGCCACTGCCCACTCAGGTTGACTCGGGCGGCGAGCTTGCCTTCATCGGACGCGCGCCCGGCAAGTCGGCGGCGACATTCTACCTCGCACTGGCGCCGAGCGATTCGCAGAAGCCTTCAGCGCCAGGCGATATGGAACTGACGGTCGAGCCGTTGTCGCGCCTTTCGGGGACGCTGCGGCTCGCGAATTCGCGCGTGTCACTCCTCATCTCGGCGCCGCGCGGGGGTACCGTAGCTAGCCTCAAGTCGCAGGCTACCGGGCGGGAGTACGCGGCGGATTCACTCGGGATTACATACGGGAAATGGGCGAATCCTGTGGATCCGGCGTCGCCCGCGCGCCAGCCGCAGGGGCTGATTGACGAGCAGCGGGTGCGCCAGAGCGACAGCCCAGGGCACGTCGAGGTGCTGAGTTCGGGTCCGGTGCGCGTCATCGCACGCACCACGTGGGAGGACACCCATGTCCGCTGCCGGCAGACCTACGAGCTGCGCGCGTTCCAGCCGTATCTCCTGGTTCGCAGCGAAGTGACGCCCAAGGAGGGCTTCTCGGCCCAGGAGCTGGTGCTGCTGGACGGACGCTTCAGCTCCGCCGGCATGACCAAGATCTACCCCAACTTCAGCGGAATGCTTGGAGAGTTCCAGAACAGTCATCCGCATTTCGGTTGGCGCGAGGGCGCGCATGTGCCGGGGGTGGCGACGATTATGGCGCCGCCGGACTTCCCCGAGAGCCTCTCGCTGGTGTTCGCCCGGACCTCCGGCGCCAATTGGTGGCGGCAAGGCTTCTGGCCGGAGAAGCGCCCGCAACCGGGGCCATGCAAGTTTGCGTGGTGTGAGCTCGTGTCGCGCGGAAGCAGGGGCGGTCAAGTGGAGGCGCATGTGTTGCTGCATGGCGGCAACCAGGCGGCTGCGGAGCACTGGAAAGAGCGCATCGAGCAGCCGCCCTTCGTGGTTATCGGCGAGCTGTCGCGCGAGCCGAAGCGGGAACCTGAGCGTCGCGCCGGCGTCTATCCCGCGGACTGGTGGAGCCCGTTCTGGCGGCTGCGCGTGCCGGTGGAGGTCAAAGTCGCCGCCAATGCGGCACTCCCGGCCGCCGCACTGGTCAGGTTCGATGCATCCGAAGCCTTGCGCGCCGCGGGTGCCGTGGGAAAGCTCGATGTCGACTCGGTGCGCGTGATCGAGTGCGGCGAGAAGAGCCGACCCGTTGCCGAGGTCCCCGCCGCCGTCGCGCAAGCGGGCGGCCAACTCGTCGTATCGTGGCGAGTGCTGCCGACCTTGCCGTGGCAAGGGGAGCGCAGATACCAGATCTACTTCGATACCGTCGCGAGCGGCCCGCGCGCCCAGCAGATGTCAGGCGCCGGGCCTGCGCTTGGCTTGGCGGTAACGGCGGATCCTTCGCTGGAGCAGGAGGGCCGCTATTGGGCGCTGGAGGGGAGCGCGGTATGGTCGCATGATGAGGCACACAGCGGCCGCGCAGCGGCGAGGCTGGAGTCCGACGGCGAGCAGGGCCTGGGGCTGCTAAAGGCGCCGGACTTCCCGGCGGCACCCAACTCGGCCTACCGTGCATCGTTCTGGGCGAAGGCGCTTCAGGGCGAGGGCTTACTGCGCGTCAACTTCTTCATTGACTCGGCGCACGAATACGGGCAGCAAGAGGTGCGAGTGCCGGCGGATGGACAATGGCATCGTGTGGAGGTCGTCGCCCCGACGGGCGACATGCCGCAAGGCCAGCGACCGGCGTTCAGAATCTGGGCCATTGCGCGCAAGCAGGCAACGCTGGTGGACGATGTGACGGTCGAGCCAATCCAGCCCCGCAATGACATCACGGTCGAAGTTGGGAAGGCGGAAACGCTGTAGGCGCCGGCCGATAGATCAGCCTCGGGTCCACAGGCCACGCCGGAGCGCGGTCGACAAATGTGTTGCGGCGGTTCGCGGCGAGTGCAGTTTTCAGGCCCGCCGCCGGTGGCCGTAATCCCCCTCAATACGGCCAAAACACATACGTCTTGGTCCTGATGATGATGCCGATGATGCTCCACACGCCGCCGGTCGCATACTCGCCGAGGATGAGCCCGATGAAGAATGGCAGCGCCTGGCGGTAGAGCCGCAATCCTCCGTAGCGCAGCACGAAGAGCTTAATGACCCACGCGACGAACAGCGGCATCCACAGCAGACTCATCGACCAGCTGCTCGATACCGCGTAACCGACCGGGTGGAACGGCCACCACACCCACCGCATTCGCATCGAGAGGAGCAGGATCGAGAACGCGATCCCGATGATGGTCGCGGTCGCGGCGCCGCTGCTCGGCTTAACCGGATCGGTAAGCCACGATCCGAGCCGATTCCAGGGCTCGCTTCCGAACGCGCGCGCGGCGAGACCGACGTTCGCCGTGCCCATACCGTAGTGGTATCCGACGTAGAGCATGCTCCAGAACGAGGCGATGACCCCCACCACCGCCGCGACAATCAGCACCCACAGCATGCGGCGCTGACCGAGGCCGCGTTGGTCGGCGATCTTGAAGGCCTCGAGCTCATGAGGCATGGGGATGCTGCGGTAGGCGCGGTTCATCCAGTAGTAGAGCGAGAACATGGTGACCGCGCGCGGTCCGAGCGCGAAGCTGCCGAAGATATTGGTGAGGATGACGTCGGGCCCGGCAGCATGCAGGTCGTGGGCAGGCGGCCCCAGTTCGGCGCGCATGCGGGTGACGCTCAGCACCAAAAGGAGATGGATCCCGAAGAACGCGCACGCGATCCACACCGGCATCCCGGCATAGCGCGTGAATCCCACCAGCGCCGCGACCGAAAGGATCAAGCCCCAGACTGCGGCCCTGTACCTCATCGGCTCGCGCCCGGCCGAGAGATCGGGTGCGCGCGAAAACGCCGACCTGAAGACGTTCGCCAGGTAGCGCCTGGCCACCCACAGCGAAAACAGGATCAGCCCGATATAGCCTCCGAAGGACTGCTCCGAGACGTATGGGAATCGCGGATCGCCCTCCCACGCCATCACCGTCGTGATCACGGCTTGCGCCTGCCAGAACCAATAGAAGAACCAACTGGAGAACAGCAGATCCAAGGGCAGCAGGTACCCCAGGCCGATCGCGAATGGGTACAGCGCCCCACGCGTCCCTCCGAGCACGAACCATGGCCAGCCGGTGAAGAAGCGCCCGATGTTGATGTTGCGCACGTCGAACGTCGGGATCGATGGGTACAGGAATCCCAATCCGTTGACGGTGTCCAGCGTCGCCGCCAGGGCGAACGCGACCCAGAAGAGCTTGCTGCGCCACAGGGCGAACCGCGGGTCCGTCACCTCGAGCGGAATCTGGACGATAGGGTAGCCGAGGCGCTCATTCTCGGTCCACTGGCGGCGCATGATGACGTTGATGCACAGCCCGGCGAAGAAGAGGGTCAAGATGAACCCGCTCCACACCGCGACCGGCACTGCCCACGCCAGCAGGTGCTGACGAGTGTAGAGCGTCGAGTTGCCGAGGAAGAAGCCGGCGAGGGCGCGCTTGTCATCAACCACCAGGTAATCGGGAACATAGCGGAAGAAGAGGTCGCGCCACCGGTTCTCGGGGGTCGCGTACCATGACTTCCAGCCCATCGCGGGCACCAGGATTTCGAGTTGATCGTGCCCGGCAAGCGAACTGGTGACGGCAAGGATGACATAGACGACCAGGAACTCGCTGTGCTGCAGCGCCCACTTCGGGCGCACGCGGTGCACCACCCAGTTGCCGGCCAGCAGCACGAGCAGGATGAAGATGACGTTGAAATAGAGGGCGATCGTCGTTGGCTCCGCCGAATACCAGACGATCTCCATCTCGTGCAGCCAGATCGTGTTGAGGGGGACGAGCAAGAGGCCGATGAGGATGGAGCGGCCGGTGATGCCGCGGCCGCGGATCGCCGTGGCATCGGCGCGGCGATCCGAAGAGAGGACGGGGCGACCCATGACCCAGTAGATTAGTCGTGCCGGGACGTATTCCCTCCCCGAATCACACGCACGGTGCGTCGCGCAGGGACCTCAACCTGTTTCTCAGCGCACTGTCGAAGCTACGAGCCCTCGTTCGTCGCGATGCACGCGAGTCTGGCACGAAACATGGGTTGCCGCCCCCACAAGCCTACTCGGGGGCGCCAGGTGTGAATCATCCAGGTGAAGGATATTGGCGCGCCACGTGCGAACAATAGCCGCCAGCACCCGCAACGGGGCGCCGTCACACATCGCAGGAGGCTCTTATGTTCGACATCTCACATCTCAGCGGAATCGTCGTGCCCCTGGCGACCCCGCTTCATGCTGACGAGTCGGTGGACGACGCCGGCCTGCGCCGCCTCGTGCAGCACGTGCTTCGGGGCGGGGTCAACGGCGTTTTCGTGATGGGCAGCACCGGCGAGTTTGCCGCGGTCACGGACTCGGAGCGCCGGCGCGCGGTCGAGGTCGTGGTCGACGAAGTCAAGGGCAAGGTGCCGGTGCTGGCCGGGGTGGGCGATTCGAGCACCCGCCGCGCGCTGGGCCGCGTGGATGAGGCGCAGGGGCTCGGCGTTGACGCCCTCGTCGCGATCATGCCGTACTATCACACCGTCAACACGATGGAGGAGGCGAAAGCCCATTTCGAGGCGATCGCGAAAGCCGCATCGCTGCCCGTCCTGATGTATAACATCCCGCAGCGGATCGGCGTCTCACTCACGATTGACGTCGTCACCGACCTGCGCGAGGTGAGCCAGATCGTGGGCATCAAAGACAGCTCCGAGGATTTCAACCGCTTCCAGGCGATGATCCGCATGGGCAGCGCCGCATTCCGCGTCTTCCAGGGCAGTGAGCTCGCGGGCGCTGCGAGCCTGCTCATGGGCGCCCACGGTTGCGTCCCGGGCATGGCGAATCTGGCCCCGAAACTGTGGGTCGCGATCTACGAGGCCGGGCACCAGGGCAACGTCGAGCGCGTGCGGGAGTTGAACCGCGCCGCCTCGGAACTCAACCGCATCTACTCCTTCGAGGGCTCTTCACCGATCGGCGGTCTCAAGGCGGCGTTGGAGATGATCGGCATCTGCCAGCCCTATCCCGCTCGGCCCATGAGCCGGCCCGATACTCACGCCCGCGCGCGCATCGAGGCCGAGGTCAAGCGCTTCAGGGACTGGATGTGACCGGCGTCCCTCAGCCGCGGATGTACCCCGATGGATGCGCATCGCTTCACCCGTAGGGGCACGGCATGGTGGTTGTCCCATAATCGCAGATGGCGGGTCGGCCAGGCTACTTCGCCCTGCGTGGCGACGCCAGCGTCGCTCCGGAATGCGGCAAGGCCGCATCAAGCTGGGCTACGATGCTACTCTGCGAAGTAGCGAACCTTCCGCCTTCGCGGACGACGAGCCTACTTCGCCGAAGCAGCATCGGCTGCGAAGGCTGAAAGTCCCGCTACGGCGGACGGATGCGTCTTCGCTACGAAGCACGGGAGCCCGCGAAGCAGAGAGGCCGACCCCTACGGCCGTGAGCGCGAATCGTAGGGGTCGGGTGGCTAAGCCTGTGGCCGCCATGGCGGTCCCTTTGGGGCTAGAGGCGCAGCCGGAAAGGCCCTTTTCGGCTGCCAGCCTCTCCGGATCGTGCGCGGTAGCGCCTCAGCTTGGCTGGGAAAACGGCTTTTCGGCCGGACTGCTAGCCATTCCACCCCGACCGGTCTTCCGGGCATTTGTGAGACCCTTCCATGCCGTGCCCGGTCCCCTGCGCATCGAGAATCAAACCCGTCAATCCGAGCCGAGCGAGGAGCGGTAAAGAAGACCCCCGCGCGCGCCTCGCCCGCGGGCGCACCTCCTCGACGCTATGCGCCGGTACGTCACCGGCCGCCTCTGCCAGGCCGGACAGGTTCCGTACATGTCCTCAGACAACCCTCAACGGCCCGGCGTGCCCCTCTGCTCGCCCGGAGAGGATGAGAATCGCCAAAGACCATGAGCAGCGAAGGGAGATAAGCAGTGGCCCAGCTTGTCGTCATCGTCTGTGCAGCTTTGCTCTTGGCTGGGAGTTGCTTTGGCGCTGCATCTGATAAGAGCCGGGTTTCAGCAGCCCCAACAGTGAAATCGCGGCTTTTTCTCGGCCAGGAGGAGTTCTTTCTCAAGACTACTCCCGGCGGCGGGAAGGGGAGTTTCGATCTCGAAGTCCGGCCC